>Ga0335080_10001532_pt1 | contig 22675 bp, 19 predicted proteins | sample Lox_Sample_34_FD_206720 | JGI IMG/M metagenome (GOLD analysis project Ga0335080, IMG submission 206720) | Soil microbial communities from Loxahatchee National Wildlife Refuge, Florida, United States - Lox_Sample_3.4 | ecosystem: Environmental > Terrestrial > Soil > Wetlands | place: USA...
GCCGTAAGCCGGGCGCTGCGGGCTTCGACGATGAATTTGCTTGCCGGGATCAAGAAATCACAAAACATTCGCCTTGTCGATGCGTCGTAACTTAGTAGATGAGTGGGGATTCGTCCGCGAAGTGCTTCCCAGACAGGGTGTGAGCGAGTTTCGAACGTCAATCAGCATTCACAAATTTTGAATGGGAGGACAAATGCGCACATACATGCGTCTGTGGTTGGGGCTGATGCTGGTGGTGTTGGCCGGTTTCGCGAGGGGAGCCGAGCAGAAAGCGTTACTGGCGCAGCAGCCGACGCTGAGCAAGACGACCATCGTGTTTTCGTACGGCGGATATCTGTGGAGCGTGCCGCGCGAGGGCGGACAGGCGCGACAGTTGACCACGGGAGGGCACGAACAGTACCCGGTATTTTCGCCGGACGGAACGCAGATCGCGTTTACGGGAATGTATGACGGGAACACGGACGTATATGTCATGGCTGCAACGGGGGGAGCGCCGAAGCGCCTGACGTGGCATCCGGGGCGGGACGGGGCATTGGGCTGGACACCCGATGGGAAACGCGTGTTGTTCGTATCGGACCGTGAAGCGTATGCCGATTTCACGAGATTTTATACCGTGCCAGCGGAAGGCGGGGTGGCGGAAGCTCTGCCGATGTGGAGAGCGTTTGACGGCAGCTACTCGGCCGACGGGGCGCGAATGGCGTATGTGCCGAACCTGAAATGGCAGGCGGCGTGGAAGCGGTATCGAGGCGGACAGACGACGCCGATTTATATCGTGAAACTGAGCGACCTGTCGTAGGAAAAGGTCACGCGGGAGAACTCGAACGATTCGAGCCCGGCGTGGTTTGGAGACACGGTGTATTTCCTGTCGGACCGCAACGGGCCGGTGACGTTGTTTGCATACGACACGAAGAGCAAAACGGTGAAACAGGTCGTGGAGAACAAGGGATTCGACCTGAAGACAGTGTCAGCGGGGCCGGACGGCCTGGTATACGAACAGTTCGGCGGGATTTTTATTTTCGATCCGGTGAGCGGCAAATCGAAGAAAGTGGATATTGGCGTGAATGGCGATTTGCCGGCCACGCGACCGCATTTTGCGAAGGTGGCGGAATCGATTCAGAACGCGTCGCTGTCGCCGACGGGAGCGCGAGCAGTGTTTGAAGCGCGGGGAGAGATTGTCACCGTGCCCGCGGAGAAGGGGGATATCCGGAATCTGACGCGCAGTCCAGGAGTGGCGGACCGCGATCCGTCTTGGTCGCCGGACGGCAAGTGGGTGGCGTTTTTCTCGGACGAGTCGGGAGAGTACGCGCTGCACCTGGTGGATCAATCCGGTCTGGGCGAGGTGAAGAAGATTAATTTGGGTGCGCCGCCGTCATACTTCTACGGGCCGACTTGGTCGCCGGACAGCAAGAAGATTGCGTATACGGATAAGCGGCTGAACTTGTGGTACGTGGACATCGAGAAGGCAAAGCCAGTGAAGGTGGCGACGGAGCGGTTTGAGGATCCGACCAGTGCGATAAATGAAGCGTGGTCGCCGGACAGCAAATGGCTTACCTACACGCGCTACCTAGCGAGCCACCAGCACGCGGTCTTTGTGTATTCGATCGAGAGCGGCAAAGAGTCGCAAATCACCGACGGGACGGCAGACGCGCGGTATCCGGTCTTCGACAAGAACGGCAAGGCCATTTACTTCACGGCGAGCACAGATTTGGGATTGGGCGTAGGCTGGCTGGACCTTTCCAGCTACCAGCATCCATTGACGCGCAACGTGTACGCGGTGGTGTTGAAGAAGGGCGATCCGAATCCGGTTGAGCCGCAGAGCGACGAAGAAAAAGTGGCGAAGGCGGACGAGAAGGGGAAAGAGGCGGACAAGGATAAAGACAAGGGCAAGGATTCGGAAAAGGAGAAAGGGAAGGAAGGCGACAAGGACAAGAAAGAGGAAACGCCTGTGGTCACCATCGATTTCGATGGCATCGGGCAAAGAATCGTGGCGCTACCGATTCGCAACGCAAACTACGTGCAGTTGGATGCGGGGAAGACCGGGGTTTTGTTCCTCAGTGAAATTGTGGATGTGCCACGGTTCAGCGATCCGCCCAGCATCACGGTAAGCAAGTTCGACCTGAGCACGCGAAAGACAGAACCATTTGTCAGCGGCGTGAGCGCATTTGTGGTCAGCGCAAATGGTGAAAAGGCGTTGTTCCGGCAAGGACCGCCGCCGGCTGGCGCGTGGATCATCGCAGGAACGGCAGCTGCGCCAAAGGCAGGGGAAGGCACCCTGAATCTCGGGGCGATGGAAGTGTATGTCGATCCACGAGCCGAGTGGAACCAGATGTACCACGAGGTGTGGCGGATTCAACGTGACTTCCTGTACGATCCGAACTTTCACGGGTTGAATATTACGGCAGCGGAAAAGACTTACGCGCCGTATCTGGCGGGGGCGGGCGGCCGAAGCGATCTGAACTATTTGTTCGTGGAGATGCTGGGCGAGGTCACCATCGGGCACATGTTTGTGGGTGGTGGCGATGTGCCGAAGGCGGCGCAGGTCAAGGGTGGACTGCTCGGCGCGGATTACAAGATCGAGAACGGCCGGTACCGTTTTGCGCGAATCTACAACGGAGAAAATTGGAATCCGGAGCTACGCGCGCCGCTAACACAGCCTGGCGTGGACGTGAAGGTGGGCGATTATCTGATCGAGGTGAATGGACGGGATGTCCGGCCGCCAGCGGAGGTCTACAGCTTCTTTGAAGAGACCGCCGGGAAACAGATCAAGATCAAGGTGAGCGCGAATCCGGATAGCAAGGATGGGCGGGACGTGACGGTTGTGCCGCTCGACAGCGAGTTCGCGCTGCGCAATCGCGCCTGGGAAGAAGACAATCGCCGAAAGGTGGATGAGCTGAGCGGCGGCAAGATCGCATACGTACATGTGCCGGATACAAACGTAGGAGGCTACACGAATTTCAATCGTTTTTATTTCGCGCAAGTGGACAAGCAAGGGGCGATCATCGATGAACGGTATAACCACGGGGGGCAAATTGCAGACTACCTCGTCGACATGCTAAAGCGGCCGCTGCGCAATTGCGCGATTTCGCGGGAAGGCGAAAAGTTCTGTTCGCCGCTGGCGCAAATTTACGGGCCGAAGACGATGGTGATCAACGAAATGTCGGGCTCGGGTGGAGACGCGCTGCCCTGGATGTTCAAGCAGGATGGTGTGGGACCGCTAGTGGGCACGCGGACGTGGGGCGGGCTGGTGGGAATTTACAATTATCCGCCGCTGATTGATGGGGGATACGTCACAGCGCCGCGGGTGGCGATCTACGGGCTGCATGGCGAATGGGAAGTGGAGAACCATGGGATCGCACCCGACGTCGAGGTGGAGAATGATCCAGCGTCGGTGGCCGCGGGACACGATCCACAGCTCGAAAAGGCGGTACAAGTCACGTTGGATGCGTTGAAGAAAAATCCCGTGTCCGTACCGGATCACCCGGCTTATCCGAACTATCACGCGAAGTGAGGCGAAGCGGACGCGTCACTGAATTCGCGAAATCACACGATTAACACGCTCGAGAAGCTCTTCAGGCAACGGAGCATAGTTGAGCCTGGCCGCCATGGTTTGCGGGTCGCGCCGGGTTGTCCAGCGAAGGAACTCCGCGAAATCGCGGGTTTCCGGCTCTGACGGATCATGATCGGGAGCCAAGAACCAAATAAAGCTGGCGATCGGGTAAGCGTCGCCGCCAGGCGCGTTGGTGATCCACACGCGGAAATCATCGGGGATCGCGGAAGACGCCGCAGCCAGGGAGAGGCTGTGCAAATCCGCCTTGACGAAATGGCCGGAACGGTTCTGGAGCATGGCGGAGTCCATGTGATTGGCCATCGCGAATGGAAAATCCACGAAAGTGATGGCGCCGATGTGCTGTCTCAGAAGTTGCGAGACGCCTTCGTTACCCTTTGCCGCGAGTCCTAATGGCCAATTGATGGAAGTACCTTCGCCGACCTGGCGCTGCCATTCTCCGCTGATCTTGGATAGGTAGTTCGAGAAGATCTGCGTGGAAGAGCAGCCGTCGGAACGATGAATGACGGTGATCGGTACTTCCGGGAAACGGGAGAATTCGGGGTTGTAGGCGGCAATCTGAGGATCGTTCCACGAGGTGATCTTGCCGGTGAATATTCCGGCGAGAATGCGCGGCGTGAGTCGCAAGTCCCTCAGGCCGAAAAGATTGTAGGCGACCACGACACCTCCGATCGCGGAGGGAACGTGAACCACCGCAACCTTTGCGAGTTTCAGTTGCTGATCTGAGAGAGGCGCATCTACGGCGCCGAAATCGACTGTACCTTCGAAAAGCCGTTTCAGCCCCGCGCCGCTTCCGACGGCCTGATAATTGAACTGCACATCCGGGTGCTGCTCGTGAAACGCTGCGAACCATTTCGAATAGAGTTCGTAGGAAGAAGTCGAACCCGCGCCGGTAACAATGGCGGGAGTCACGGATGAGGGCGGAGCGGGAGCTTCGGGGGGTTGTGCCGGGGAGGAAGGTGGAGTTGGATCGCCGGGTTGTTCGGCGGGTGCAGCGTCAGAACTGGGTGACGGATCGGAAGGCGCCGCAGAAGTTGGGGGTTCGGCAGGATAGTAAGTCACGATGTGGTGGACAACGGTTACGGCGGGAGAGCGCACCGGAGGGGTAGGAGCTACGGCAGACACCGGCTCAGGATTTGAGGTGGTCTCATTCCTTGGAGAGACTGGCTCCGTTCGCTGCGCTGTTTGCGCCTCAATACGCGATTCGCGTGAATCTCCCGCGAGTGGAGGAGTTGGAGACGGCTCCTGTGGGGAAGCGATTGTTGGTGCGGGAGTCACGATATCGTCGGCTTTGGATCCGGTCGTTTGCATGGGTCGAAACGCGATGGCTGCTGCTATCGCGAGGAGACCGACGAAGAGGAAAAACGCGGAACGCTTACTGATTTTGACGACGAGAAAAGAATCGGAATTCGAAGAAGGATAGAAATCCTGGGAGCGCATTGTCGTACCTCCGCAATGGAGCGAGACGGATAGTTAGTAGCGCGGAGTTGTGAATAGGTTGTAAATACGTTAAGTGAAGCAGACCTACAGATGTTTGGAGAGCAGCCAGGGCATCAGTTCGGAGTCAGCGTAGGCTTTATCCCAGGAGTTGTGCCCGACGCCGGGATATTCGGTATAGCGGACGTCGCCGCCGGCGGCTTTCAGCGCTTCGTTCAACTTGCGCGAGCCTTCCGGGGGAACGGTGTCGTCGGCGCCGCCGTGGAAGACCCACACGGGAGTCTTGCCGATTTTCTTGGCGACATCCTGGTAGCTCTTGGGATCGTCAGGATAGGTGGCCAGTTCCGGCCGGATCTGCTTCAGATGCTCGGGGATGACAATGCCGCCGCAGATCGGCACGATTGCGGCGAATTTGCCTGGATACTTCGCAGCCATATCCCAACTGCCATAACCACCCATAGAGAGACCGGTAAGATAGGTGCGCTTGGGATCGCCTTTGAATTCCTTGGTGGCAGCAGCGAGGGCGGCGAGCGCCATATCTTCCATCTGCGGTTGGGGCCACCAATCGTCCTTGAGGCATTGGGGGATGACGACAATGGTCTTGAAACGCGAGCGATCGAGACGAATGGCGTGCGGAAGGCCTACGTCCGTTTGAAGAAGACCATCGGAGCCACGTTCGCCAGCACCGTGAAGGAAAAGTATGACAGGCCACCTCTGGTTGGCTGACCAGTCGTCGGGAACAAAGACCTGATATTTATACGTGGCGCCTTTTACGGAAATAGTTCGATCCAGAAATCCAGTTTGCGTGCGCGCCGAAGAACGAGACGCCGCGGCCAAGGAAAGCGCTATGAAGCTGCAAATAACAAGGAAATGAAATCGCACTAGCGTCCCCTTTCGCAAAGACTGTAACACGGAGCCGAGCAGCAACAGAAGTGAGTGTGTGATAGTTTGAACGGGAAACGATTATGCCGGAATTACCAGAAGTTGAGACCGTCGCGCGCGGTTTGCAGGCCGCGATTGCCGGGCGAAAAATCATCAGGATTTCGCTGGGGAAAACGGATTTCATGGACGATCCCGCGGCGATCGAGCGCGAACTTCCTGGCCGAGGCATCGTGGCCGTGGAACGGTACGGAAAATTTCTATTGATGCGGCTAAGCGGCGTGGCGAGTGGCGCGAGCGCGAGTGGGGGCGAGGAGAGTGCGTTGCTCGTGCATCTCGGGATGACCGGCATGCTATTTCCCCAGGCGGCAACGCAGCCCACGCTGAAGCACACACATGTGGTGATGGTTCTGGATGATGGACGGGAATTGCGGTATGTCGACCCGCGGCGGTTTGGGCGGATGGCGTATCTGGCCGGCGAAACATTACAAAAAGAGTTGCAACGGTTCGGAGCAGACCCGTTGGCGGCGGGCATGGAAGAGTTCACGAAGCGGATTGAGGCGCGACGCGCCCGAATCAAGGCGCTGCTGTTAGATCAGAGCGTCATCCGGGGCGTTGGCAATATCTACGCGGATGAAAGTTTGTGGAAGGCGAAGCTGCATCCGGCGGAACTTGGCGCGCGGCTGACGAAGCAGCAGCTGAAAAAACTGTACGCGGCGTTGCAGGAGATTTTGCTGAAGGCGATTGAACTGCGCGGGTCGTCGATCTCCGATTTTCTTGACCCGGACGGGATGCCGGGAGAATATCAACAGCATCATCGCGTGTATGGACGTGAAGGGGAGCGCTGCTTTCGCTGTAAAACAGTAATTCAGCGCGCGATTGTGGCCGGCCGCAGCAGTTATTATTGTCCCAATTGCCAGAAAGCGCCACGCGGCTTTAGGCCGGGAACGCGGAAACGCAAGCCGCTGCGGAAAGCGAAATCCAGAAAAGCAAAAGCTAGAAGCAGGAAATAGATCCACACCGAGGCGGAAATGAAAAATCACCGGAAGTCCATCGTAGCCGTTTGCTCGTTGGCAATTGTGCTCGCCATGCAGGCGTGGAAAGCGCGCGCGGCGGATGAAGACGTGAGTGCGGTGTCTGCCATGGATGCACAAATCATCGGCGAAATCCGCGAGCACAGCGAATTGATGACCAATCTCGAGTACTTGTCGGATCGAATCGGGCCCCGGTTGACCGGGTCGGACCGGCTGAAGCAGGCGAACGATTGGACCGCGGAAATGTTCCGCAAATACGGCCTCGAAAACGTGCATCTGGAAAGCTATACGATTCCGCACGCCTGGGTTCGTGGGACGGCGAAAGCGCGAATTCTTTCGCCGACGGAACATCCGCTGACCATCGCGTCGGCGGCGTGGGCACCCGGAACGAAAGGCGTCGCGCGCGGGAAGGTAGTGTACTTCGACGCGAAGAAGCCGGAAGACTACCCGAAATTTCACGGCAAGCTGAAGGGCGCGATCGTCATTACGCAGGACCCTGCGCCACTGTCGCCGCCGCGGCAATTCGATCCAAATTTTATCGCGACCGCGCGGATGCAGGAGCCACCGCCACCCGCGGGCCAGCCGGCGTTGCCCGACCCTTACGACAAGTATCTCGAGGAGGAGAAGAAACAGTCGGATTTCCTGGTGAAGGAGGGCGTGATTGCGGTTCTACGAGACTCCAACAAGCCGCACGCGTTGCTGAACATGACGGATGCAACGTTCGAGCCGTTCACGATGGGGCCGATGCCGACAGCGTTTGTGACGGGCGAAGGATATCGCATGATTTTCCGGATGCTGAAAAACGGTCCGGTGGAAGTGGAGCTGCAAATCACGAATTCGTTGAGCGCGAAGCCGGTGGAAGTGTTCAACACGGTCGCGGATTTGAAAGGAACGGAGAAGGCGGAAGAGGTGGTGATCCTTGGCGGACATCTGGACTCCTGGGATCTTGGGACGGGCAGCACGGATGACGGCACCGGGTCGATGGCGGTGCTGGAGGCAGCGCGGGCACTGTCGAAATTAAAAGCGAAGCCGCGGCGGACGATTCGGTTCGCGCTATTCAGCGGAGAAGAAGAAGGGCTGATCGGGTCGAAAGAATATGTGAAGGCGCACAAAGACGAGCTAGGCAAAATTTCGGGCGTGCTAATTCACGACACGGGCACGGGACGCGTGCTAACGATCGGCATGCATGACGACTACGCTGCGCGGGAGCAACTGGAGAAGATCATCGCGCCCCTGGGCGAGCTGAAACTCCTGGAGCCCTCGATGCGGCGGACGTACGGAGAAGACAGCTTCTCGTTTGCGGAGGTGGGAGTGCCGGGGTTCTGGTGCGTGCAGTCCCTGGCAGAGTACCGGCTCACGCATCACAGCCAATCGGATACGTTTGACAAGATCTGGAAAGACGATGTGAATCAGGGCGCGCAAGTCTTGGCCACGTGGGCGTACAACACTGCGAATCTGCCGGAAATGCTGGCGAGGCGGCCGTTCACGCCGCCGGCGGTGGGGAACGCAGCGAAAACGGAGGCACCAAAGGCCGACGCTGCTAAGGCTGATCCGATTTCCGAGACAGACAAAAAAATCACCGAGCAAGTGAAAGCGGACGAAGACCAGCTAAAAAAGGATTTGACGTATCTGACCGCGAACATTGGTCCACGACTGACGGGTTCGCCGCAACTGGACCAGGCGAGTCATTGGACGGAGGAACAATTCAAAGCGCTGGGACTGGCGAACGTACACCGCGAGCCGTGGAGCGTCGCGAACAGTTGGACGCGTGGCCCGGCGAATGGAAGGGTGATTTGGCCTGCGACACACGAACTAACGCTGGCGACAGCGGGTTGGTCACCGGCAACGAACGGAACCGCAAAAGGCGAGTTGGTGATTGTCGACGCACAGAAAGCAGAAGATCTGGAGAAGTACAAAGGAAAACTTGGCGGGAAGGTGGTGCTGCTGAAAGCGGTAGCAGATTTGGAAGCGCCTCAGAATCCTTTGTTGACCCCCTGGGGACAGCCGACCGTGCCGATCATGCTGCCGCAAGGCGTGGACCTGGAGAATTACGTCAAGGTACGCGCGGCCGTGATGAAGATGGTTGGGGAGGAAAAGCCGCTGGCGTTGTTGATGGCGTCGGAAAAAATGTTCGGGCTGCTGAACATGACGACGGTCTCGAGAGACTATAGCCCGGGCACCTACCCCGCGGCAGTTTTAACGCGGGAGGATTACTTTGACTTGCTACGAATGGCGGAAATTGGTGCGGCGCCGCTGCAGCTGGAATTGAATATTCAGGGTTCGTTCAGTTCGAAACCGGTGGAGGTGTACAACACGGTGGCGGAGATCCGCGGGTCCGAAAAGCCGGACGAGGTGGTGATTATTGGCGGGCATCTGGATTCCTGGGATTTGGGCACGGGCGCAACGGACAACGGCACGGGATCCATGGCGGTGCTCGCGGCGGCGCGCGCGCTGAAGAAACTGGACCTCAAGCCGAAGCGCACGATCCGCTTTGTTCTGTTCACTGGCGAGGAGCAGGGGCTGAACGGCTCGAAAGCGTATGTGGAGGCGCACAAAGACGAAATGCCGAAGATTTCTGGCGTGCTGGTGCACGATTTGGGAACCGGGAAAGTGCTCACGATCGGGCTGATGGGAAACTACAAAGCCAAAGAAACGGTGGATCGCGCTCTCTTTCCCCTCGCGGAAGCGACGGGTCTGGCCGAAACTTCACTGCGGAGCGAAGGCGGCAGCGACCACGTTCCGTTTGACCATGTTGGAGTGCCGGGCTTCTGGTGCCTGCAAGAGCCGGCGGACTACGAAAAGACGCATCATTCGCAGGCGGACACGCTGGATCGCGTGCGTTGGGACGACCTGATGGAAGGCGCTCAGGTGCTGGCCGTGTTTGCTTACAACGTGGCAGAATTGCCGGAGTTGTTGCCGAGAAAACCGGCGAAAGCCGAAGACAAGAAATAATGCGAGCGGTCGCACAGCGGGTGAGCCGCGCAAAGGTCACGGTCGAAGGGCAGGTCACGGGAGAAACCGGACCTGGGCTGATGATCTTGCTGGGCGTGGGGAAGGAAGACACCTCGGCGGTGGCGGCGTCGATGGCGGAGAAACTCGCCAACCTGCGCATTTTTGAAGATACGGCGGGGAAGATGAATTTGTCGCTGCTAGACGTGAAGGGCGGTGCGTTGGTGGTGTCGCAATTCACCTTGTACGGGGATGCGCGGGGGCAGCGGCGGCCCAGCTTCATCTCGGCGGCGCCACCGGATGTGGCGAAGAAGTTGTATGAGGAATTTTGCGACGCGCTGCGGAAACTGGGCGTTGCGGTAGGGACCGGCATTTTTCAGGCGATGATGTCGGTGGAGCTGGTCAATGAAGGCCCGGTTACGATCCTCATCGATTCCGACAAAACGTTCTAAGAACGCGAGGCGAAAAGCGGGTGCGCCGGTCGGAGTGTGGACGATCCAGCGGGCCGTCGAGGAACTGCGCAGGCATGGCTCGCAGAGGAATATCGACGGCATGGCGCGATTCGGGATCCGTTCGAAGGACGCATTCGGCGTTTCGAAGCCCATGCTGGATGCGGTAGCGCGCAGGATTGGCCGGAATCACGAATTGGGATTGCGGTTATGGGCGACCGGCAATCACGATGTGCGGCTGCTGGCCATGGTGATTTCCGAGCCGGAAAAAGTGACTGCGGTGCAGATGGAGGAATGGGTCCGAGATTTCGATAATTGGGATATCTGCGACGGGACGCTTTGCCACTTGTTCGTTTTTGCAAAACCGGTATGGAAGAAGGCTTACGCGTGGACGTCGCGCAAGGCGGAATTCGAAAAGCGCGCCGGCTTCGCATTGGCGGCATACCTGGCGATCCACGACAAAGAAGCACCGGATTCGGCGTACCGGAAGTTTTTTCCGATGATCGAACGGGAAGCGTGGGATGAGCGGAATTTTGTGCGGAAGGCAGTGAACTGGGCTCTACGGAATATCGGGAAACGAAACCTTCGATTGAACCGGGAAGCGATTGCGTGCGCGGAGCGGATTCGCGCGAAGGGGGTGGGTGCGGCGCGTTGGATCGCGGGTGACGCGTTGCGAGAACTAAAGAGCGAGGCCGTGCAGAAGCGGCTGAAGAAAAAGGGCGTATAGATGTCCACGGGCAAGACGAAGATTCGCCGAGCGCGAGCGAGCGATGCGGAGAGGTTGGCGGTTCTGTCGGGGCAGTTGGGCTATCCCACAACGCGCGAGGTGATGGCTAAGCGGTTAAAGGACGTATCAGCCCGAAAAGACGGGGCATGCTTCGTGGCGGAAGAGGGCGCCGGAGGTGTGATCGGATGGATTCACGTGAGCGTGACCCCGCTGCTGGAAGTGGAGCGGCGCGCGGAAGTGAACGGCCTGGTGGTAGACGAGCACGCCAGAAGCGCAGGCGCCGGGTGGTTGTTGCTGGAGGCGGCCGAAAAGTGGGCCAAGCGGATGCGCTGCACGGGGATGTCGGTACGTTCGAACGTGTTGCGGGAACGCGCCCACGGATTCTATCTTCGCCACGGCTACGAACACTACAAGACGCAGAAGGCATTCCGCAAAACACTGTAGAACGGCGCGGTAACGATTTGGCGCCGGCGGCTAGCCAGATATATCGTGTTACGATAAAATTACAAGAATGCCGGAAACGATCACCGAACACGAATATCGCAGCCTGGCCGAATTGCGCCACAGATTGCGCCGTTTTCTCCAAGAGGGCGATGCCACCGCGAGGCAAGCGGGGCTTGAGCCGCAGCAATACTTATTATTGCTGGCGATCCGTGGATTGCCGCAGGGACAGACGGCCACGATCAGCGCGCTGGCTGAGCGTCTGTCGCTGCGGCACCACAGCACAGTGGAACTCATCGACCGCATGGAAGCGCGGGGCTACGTACGCCGAGTCAGAGGGCGGGAAGACCGGCGGCAAGTGCTGGTGGCACTGCAGCCGAGAGGCGAGAAGCTGCTGGAGAAAGTCGTGGGGCAGCGAATCATCGAGCTGCGTTCGCACGGCCGGGCGTTGGTGACAGCGATCAGTTCGGTGCTCGAATCGCGAAACGGGGACAAACCAGTTTCAAAACAACGACGGGGGAAGGCTACGGCCCAGACCAGGTAATCAGGACGAGCCGGAGAAGCGAGGATTGAGTAGCGTAAAAGAAGCGGAAATGATTCCATCCAGCAACGAGCAGGCGGACAGCCTGGAGCTGGGCGATTTCACGACCACATCGCGGGTGATCCCGATTTCGTTGCTGGCAATCGTGATCGGGGCGTTGTGCGCGTTTGTCGCGCTAGCGCTGCTGCGTCTGATCGGGCTGTTCACAAACCTATTTTATTTCGGCCGCTGGAGCACGGAGATGGTGTCGCCCGTGGGCAACCATCTAGGCATGTTCGCGGTTCTGGTGCCGGTTGCCGGTGCGCTGATTATCGGACTGATGGCGAGATACGGCTCCGAGCGAATTCGCGGGCACGGCATTCCCGAAGCGATTGAAGCCATTTTGATGAACGGCAGCCGCGTGCAACCGAAGGTTGCGCTGCTGAAGCCACTGTCGTCGGCGATTTCCATCGGCTCGGGCGGACCCTTTGGCGCCGAAGGACCCATCATCATGACGGGAGGCGCGTTCGGGTCGATGATCGCGCAGTTGTTTCATCTCACCAGCGCGGAGCGCAAAACGCTGCTTGTGGCCGGAGCGGCGGGGGGAATGTCCGCGACGTTCGCATCGCCGGTCGCGGCGGTACTGCTGGCGGTGGAGTTGTTGTTGTTCGAATGGAAGCCACGGAGTGTGATTCCCGTGGCGCTAGCGAGCGCAGTCGCGGCAGTCGTGCGCAGATACATTCTTGGCTTCGGCCCACTGTTTCCAGTTCCGGAGCACCCGCTGTTCATCGGACCAAAGGCGCTGGCCGGATGCGCGCTGGTCGGTCTGCTTGCAGGTGCGTTGTCGGCGTTACTTACAATTTCCGTGTATGCGGCGGAAGATGCATTCCAACATTTGAAAATTCACTGGATGTGGTGGCCGGCGCTGGGCGGCCTGGCGATCGGGCTGGGCGGTTTGATTTTTCCGCAGGCCTTGGGTGTGGGCTACGACACCATCGGCCAACTGCTGCAAGGATCCGTGACAACGAAAGTCATTCTGGGCGTGCTGCTGGTGAAGTGGTTCATCTGGGCAGTTTCGCTGGGCTCGGGCACCTCGGGAGGGGTGCTGGCGCCACTGTTGATGATGGGCGGGGCGTTGGGTGGATTGGAGGCGATGTTCCTGCCGTACGAGGGCGCGGGTTTCTGGCCGCTGATCAGCATGGGGGCGATTCTCGGAGGAACGATGCGGTCGCCGTTCACGAGCATCATATTCGCGTTTGAGCTGACGCATGACGCCAACGTTTTCCTACCGCTGCTTGTGGGCAGTGTGATTGCGCACGCGTTTACGGTGCTGACGCTGAAGCGTTCTATTCTTACGGAAAAAGTGGCGCGGCGCGGATATCATCTCAGCCGCGAGTATGCTGTCGATCCTCTTGAACTGCTGTATGTGCGCGAGGTGATGAACGCAGGGCATGCGGTGGTGCCCGAGAATGTTGCCGCCGAAGAGGTGGTGCAGTCGCCGAACTGGCCTGTATATGCAGCACAGCGAATTCTGCCTGTGGTGGGCGAGAACGATTATTTGTTGGGAATGTTCACGGCCGAAGAAGTTATATTTCTTGCGAAGGATAGTACTTCTGCAGTTGTGTCCCTTGGGCGCCTCGCGAAAAAGGACGGTATGCGGGCTTACACAGACGAGACGCTGCGCGTGTTGGTCTATCGGATGGCGCAGAGCGGGATCACCGAGTTGCCGGTGGTTGAGCGCGGATCGGGAAGGTTTGTTGGCCTGGTATCTCTCACATCTTTTTTGAAAGCGCGCACCAGGCACCTCGAAGAAGAAAAACGGCGGGAGCGAGTGCTGAGCTGGCCCACTGTTTTTGGGCGGACCGAGGCCGGACCGGTGAAGGCGGATCTGTAATGGCGAACGGCACGGCTCCGGCAGAGCAACAGACGTGGTGGAGCGGGCGGCTGGCGCAATGGGTGGCGTTTCGGAATGCGCGCGAAGAACAGATTTTTCTGGTACTCACGCTGCTGATCGGAGCGCTGGTCGGACTGGTGGTGGTCGCATTCATTCTCCTCACCGAGCGAGTTGGTGCGCGACTGGACGCTTCGGGAGCGGCGCCCTGGCGGCGATTGTTTGTTCCTGCGGCCGGCTCTCTGGCGATGGGTTACCTTTTGTATCGCTATTTTCCAGACGCGCGGGGCAGCGGTGTTCCTCAAACGAAAGCGGCTTTGTATGCGCGTGAAGGAAAGATCACGCTGTCCACCGTGTTTGGAAAATTCTTCTGCACGTCAGCGACGCTGGCTAGCGGAATCCCCCTGGGACGTGAAGGGCCGGCAGTCCAGGTCGGCGGAGGAATCGCTTCTGTGCTCGGACGGAAGCTGGGACTGCCAACTGCGCGTGTGAAAGCGCTCATTCCGGTAGGAGCGGCCGCGGCGGTTGCAGCAGCGTTCAACACTCCTCTTGCCGCGGTCTTGTTTGCGCTTGAAGAAGTCGTAGGGGATATGCACGCGCCGGTGCTGGGCTCAGTGGTGTTAGCGTCGGCAACAAGCTGGGGAGTGTTGCGGCTGCTGCTGGGCAATGATCCGCTGTTCAGGACGCCGCAGTACCAGCTCGTGAATCCGTGGGAGTTGGTGGTTTATGGAGTGCTTGGTATCGCGGGTGGGATCGTTTCGGTAGCGTTCACCCAATTATTGCTGCGGTTGCGGCGGTGGTTCCAGCGGCAGCCGCGCAAGACAGTGTGGTTTCAGCCGCTGGCCGGTGGATTGACTGTGGGGATCATGGGCTGGTTTGTGCCGCAGGTGATGGGCGTGGGATACAAATTCGTTGGCGACGCGCTGAATGACAACATGGCGGTGAAATTCATGCTGCTGTTGCTCGGGCTGAAGCTGGTAGCCACGGCAGTGAGCTACGCGTCCGGAAATGCGGGAGGCATATTCGGGCCAAGCCTGTTCCTCGGCGCAATGTTGGGAGGAACGATTGGAGGCGCCGCGCACTACTTGTTTCCCGTGTATGTTGCGACACCGGGCGCCTACGCGTTAGTAGGAATGGGGACGGCATTCGCGGGGATAGTGCGTGCGCCGATGACGTCTGTGGTGATGATCTTTGAGATTACGCGCGACTACGCCGTAATCGTGCCGCTGATGATTTCGAACCTGGTGAGTTACTTCATCTCTTCTCGATTGCAGAAAGAGCCGATCTACGAACAACTGGCGGAGCAAGATGGGATCCACCTGCCTCGGGCAGAGAATCGTCAAGAGCGGCTACAGCGGCAGGTTGGCCGGGTTATGCAGCCAGTTGCAAACGTAGCGGATGCCAGCCAGACGATTCAAGCCACGCTCGAAACGACTGGAAGTTCTCAGCGGCGAGTCTGGCTGGTCAGCGATCCCAGCGGAATCATCGGAGTGCTTGCGCGCAGACAATTAGAAGATGCGGTCAGCAAAAATGGCGCCGAGCGGAAATTGCGGGACCTCATTGAGGGAGTCGACTTCCCACACACGCACACGGACCAGTCGTTCGACCAGGCCCTGGCTCGCATGGGAGAGGCGCAAGTGGATATGTTGCCGGTGGTGAGCCGCGCTAATGTGCATGAGCTGCTGGGCGTGGTTTGGTTGAGCGACGTGTTGAAGTCGTACGGCGTCAAAGAACGCATCGGACGTTAGAACGCGCCGCCTCCTCCGCCACCCCCACCGCCACCGGAGCCTCCTCCACCACCGCCGCCAAAGCCGGAACTGCCGGAGCTTGTGGGTGCGGAGGACATAATTCCGCCAGCCTGCGAACTCAACGAACCTAGATTGCCCACGAACGAACCGGGATAGAAGGTCGGCCCAAAGGAGCCACCTTGATACCACTGCGGCGGCTGGGTGTAGATGCCCTGAAAGGCCTTGCTCCAATTTTTTTCCACGCCGAGCGCCATAGCGAAGGGAAGGAACTTCTCAAACATTTCAGGGGTCTTGATCACGCGATTGAAGCGGTCGGACTCCACGTGCTCAAGGAAATCCTTAAAGCCGAGCAGTTGCTCGAGAGCGCGCGCGCCAGATATGGTGCGCGCCGACATGAACCAGCCGAATCCGGCGATGATCACTCCAGTGAGAATGCCCGCGACGATAAAGGAAAGCGGCGCCATCCCGGTACTTTTCGCGTAGGCATTGCCGCCCCAGATCATGAAGATCGCCGTCAGCACGCCGAACATGAAGTAACCGCTGCGAACGCTGTCGGGCCGCTTGCGGTAATAGCCGCGGCCAACCAGCGCGCTGAAGATCTGGCTCTTCATGGGGGAAATGTTCGTGTAGAACTTGTTTTTGAGGGTCGAGAGTGCGACGGTTTCGTCCGCAACGCCCTGCTCGAAGATGCCGCTGAGCAATTGTTGCTCGTGAGGCTTGAGAGCTGACCAGTCCGTTGGGGGCTTCTTGAGGTGAAAGAAATATTCCTTCGAATGGGTAAGGCCGAGGAGATGTGAGACGTCCTTTTCCTCGATGACCAAAAAGCCGCGAACGGCGAGGTCGACAATCGAGGCGGTGATGTCGCGCATGTCGACGGAGTTGTCGATGAGCGTGCCGATTTCGCCGGGCGAGAGCTGATCCGGAGGCTGATATTGCGCGGCAATCGGGCGCAGGGCGGGATCGCGGCCACGGGTCCACCACCACCAAAGCATCAGGGGGAAGGTCAAAAGGGGAATGACCAGAGCCCAGTTACTGCGGAGGTAGAGCAGGAACAGGTCGAAATTGGTGGGCTCGCGCAGCGCACCCTTGTCGCAGGCGATAGCGATGGTCAGGCCTTCGCGGGGTGCGAGAGAGACGTCGGTCTGGACATCCACGCCGGTGCCCACGATCTCCGCCGTGGCGTCATGGGCTTGAGAGCCGAGCACGCCTGTATACACCTTGGTGCGGAGATTCTTGACGTCTGGAGGAAAGACGATATGTGCCGAGGCGTGGCGAATGAGAACTTCCCAGTAGTTGCCGGTGATGTTCCAGAAAAACTCATCGTGGTCGGGAAAGAAACGCAGCGCGTTGGGAATGATGTAGTGAATCGAGATGGTGTGAGAGCTGTTGTCGGCGTTGGGAATATAGATTTTCAAGTGGCGATACTGTCTGATGGTGCTGGATTCGAATCGCAGTGGAACGCCATCTTCCTGGATGCTCTTGACGGTAAGCAGGTAGGAATAGTTTAGGCCGCCGGGACCGGCGTATTGAATCGGGATATCACGATATATGCCGTGAAAGGGGCCACCGACAAAACGAAAGGTGATGTTCTCCGTTATGTCGGTGCTGCTGTCCGGAGTAATGACGATTTCCGCGTCGAAGTTGCTGACTTCGTAGCTGCGTTCGGCGGAAGCCTGAGAGCAAATGAACAGCAACAATGCGCCCAACGATGCAAGAAGGCGCAAGCGCGATAAGCGGATATGGGACATTTCGGTCGCGACCGGCGGTCAGGCCGTGGGAGCAGCCGGATTGCTGAAGCTGACCTTAGGAGCTTCGCGTTCCGCCGCGGAAGAGACTTCAAAGAACTCGCGCTGTTTGAAGCCGAGCATGCCCGCGAAGATGTTCGTGGGGAATTGGAGGATCTTGGTGTTCAAGTCGCGAACCACAGCGTTGTAGTAGCGGCGGGCGTTCTGCACGTTGTCTTCGATGTCCGAGAGCGATTTCTGCAATGAAGTGAATCCTTCGATGGCGCGGAGCTGCGGGTAGGCTTCGGAGAGAGCGAAGAGGCTTTTCAGTGCGCCGGAGAGCATGTTTTCCGCGGCGGCTTTGTCCGCTGGGCCGGTAGCAGACATGGCGCGGTTGCGGGCATTGATAACGGCCTCAAGCGTGCCTTTCTCGTGGGCGGCGTATCCTTTCACGGTTTCCACGAGGTTGGGGATCAAGTCGTAGCGGCGCTTGAGTTGCACATCGATGTCCGCCCAGGCGTTATCGCACTGCACCTTCAGGCGGACCAATCCGTTGTACATCCCAATACCGAAAAGGATTAGAAGCACGAGGAGGCCAAGCAGAATGAAACCAAACATCGGCGAACCTCTCAGGAAGAAGTAAATACTGAATCAACCTCAATATACGTGCCGGGAAAGAAGGAGTAAAGGAAAGCTGGACGCGCTGGTCCCTTTACGAATAGCATATGGTAACCAGATAATATATACTGGCCGCAGAGCCCAGGTTCCCGCATGCTTTTCAAGACCATCAGCGCATCTGTGTACGGCATCGACGCGTACCCTGTTGAAGTAGAAGTGGACGTAGGGTCCGCGTACATGAAGGACTTCAACGTGGTGGGCCTGCCGGACAACGCGGTGAAGGAAAGTCGCGAGCGCATTAAGTCCGCGCTGCATAATTGCGGTTTCGAATTTCCTTACGGGCAGGGAGTGACCATCAACCTGGCTCCCGCTGACTTGCGGAAGGAAGGCTCGGGGTTCGACCTGCCAATGGCGCTTGGTGTGGTTGGATGCCAGGGGCAGTTTTTCGGGAAAGCGCTCGACAAAATGATGTTCCTGGGCGAACTGTCGCTCGACGGGAGCGTGCGGCCGGTGCGAGGGGCTCTCTCCGCGGCAATTGCCGCGCGCGAAAAAGGGCTGCACGCCGTAGCAGTGCCGGAGAACAACGCGCGGGAAGCGGCGGTGGTCGACGGCATAAAGGTGTTCGCGCTGAAGTCGTTGCCGCAAGCCGTGGACCTGGTGAATTCGCCGGAGTCCTTCGAGACCGTGCGGGTAGATGCAGTACAAGTCCTCAGCGAGGCGGCGCAATACGCGGTTGACATGCGCGATGTGCATGGGCAACAAGCCGCGAAGCGCGCGCTGGAAGTTTCATGCGCCGGCGGGCACAACATCCTGTTCATCGGGCCGCCAGGTGCGGGAAAAACCATGCTGGCGAAGCGTATTCCGACAGTTCTTCCGCCCATGTCGCTGGAAGAAGCGATTGAGACGACACGCATTCACAGCGTGGCGGGGACACTCGAAGGCGCGCAGGGGCTGGTCGGCACACGGCCGTTCCGTTCGCCGCACCATACCATCAGTGACGCGGGGCTGATCGGAGGAGGGGCAGTGCCCCGGCCGGGCGAGGTGTCACTGGGCCATAACGGCGTGGTCTTTCTTGACGAACTGCCCGAGTTTCAGCGCAATGTGCTGGAGGTGATGCGGCAGCCGCTCGAAGACGGCTCGGTGACCATTGCGCGGGCGGCGGTTTCCGTGACCTTTCCTTCACGATTCATGTTGGCCGCAGCGATGAACCCGTGCCCGTGCGGCTACTTCGGGGATCCCACGCGGGAGTGCCACTGCACGGCGCCGATGATCCAGCGCTACGTTTCCAAGATTTCCGGGCCGCTGCTGGACCGTATCGACATCCACATTGAAGTGCCGTCCGTGAAATACAAAGAACTGCGCGCGCCAGCGGCGTCGGAGGATTCCGCATCGGTTCGCGGCCGGGTGATTGCCGCGCGGACGAAGGAGCTGGAACGCTTCAAAACCGAGAAACACACCTACTGCAACGCGCAGATGGCGCCCAAGCTGATCCGGAAATTTTGTGCGATATCCGCGGAAGGGGAGAAGCTGCTGGAAAACGCGGTGACCCGGCTGGGGCTGTCGGCTCGGGCGCACGACCGCATCCTTAAGGTAGCGCGAACGATCGCCGACCTCGACGCAGCTGCGGATATCCAGGCCAAACACCTGAGTGAAGCCATCCAATACCGCACGCTGGACCGCAGCTACTGGTCCTGAACCTCGCAATATACCGTTCGTACCCGTACTGGCGGGTGCTGCGCTCCATTGACTTCGCTTTGCCCGCTATGTTACGTGTAGGTACGCCTTAGTTTGGGGAATCTTAGGGCCGCAGTGACACAGGCGGGAATGACGCCACAGGCAAAGCACCTGGAAGTGATTCTGGATACGCACGTCGAGAGCGTCAATCTCGCCGAGGAGATGTGTCTGCGTGTCGCTGAAGCGGTCGGATTCAGCGAAGACGAATGCTACCGGATTGGGATGTCGGTGAGGGAAGGAGTGATCAACGCCTTCCATTACGGCAACCAGGAAAAGCCGGATAAGAAGATTCACCTCGCGGTTGATCTCACCAAAGAAACCATGACCATCCACGTGATGGACGAAGGCAAGGGGTTTCGCCTGGAAGATGTGCCGGACCCGCTGGCGGAAGAGAACCTGCTGTCGACCTCGGGCCGGGGAATTTTCCTGATGCGGACGTTTATGGATCAATTCAATGTGGTGCCAGGCCGAACGGGCGGTGCGGAAATCATCATGGTGAAGAAGATTCCGCCTTCAAGCAACGGGAATCACGGGTCGCCGGAGTCGAACGCGACACCGAAACAGGAAGCGTAAGGCGGTCTTATGGCCAGTCTATTCGCAACATGCCGCGAAGTGGGTTCGGACAACGGGTCGGTCGCCATTGTGGACCTGAGCGGGCGCATCTCCCTGGGCGAGGGCAGCGCGCTGCTGAGGAAGACTGTGCGCGACCTGCTCGACGCCGGGCAGACGCGCATCCTGTTGAACCTTGGCGACGTGAATTATATCGACAGCTCGGGCATCGGCGAACTGGTCAGCGGATTTACGGCCGTGCGCAATCGCAGCGGGGAACTGAAGCTGTTGAACCTCACCAAGAAAGTTAACGACCTCCTGCAACTCACCAAGCTGTTCACCGTGTTTGACGTGTACTCTGACGAAGGCACGGCGATCCGCAGCTTCCGGTAGCGCCCTACCCCTAAGTTTCCGCAAGTGTCCTGTTTGTCTCTTTGCCAAGCTTCACGCAAAAAGCATCCAGTCGCGAAAGAGGATATGCAGGGTCCTCTATGCATAATTCAACAACCTGTCACTTGACACGTAACTATGGCGCGGGCTCCGACACCCTGGTCGAATCCGACCTGTCGAATAATTTTCAGGTCGTTTATCAGTACTTTAACGGCCGGCGCGTCGCCCGTACGCTCACCAACAATGAGGTCGACTTGTACATCGACGACGCCCTCGGCAACACCCGCAGGCTGTCCACGCTGAATGGCGACGACCAGTCCGACTTCTATCCCTTTGGCGGCGAACGCGCCTACTCCAACGGCAACCCCACCCACTACAAATTCACCGGCAAAGAACGCGACTCCGAATCCGGCCTTGATAACTTTGGACTTAGGTACATGACTAGCAGCATGGGCCGATTTATGTCGCCCGACTCCATCGCCAATGACTGGGAGCTAGCCAATCCCCAGACGTGGAATCGCTACGCTTACGCGCGCAACAACCCGCTCATTTACGTCGATCCTGATGGGGCCGCAGTCGAACTTATATGTACTGGCGGCAATTCCGATCAGTGTGCGGCACAGCGCCAAGCTGCACTTGAGACGCTTCAAGACGCTGTGGGGAACAAACAGGCGGCTGGTAGCCTCTATATCAATGAAGTGAAGGACGGGGACAACACGCGGTATTTCGTAGGGATCAAAGGCGACGTTGGCGATTTTGAAAAACTGAGTGGGGGGGCAAAAGACCTGGGCGAGCTCGTGGGAGCCAAACAGGTCGTGGAGTTTGGAGTCACCGATAAAGAGCTCCCCGGAAATGGTGCCGGACAGGGTGCCTACACGTATAAGCCAGGGGAGATCGGAAATGCGAATCCACGAGTCCTCGTTAATCCGCAGGCTGTGGCCAATGATGACGCAAAGTTTCAGACCATCCCGATGCTCCGCTGGAAGTTTGGAGAAGGCATTTTGCACGATCTCACGACGGGCATTGCTGCGTGGCACGAGTTCGGACACGCTTGGAAGATGTGGCAAAACATCAACGCCGCTGGGAACGGCGTAATTCCAGGTGCGAGGGGGATAGACCCTGCGCTAAACACAGCGAGTGAGGCCCTCCGCTGGGAGAATCGTATGCGACAAGAGGTGTACGGGCCACTTGGGCCAAATAACGCCCCGCGCATCCAGCACTGAGGCCCCGAAGGAGCAAAGATGCGCTTAACATGGAGTATTAGGTTTTGTATAGTCGCTGCGTGTCTGGCAACTTGCCTATTGGTCTGGTTTTACGCAAGCACCGAGAAGCACATACCCATGCACTATCTCAGATATCTTTCTTATGTCGGCTTTTGGACGGGGTCGAAACTATTCCATGGTCCGCCTATGTCAAAAACGGTTGAGGTTATCTCGAACCTGTATCTTGTCGCATGCACTGCGCTAGAGGGCTTCCTTGTCGGCGGCGTGGTCGACCTCATTCGCGCCAAATTGAGCACAAACACGCCTACGACGCGCTGACCTTCATGTATGACGTAACGGTCCAACACGCACCCTCGACCTACAAATTCACCGGCAAAGAGCGGGACTCCGAATCCGGCCTCGACAACTTTGGGGCAAGGTATAACTCGTCCCAGATGGGCCGGTTCATGAGCCCTGATCCCGGCAACATCGGGGTCGACCGCCTTAATCCGCAGAGCTGGAATGCATACAGCTATACCCTCAACAATCCACTGGCCCTTACCGACCCGACCGGGCTGTACGTTTGCGAGGACAGCACCGAATGTGACTCAGAGAATGATAAGAAGTTCGCGGCGAGTCTGCAGGCCGCTCGGGATGCAGCGAACAAGCTGACTGGAGACGATAAGACTGCGCGCTCTGCGCGCCGTAGATGCCTACGGCGAAGAGGGCGTCGACAACGGAGTCAACGTGCGTTTCGACGCAAATATCAAAGGCGGGGATGCTGTCACGGAGGTCAGTGGCGTAGCGAACGGAAACAA
>Ga0335080_10001534_pt1 | contig 22663 bp, 18 predicted proteins | sample Lox_Sample_34_FD_206720 | JGI IMG/M metagenome (GOLD analysis project Ga0335080, IMG submission 206720) | Soil microbial communities from Loxahatchee National Wildlife Refuge, Florida, United States - Lox_Sample_3.4 | ecosystem: Environmental > Terrestrial > Soil > Wetlands | place: USA...
GGGAAGGGGGGTCGCGGGAAGGCGGTTGTGGCGGGCGAGGCGCTCGGCCACGTTGCGCGAGATGGCGAAGAGACCGCGGCACTCGCCGAGCGCCGCCTCGTCCATCGCGTGGACCGCGTCGCGCACCGAGCGGTCCTCCGGGGAGTCGGTGAGCGACCCGAAGGGCGTGCCGTCGAGGTCGTAGGCCTCGCGGTACTGGTGGAAGACCCACGCGACCTTGCGGGGGTGGCGCACGAGGTAGCTCGGGAACTTCGTGGGGATCACGAGGTCGGGCCGTTGCCCGCTCGTCTCGCGCAGCTCGAGCAGCCGCCAGGCGAGCGCCTGGCGCACGACCTCGGAGGGGGGGTGCGCGTGGAAGGGGACGCTCACGACGTCCGCCCGGTAGCCCCGCCGGACGAGGCTGCGGGCCAGCTCCCGTACGAGGATCTCGGCCCCGCCGGTCACGAAGGGGGCCTGCGCGGCGCAGACGAGGACCGACTTCATTCGCCCCGACGCCCCAGGGCCTCTTCGAGACGGACGAGACGCGCGCGCAGGTCCTCGAGCGCGAACTCCTGGGCCAGCCGTCCCCGCGTCGACTCCTCGAGCACGAGATCGACGCGGCGAACGAGGTCGCTCACGTGCCCGCGCAGCTCCTCCTCCAGGCGAAGGTGGCGCTCGTCGATCTCGTCCTGGCGCCGGCCGAGGAGGCCGAGCAGGCGGTCGTAGTGCGCGTGGGTCGCGGCGAAACGGGCCTCGAGATGGAGGAGCAGCGCGTTGTCGAGCTGGACCTGCTTCGCGTTGAAGTCCCGCTGGGCGTCGAAACGCGGCGAGAGGAGCCGCACGAGAAGCCGGTGGAGGAGGCCCGCCGCCCCCTCGGGGACGGCGGCCTCGGCCGTCCACGCCGCGTTGACGGCAGCGCCGTCGGGCGGCTCGGGCAGCGGCGCCCCCGACTCGTCGCGCGGCTTCGGCTCCTCGCTCACCGGACGCTCATCCCGAGACGTCGCCATTCTACCCGCGCCTCCGGCGTGGACGTTAGAATCGTCGGCGCGACCGCATGGACCACCCCGATCTCGAGCCTCTCCGCCGCCGTCTCGAGGAGGAGGAGAAGGCCTACGCGGAGGCGCTCGCGGCGCTCGACCGTCTGGGCGCGCTCGAGGCGGCCGGCGAGGAGACCTCGCCCGTCGCCGCCGAGCTCGCCGAGCTCAACGCCCTGTGGCCCGCACCGCCTCGGCCGGAGGCCTCGGGCCTCGGGGGCGCGCTGCGCTCCAGGGCGTGGGACGCCCTCCGGCCCGCGATCGAGAGGCAGGAGCGATTCAACGCCGCCCTCGTGCGCCTGCTCAACGCCCACCTCGGACGCACGGCCGGCCTCGTCTCGGGCCTCCGCGAGCTGGCGGGCGCGCTCGTGCGCTACGCGCAGCGCGTCGAGCCGGTCATGGACGCGCGAGACCAGGCGCGGGTGGCGACCGCCCCCACCGAGGCGCAGGTACAGATCGACGCCTTCTCCCGGCGTCTCGAGGCCATGCGGGAGAGGGTCGAGGGGCTCCTGGCGCTCCGCGACCGGCTGGAGGCCGTGGCCGAGGAGGTGCGCGCGGTCCGCGGGAGCCTCGAGGCATCGGCGCCCCCGCCGGAGGTCGCGCGGGCCGCGGTGGAGTCCGCCGCGGGCTCCGTCTACACCGCGTTCGAGAACCGCTTCCGGGGCAGCCGCGAGGAGATACGCGCCCGGCAGCGGAATGACGTCGCCCTCTTCGCCGGCCTCGCCCCCGTCGTCGACCTCGGCTGCGGGCGCGGCGAGTTCCTGGAGCTCCTGCGCGAGGCGGGCATCGAGGGCCGGGGCGTCGAGGGCAACGCCAACGTCGTCCGCGAGTGCCGCGAGAAGGGGCTCGACGTCGTGGCCGGCGACCTCGTCGAGTTCCTGCGGGCCCAGGTGCCGGCCTCGCTGGGGGGCGTCTTCGCCGCCCAGGTCGTGGAGCACCTGCCGCCGCCATCGCTCGGCGCTCTCCTCGGAGAGGCCCACCGTGCGCTGCGCAAGGGCGGCCTCCTCGTCCTCGAGACGGTGAACGCCGCCTCGGCGCTCGCCTTCCACGAGGTGTTCGTCCGCGACCTCACGCACGAGCGTCCTCTCCACCCGGAGACGCTGCGCTTCATGGCCGCCGCGGCCGGGTTCGCCGAGGCCCGGATCGACATGCGCTCGCCCGTGCCCGACGACGTGCGCCTCGCGCTCCTGCCGAGCGGCGTGCTCGCGCCTCCCGCGACGAAGGTCATCAACGAGAACGCGGCGCGCCTGAACGCCCTCCTCTTCGCCCCCCTCGACTACGCGCTCCTCGCGCGCCGCTAGGCGCCGCGAGCGTGCCGGAGGCGCACGAGATCTCGCAGGCCCGAGGAGGTCCCGTGCCCGGCCTCCCCTACCCGGGCTTCCGCGCCAGCGCCACGACGCTCGCCCCGATCGGGAACGAGATCCCCGCCCGCACGAGGGCCGCCTCGGCGAGGAGCGCCCGCTTGAAGGCCCACTCGGCGGGCGCGGGCAGGAAGCCGACGTCGGACCCCTCGCGGTGGAGGAGTCGGTCGAGGGTCCGCCGGGCGAGGAGCAGCGGAAAGAGGACCGAGTTGCAGTAGGTGGCCCGCTCGACCCGGAGCGAGCACGCGGCGAGGAGCGCGACGAGCTCTCCGCGCGTGTAGCGATGGCGCGACTGGACCTCGATGTCGTGGGCGCCCCAGAGGGCCCGCAGCGCGGGGACGCGCACGAGGAGGATCCCGCCCGGCTTCAGGACGCGGACCATCTCGCGGACCGCGGCCCGGTCGTCGGTGACCCAGGCGTGGTAGACGACGTCGAACGAGGTCACGGCGTCGAAGGTCCTGTCCGGGAAGGGGAGGGCGAGGAGGCTCGCCCGCGCGGCGCGCGCCCCGCGCTCGCGGCAGAAGGCGACCGCCTCCGGGGCGAGGTCGATCCCGACCGCCGTGCCGAGGCGGGAGAGGGCGAGGACGTTCTGTCCCGTCCCGCACCCGGCGTCGAGCACGAGCGGCCGCGCGGGGCGGCCCGCGATCGCCGGATCGAGGAGGGCAGTGGCGATCGCCCGCTGCCCCGCGTACCACCACTGGCTCTCCTCCGCCTCGTACATCCGGCGGTACTCGGCCGGCTTCACAGGCGGGTGGCGTCGGATGTGAAGTAGGCGATCACTCGGTCCAGGATCTCGTCGAGCTGCACCTTCGGCTCGTAGCCGGTGAGGGCCCTCAGCTTCGAGAGGTCGGGCACGCGGCGCTGCATGTCCTCGAAGCCCTCCTCGTAGGCCCGGTCGTACGGCACGAGCTCGATCGGGCTCCTGGAGCCGGCTCGGGCCACCACTCTCCGGGCGAGGTCGAGGATCGCGACCTCCTCCCGGTCGTTCCCCACGTTGAAGACCCCGCCCACTGCCTGCTCCTCCTCGGCGAGGGCGATGAGCTGGGAGACGACGTCGCTCACGTAGGTGAAGCAGCGGGTCTGGTTTCCGTCGCCGAACACCTTGAGGGGATGGCCGAGGAGCGCCTGCTTCACGAAGTTCGGGATCACCATGCCGTAGCGGCCGGTCTGACGGGGGCCGACGGTGTTGAAGAGGCGCGCCACCACCACCGGCAGGCGCTTCTCCTTGTGGTAGGCGAGGCCGAGGAACTCGTCGATGGCCTTGCTGCAGGCGTAGCTCCAGCGGCCCTTGGAGGTCGGGCCCATCACGAGGTCGCCGTCCTCGCGGAAGGGCACCGCGTCCGCCTTGCCGTAGACCTCCGAGGTGGAGGTGAGGAGCACCTTCTTCCGCTTCTTGTTCGCGAGCTTCAGCACCATCTCCGTGCCGTGCACGTTCGTCTCGATGGTGTTGACCGGGCTCTCCACGATGAGCCGCACCCCCACCGCCGCCGCGAGGTGGAAGACGACGTCCGCCCGGTCCACGAGCTCGGCGAGCACCGGCTCGTTGAGCACGGTGTCGATCGTGTAGTGGAAGCGGGGGTGCCCCTTCAGGTGCTCGATGTTGTCGATCGCGCCCGTGGAGAGGTTGTCGATGACGTGGACCTCGTCGCCGCGCCCGAGGAGCGCCTCCGCGAGGTGGCTGCCCACGAAGCCCGCGCCGCCGGTGATGAGTGTCTTCACTCGAGCATGTCCTCCCTGATCGTCTCGTCGGCCTGGATCGGGCGGGCCGCGCGCCGGCCGATGACCCGGTGCGCCTCCGCGGGAGCCAGCCCCCGCTCGAAGCGCTCGTCCGTCCGCTTGTAGACGAGCTTCTCCGCGGTGATCGCCTCGCCGCGGGCGATGAGGCCCGCGGCCACGATCGAGCGGCCTCGGGCGGAGGCGACGCGGCCGCGGCTCTCGCCGTCGCCGCGCGCGCGCTCCGCCTGGCGCAGGAGCTCCACCATCCGGTAGAACTCCTCCGGGGGGAGGGCGGCCGCCCCCTCGCGTCCCTTGCGGGTCCGGTCGAGGGCGAGGGACTTCTCGACGAAGTCGGCGCCGTGCGCGGCGGCGAGGGCGGGGGCGAGGAGGGCGAAGGCGGAGCCCCCGTCCGTAGGGTCCAGGAGGCCGACCGGCACCCGGTAGCGCTCGCGGATCACCGCGAGCTCGGCGAGCCGCAGCTCCTCGGCCGCGGCGGGGACGGTCGCAAGGCCCAGGAGGAGAGCGGCCGAGCCCCCCGCCGCCGCGAGGGCGTCGCCGACGTGCGGCTCCGCGGCCCCGCTCGCGCCGACGAGGAGCGGGCGTCCGGCCGCGGCGAGAGCGCGGAGGAGGTCCGGGTGGTCGAGGTCGGTCGGGTGGGTCTGGAAGGCGTCGACGCCCGCCTCGGCCGCGACGTCGCGCGAGGCCGCGTCGTAGGCCTCCGCCACCACGGCGAGGCCCGAGCCCTTCGCCGCCTGGAGCACCTTCCGCCACTCCCGGGCCGAGAGCTCGGCCGCCTCGAGCTCCTTCCGCTGCGGGTGACGCCGCGCGAGGAGCTCGGAGGCCCGGAACACCGGGAACGCGATCGCGTCCGCACCCCCCTGGAACGCGGCCTCGATGAGCCGGAGGGCGAGATCCGGCTCTCCCCCGTGCGCGGTGCCGACGTGGGCCACGACGAGGCAGGGCTGCCCTTCGCCGAGAAGCCGGCTGCCGAGGGGGAGCGCTCCCGCCTTCATCCGGCCCCCACCCTACCACGCGACGCCTCGCGCAGAGCCTCCACGACCGGCGCGGGGTCCCGGGCCGGCTCCCACTCGAGCTCGGCCGCAGGCTGCGGCCCGCCGTCCGCGCGCGCCGCCTCGCCCTCTTCGCCGAGACGGAGGACCACGGAAGGGACCCCGCCTGCCGCGCACGCGTGGACGAGCGACCGCCGGTCGTCGCGCCGGCTCACGGCCAGGAGGACGACGGCCGGCCGGGTGGCGGCCAGGAGCTCGACCGCCGCCTCGATCCGTCGCACCGCGGCGGCGAGAGGCCCCCGGAGGAGAGCCTCCAGGTCGTTCTCCGCGAGGTCGGCGAACCCGACCCCGCGGTGGACGTACGAGGCGGCGAGGCCGGCCGTGCCGGACAGGGCCCGGAGCCGGCCGCGCAGCAGAGCGTCCGCCTCCGCGATCGCCCGCCGCGCGCGCTTCGTCTCCCATCGTGGCAGCTCGCCGAGACCCACCTCGAGGACCGGGCACTCGAGGCGCGTGGCGACGGCCTCCGGCAGCGGACCGAGCGCGCCGCGCTCCTCCCCGACGAGCACGAGGACCGGTGCCGCGCCGAGGCCCGCGCCCGCGGCGGGCGTGGGCGGCGGCGGCACGGAGGAGGCGAAGGCAGAGGCGAGGAGCTGCCCCACGCGAGAGCCCGGCGCCGCTCGGGCGACCGGGAGAGGCCGTCCCGCGCCGCCCGCCCGGTCGTGGAAGAGCACGCCGCGCTCCGCGCAGGCGCGAGAGAGGAGGAGCCGGTCCGCGGCAGCGAGGCCCGGCGCGTCCACCTCCGCGGCCGCCGTCGCCTCGAGAAGGCGGAGCGCCCGCTCGGCGGTGCGCGCGCAGCGGGGGCCGGCCGTCTCGTGGAGGAGGAACGAGGTCGTGCTCCAGAGGAGCGAGCTTCCCCGCCACTCGACGAGCTCGCGGAAGCTCATCCCGTCCGCGATCGGCAGGCGGCCCCAGACGCGGGCCCAGGTCCGGGCCGCGCCGTCCGCGGCAGCGAGGCCTTCGGCCCCGAGGACCTCCGCGACCGGGCGGAACGGGATGCCTTCGCGCTCGAGGGAGGCCGCGGGGGCGCCGGGCCAGGCGACGACGAGCGCGCCTTCTCTCTGCCGGTTCCGGGCCGGGGCGGGCGAGCCCCCGCCCCACACGACGAGGCCGCCCCCGCCCTCAGGCGTGGCCCTCTCCCCGGGCGCCCTTCCGCGGCCGCCACCCGTAGCGGAAGCGCAGCAGCGCGAAGTTGAGGAGCGCCATGTAGATCTCCTCGCCGGAGAGCTTCGAGGCGGCGCGGGCGCGGTTCTTGAAGTGGATCGGCACCTCGCCGAGCCGGAAGCCGTGGACCCAGGCCTGGTAGGCCATCTCGCCGTGGACGACGTAGCCCCTGATCCGGATGCGGTCGAACTCGGTCTCCTCGAGGACCGCGCGGCGATAGGCGCGGAAGCCGCTCGTGGTGTCGCGGATGGGCACACCGGCCACGAGGGCGATGTAGCGGTTGGCGAGCCACGAGAGCGCCGGCCGGAAGACCCCCCAGTCGGAGCTGCCCCCGCCCTCGACGTAGCGCGAGCCCACGACCATGTCGCAGGCATCGAGCCTCGCGAGGAACTTGGGCAGCTCGCTCGGGTGGTGGGAGAAGTCGGCGTCCATCTCGAAGAAGACGCCGTAGCCCCTGGGGTCGGCGAGGCCGCGCTTGAAGGCCGCGATCACCGCCGCTCCCCGCCCCGCCTTCTCCTTCCGGAGCAGCAGGTCCACCCGCCCCGGGTGCTCGCTCATCAGGGCCCGCACCGCGTCCGCGGTGCCGTCGGGACTGCCGTCGTCGGCCACCCACACGTCGATCCGCTCCCCCTGGGCGAGGAGCTCGCGCACGAGCGGCCCGACGTTCTCCCGCTCGTTGTAGGTCGGGACGACGACGAGGACGCGCTCAGGGCCCATGGCGCTCATCCTTCCCGGAACGTCCGCAGGGTCTCGAGGTAGTGCTCGGGGAGACCGATGTCGAAGCGGCGTCCGTCCACGATCAGCCCGTGGAAGCCGTCCTCCTGGCGGAGGCGGTCGAGGGCGGAGGTGAGCTGGAACTCGCCCCGCTCGCGCACGTTGTGGCGGATGTGCTCCTCGAGATAGGCGTGAAGCTGCGGCTTGATCACGTACTGGCCGAAGACGGTGAGGTACTCCCCGTCGGGCAGCCCCGGGACGCGCAGGTTGGCCCGGGCATAATCGGCGGCGGGCTTCTCCGCGAACTCGGTGATGTTGAGGAGCCGGTCGGGCTCGAGCCACACGCCGGTCGCCGCCCCGAAGGCGCCGATGTCCCGCTCCGCCGTTCGCCGCAGGCCGACGACGCTCGTCCCCGTGCGCTGGTAGGCCTCGACGAGCTGGCGCGCGCACGAGACCTCGGTCGTGGAGCGGTAGAGGTGGTCCCCCAGCATCAGCAGGAAGGGCTCGTCGCCGAGCGCGGTCCGGGCGCAGAAGACCGCGTGGCCGAAGCCCTCCTGGGCGGCCTGGGTCACGAACGTGACCCGCCGGCCGATCTCGAGGATCCGCCGCGCGTACTCCTGGAAGGGCCCGGCCAGCTTGTTGTAGTTCTCGATCGAGATCTGCTGATTGAAGAACGAACGGAACTCCTCCAGGTCCTGCTCCTGGACCACGATCACCACGTCCTCGATCCCCGCGTCGAGGGCCTCCTCCACGATGAGCAGGATCGCGGGCTTGGCGATCCCGTCCCTGTCCACCACCGGGAAGAGCTCCTTCTTGGTGGCCTTGCTGGCCGGAAAGAGGCGCGTGCCGAAGCCGGCGGCGGGGATGAGGGCGCGCGTCAGCTTCGGCCCGGTGCCGAGGGTCAGGGGCAGGCCGGCCACGCCGAGGTCGCGCTCGAGGATCTCGATGGCCGCCCGCTGGTCGGCCGCGCTGCGGGCCACGAGCTGGGCCGCGCCGTCGCCCTGCGAGCCGACGCCCTTTCCCCCCCACACGTGCGGGCGCAGGGCCTCGTGGGCGAGCACCCGGTGCAGCACCGGAGCGGTGAGCTCCTCCGGGCAGGCCGGGGCGGCGTAGCGGTCGAAGAGCCCCTGGGCCTCCCCCATCAGCGCGCCGAGCGTCTGCGCGTCGCCCGCGGAGAGAGCCTCCTTCGCCTGATGGACGATCCTCCGGTTGACCGGGCCGAGCAGCTCCTGCACGCCCTTCTCGACCGGTCCCTCCGCAAAGGGAAACGAGCGGCTCAGGCGCTTGAGGATCTCGACGGTGTTCTTCTTCGCCTTGAGGTCGACGATCACGAAGTGGAGCTCGCGCGCGGGACGGATCTCCTCGGTCGCGAGCCGGTCCCCGTCGAACTCCATGAGCACCGCCCGCTCTCCGAAGGCGCAGCCCTGGTCCATGCGGCCGCAGCGGGAGGGGGTCGTGATCTCGCCCTGGTAGGCGAGCTCCATCTCGCCGCGGACGGTGAGCCGCAGGTCGTAGACCCGATTGAAGGCCCGCGCGGTGAGCACGCTGATCGCGGCGCTCGACGAGAGGCCCTTCTTGATGGGGAGGTCGGTCCTGAAGTTGCGGATCGACAGGCCGCGCACGCGGTAGTTCGTGAGGACCTGGTAGGCGACGCCCGCCGCGTAGGAGAAGAACCCTCCGCGCCGGGCCTCCTCGAGGAGCGCCTTCGCCTCGAGCGGGATCTCGCACGGGCCCACCGTCTGCCCGTCCGGGGTCGTTGAGGTGACGACGAGCGCCGTCGGGTGGGGCTCGACCTCGGCGTGGATGCCCTGGTTGGTCCCGCAGATGAGCGTGTAGCCCTTCTCGACGTCTGCGTTGATGCGCCGGTAGCCGCCTGCCCAGTCCGAGTGCTCGCCGAAGAGGCAGATGCGGCCGGGGACGAAGATCCTCATCGCGCCCTCACGCCCGGCAGACCTCCGGACCCGCCTTTCCCTCGGCGCCGAAGCCGAGCGGCGACATGAGGTTCCGCGTGTCCACGACGAGCTTCGCCCCCGCGAAGAGGCGCGCGTCCTTGAAGTCCGTGTGGGCGGTCGAGACGACGAGCACGTCGTGGCGGGCGAACTCCTCCGCGGTGCAGGGCACCGAGGCGAGGCCGATGTCGTGCTCCCGTCCCGGCCGGGCCACCGGGATGTAGGGGTCGCAGTAGGCGACCTCGGCCCCCGCGGCCCGGAGCCTCTCGATGATCTCGAAGGACGGTGACTCGCGGTCGTCGTCGATGTCCGCCTTGTAGCTGAGGCCGAGGACGAGGACCCGGGAGCCCTTGAGGCTCCTCCCGTGGCGGTTCAGGGCCACGGCCGTGCGGTCGACCACGTGCTGCGGCATCGAGGTGTTGATCTCGCCCGCGAGCTCGATGAAGCGGGCCCACGCCCCGTGCTCGGCCGCCTTCCAGGTGAGGTAGAAGGGGTCGAGGGGGATGCAGTGCCCCCCGAGCCCCGGCCCCGGGTAGAACGGCATGAAGCCGAAGGGCTTCGTCTTCGCCGCCTCGATGACCTCCCAGACGTCGATCCCCATCCGGTCGAGGACGACCTTCATCTCGTTGGCGAGGGCGATGTTCACCGCGCGGAAGACGTTCTCGAGGATCTTCGCGGCCTCCGCCACCTCGGGCGAGGAGACGGGGACGACCCGCGCTACGGCCGCCCCGTAGAGAGCCCTCGCCGCCTCGAGCGAGAGGGGATCCATCCCTCCCACCACCTTCGGGATGTTCTGGGTGTTGTAGCTCTGGTTCCCCGGGTCCTCGCGCTCGGGCGAGAAGGCGAGGAAGAAGTCCCTCCCGCACTCGAGGCCTCCCGCGGCCAGACGAGGCAGGAGCTCCTCGCGGGTCGTGCCGGGGTAGGTGGTGGACTCGAGGACGACGAGCTGCCCCGGCCGCAGGCGCTCGGCCACCGCCGCCGCGGTCGTCCGGATGTACGAGAGGTCGGGCTCGCGGTGGCGCCCGAGCGGGGTCGGGACGCAGATGAGGACCGCGTCGCACTCCGAGAGGCGGCCGAAGTCGGTGGTGGCCACGATCCGGCCCCGGGCGAAGGCCGCCGCCACCCGCTCCGGCCCGATGTGGCGGATGTAGGACTCCCCGCGGTGGAGGGCGGCCGGCTTGGCGGCGTCCACGTCGAAGCCGATCACCCGGAAGCCCGACTCCTCGAAGAGGAGGGCGAGGGGCAGACCGACGTAGCCGAGGCCGATCACCCCGACCCGCGCGGAGCGGTCGCCGATCGACGCCAGGAGCTTCTCGTGACGTTCGCTCATACGGCCGAGGATGCTAGCAGACCTGCCTCGAAGCCGCCCGCACCGACTCGACGACTCTCCCGGCCGCTTCGTCGGTGAGCTCCGGGTAGAGCGGCAGCGAGAGGATCTCCGCCGAGGCCTTCTCGGCCACCGGCAAGTCGCCGGTGCGGCCGCCGACGGAGGCGAAGGCCGGCTGCCGGTGGAGCGGGATCGGGTAGTGGATGAGCGTCCCCACCCCGCGCCCCCGGAGCGCGGCCATGAGGGCGTCGCGGCGGGGGTGGCGCACCACGAAGAGGTGGAAGACCGCGCGAGCGTAGGGCTGCTCGCCGAGGACCTCTACCCCCGCGCCCTCGAGCTCGCGGGCGTAGAAGGCCGCGAGCGCCCGCCGCCTCTCGTTCCACGCGGGCAGGTGCCGGAGCCCGACCCGGAGGAAGGCGGCCTGCACCTCGTCGAGGCGGCTGTTCACGCCCGCCGTCTCGTGGCGGTAGCGGTCGCTCTGCCCGCCGTTGCGAAGCTGGCGGAGGCGGGAGGCGAGAGTCGCCTCGTTCACGAGCACCGCTCCCCCGTCGCCCAGAGCGCCCAGGTTCTTGGTCGGATAGAAGGAGAGGGCGCCGATGCCGCGCTCTCCGGCCAGCGTCCCCACCGGCCGGCCCCGATAGAGTGCGCCGTGGGCCTGGCACGCGTCCTCCAGGACGGCGAGGCCGTGCGCGCGAGCGAGGTCGAGGATCGGGTCCATGTCCGCCGGGTGCCCGTAGAGGTGCACGGGGACGATCGCCCGCGTGCGCGGGGTGAGCGCGTCTTCGATCCTCTGCGGGTCGAGGTTCAGCGTCCGCGGGTCGACGTCCACGAAGACCGGGCGGGCGCCGGCCATGACGACGGCGAGGCCGGAGAACGCGGCCGACACCGAGCTCGTGACGACCTCGTCCCCGGGGCCGACCCCGAGCGCGCGGAGGGCGAGGGCGAGAGCGTCGGTCCCGTTCCCGACCGCCACCGCGTCCCTGGCGCCGAGGGCCGCGGCCAGCTCGCGCTCGAGCGCCTCGACCTCGGGGCCCAGGATGAACCATCCGGACTCGAGGACCCGCGCCCAGGCCGCGTCGAGCTCGGCCCGGATCCCGGCCACGCGGGCCCCGAAGTCGACGAAGGGCACGGCGAGCGGCGCCGTCACAGGTACTGCGCCCCGTGGCGGCGGTAGTAGGCGATCGTCGCCGCGAGGCCGTCGCGCAGGGGCACGGAGGGCGACCATCCGAGGACGGCCCTCGCCTTCGAGACGTCGGCCCAGAAATCGCCGATGTCGATCCTCTTCCTCTCCGGCGGGAACGGCACGAGCTTGTAGGAGCCGCCCCCGGCCACGTCGAGGAGGAGCGCCACGAGGTCGAGGAGGGCGACCGGGTGCTCGTCGCCGAGGTTCAGGACCTGCCCGTCCGCGGCGTCCATCGCGCCTGCGCGCAGGAACGCGTCCACCACGTCGTCCACGTGGTTGAAGTCGCGCTTCTGGCGCCCGTCCCCGAAGACCTGGATCTCCTCGCCGAAGGCGGCCTGGCGCACGAACCAGCCGATGAATCCCTGCCGGTTGTGCCGGATGAGCTGCCTTGGGCCATACGTGTTGGTGAGGCGCAGCGAGGAGGCGCGGATGCCGTACACCTGGTGGTAGACGAGGTGGTAGAACTCGCCGGAGATCTTGTTGATGCCGTTCACGTCCACCGGCTGCAGGAGGTGCTTCTCGTCGACCGGCAGATAGAGCGGCTTTCCGTAGACCTGCCGCGTGCCGGCGTAGACGACCTTGAGGTCGGGGTTGCCCCGGCGCACCGCCTCCAGGAGGCGCAGCTGGCTCGTGCAGTTGATCTCGAGGTCGGTCACCGGGTCGGCCATCGAGTCGATGTGGCTCACCTGCCCGGCCAGGTTGAAGAGCACCTCCTGGCCCCGGACGAGGTACTCCATGCCGTGGCCGCGCACGTCGGCGATGTTGATGCGGACCCTCTCCTCGTAGCCGTCGAGGTTGAAGAGGTTCCCCCCGTAGTCGGGGAGGAGGCTGTCCACCGCGGTCACCCTGGCGTCGAGGTCGGCGAGGGTCCGGCAGAGGTTCGAGCCGATGAAGCCGAGGCCCCCGGTCACGAGGACCCTTCGCCCCCGATAGAACTCGCGGTGGTCGCTCACGGGAGGGACGCCGCTCCCCGGGGAGCGTGCTCCGTCCCCGTCTTCAGGTGCTCGCGGCGGACGACGAGCTCCCACCAGAGCCGCGCGAGGTCGACAAGCGTCCTGCCCACCCGGGGAAAGTTGAAGAACTGGCTCTTGCCGTAGCTGCGGTGGAAGTGGTGGACCGGCACCTCGGCGATGCGGTAGCCGTGGTCCTGCACCTTCTTCATGAGCTCGACGCAGATGACGCCCGAGGAGCGGGTGAGGGTGACCTTCTCGAAGATGCTCCGCCGCAGGAGCCGGAAGTCGCAGTCCACGTCCCGCAGGCGGAGGCCGAACGCCGTCTTCACGAGCCAGTGGTAGAGGCGGCCGATCACGATCCGGTGCAGGGGGTCGTGGCGGGAGATCTTGTAGCCGTTCACGAAGTCGACCGAGGGGGAGAACGCCTCGAAGAGCCGGGCCATCTCCCGAGGGTCGTACTGCGCGTCGCCGTCCGTGTAGAAGACGACCTCCTTCGACGCGGTGGCGAAGCCGGTGCGCAGCGCCCCCCCGTAGCCGCGGTTCCTCTCGTGGTGGACGACCCGGAGCCACGGGAAGTGGCGCGCCATCTCGTCGAGGAGGGCGCCGGTGTGGTCGGGGCTGCCGTCCTCGACCACGATCACCTCGTGGTCGTCGGTGATCTCCCGGGCCGTCATGTGCGCGACGAGGGCGAGGCTCGCGATCGTGCCCGCGTCGTTGTAGGCCGGGAAGAAGATGCTGAGGCCGGGCTTCTCTGCGCTCATCGAGGAAGGACCGCGAAAACGGACGAAGCTAGCACGCGCGATCGCGAGGGGTCAATCCCGGCCGCCGCGCCGTCCTTGGCCGGCCAGCACGGCGAGGGCGAGAGCGGAAAGAGCGAGGGCGGCGAGCCCGAGGCCGGCCGCGAACCCCCGCGCGTGGTGGGCGAGGAGGATCCGGTGGGTGCCCTCGGGCAGGACGACCCCGATGCGGTCGGCGTTCACGCGCAGGACCGCCGCGTCCTCCGTGTCCACCTTCGCCGTCCACCCGGCGTCGTAGCCCTCGGCCAGGACGAGGAGGCCGGGCCCCGCGGCGCGCACGAGCATCCTCCCCGCGGCCGAGCGTGCGACGAAGGCCGGGGAGGACCGGCTGTTCGAGGGAAGCCGGACGCCCGCCGCGTCCCGCTCCGTCATCAAGGCCTCGCGTCTCGCGTCGACGCCGAGGCGGGTGGGCGCCCGCAGGACGTCCAGGAGGTGCGCCTCGTCGGGGAGCCGCCGCACCGACTCCACGACCCACGCCGGGCCGATGCCGCGGCGCACCTCGAAGAGGCTCACGAGGGGCGTTCCGGCCGCCTCGGCCAGACGGACCTCGTCGCTCACGTACGCGGACGCTGAGGAGAGGCCGACCGCCAGCCCGGTCTGGGCGTCGCCGAGGCCCGCGCGGAGGAGCCAGAGCGGAGGAGCGCCCGGCCACGCCCGGAAGCGGAGCGAGGCGACCGCGAAGCGCCCGGGCAGGCGCAGGACCCCGAGGTACTGGTGTCCCGTGAAGCCCTCCCGCACCGGGAAGCTCGCGTGCACGGGGGCCATCCCGTGGCGCACCGCGGCGCGGACGTCGGGCCTCTCCCACGCCCACTCGGCGGTCTCGACCCCGGCCCGGATCGGATGCCAGATCTCGCGCCCGGAGGCGAGGCGCACCACGCACTCCGCCACGATGCGCCCCTGCTCGACGGCGGTCGCGCCGGTCAGGAAGCTGACCACCCGCACCTCGGTCGCCGGGGTGATCGGCAGCGGGAAGAGGTGCGGCCTCGGGGGCTCGAGCACCACGTCGAGGTCCTCCCCGAGCCCGTCCCGGTCGGCCGGAGCCACGAGAGCCTGCGTCGGGACCTGCACCCATCGCACCCCGAGGAGCTCGAGGCGCCCGGGGTCGGTCGCGAGGAAGGGCCGGGGGAGGGCGCCGTCCACTCCCATCCCGTCGAAGAGGACGCGCCGCGACGCGGGGACCATGGCGTCGTAGCCGTTCAGGTTCCGCCGGCCGGCGAAGGTCGCGAGGTTCGCCCATGCGAGGTCCCTCTCCCGCGCCCGGGGCCACGCGGTGGCGAGGGTGAGGGTCCGCTCCGCTCGCCGCGGTCCCATGGAGCGGTCCACCGCTTCCCGCGTGGCGGTGGGCTCTTCGAGCTCGGAGGCGGTCGGCGCGCCGGCCCAGGCGTGCCGGCCCCACGGCTGCAGGAGGAAGGACGCGAGAAGCGGCAGGAGGAAGACGTGGGAGGTCACCGTCTCGGGCCGCCCGGCGAGGGCGAAGTAGAGGATGAAGCCGAGGGCGAGCAGGCCGACCGGCGCCGCGAGAGCCGGGGAGAGCGGCCCGGTGACGGTCGTGGCGACGGAGAGCGACACGACCGAGCAGAGGGCGGCCACGAGGGCGAGGAGACGCAGCCTCCGGCCGCGCGGCTCCCGACGCGCGCGCCACTGGGCGGAGAGCGAGAGGCCTCCGAGGGCGCAGAGCGCGAGGTCGAAGGCGAGCGGAAGGACGCCCGTTCCCGCCCCGATCCCCCGAAAGGCGAACACGGCGAGGGCGAGGACCGCCACTGCGGCCGGCGCACGGGAAGCAGGCAGGGCCCCGAGGAGCGGCACCGCGGCGAGCGAGAAGATGGCGGCCGGCGTGTGGGACACGTAGCGCACGACGAGCCCCGCCCACCCCGCGAGGATCTCTCCTTCTCCCGCAAGGCCAGGACCCCCGGGGCCGGCCTCGCGCAGGGCGACGAGAGTCGGAAGGAGCTGCGGCGCCGCGATCAGGGCTCCGGCGATCACCGCCGCTCCGGCGAGGAGGGCGCTCCTGGAGGCGCTGCGACTCCCCGGCCCGGTGCCGCCCGGTCCGCCCCGCGCGTCGGCGAGCCCGGCGACGAGGCGCGCGCCGAAGAGCAGAGCCCCCGCGCCGGCCGCCTCCGGCGAGCCGGCGAGGAGAACGAGCGCCACGGCCAGGGCGAGGCCGGCCACGGTCGTGGCGCGAGGGCGCTGGAGATGGGCCTCGGCCGCGAGGAGAAGGAGGGGCAGGGCGGGAGCGGCGACGATGGCCGGCGTGTCGCCGAGGTGAGCGACGAGCGCGGGCCCGAGCGCGAAGCCCAGCCCGGCCACGAAGGCCCCGACGGGTTCCGCCCCCAGGCGCCGCGTCCAGAGGAACGCGAAGGGGCCGGCCAGCACGAGAGACGCGAGGACGAGGGTCTGGAAGGCCGCGAAGGGCTCGACGGGAGCGAGGGCGAGCACGAGCGGGTGGAGGGCGCCCGGGCGGTACGAGGCGAGGAGCGGCGATCCCGCGAAGACCGAGGAGTTCCACGACGGCACCTCCCCCCGGCCCCAGGCGCGCCAGGCCTCCGTGCGCACGGGCAGGTGAAAGGCGGCGCCGTCGCCGGGAGCGAGGAGGCGTCCCTCGCGCAAGGCCGGCGCGTACGCGACGACGGGAGCGGCGGCGAGGAGGGTCACCGCCACGGCGTCGCGCCAGGATCCCGCGGAGGAGGCCATTGGCTCTCTGGGGCCAGCCCGCATGGCGTGACCCTAGCACGCCCCCCCGCCACCGCGGGAGACCGCGCCTAGAGCTCCGCCTTCGGGGTGAGGCCCGCGCGACGTCGCTCGGCGGCGGCCCGCCACGCGGAGTAGAAACGGAACTGCTCGACGTTGTCGAGGACGACGGCCCGGTCGTCGCCCCCGCTCGCCGAGTCGGGCGAGCCGCGGCCGAGCGAGCGGACGGCGGCGAGCACCCCTGTCGGCTCCGGCTCCGAGGGCGAGAGCGCCGGCGGCATTCGCCGAAAGCCGTCGTCGCGCGGCGCGTCCCCCGCGACCTCCTCGACCCACGCGTCCACCTCCAGCCGCCCCGAGCCCGTGATCGTAAAGCCGAGCTCTACCGACTGTGAGTCGATCTCCAGAGGACGCGGGTCCTCCCGCCGGTGCAGGTGCACCCGAAAGCCCTCGTCGGGGCGCGCGGTCTCGACGCGACGCCTCTTCGACGGCGTCTGGTACTCCCGGGTGATCGGCCCCGCGACGACGAGCAGCAGGTCGCCGCGGCGGACGACGACGGGCCCTTCCTCCGTGCGCAGCGTGAGCTGACCCTCGCGCCGCTCCCCGCCCAGCGCGCGCAAGGGGCGGACGCGGGCCTCGGTCTCCGGGACGAGCACGGCGTCGAGGCCGAACGCGCGGAGCCGCCGTGCCTCGGCGTCGGCCGCGGCCGCGTCGAAGATCCGATGGAGGTGCAGGCCGCCGCGCCGGACGAGGAGCCGCGCTTCGTAGGAGGGCCGGTCGAGGGCGCGTGCGAGCGCGGCCTCGGACGCGGCGGCCAGGTCGAGCACGACCAGGCACCGGTCGCGCGGCTCTCCGGCCTCGGCTCGCTCGGCGACGGGGGGGGCATCGGCGGGGACGGGGTCGGACGGACCGACCGACGGAAGAGGCCCGCCGCAGTAGAGGCAGGTCGCACGCGACGCCACCCGCGGTCGGCCGCACGTCGGGCAGTGCGTCATGAGCGGCGCCGCCTCAGACGTTGAACTTGAACTCGATGACGTCCCCGTCCTTCACCTCGTACTCGCGGCCCTCGAGGCGCAGGGTTCCCCGCTCGCGGCAGGCGGCGACCGAACCTGCCGCCATCAGGTCGGCGAAGGCGACGACCTGCGCCCGGATGAACCCCCGCTCGATGTCCGAGTGGATGGCCCCCGCCGCCTCCGGGGCGCGCGTCCCGCGGCGGACGGTCCAGGCCCGGCACTCGTCCTCGCCGGCGGTGAGGAAGGAGATGAGACCGAGGAGCTCGTAGGTCGAGCGGATCACGCGCTCGAGGCCCGGCTCGGCGAGCGACAGGTCGTCGCGGAAGGCTTTCGCGTCCTCGGGCGAGAGGGCCGCCATCTCGGCTTCGATCGGGGCGGAGACGGCGCAGAGCGCGACCCGGGGCTTCCGCGCGAAGCCGGCGAGGCCCGAGCGCTCGAGGTACGAGGCCGCCTCCCGGATGCCGGCCTCCCCGAGGTTCGCCACGACGAGCATCGGCTTGCCGGAGAGGAGCGCGTAGCCGCGCAGGCGTTGGACCTCGTCCTCCGAGAGATCCGTCTCCCGGAGCGGCCTCTCGGCCTCGAGGGCCTCCTTGAGCCGCAGGAAGAGCGCCCGCTCGGCCACGTCGTCCGCCTTCTTCGCCTTCTTGATGTTGCCCTCGAGCCGCTCGAGCCGCCGCTCGACGGTCCCGAGATCGGCGAGGATGAGCTCGAGCTCGAGGACGGCCGCGTCCCTCAGGGGATCGGTCGTTCCGTCGGGGTGGGGGGCGGCCTCCGACTCGAAGGCCCGCACCACGTGCACGAGGACGTCGACTCCGCGCAGGGCGGGCAGATCCACGAGCGCCCCGCCCTCGCCCTTGGCGACTCCCGGGACGTCCACGTACTCGACCGTGGCCAGGGTCCTCCTCTTCGGCGCGAAGATCTCGGCCAGGCGGTCGACGCGCGGGTCGGGGACCCGGGCGACGGCCACCCTCGCCTCCTTTCGCGCGCCCGGCCCGGCCGCCGCGGCGCCGGTCAGGAGCTGGAAGAGCGTGCTCTTGCCGGCGAGCGAGAGCCCGAGGATGCCCGCCTTCACGCCGTGATTATACGGGGCGGGCGCGGCACGGCGGGCGCGGTGTAGAATCCCCGCTCGGCGATGCTGCCCGTCCTGCTCGCTCTCGCGCTCCAGGCGGGCCCCGCGCTGCCGGGCGAAGGCGCCCCCTCCCCGCCGCCCCCGGGCGAGGGCCCGATCATCCTCTTCCTGGTCGACAACTCGGCGTCGCTCCCGCCGCTCGATCCCGACGAGAAGCGCGTCACCGCCCTCGAGAAGATGTTCGCCTTCCTGCGCGGCCACCGCTACCGCCTCATCCTCTTCGGGGGGAAGCAGGAGATCTTCGTCGACGACGTGAGCCGATATCGCAACGACGGGCAGTGGACGGACTTCTACCACGCCTTCCTGAAGGCGCACGAGCTGGCCGCGGGCTATCCCGCGGGCACGGCCCTCCGGATGGTGCTGCTCACCGACGCCATCCCCGACCCGAACCCGAAGGACTGGCCCGACGTGCCCGCGGGCTGGGAGCCGCGCTCGATGTCGGTCCGCAAGACCGTGGAGCTCCTGGCCGCGATGAGGATCCCGCTCTACGTCGTCCTCATCGGCAACCCGCCCGGCGAGGTGGTGGGCCGGGACCGCGAGCAGTCGCCCGGATTCGTCCTCGACATGGTGCGGGCCGCGAACGGCGCCGCCGCGGCCCCGCTCGCCCAGACCGTGGCCTCCTTCTTCCAGGACGACGGGCTCCTCCTCCGGAAGTTCGTCTACCGCGTGGCGCCCCACGAGGGCCTGAAGAAGATCGAGCCGGTGGTGAGGCGCATCGCCTCTCCCCCCCGCGCGGGCATCGAGCTGCGGATCTTCCTGTGGTTCGTCCTCCCCCTCCTCCTCATCCTGGTCGCCCTCCTCGGCCTCCTCGTGCGATCGTTCCCGGGACCGGGCGACCTCGAGGTCCTGGAGCTGAGCCTCAGCCAGCCCGCCCACGTGGCGGTCGACCGCATCCGCCGCGCCCCCGACGGGACGTGGTCGACGCAGGGCCTGAGCCTCGTCGCCGACGCCCGCTCCGCCGCGGCGACGTTCACGTTCCTGGGCGGGAGCGTCGAGCTCACGGGGACGGGGCTCGACGCGGCGGGTCTCGACCCGCGCGACGCGGCGCTCCTCCCCCTCGGCCTCGACGAGGTGCGCCACGCGATCGAGGCGGCGACGGACCACGGGACCCGTGAGGACAAGATCCACGCGCTGAACCTGGACTACGCCGCGCGCAGCCTCAAGGCCCGGGAGGCCGAGCGCATCCTCACCCGCCCGCCGGCCGAGCGGGCCCGCCTCGCCGCGGTCGACTTCGTGCGCGCCAAGGCCCACCTCGCGTTCGACGACGGGCTGCGCCGCCGCCTCCTCGAGCCCCGGGCGCAGGTCGTGACCTACGGGAGGGACGGGACGCGGCTCGAGGCCGCGGCCGGGGATCGGCTCCGCGTCGGCCGCTACGGCTTCCTCGTTCGCGAGATCACCCGGGGCGGGCGCAAGGACGCGCGCGTCGTCCTGTACTACGACCGGGTGCCGTCGCTCCTCGGCCTCAAGACCATCCTGCCCGACCTCTTCCAGCGCGCCTTCCGCTTCCGGGCCAGCCGACAGCGGGTCGTCACCTGACGCCCATGGAGAGCCGGATCCTCGCCGCCGGCCTCGACGGGCGCCAGCTCGAGCTCGAGGTGCGCTTCCTGCAGCGCGCGCGCCAGCACGTGTACGAGGCGCGGACCGCGGAGGAGCTCTTCGAGACGATGGCGCGCGAGGCCGTCGACCTCGTCGTGCTCGGGCCCCATCTGCCCGACCTCGCCCTCGTCGAGGTCATCCGGAGGATTCGCGAGGAGGCGGGCGGACGTCGGGTCTCGATCCTCGTGGTCATCCCCGCCTCCGCGCAGCCCGGGTTCGAGGGGACGGTGCTCAGGGCGGGGGCCAACGCGGCTCTCCGCCGGCCGCTCGAGCGCTTCGTGCTGGAGAGCTGGGTGGCCAAGCTGCTCGACGTCCAAAGGCGCGTCCTCGCCCGCATCCCGGTGCACGTGCAGGTGGCCGCGAGCCGAAAGGCGTCCCCGGGCGAGCACTTCTACGGCCTGAGCCGCGACCTGAGCGTCCGCGGCATGCTGCTCGCGAGCCCGCTGCGGATCGAAGGCGGGGACGTCGACCTGGAGATCGACCTCCCGGAGCCGGAGGGCCGCGTCCGCGCGCTGGGCCGGATCGTGCGCGAGGCTCCGGAGGTGGGCTGGCCCTACGTCGGCTACGGCATCGAGTTCCTCTTCCTGCCCGACGCCGCCCGGCGGTCGATCGCCGGCCTGATCACGCGCGAGTCGCCCCCGGAGCCGGCGAAGAGCCTCTGGGCGCCGGGAGCCATCCACTCGACGCTGCGGCGCGACGAGTGGATCTACGAGATCACGGAGCCCGCCCGCACCGACAGCGGCTTCCTGGTGGAGATCCGGCGGGCCGCTCGGGACGGCTGGCGGCCCGGCCGCACGAGGCCCTTCACCGTCGTGGAGGGCGGCTCGGCCCAGGCCGCCCTCGACGCCGCTCGGGGCTTCGTCCGCCGTCACGGCTGATCGGGTGCCCCGCATCTCGGTCCTCCTTCCCGTGCGCGACGCCGCGGGGACGCTCGAGGCCTGCCTCGACTCGCTCGCCAGCCAGACTCTGGCCGACCACGAGGTGATCGCGGTCGACGACGGGTCGCGCGACGCGAGCGGCGAGGTCCTGCGCGCCCGGGCGGGGCGAGACCGGCGCCTGCGGGTCGCGTCCACGCCGCCCCGGGGCCTCGTCGGCGCGCTCCGCCTCGCCCTCGCCGAGGCCCGCGCCCCGCTCGTCGCGCGACTGGACGCGGACGACGTCGCCGCGCGGGAGAGGCTCGCCCTCCAGGCCGAGCGGCTGGAGCGGGACCGGGCGGTGGACGTCCTCGGCGGACGGGTCGCGCTCGCGGCCGCTCCGGGGAAGCGTCCCGGCGAGGGCATGCGGGCCTACGTGGAGTGGCAGAACCGCCTCCTCGACCACGAAGACATGTGGCGGGACCGGTTCGTCGAGTCGCCGCTCGTGCACCCCTCCGTCGCCATGCGAACGGAGACGCTCCGGCGCCTGGGGTGGCGGGCGTTCGACGGACCGGAGGACTACGACCTGTGGCTGCGCGCCTTCGACGCCGGGATGCGCTTCGCCAAGCTCGCCGAGACGGTCGTCGAGTGGCGCGACTCGCCCACTCGGCTGACCCGCACGGACCCCCGCTACGCGCCTTCGCGTTTCCTCGCCCTGAAGCTCGAGACGCTCCGGCGCGGCCTCCTCTCGGGCGGCCGGGAGGTTGTCCTGTGGGGCGCCGGGCCGGTGGGCAAGGCCTGGTCCCGCGCCCTGCGGGCCGGGGGACACGAGGTCCGGGCCTTCGTCGAGGTGGACCCGCGCAAGGTGGGCGGGCGGATTCACGGAGTGGCGGTGGTGGCCGTCTCCGAGGCGGCGGGCTTGCGGGGCCCGCTCCACCTCGCGGCGGTCGGGCAGAGGGGGGCACGCGAGCGCATCCGGGCGGAGGCGGCCCGACTCGGCCTCGCGGACGGAGAGGACCTCGTGGCCGTGGCGTAGACCCCGATCGCCGCATCGCGGGGAAGGCAGAGCCCGCTCGCTATAATTCGACGAATGCGGGTCAGGGTCGCGTGCGCCTCCTTCGTCGCCACACTCCTCGTCTCGTCCGGCGCTCCGCTCGCGCGGGCGGCGAGCCGTCCCGCGGCGTCTCCTCCACCGCCCCGCATCGAGAAGCTGGCCCGGCTCCTGGAGCTCGAGGACACGCGCTCGACCGGCGCGGGCGCCCTGGAGCGCCTCCTCCACGATCCCGACCGGGGGATCAGGAGACGGGCCGCCCTCGCCGCGGGCCGGATCGGGGATCCCGCGGTCGTCCCCGCTCTCGTCGATCTGATGAACGACCCCGAGGTGGAGGTCCGCCGGATGGCCGCCTTCGCCCTGGGCCTCGCCGGGGACTCGCGCGCCGTCGATCGGCTCCTCGCCGCCCTCACGGACTCCGACCCGGGCGTGCGCGGGCGGGCCGCGGAGGCCCTCGGCCGGACCGGAGGCCCGCGGGTCGCGGCGGAGATCGCGCGCGTGCTCGTCGAGCCGCTCCCGAAGACGATCAGCCGGGTGACCGTGCGGGGCGACGATCCCGGCCACCCGGCCGACGCCTGGGCGGAGCAGCGGCTCGCGCTCTTCGCCCTCGCCCGGCTGCGGGACGTGCCGGCGGCCCGGCACGCCCTCCTCGACGGGGGGCGGCCGCGGTTCGACTGGTGGGCGGCGACCTGGGTGGCGACGCGGCTCGAGAGCGCGGAGCTGCGCCCGGTCCTCGTCGCCTCGCTCTCCGCCGACGATCCCCGCTCCCGCGCCCTCGCCGCCCGCGGCCTCGGCGCGCTCAAGGACGCCTCGGCGGTCGAGCTGCTTCTCCCGCTCGTCCGCGATCCCGACGAGACGGTCGCCCTCCAGGCCTTGCGGGCGCTCGCCGCGATCGGCGACCCGCGCGGCGCCGGCGCCGTCGCCGCCGCTCTCGCCTCGCCGAGCGACGTCTTGCGCCGGGAGGCGCTCCGTGCGCTCGCCGCCCTGCCCCCCGACCCCTCGCTGCGCCAGCGGCTCGTGGGGCTCGTGGCCGACCGGAATCCCTGGGTCCGTGCCGCCGCTCTCCCCGCCCTCGCCCACGCGGACCGCGC
>Ga0335080_10001536_pt1 | contig 22658 bp, 17 predicted proteins | sample Lox_Sample_34_FD_206720 | JGI IMG/M metagenome (GOLD analysis project Ga0335080, IMG submission 206720) | Soil microbial communities from Loxahatchee National Wildlife Refuge, Florida, United States - Lox_Sample_3.4 | ecosystem: Environmental > Terrestrial > Soil > Wetlands | place: USA...
TTGGCGCCGAGAAGTCCTTTGGCACAGGAATGGCAGACGACCTGCGCTTCGTTGCCGTAGATGTCACCGGTGCGATCGTGCCGAGCTCCGGCCACTGGGTCATGGAAGAAAATCCGCAGGCTACGGTTAAGCTTGTCACGACGTTCCTGCGTTGAGACCCGACTTGTCGATTACGGTTACACGGAAGCGCACTGCTCTGCGGGGGAACCCCCGTCGGGCCAATATAAAAGCTCAGATCGCGCCTTAGCACGTCAGCAACTGCCGAAGTGCCTCCATATTTGCCGGCTTGAGCAGATGATCGTCGAACCCCGCCACCCGCGCCCGCTCGCGATCCAATCGAGTCCGCCGCGTCAACGTTGTCGTCGACGATGAGCACACGACGCTTCACCGCCGAGCCCGCACGGCTCTGCTGCTGGCCGCCGAAGTTGATTTCATCCAATCCGGCAATTCCCGTGGGAGACTTCGCGAGTGCACGCGATCTCACTCGCGATCACCGCCCCTATGGGACTGCTGACCCCGACGCTCAGGCTTCGATGCAAGTATAGGCATGGGTCTCTGCGGCGGCGGCTGCTACCATCGTTCAATCGAAAATGTGTCTTGCATCTGTTCTCATGTGTCATGGTCGAGATTGGGAACAACGGCGAGAATCCCGCGCGGGTACGTAGCCGACAAAAGGAGAATGCAGTCATGGCAGCGCAAGCGCAGACATCGGTTAGAGCGGAACGGGATGGGGCAGTCGAGGGAAAGATCCAGCAGCTGCGGGAACTGTTCGCCGACGCACCGGAGATTGGGAAAAAGGCACTGGAGAATGCGCTTCACGAGCTCAAGTCGCAGGCTTCGGATCTGCCCCCGCCGGTGGAAAGTGCCGGTCGCGTCGGCGCCCGTCTGGGCAAGGTGTCGGAGCTGACGATCATCGTCCCGCTCGCACCCGGTGGCGCACAGCGCTTGCGCGCGTTCCTCAAGTTATTGCGCGGCAACCTTTCGCAAGGCGCGGACAAGGTCGGCACCCTCCACACTATGCGTTTCGTGTTTTTCGATAACGACACGCGGCTGCTTTTCGCCACAGCCTATGACGGCGATTGGGACACCTATATCGATGACTTCGTGGCGAAGATTCCCGACTATCTGGATGTCATCGACTCCGCGTGGGACGGCTGGCCCGGCATTCGCAGCCCAGGAGCAAAGGATTATCTCGCCAAGCACCAGGTCACGGCGGAAGGCTGGTACGTCGCCTATCCGGATTTGACGGTGGCGGAGATCAACCGGCTGAAGCGCCTCGGCAAGGCGGTTGACGAATTCCTCGACAAAGTTGGCTAAGCCAATCGTAAACGGGGACCAGCTATAGCGATGCAGGCAGCAGCAGCAAATGCAGCAAATGCAGCAAATGAGGATTTGGCCATAGAGCAGAAAATTCGGGAGCGTCGAAAGACTTACGCCGACGCACCGCAGGTGGGCCAAGTCGCGCTCGAAAGCGAGATTGGATAGCCGGAGCAGCTGACCGCTCGCAAGGGTCCGGAGCGGACGGACCTACCCTTTTGAAAGGATGCCGTCATGTTGTCCGGCAAGGAATCCAGCGACGGGACTCTTTCGACGCACGCGCCGATGCTCGACTTGCACGAAATCCAGGCGACCGTCCTCCGGCTGAGACCGGCGCCCTATTTCGGCTCTCACGTTACGTTGCGTGTCGACAATGCTCGCGCCGGCCGCGAGTTGCTCCGCCGGCTGACACCCCACGTCGATTCCGCTGCGAACTGGTGGAGACCCGCCAATGCCTGGCTGTCGGTTGGAATTAGTTATGCAGGATTGGAGGTACTCGGCCTGCCACAGAGCTCGCTACAAAGCTTCCCCGCAGCATTCCGCCTAGGGATGGCGGCACGTTCTCGTGAGTTGCGGGACGAGGGGGTCAACGATCCAAAGAATTGGGAGCCCCTGTTTGGCAAAGGTCAAATCCACATTGCACTCAGCGCCTTCAGCGATTCCGCGGAAAGGTGGCGGCGCGTCATCGCTACCGCTCGCGAGCAGTACGACGGTTTGTCGGGCGTTAGAGCCTTGGGTGTGCAGGATTTCGGCGCGCAACCGGGCGATCTCAATTCGCTGGGTTACAAGGACGGCATCGACCAGCCGGCGATCGAAGGCAGTGGCGTCGAGCCAACGCCGGGCCAGGGACGGCCGATCAAGGCCGGCGAGTTCATCCTCGGATATCCAGGCGAGGCCGGGGTTCCAGTTCCTATGCCGGAGCCGGACATACTCGGTCGCAACGGCACCTATGTTGGCTTCCGCAAGTATCAGACGCGTGTCGGTGCGTTCAATCGATTCCTGCGGGCGAACGGAAGCACCGATGCGGAACGGGAATTGATCGCCGCCAAGCTCGTCGGCCGTTGGCGTAGCGGCGCTCCGCTGACGCTGGCGCCGGAAGCCGACAACCCCGAACTCGGTGCGGACCCGCAGCGGAACAACGACTTTAACTACGCGAACGATCCACACGGCCGGCAGGTGCCGCTCGGGTCTCATATCCGGCGCATGAACCCACGGGACACGCAACTCACCCGACTGACCGATGTCAACCTGCATCGCCTCATAAGGCGCGGCACGACGTATGGAAAGCCATACGATCCGAACGCGCTGTCCGAAGGAGATGACGAGGTTCCGCGCGGCGCCATCTTCCTGTTTATCAGCGCCAAGGCGATGACCACGATCGAGTTTCTGCAACAAGAGTGGATCAACGAGGGCAATTTCATCGGGATCGGCGGTGAGCGCGATCCAATCATTGGGCGGCAGGAGGAAGGGGCGGTCTTCACCATTCCAAAAGAGCCAGTCAGACGACGCCTCCACGGCATCGAAACGTTCAACGTGCTGCGCGGCGGTGAGTACTTCTTCATGCCGAGCATCTCTGCATTGAACTGGCTCGCGAACTTGAACGGGTGAGCCGAGGCCCACGATGTCCGATCACATTGACGGACCGCGATCGATTGGCGAGCCACCGGCGGACGTCACCGATCTCTTTGCGTTTACGAGCCCGGAAAACTCCGCGCGCACGGCACTCGCTATGTGCGTTTTCCCCTCGGCCGGCGAAAATGCGCTGTTCTCCAACGTCATCGACTACGCGATTGCCGTTCGACGCGTGACCGTTGCCGGTCTCGCTAGTGCCGCGAAGTTCGAGCCGTCAAATGACGAGATCCGCTTCAGCTTCCGGTTCAACGTCCTGGAGCACGATGTTGCCGGGAGGGTGATTCAGCGCGGCGTCTGCAAGCTACCGGGTGGCCGTGAGCTGTCGCTCACGGTGAACGACGAGAAGGGCGCGTCGACACCCGAGCGCGATGTCCGAGTGTTCGCGGGCCTCCGTTCCGATCCGTTCTACCTCGCCTGGACCATCGCCGAGTTCAAGAGGGTGCCGAATCTCCTGCAGCACGACAACGTGCTCTGCATGGTGGTCGAGGTCGACACGCGCCGCGTGCTCGATTCGGGGAAGGGCTCGTTGTTTGGTGCGATCGCCGAGACCGTCCCCGTACCGCGACCGCGGGGCAGCGTCTCGCATCTCCCGCCACGGATTGACTGGGTTGGACGGCCCGAACAGACGAACATCCGGCTCAGCAATCCCGGGCTCTCAGGCGCAGACGATTTGCGCGACCTGTGGAATCAGCAGAAGCCGTTTGCTATTTCCAGTGAGCTGCAGCCGCTGTTTCTGCAGCGCCTGAAAGACAGCTTTGCTGATTATGACATGCGCGACGGCAAGGCCGACTGGACCCCGGAAGCGCTCGCTGCCAACGCGAATGTTTTCCTCGACGATTTTCTGCTGTTCGACGTGGCCAAGCCGATCACCGACCAGAGCCACCTCGAGATCGAGAAGAGCACGCTGTACGGTCGTCCTTACCAGTCGGGAGGCGGCCGTACGGTCGACGCGAACTCGATCGACATCCTGCTCACCTGGCTCGTCAATCACGATCGCGAGTTTCTGCAGGGTGGTGCGGCCGGGGCAACGAAGCCGGGGATGAGGGTGTTTCCCTATTTCGCGACGCCAAACACGGAAGTGCAGATCGTCGGCGACTCCGTGGAGCTCGCGGCGGACCCCGAGGCGGTGTGGTCGCTCATGGGACGGTTCAGTCTCGACTGGCACCCGGCGGTCGCAAGCGTCAGCTTGACTGGCACAGGAATGGGCCAGCTGCGAAGGCTCAGAACGCTCGACGGCAGGGAGATCGTCGAACGCCTCGATGCAATCGACGATGCGAAGCGCTGTTATCGCTACACACTAGTGGCCGGCGTCCCCGCTTCCCGTTACGCGGGTACGCTCGAAGTCACGCCGAGAGGCGGCGGCTGCAGCGCCGCGTGGCGCGTGCAATTCCTGGCAGACAACCAACCCGACATTGTCGTCAGGGCGATGGTGTCCACCTTGATCAAGACCGGACTCGGGAGCCTCAAGCTCCGCTTCGGCGGGGTGAAATGACCGCCTCCGCGGAAGCGGATCAACCCCCTCCACCAGCGACCTCCGGTGAGATCGCCGCGATCAACCTGGAGAGCGCACGCCGTCGCGCCTGGGCCCGCTTCGCTCAAGACCCGCACCGCCCGGGCGTTGCCGAAGAGATCCTGGACACGGAACGTGTCGTAGCACAGTTTGTCGGCGATTTCGACGCACTCGACCGCCTGGGTGGGCTTGCCTCGCAGTTCGCTCGCGTGGGTGACCCGTCTCGTGCAGCGCTTGTTCACGCAGAGGTCGCTTCGACAGTGCATCGCTTCGAGGAAGCGCGGGGTCATCTCGCGCGAGCGGCGCTGATGGGTGGGCCCCGCGAGACAATCGAGCGCCACTTGTTGACGATCGATCAGGCATGTGGCGTGTCTCTCGATACGGTGCTCGCAGCGCGCCGCCGCATCGCCACCGCGAGCGGTCGGCTCGAGGATGCGGTACCTCTGGGTGCTGTGCTTGGCGATCTCGAGCGTTTCGAAGAGGCCGATGCCGTCTATCGACTGGGGTTTTACTCTTACGACGGCATTTCGCCGTTCCCGCTGGCGTGGGCCGCTTTCCAGCTCGGCGCGCTGTGGGGAGAGCTCGTACCCGTACCCGACCTGAAGCTCGCCGCCCTCTGGTATGGGCGCGCAATTGACTACTTCCCCCGCTATGTGAGGGCGCGCGTCCATCTGGCGGAAATCTATGCAAGCCAAGGCCAAACCGGCGACGCAGAGGAACTGCTCCTCCCGGTGCTTTCGAGCGGCGATCCGGAGGTGCGGTGGCGTCTTGGCGACGTGCTGCTCGCCCAAGGAAGGCGCGCAGAAGCCGAGGCACAGCTCGATGCCGCGCGGTTTCGCTTCGATGAGCTTCTCGGCAGACATCTACTCGCCTTCGCCGACCACGCCGCCGAGTTCTACGCAGGCAGCGGTAGCGACTGCCGGCGCGCACTTCGACTCGCCCGCGCCAATGTCGCAAATCGTCCGACACGCCGTGCGGTCGTGCAGGCGCATGAGATCGCATACATTGTCGACATGGCCGGCGGCGCAAACGCCCTGCGCGGAACGCCTGCCTGAATCGGAGATCGCCATGCGCTCAGCTTTCGAAACACTTGCCGTGCGACAGGATGGAGGTGTCTTGTTCGCGAGCATCACTGCTCCGCCGATGAACCTCCTGGGACCCGAACTGGTCCGCGATCTGGTTTCCCTCATTCAGCAAGCCGAGGCCGACGATGCCGTCCGAGTGCTCGTCTTCAAGAGCGCTGATCCCGAGTATTTCATTTCCCACGTCGACTTGACCCGGATCAAGGAGTACCGGCAAGAGGCAGCGAAACTGACGGGGGAAGCCTCGATCGCCCTTCTGTTCCGCCATCTGAGCGCCAGCCGCCTCGTCAGCATCGCGCAGATTGAGGGGCGGGTTCGCGCCGCGGGCAGCGAATTCGTGCTCGCGTGTGATATGCGCTTTGCCGCGCGCGAGTCGGCAATTTTCAGTCAGATCGAGCCCGCCTTCGGTCAATTACCTGGCGGGGGTGCGGCCCAATACCTGACGAGACTCATGGGCCGGGCGCGCGCGCTCGAGGTCATGTTAAGCGCACAGGATTACGACGCAAAGCTGGCCGAGCGCTATGGGTGGATCAACCGAGCGTTGCCAGCCGCGACGCTTGGTGACTTCGTTGGGTCGCTCGCGCATCGCATAGCCGGTTTCCCGGCTGCCGGCCACATCGCCGTGAAGAACCGGGTTAATGCGATCGCGCTTGCGCCGATCGAGGACTTCAGGCGGGACTCCGATCTGTTCGCCGAGGGTGTGCGTAACCCCGAGGCCCTGAGCCGGATCCAGGCCGCCATGAAACGTGGCCTGCAGACCCGTAACGGAGAACTGGCGCTGGCCCAGCTCTTAGGGGAATTGGCGAACCATTGACTGAAACGCGTACCTGTCTCGCCCCGTGATGCATTGAGGTCAGAACTCATCGGTGCGAAAGGCCGGCTGCCTGCGCGAGTACCCGCTCGAGCTTTACATCCAGAGTCAAAGCGACACTCGTTACGTCATCCCGCCCGAACTGACCGAAGAGTGACGAGGGTTGATCATATTCGACGACACTACGGCCCTGCCCCTGCTCGTACACCAGCACCCTCAACGGCGCATAAAGCGCCGCTCTGATGTCGTGCTGGCTCATCTCAATCGCTGTCAGAGGGTTGCCGATCAGGTACTGCTTGGCATTTCTTCGTGCGCCGACCATGTTGAGCGCCGCGCCGTGATCGAGCACGAGAAAAATCATCAGCTGCTGCGCGCCTTCCGCGGCCTTGATTCGTTCTTGAGCCGCCTTCGGTCGCTCGATGATGTCCTGCTGAACGTCCGGCGGGAAGTGACCCAGGATCCTTTCCAGGGACTCGGTGAAGCGTGCGAAATCCGCCCGGAAGGTGATGGACCGATGTACCACTCGAACGGTGTTCGTCGAGGTTGCGAGCGACGGGCCCGCAGCAGAGGCTGCGTCCGCAGAGCCTGGCTCGGCGCACACTGCCATGCTGGCGCTCAGAAGCAGAACTCCGGTGAGTGCCCTGGTTTTCCACGCTCCGCAGTTCATACAGGTGCTCCTCCGACAAAGCTGCCAAGTGTGGCGGCGGTTAGTCCTCGCCCGCCGTCTGCAAGCCGAGGCGGGACGCCATGGTCACCAGCTCGGGGAGCGATCTGGCACGCATCTTGCGCATCACGCGCCCACGATGAGACTTTACCGTGATCTCTTCGATGCCGAGCTCCCCGGCGACTTGCTTGTTCAACTGCCCGCGAACCACTAGCGCCATAACGTCCCGTTCGCGAGGGCTGAGCAACCGGTGCCGATCCTGCAGCACGTGCAGGCTAGCCTGTTCATCGAGAGACGCGCGGCTGCGGATCAGCGCACCTGCGATCGCGTTTAGCAGGACCTCAGGGGCAACGGGCTTTGTCAGGAACTCGATCGCTCCTCCCTTCATCGCCTGAACCGTCATGGGGATATCACCGTAGCCGGTCATGAAAATGATCGGCATCTCCGTGCGATCGCTGCCCATACGCTTCTGCAGCTCGAGCCCGTTAAGGTCTGGCAGACTCACGTCGAGTACCAGGCAGCTCGGGACGAGCGGTCGTGGCCGTGCAAGAAACTCCTGCGCGGACGCGCAGAGGTCCGGCTGCCACCCGGCCTGCGCGACGAGAAGCTCCAGCGATTCGCGTACGGAAACGTCGTCGTCGACAACGAACACGACCGGTGTCGCAGCCGCCATAGGGAACGAACTCTGTACCTGCAGAAAGCTGATCGTTCTGTTCATGCGTATATCCCCGCCAAGGCTGCGGCGCAAGCACCCCGCTTGGCGCTTCACGCCCCAGGGAGCGCGGACGCCAGCGCGCCGCGTAGGTCCTGCGCGCTGAACGGCTTGGTCAAACAAGCCACAGCCCCCTTTTGCAGAAGCGCGGGGAGACTCTTACCCATCAACGCGGTGATGAAAATGACTGGAATCGTGTGCCCTCGAAGGAGCAGCTCCCGGTGCAGTTCGGGTCCGGACATCCCGGGCATGGCGACATCGAGGATAAGGCAACGCGTATCCCCGATACAGCCGGAAGCCAGGAATGCTTCCGCCGAGGCGAACGGCTTCGCCTCGTAACCGAGCTCGCGCAGCAGGTCCGGGAGCGACTCGCGCACCGACTCGTCGTCATCAACAACCGCGACGTGTGGCCGCGAAAGCATCCCCGCGCTCCTCGTGCCAGAATGAATCAGCACCGGTTGTGCAAGACGAGGCGCCAGGGATCCCCGTCAAGACGTCGCTGCACTGGGCTCCGTCATCACTTACATCTGCAGAATGCGCCCCTCCAAGGGTAATTGCGCTGCTACCTTGGTAGCAGCTTCCGGCCGACACGACGACGCACGAAGAGCCGAAGCCCCTCCTCTTTCGAAGTTCCGGATAATCAGGTCTAGAATGTAATGGCGTGTAAGCTCATACATTTGCGCCTCTTTCGACCTTCTCGGTGCCACACGCCGCACCGATCGCCGGCAGACAAATGCAAGTCGAACTCACCCGTCTCATCAATGCCGTTCCAGGGTTGGGCTGGACCGCACTACCCGATGGTCGGGCGGAGTTCCTGAATCAACGCTGGCTCGAGTTTGCGGGCATGACCGCGGAACAGGCTGCGGGCTGGGGGTGGACCGAGGCGATTCATCCGGACGACCGCCAGCGACTTCTCGATAGTTGGCAATCGTGCCTGGCCTCAGGCACTCCGGTGGACATAGAGGGCCGCATGCGCCGCCACGACGGCGCATATCGATGGTTCCTGTTTCGCGCCAACTCCTTGCGCGACGAGGCGGGAAACATCTTCAGATGGTGCGGCACCAACATCGATATTGAGGACCGCAGGCGCGGAGAGGAGGACCTGCGTGCGCGCGAGCTTTTTTGGCGGCAGATTGTCGACAACATCCCCGGACTCATCGCCACCATGGGTGCGCTCGGCGAGGTAGAGTTTCTCAACCGCCAGACCCTCGAGTATTTCGGCCAGACGAGGGAGGAGCTGAAGAACTGGTCACTCAGCGGCGTCATCCATCCCGATGACCTTCCTCATGTCATCGAGGTGCGCCGCAAGTCCATCGAGACGGGGCAGGTTTACGACATCGAGCACCGTTGTCGACGCGCCGATGGCGTTTATCGATGGTTCCAGGTTCGTGGCCTCCCGGTGCTCGACGCGCAGGGTGCGACAACCGCCTGGTGTCTGCTCCTTACTGACATTGATGACCGCAAGAAAGCGGAGGCGCAGGTCGAGCAAGCCTATCTTCGTCTCGCCGAAGCCCAGCGACTCAGCAAAACCGGCAGTTTCATCGCCGATTTGCTGGCGAACGACCACAACTGGTCCGAGGAGGCCTTCCGGATCTTCGAGCTGGATCCCGCGACCAAGGTCACCGTGCAGATCATCCGCGACATGGTGCACCACGAGGACCTGCCGTTGTTCGACGCGGTGCTCGCGCGCGCTACGACGGGCACGGACGTCGACATCCTGTTTCGGATTGTCACCTCTCGAGGTGCCATAAAGCATGTGCGCGGCCTGGCCCGTGTCATTGCTGAAAACGGTGGCCGCCCTCTATTCATCGGCGCTATTCAGGACGTAACGGAAAGCAAGCACGCAGAGCAGGCCTTGGACCTTGCACGCGCCGAGCTTGCCCACGTGGCGCGAGTGACGATGCTGAACACGTTCACCGCCTCGATCGCCCACGAGCTCAACCAGCCGCTCTCGGGCATCATTACCAATGCCAGTACCTGTCTGCTGATGCTGGACGGCGATCCGCCGAACGTCCACGGCGCGCGCGAAACCGCGCGGCGGACTATCCGGGACGGCAACCGCGCCAGGGACGTGATCATGCGGCTGCGTGGCCTGTTCAGCAAGAAGGAGTTCACGCTCGAGGCTCTGGATCTCAACGAGGTGGTGCGCGAAGTGATCGCACTGTCGCTGAGCGATCTGCAGAGGAATCGGGTGATACTGCGGTCGGAGCTCGCCGATGGCCTCCCGTGCGTCGTTGGCGATCGGGTTCAAATCCAACAGGTCATCCTGAATCTGCTGCGAAATGCCTCGGACGCCATGAGCACGGTACAGGATCGCCCAAGAGAGCTACTGGTCAGGTCTCAACTTGACGCGCGCGACCAGCTGCGCCTCACCGTGAAGGATGTGGGAGTCGGTTTCACGCCCGAGGCCGGCGCGCGGCTCTTCAATGCTTTTTATACGACCAAGAGCGATGGGATGGGAATCGGGCTATCGGTCAGCCGCTCGATCATCGAGCGACATCGTGGCCGCCTCTGGGCCGAGCCGAACGACGGCCCAGGAGCGACGTTCGCCTTCTCTATCCCTTGCGGTTCACAGAGCGTCACCGCTGCGGCTGCGCCGTCGATGGCTCCCGACTAGGCGCGCCGAACGAGCATCAGTGCGAAGCTGAGACACGCCGCGAGTCTGACATCGTTCGGGTGGCGAACCACGACATCAGAAGATCCTGCAGCACCTGAGGCTGGTGTGACGAGATTTGTCTAAGGAGTGTCGCGACTTCGAAGTAGATACGGGCGGCGGTGATCTGGCGATTCACCGGATCGAATTCATATACCCCGATACCGGGCACCTTCACGGTCACGCCGGTTGCGGCACGACCAACGAACGGCCCGCTGTGCTCGGCCTCGAAGCTCCATTCGACGGCCACCACGTTCTTGCCAAAGATCATGTTCTTTATGACGTGGCGGTTTCCGGGAAAGGCGGCGATAAAGGGGCGAACAAACTGATCGCGGAGCGCCACCTTCCCTTCCATGAGCATGCCCGGAATCGCCAGCGAGACGTCGTCGGCGTAGTAGGAAAGGATCCGGTTCTCGTCGCTCCCCTCCCATGCGCTGAAGTAATCGTCGATGAACGAGCGGATGTCCGTAACGGAAGCGAGCGCAGCAACAGAAGCCATGACTGATCCCCCCTGCGAGAGATCTTAGCGCAAAATTCCGTGCGCAACGCACCACCACCGGGTCCGACCGGCATCACACGCCTCGACGGAGACATACTGTCAAGGCACTGCTCGCGGGCGGTGCGCGGACGCTCAGGGCGAAGATAACTGGCGAAACCGAGCGACGTCCTGAGCGGTGAGCCGTGACGCCGCGGCGCCGAAGCGTCCAGTTACGTAGTTGGCGACCGCGGCGATCTCCGTATCGGAGTAAGCATCCCCAAACGCAGGCATCAGCACGAGCCCTTCCGCCGAATGCGCGCGCGCCCCTGACAATACGATCTGGACGACGTTCATCGCACTCACGTCATTGACGGCCCGATCCCCGGTCAACGTGGCGTACCTGGTCACGAGACTGACGCCGCTCCAACCGTGACAGCTTGCACAGGCTCCTTCGAAGATCTCTCGGCCGCGCGGCTCGAGTGTTGCCCGGACCAGCTTCGGCGAATCCGAGGCGGCTTCGGTCTTGACGGCGGGCAGGTCCGGCGTACGGACCGTCGGAATGCTGCGCAAGTAAGTGACTATCGCGCGCAGATCCGCCGAAGTCAGGTTGCTTGAGGAAGCGGCCACTTCTTCCGCCATTGGACCGCCGGCGGAACCGTGTCCGACTGCGTGGCCCGATTGCAGGTATTGAGCGAGGTCGTCGTCGCTCCAGGAGCCGATGCCCGAGACGGGATCGGACGTGATGTTGTAGGCGTACCAGCCCGTGACGACGGCGCCGGCGAACTTGCGCCGGTTATCGAGCGCTTGTGCGAGGTTCCGCGGAGTATGACAGTCGCCGCAGTGCGCGAGAGCTTCCGCCAGGTAAGCTCCACGGTTCCACTCCGCGCTGCGCCCCACGCGGGGCTGAAATCGTTGATCCGGGTTGTAGAAGGCCGCCCATATTCCCATCAGCCAGCGCTGATTGAACGGGAACCGGAGGCTGTTGGGGGGAGCGACCGCATGCACCAGCGGCAGGCTGAAGAGGTAGGCCTTGATCGCCAGAACATCCTCGTCTGCGATGAGCGTGTAGGACTCATAGGGAAATGCCGGGTAGAGCCGCTCGCCGTCCTTGGCGATGCCCTGGTGCACGGCGCGCAGGAAATCCGCATCACTCCAGGCGCCAATACCGGTCTCCCGGTCGGCGGTGATGTTCGGTGAATAGAGCACCCCGAAGGGTGTCGTGAATGCCCGCCCACCGGCGAACGCCTGACCCCCTTCGCGGGTGTGGCACACCTCGCAGTCCGCCGCCTGCGTCAGATACCTGCCGCGCGCGATGGCATCGCTCGAGCGGAGCTCTGCTGGCACACCGATGGGACTTGGGCCCTGGTAGTCTGTGAGGCTGACGGAGGGTCGTCCCGCAAAACTGAGAGCTCCAGGGGGCAACAGCAGCCACGCCGCGACGGCACCGACCAGAACAACCACCAGGCCGGCGATCAGCCAGACCCGCAAGCGCGGAGATACTGCCTTCACGTCCGTTCGCTCCCGGTGGCCAGCAGTTTGCGATCAATCGGCATGCGCCTCAGCGCCACTCCGGTTGCTGCATAGATCGCATTCCGCAGTGCTGGCAGGGCAGCGGTCGTGCCGGCCTCACCGATACCTCCCGGTGGCGCATCGTTCCTGAGCAGATGGATGTCAATGGGCGGGATTTGATCGATCCGCAACATGCGGTAGTCGTGGAAGTTCGACTGCTGTACGCGACCCCGCGCCAAGGTGATTTCCCCGTAGAGCGCCGCCGTCAGCCCAAAGACATGACCGCCCTGGAGCTGCGCCATGATGGTATCCGGGTTGACCGCGATCCCGGTGTCGACGGCGGTGGTCACGCGGCGGAGCTTGACCTCGCCGCTCTTGTCCACCTCGCACTCCACGACCGTCGCAATGAAGCTCGCGAAGGAGATCTGCGCCGAGACACCACGTCCACAGCGCGCGGGCAGAGCCGAGCCCCAGCCCGATTTCTCCCGCACGAGATCGAGCGCCGCTTGCAGACGCGGAGTCTTATTGAGATGAGCACGGCGAAAGTCGATCGGATCCTTTCCCACCCTGCGGGCCAATTCATCGACAAAGCTCTCGATGGCGAACACGTTGTTGTTGGGTCCCACGCCGCGCCAGAACCCGGTGACCACTCCCGGTGGCTCTTCCCGGTTGAACTCGACGCGGAGATTGGGAATGTCGTAGGGGATGTCCTGGGCCGAATCGACGCCATCGGAATCCACGCCGTTCCGAAAGACAGGAGGAGCCCACCGGGCCAAGACAGCGGAGCCCGACACGCGGTGTTTCCAGCCGACGATTCGCTCGCCCTCCAGGCGAGCCCAAAGGCGATCATGGTAGGCGGGCCGGAAGATGTCATGGCGGATGTCCTCCTCGCGCGTCCACACGACCTTGACCGGGCCGTCGACCCGCTTGGCGATCCGCGTAGCGCTGTACGCCATATCCGGCTCGAGTCGTCGGCCGAAGCCGCCACCGATCAAATGGTTGTGCACATTCACCTGACTCTCGGGCAGGCCGGCGGCTTTCGCCACCGCCGCATGCACGCGCTCCATCACCTGGGTTCCGATCCACGCCTCGGCGGAGGTTGGAGTTACATGCACCGTGCAGTTCAACGGCTCCATGGTGGCGTGCGCGAGAAGCGGCATTTCATACGTTGCGGTCAAGACGCCGCTGACGGGTGCGGTGCTGGACCCGAGCGTACCGGCCACGTCCCCAACCTCCTTCGCCACCGCGCCCTCGCGAAGGCTGGCCTCGCGCAGCCGTGACCAGATCAGCTCGGACGACACCCGGCCGTTTGGTCCGTCGTCCCAGGTAACCTCGAGCGCCTCGAGCCCGCACTTGGCGGCCCACATGTGATCACCGACAACCGCCACAAGATCGTCGAGAACGACGACTTGCCTGACTCCGGGGATTGCTCTCGTGCGGCGATCGTCAACGCGGGCCACCTTGCCACCGAGGACCGGGCTCAGGGCGAGGGTGGCGAACTTCACACCAGGCGGCATGACGTCGATGCCGTACCTCACCTTGCCGTTGGCCTTTTCCGGCGTGTCGAGCCGCCTCAACGGCTGCCCGATCAAGCGGAACGCGCTGGTCGCCTTGAGCGGCGGGTCCTGCGGGGGCTCGATGACCGCGGCGCGGCTCACCAGGGCACCGTAAGCGCTCTTGCGGCGGGTGGGATCGTGAATAACGGTGCCGTTTTCCGTCCGACACTCAGCAGATGGCACGCCCCAGCTGCGCGCCGCGGCTTCGACGAGGCAGGCGCGAGTGCGGGCACCCGCCTGGCGCATCGGCTTCCAGAAAGCGCGAATCGAGTTCGAGTTTCCGGTCGCCTGATCTCCCAACATTGGATTGGCGTAGTGCTTCACGTCCGCCGGTGCATGCTCCACCCTTACCCGGCTCCATTCGGCATCGAGCTCCTCCGCCATGACCATCGAGAGCGATGTATACACCCCCTGCCCCATTTCCACCTGCGGCATGATGAGTGTCACTTCACCCTGCGAGTCGATCCTGATGAAGGCGTTCGGAGCGTAGCCGGCACGTTCTGCCGCTTCGCTGGTCTTGCGCAGCGGCAGGTAGAAGCCGAAGACGAACGCGGCGCCGGATGCGAGGCCAAGGAAATTGCGGCGCGAAAGGCCGGCGGCCGGCTCGGCAAGCGGCGCAGCGCCTGAGTCACCGCGATGCCGCTCCCCGGTCATGAGGACCCGATCTCCGTGGCCGCATGCTTGATGGCCTGTCGGATACGCACGTAGGTCCCGCAACGGCAGATGTTGCCCGCCATCGCCGCATCGATATCGGCATCGTCGGGACTGGGGATCGCGTCGAGCAAAGCCGTCGCCGACATGATCTGGCCCGACTGGCAGTAACCACACTGGATGACTTCCAGGTCGAGCCACGCCTTCTGCACCCTTGCGCCGTTCGGCGTAGCACCAATGGCCTCGATGGTCGTGATGGCGCGAGAGCCCATCGTGCCCACCGGTAACACACAGGATCGGACTGGCTTGCCTTCAACGTGAACGGTGCAGGCACCGCACTGGGCTATACCGCAGCCGAACTTGGTCCCCGTAAGACCCAACACATCGCGTAGCACCCACAGGAGCGGCATGTCAGCCGGAACGTCAACTTGCCGCCGTTCGCCATTCACCACGAGCGTGATCATGCCCGTCACTCCTCGCACGATTGCCGCTATACCGGGCCGACCCCGGAGCAAACTGATCGAGCCTCGTAGATGAGATCAGATAAGCGTGGCGATGACGATAAGACCATAGTAGCGGGGGTCGGCCTCACGCAGGTTCGTCGCTACTATGGTTGCATCGCTTTCGTACCAGGCCTCTGATCTCATGCCGAAGCAATCCGCAATCGCCGAGGCACACCTTATGAACACCACAGCACTGAGCACACCCGCCAGCGTGGACACCATCGGCATGTCCCTTGAGCGCTTCTGGAGTACGAGCGGCGTCCAGTTCGTCCTGTTATTCGTCATTGCGTATGTGATCTATGGTCATCAGCCGCAGGTGGGCGCGTCCGCCGACGCGCTCGTTGCCTTCTATCAAGGCGAGCGCACGCGGATTCTGATATCCGCTGTGGTTTCCGGCATGGCGGTCCTCTACCTCCTGTGGTTCGGGGCCGCACTCAGGGCCACATTGGCGGCTGCAGGGCAGGACGGGTGGGGCGCGGCGGCGACTGCAGCAAGTGCTGCCCTTGGCGCTGTGTTCCTTCTGCTCATAGCAGTAGTGGCAATCCTCGCCCATGCGATCGCGGGCCCCGGTAATGGCGCTCTCATGTCCGGACTGAATGACTTCGCGTGGGCCTGCACGGTGTTGAGTTCGTTTCCGCGTGCAATGCTGATTATGGCTGGAACATTCGGACTCTGGCGCAGCGGGCTCATGTCGAACGCGCTCTTTGGAGCTGGCGTCACAGCCATCGTGCTGGTGCTCCTCGGTGGCACCACCTGGCTGAGCAATGGATTCTGGGCGCCGGACGGCACCTATTCGCGGCTTGTCTCGCCGCTCATCGGCCTGGTGTGGGTGCTGGTCGCGAGCGGAGTCCTCTTGGCCCGCAGACAAGGCGCGCACGCTGGATGGTGAAAGCCCTCAGGGCTGCGCCTCTGCTCACGCTTGGGAGTAACTCGGTTTTTCGGCTTCTTTGTGCCTTTGGATGATGCCGGACTGGAGCCCGCGGCAGCTGCGGTGCGCATCCTTCATCAGGTGCCGGTACCATGATCAGCACAAGGGAGGCTGTCATGCCCGTAGTGACCACTGGGCTCCACCATACCGGCGGCCTCACCGTAGCGGCCGCCGCGCTACTCACCGGCTGCGGCCATCACGCAGCGCCGCCGGCCCCGGCACCGCCGCGCGTCTCGGTTGTCACCCTGCGGACCCAGACGGTGCCCATCGTCACTGAGCTTCCCGGGCGGGTGACTGCCTATCGCACCGCCGATGTGCGGCCGCAGGTGAATGGCATCATTCTCAAGCGGCTGTTCGTTGAGGGCAGCGAGGTGAGGGCTGGCCAGCAGCTCTACCAGATCGACCCGGCCCCCTACCGGGCCGCCTACGAGGGCGCCGTGGCGGCAAATGCGTCCGCCCGCGCACTCGCGCAACGCGACAGGTCGCTGGTCGAAACCAATCTGGTCAGCAAGCAGGATTACGACAACGCCGAGGCGGTTTACCTGCAGGCGCAGGCAGCGGTGGAGACGGCGCGCATCAACCTGATTTATACCAAGGTGCTGTCGCCGATCACCGGCCGGATCAGTCGCTCCTTCGTCACCGAAGGTGCGCTGGTGACGGCCAACCAGCCGACGGCACTCGCTACGGTGCAACAGCTCGAGCCGGTTTACGTGGATGTCACTCAGCCGAGTACTACGTTGCTGCGTCTGCGGCGCGAGGCCGATGCAGGACTCCTGAAGCAGAACGAGGCGGGCAAGACCCAGGTGAGGCTCCGGCTCGAAGATGGCACTGACTACCCTCACCCAGGCACCCTGGAGTTTTCCGAGGTGACGGTGGACACAGGCACGGGCTCGGTCACGCTGCGCGCGCTGATGCCCAATCCCGAGCGCCTGCTGTTGCCGGGCATGTTCGTGCGCGAGCAGATCCAGGAGGGCGTGCGCCAGGGCGCGGTCCTCGCGCCGCAGCAAGGCGTCAGCCACGATCAGAAGGGTGAGCCCAACGCGCTGGTCGTGGGCTCGGGTGACATCGTGGAGTTGCGCAGCCTGCAGGTCGACCGCGCCATCGGCGATCAATGGGTGGTGACCAAGGGATTGCAGGCGGGTGACCGGGTCATCGTCGAGGGGATCCAGTCGGCGAAGCCCGGCGGCAAGGTCGTGGCGGAGGAGTACCAGCCACCGCCGAGCGAAAAGCCTGTGCGGCAGGCGGGCGCGACGTCTGCGACGGCGGCCGAATAAGCACCGGACATGGTCAATTTCTTCATCGACCGCCCGATCTTCGCCTGGGTGCTGGCCATCGTCGTCATGTTGGCGGGCGGGCTCGCCATCAGGACTCTGCCCATTGCGCAGTACCCGAGCATCGCCCCACCGGCCATCGCTATCTCGGCGGTCTATCCCGGTGCATCGGCTGACGACGTGCAAAGCACCGTCACGCAGGTCATCGAGCAGCAGCTGAGCGGCATCGATCACCTCCTGTATTTCGGCTCCGAAAGCGATGCCGACGGGAGCATGACCATCACGCTCTACTTCGAGCAGGGCACCAATCCCGACATCGCCCAGGTGCAGGTGCAAAACAAGCTGCAGCTGGCCACACCGCTCCTCCCCGTGGAGGTGCAGCAGGAGGGCCTGCGCGTCACCAAGGCCACCCGCAATTTCCTGCTGGTGATCGGCTTCTACTCGACCGACGGTTCGTTCAGCAGCGAGGACGTGAGCGACTACATCGCCTCACACGTACAGGATCCGATCAGTCGCACACCCGGCGTCGGCGACTTTCAGCTCTTCGGCACCCAGTACGCCATGCGCATCTGGCTGGATCCGGACAAGCTCAACAACTATGGGCTGACACCGGTGGACGTCAACGACGCCCTGCAGGCGCAGAACCTGCAGGTCCCCTCCGGCGAGCTGGGCGGGCTGCCCGCCGTCAGGGGCCAGCGCCTGCACGCCACCATTGTCGGTCCGCGACGCCTGACCAATGCCGATGAGTTCGGCCGCGTCCTGCTCAAGGTCAACACCGATGGCTCGCAGGTCCGGCTCCGCGACGTGGCCCGCATTGGCCTCGGCGCCGAAAGCTACGCGGTCCACACCGAGTACAACGGGCGCCCGGCGGCCGGTCTCGCCGTCAAGCTCGCCACGGGCGCAAACGCTCTCGAGGCCGCCCAGGCGATACGCGCCACCATGGACAAGCTGGCGCCGTTCTTCCCGCCGGGTCTGCAGCTCATTTACCCCTATGACACCACGCCGTTCGTGCGCGTCTCCATCGATGAGGTCGTGAAGACGCTGTTCGAGGCAATCGTGCTGGTCTTCCTCGTGATGTACCTGTTCCTGCAGAATTTCCGCGCCACGCTGATTCCGACGATCGCCGTGCCGGTAGTGTTGCTCGGCACGTTCGGCGTGCTGGCCGCTGCAGGCTTCTCCATCAACACGCTGACCATGTTCGGCATGGTGCTGGCGATCGGCCTGCTGGTTGACGACGCGATCGTCGTCGTGGAGAACGTCGAGCGTGTGATGGAGGAGGAGAGGCTTTCGCCCAAGGAGGCGACCCGCAAGTCGATGAGCGAGATCACCGGAGCCCTGGTCGGTATCTGGCTGGTGCTGTCGGCCGTATTCCTGCCCATGGCCTTCTTCAGTGGCTCCACGGGTGTGATCTACCGCCAGTTCTCCATCACCATCGTGTCGGCCATGAGCCTGTCGGTGATGGTGGCCTTGATTTTCACTCCTTCGCTGTGCGCGACGCTCCTGCGGCCGCGGGTGGCGGAGGCGCACGAGCGTGAGCGCGGTTTCTTCGGTTGGTTCAATTGGGGTTTCAACCGTGCGAATCGAGGCTACGAGCATGCACTCGGGGACGTCACGGTGCGCACCGGCCGTTACCTCCTTCTGTATGCGGTGATCGTGGTGGCCATGGGCCTGTTGTTCGTGCGTGTGCCGCGATCATTCCTGCCGGACGAAGACCAGGGCTTTCTCTTCGTCCAGGTGTCAGCGCCTCCGGGTACCGCCAGCGAGCTCACTCAGCGGGCACTGAACGAGGCACGCGACTATTTTCTCAAGGACGAGCGGAATCTCGTCAGCGGTGTGTTTACCGTCAACGGCTTCAGCTTCGGCGGCCACGGACAAAACGCCGGCCTGATTTTCGTTCGCCTCAGGGACTGGTCGGATCGCCCGGGGAAGAAGAACTCGGTGTTTGCGCTGGTGGGGCGCGCCAACCGGCGCTTCCACCAGCTGCGGGGGGCATTCGTCATCGCCTTTGCGCCGCCGCCTGCGCTCGAGCTGGGCAATGCGACGGGATTCGATTTCGAGCTGGAGGATCGCGGCAACCTCGGCCACCAGGCGCTGATGCAGGCGCGCGGTCAGCTGCTCGGCATCGCCAGCAAAGAGCCGGCGATCGGCCTGATACGGCCCAACGGGCTGGACGACGAGCCGCAGTACAAGCTAGACATCGACTGGGAAAAAGCGAGTGCGCTCGGCTTGTCGATCGCCAACATCAACGACACACTCGGAGCCGGCTGGGGCTCGGCCTTCGTCAACCAGTTCATCGATCGCAACCGCGTCAAGCGCGTGTTTGTCCAGGGCGAAGCGGATTCGCGCATGCTGCCGCAGGACCTGGGTCGCTGGTACGTACGCAACGGCGCGGGCCAAATGGTGCCTTTCTCGACGTTCGCTGCAGGCTACTGGACCTATGGCTCACCGAAGCTCGAACGCTACAACGGCACCTCGTCCCTCGAGTTCCTCGGTGCTCCGGCTCCGGGCAGGAGCACGGGGGAGGCGCTGGCAGCGATGGAAACCGCGGTTGCGAAGCTCTCAAAGGGCCTGAGCTACGAGTGGACCGGCCTCTCCTACGAGGAGGTGCGCTCGGGCGCGCAGGCACCGGCGCTCTACGTCATCTCGCTGACGGTCGTCTTTCTGTGCCTGGCGGCGCTCTACGAGAGCTGGTCGATTCCGTTTGCGGTAATGTTGGTAGTGCCACTGGGCATCATCGGCACGATCACCGCGACGCTCCTGCGCGGGCTCGCGAACGACGTCTTCTTTCAGGTGGGCCTCCTCACCACCGTCGGCCTGTCGGCCAAGAACGCGATTCTGATCGTCGAGTTCGCCATAGAGAACGTCGACAGCGGCATGGAGCTGATCCCCGCGACCATCGCCGCCGCGCGCCAGCGGCTGCGACCGATCCTCATGACCTCGATGGCCTTCGTCCTCGGCGTACTGCCGCTGGCCATCGCCACCGGGGCTGGCGCCGGCGGGCGAATCGCGATCGGCACGGGTGTGATCGGCGGGATGCTCACCGCCACGTTCCTCGCCGTGTTCCTCGTGCCGGTGTTCTTCATCAGCGTGCGCTCGGTGTTCGGCGCCCGCCGCGGGCGCGCGAAGCCGCCGCAATCCCCGCAGCCGCTGCCGCAGGCCTGAGGACATTACGGCATGCAAGCGCCCATTGGCCTGGGGACGACGGCAGATGCGGGGACAGGGTCGCCCTCTGCTGTCGGGCATTCGTGGGTCGGGGAGCTGTTGTTGCGCCTGCTGGGCGCGGCGCTGCAGATTCTCGCGACCCTGGCTATCGTTCGCGTCCTGACGCCCGACGAAGTCGGCGTCTTCTTTCGCGGGTATGTCATCGCGCTGGGCCTGAGCACGCTACTGCGGGGCAAGTACGAGATCTATATGGCGCAGCACATCATCGGGCGGCGCGCTGCTGCCACAGGCATTCCCGACGGAGCAGTGCTGATGCAGCTGGCGCGGCGCATGCTGCTGCGATCGACGCTGCTGTGTGCAGTCCTGCTGGTGGTGACGGCCGACCTCGACATCCAGGCGCCGCAGCTGCAGACCGTTCTGCAGACCTACCTGCCGTTCGTGCTCGCCCTCCCCTGCGTCAGCCTGTCCAGCTTCTTCGGCGAGGCGTTGCGTGCCGCCAACCGCACTCTCGGCATCGTGGTGGCCGCCTACGCGGTGAACGTCTCGCTGCTGGCGGCAGTGGCGGTCGCACCCCCCGACGCTTCGCTCGCCTTCTATTCCTGGGCGTTCCTCCTCGGAAGCTTCGTCGCTGCGGTCCTGGCGCTGGTGCTCGCCCGGCATGCCTTGCCGGCCACTCGAGCCGAGCGCTTGCGGCCGATTTCGCGCGAGGCACTGCAGGCGGTGGACTCGCGGGAATTCATCGGCCTGGCGCGCGGCGTGCTGCGGTGGGGACCGCTTTGCGTACTGTCTGTCTGGGCGCCGCCACTGCAGATGGCTCAATACGCGGTGGCGGCACGCACGGCACTGATCGTTGACTTCTTCCTGCCGGCGTTGAACCTCACCGGCTGCCGAGAGACGCTCATGGCCAAGCAGCCGGTTTGCGCATCCCGGCGGCTGCTGGTCGGACAGCTGGCTCGCGCCCTGGTCTACGCCTCGGTGTTGGTCGTACCGCTGTTGCTTTTGGCACCAGAGACTCTGAGGCTCTATGGAACACCGTACGATGCACAGTTCGTCGTCTATGTCCTCCTGCTCGGCGTGCAGTGGGCCAACGGGGTGGGCCGGCCCGCGGTGCGACATGCGGTCGTCGAGTGGGATGCACGGCGGATCGGCCTCGCGCTCGGATCGGGCGCTGTCGCGGTCGTGCTGATCTGCGCGTTCGGTGTGGCGAGCTACGGCGCTCTGGCCGCCGCCGTGGCTTCGCTGATCGGCGCCTCGATTGTCAACACGCTCGCGATTACTCTGGCCCTCGAGAGCCAGCGGACAGTTCAATCGCATTCCAGCTCGCCCTCACCCAAGGGCGGCGTTTGATCGCGCTATTCGCTCAAACAGCCGAAGTCTGGCCACCGGGAGGCCGGACCCGGCAGTGATCGCAACTACTCAGGTACTGGTGCAGGCTTGCTACCACCTGAGCCCCATCGCCGACCGCCGTGGCGACACGCTTTACCGAACCCGCGCGTATGTCGCCGACCGCGAAGATACCGGTGCGACTCGTTTCGAGCGGTTGCCGCCCGAGTTCGCCACTCGCGAGCACGAATCCCTTACCGTCGAGAGCGACATCCGCGCCCGTCAGCCAGGCGCTGTTCGGATCAGCGCCGATGAAGAGGAACAGGTGATGGATGGGACGCTGCACTTCGGCGCGATCCCCCTGGCGCCAGCGAACGCTTTCGAGGAAGCCATTGTCCCCGTCCAGAACCTTGACGTTGGCTAGCGACACCACCTCGACATTCTCAAGCCCGTTGATCCGGTCGACCAGGTAGCTCGACATCTTGGCCGCCAGGTTCTTGCTGCGCAGAAGCAGCCACACTTTGCTCGCCACGGTGGCGAGATAGACCACCGCCTGACCCGCCGAGTTGCCCCCGCCAACGACTGCGACCTCCTGCCCGACACAAAGTCTTGCTTCCAGGGGAGAGGCCCAGTAGTGGACACTCGAGCCCTCGAAGGACGACAGGTTCTCGACTTGGAGACGCCGGTACTGTGCCCCGGTCGCGACGACGACCGAACGAGCGCGGACACACTCATCATCGGCAAGACGCAGGAGAAACATTCCCGCTTGCGAATCGCCGCAGCTTCCCAGGCTCGTCACCGTCTTCGGAATCGCCATCTCGACGCCGAACTTCTGCGCCTGGTTGTAGGCTCGGGCCGTCAGCGCGATTCCGCTGATCCCCGTGGGGAAGCCCAGG
>Ga0335080_10001537_pt1 | contig 22653 bp, 20 predicted proteins | sample Lox_Sample_34_FD_206720 | JGI IMG/M metagenome (GOLD analysis project Ga0335080, IMG submission 206720) | Soil microbial communities from Loxahatchee National Wildlife Refuge, Florida, United States - Lox_Sample_3.4 | ecosystem: Environmental > Terrestrial > Soil > Wetlands | place: USA...
AAGATTAAAAACACCATCCAGGGAAGGATCTGTCCACTCTCTTCCTGGATGATTCTCGACATCCACGATCTGTAAGTAGACTTCATTGGACGACCTCCGTGATCTGCGTTCTGAGGTTGAAGGATCCGAAGTTTTTGCCATAGATACCAACCGTGGTGGGATACGTAGCGATGATCTGCACCGGACTCCCGGCGACCATGTTTGTGGTTCCCTGGCAGGTTGTGACGCCGTCACCAACTGCGACGCCATTCAATACGTAGCTGATCTTCAGGTTCGATCGGGATAGTGTGGGTGCGGCTGCATAGATGGTGTTGGTGGCAACTTTGCACGGGTCCGTGTCACCGCGCTCCACGGCGAGCAGGCGCCCGCCAGCGCCAACAGCCTCAGCCAGCAGCAGCTTCTGATGCAAGGCGACAGAGAACGAGAAAATCCCGGTCATCAGGAGCAGAACCACCGGCAACGAAACGGCAGTCTCCACCAGTGCTCCACCCTGAATATCCAAAAACAGGGTAAGAAATTGTTTCAGCTTCCGGCTGGGCTTATCCGCTTTTCCTGGCGCGGGATCCGTCTTATTTATCAGCCGCCTGAGGATGTGAAATCCAGAATCTCCAGCAATCGTAGTCATCATTCGACCTCATTCTGCTTGGGACGCCATGCGTCATCGCTGCAAACACAAACTCTTCGGAGCTGGTCGCTGAAAGATCACGACGCAACCCGGGTGCGAGTTCAGTGGTTCTGTTCAGTTGCAGATTGATTGGCAGTGTGAGATCTAGCAGCGGAGGATTTGGTGCTGGATGGATAGGTCTTCCGCGGCGCAAGTGCCCCTCTCGCAGGATTTCCCAAAGGGGCTCGTGGTATTCGCAAACTCAAACGGGATCCGAAGCGCGCTTGCGTTCGCATTCGCATGGTGAACGTGATGCGAGAGAGCATGCAGCGCCATGGGAGAACTGCTTCTCTGGAACGCTGTGTCCGGCAGGTCAACCTGCGGCACGATCAAGATCACTGCAATCAGGCTCAACAACATGATGAGCAATACTGACGGCAGTGGATTCAACCGGATTGATCGTACCGAACCTGGTCTGGCCATTTGAAATCTGTTTGAGGCGCAGCGCTACCCTTGTACAGGACGCTGAGGCCAGTATTGATAGAGACTTGCAAGCCAGTCAAGCCACTTTTCGGTCACAGAGGTAACACTAGTGTGAGTCTCCAGAACGTGCAGTGCCGGTTGGCGAGAGCTAACCTGAACGGCTGAAATGGCATAGCTCTCTACGCCAAATACACCACAGGGCGCCAGCGGAGCCGGTGAAACGAAGCGTCCCAGACGCAAGGAATCGAGAAAACAGCTGAAAACTTTTCAGGCCCAGCTAAAGCCGCTCTTCTGCAATGGCAGCGCGCGGACCCGCTTGCCCGTCGCTGCGAAGATTGCATTGGCCACCGCCGGCACCACGGGCGGCAATGTCGGCTCGCCAAGGCCGCTCGGCGAATTATCCGTGATCCGCCAGAAAATCTCGATGCTGGGTGCCTGCCGCATGCGCAGCATCGGGTGCTGATGATAGTTGCTCTGCTGCACCTGCCCGTTCACCAATGTGATCTCCTGCCCCATGTGGCTGAGACCCTCGATAATGCCGCCATAGCACATGTTCTCGGCAGCCCGCGGATTGATGATGTGACTGCCCACATCCCCGGCCGCCCAGATATGATTCACCGTCACCCGGTTCTGGGCATCGACGGAAACATCAGCAACCTCGGCAAAGTAGCCAAGATGGCAGGAGTAGCACGCAATGCCCATTCCGCGGCCTGATGTTTTCTTGCGATCGCGCCAGCCCGACTTCTCAGCAACCAGTTCGAGCACGCCTTTCAGCCGATCCGAGTTCAGCGGAGGATCGCCCTCCTGCTCCTTCTTCTCCTGAGGAACCGGCGTTGCATTCAGCAGTTCGATTTGGAGATCGAGAGGATCCCGACCCGCAGCGACAGCAACTTCGTCTAGAAACGACTGCGCGACAAAGCAGATCGCATTCGCTCCCGGCGCACGCAGCCACCCTGTCCGTAGCAGCAACGGAATCTGCGAGGTATACAGCGCATAATTCGGCACACGGCCAGACGGAAACTCCGTCTTGTCGATCTCCGCACCCGCCGGATAGTCATCGCCTGCGCCAAAAGTGATGAGGTGCTGCCGCCACGCGATGATCTTTCCGCTCGCATCGAGCCCTGCTTTCAATCCGTGAACGCCGCCAGCGCGATATGCATCGTGCGTAAAATCGTCCTCGCGCGACCACAGGAGCTTCACCGGCGCGCCAACCTGCTTCGAGAGCCACGCCGCCTCGACCATGTAGTCATTCATCAGTCGTCGCCCGAACCCTCCGCCGGCTCGGATCATGTGCACGGTCGTGGCTTCCTCTGGAATTCCAACAGCCTTCGCCGCGAGGCCTCGGCCTTCGCCTGGCGTCTGGCTTGTCGTCCAGATCTCCAGCTTGCTGTCTTTGAACGACGCCGTGGTTCCCATCGGCTCCAACGTTCCATGCGCGATGAACGGATAGGAGTAAGTTGCTTCCAGAACCTTTGCCGCACCCTTCAGAGCTCCATCCACATCGCCGTAGCTGCGCATGGTGTTCTGTGGCTGAGCCTTCAACAGTTCCTCCGACTTTTGGGTGAAGCCATTGCTGTTCTGATCTTTGCCGGGCCCGAAGTCCCACTCAATCTTCAAAGCTCGCCGCGCCTGTTGCGCCTGCCACCAGCTGTCCGCGATGATGGCCATGCCCGGTTCCATACCTGGCTCATTGGGCACAACAGCTGCTGTAGACAGGGTTCCCTCGATCACAATCACGTTGCGCACGCCGGGCATCTTCTTGATCGCATCGGTGTTGGCACTCTTGACCCTGCCTCCATAGACTGGGCACTTCTGGATGACGGCCTGCAACATCCCCGGTACTTCCACGTCGATGCCGAAGATCGGCTTGCCCGTGACGATCGCGTGATTGTCGACTCCCGCCTGCGATTTGCCGATGATCCTGTACGTTTTCGGGTCCTTGAGCTTCACCTCGCTAATCCTCGGTGGAGTCAGCTTTGCCGCCCGATCGGCCAGTTCTCCATAACCTGCAGACTTTCCCGAAATCGCATGGACCACGCGCCCGGCTTCCGTCGAGCACTCGCCCGGCGGAACGCCCCATCGCTCCGCAGCCGCGGCAATCAGCACCTGCCTGCCGGCAGCCCCGACGCGCCGCAATGGCTCCCACCCAAGCGGAGTTGACATGCTGCCGCCGGCAAACTGCGGCCCGAACTTCGCTTGGTCCAGGTCGGCTTGCTCCACGCGAACCTTACTCCAGTCCGCATCGAGTTCCTCGGCGATCAGCATGGGCAGCATAGTTCTCACTCCCTGACCGATCTCCGGGGCGCGTGCCATGATCGTGACGGCTCCATCCGGCGCGATCCGGATGAATGCCTGCGGTACAAGGAGTGGTGGCCCGCCCTGAGCCTGCGCGCGCAGCCACGGACGCTCATACAGCCCGAGCAGCAAACCTCCACCCGCGACAGCGCTCATCTGCAGAAATGATCGGCGACTGATTCTCATGGCAGCCCCCTTACTTCTCGGCCGCGTCGGCCGCATGGTGAATGGCTTCGCGAATGCGGGGATAAGTCCCGCAGCGGCACAGGTTGCCGTTCATTGCAGCGTCGATGTCTGCGTCCGTTGGGTGAGGGTTACGCTCGAGCAGGGCGGCGGCCGTCAGGATCTGGCCGGACTGGCAGTAACCGCACTGCGCCACGTCCACAGCCTCCCAAGCCAGTTGCAGCGCGTGCTGACCCTCAGGCGAAAGCCCCTCGATGGTCGTGACCTGCTGGCTGGCGACTGCTCCCACGTGCGTCATGCACGACCGGACCGGGCGCCCTTCCACCAGCACCGTGCATGCGCCGCAGGCGCCTATGCCACAGCCGTATTTCGCGCCTTTCAGGTTCAGCACGTCGCGCAAGACCCACAAAAGAGGCGTATCCGGCGCGACGTCCACCGTCTTCGCTTCCTTGTTCACAATCAGTTGTAGAGACATAGCAAGACCTCGCATCTCGCGGGATAGAGGTCAGCATAGGCATTGGACGGCGGAGGAGCATGTGCTCTGGGTCACACGGGGAACCTTCTCAAACTCCAGCACAACAAAAACGCGAACCCGAAGGTCCGCGTTTCGTTACATTGGAGAGATCAAACCTAGCGAGTGAATTTCACGAACTTTCGGCCCGCATACAACCTGAAACCACCTGACGGATCAGCCATGATCTGCAGGGGCATCGGCCGCTTGATGGCATCGTCTGATTCAGAACCGATCGAGAAGATATCGTGGGCGCCCACATCGGTAACCACAAACTTGTTGCCCGCAATAAAACCCACACCGTAAACACCGGCAGGGAGGTTCTGGGCGCCGAACTTCAAAGGTACTTCCGCAATGAAGTAGGCCTGGTACTTGGCGGCGACGTCGCTCGAGTACCCGCTGGTATCCACAAGTGTCGTAAGGACGTAATATCCGTCAGAGAACTTGATGCCCGTGGAATTCCGCAACTGCGTAGGCGCCGATTGCGCCTTGTAGTACACGCTTGCCGGAAGCAGTTTCTGTGTATCGGCGGGCTTGAGAATTGTGTCGCCGCCCTGGGCCGACATCCTCAAGGGCGAAGCCATCACGGCCAGAGCCAAAGTGTAAGCGCCCGCGAATTTCATGATTGTCTGAAAGCGCATGGAAGTACCCTCCCTGGAATTAGAACCGTCCGGAGTATACAGCATCGTTTCCTTCGCAGCCATCCTTCTCTGGATTGAGAGAGCTTAAAGCAACTGATAAATCGGCAGGCTCACCATTCGCAGAAGTGGCGCATCAAAGTCGCAGGTATAATCGCACTGTGTCGATCTCGCAGGACAACACTCCCACCCTCACCAAGCTGCACGCGCTCGAGGATCGCTTGCGCTCGCTCGGTAGCCTGATGGTGGCTTATTCGGGCGGTGTGGATTCGGCATTTCTGGCGGCCACAGCCCACCGGGTTCTCGGTGATCGCATTCTGGCCGTGCTAGCCGACTCGCCAAGCCTGGCGCGGCGTGACATGGAGCAGGCAAGAGCGTTTGCAGCCTCTCGGGGCATTTCGCTGCGCATCATCCACACCGAGGAACTGGATAAGCCTGAGTACCAGCGTAATGATGCCGACCGCTGCTTTCACTGCAAGACAGAGCTCTTCGAGACGATGAAGAAGCTTGGAGCGGAACTCGGATTCGAGCAGATCGCCTATGGGATGAACGCCGACGATCGCCGCGATTATCGTCCTGGGCAGCGTGCTGCCGAGCAGCACGAGGTGCTGGCGCCGCTGGCCGAGGCCGGTCTGACGAAGCAGGAGATTCGCACGCTGGCCAAAGAGGCCGGGTATACGCTCTGGGATCGACCCGCCGCACCCTGCTTATCCTCTCGTGTGGAATACGGACGGCCGGTGACGCGCGAAGTGCTGGAACAGGTGGAGAGCGGCGAGGAGAGCTTGCGGAAGCTTGGGTTTCGTGAATTCCGTGTCCGCCATCATGGCGAGCTCGCGCGAGTGGAAATCTCGCGGACGGAGATGAATCGTGCGCTGACTCTGGAAATGATGGACAAGATCTCGGCCGAATTGCGGAAGGCTGGATTCCAGTACGTGACTCTTGATTGCACGGGGTTCCGCTCCGGGTCGTTGAATGCCGTTCTTCCCGCCGAAGTGCTGATGAGGCAAGGCGCCTAGAAAACCTTACCTTAGCGACAGACCTTTTCTCGCTGGTCGCTTACAATTTTCTCGATGCGAATCGCTTATCTGGATTGCTTTTCCGGCATCAGTGGAGACATGCTGCTCGGCGCGCTGGTCGATGCGGGTGTACGTTTCTCTTTGCTGGAAGAAACTGCCGCGGCCTTGAACGTTGGCGCGCGTCTCGAAATGCACAGAGTCACTCGCGGTGGCATCACCGGGACCAAGGTTGACGTTCTCATCGACGACAGTGATGCACCCACCCACGGTGATAAACATGCTCATCTGGGCCATACGCCCATCCATGATGGGCACGAGCATGTTCACACACATGAGCATGAGCACGCCGGGGCGGTTCATTCGCGCGAGCACTCTCATGAGCATCCGCATTATCTCCATCGATCTCTCTCGACGATTCTCCAGATCATCGAATCGGCACCGCTTTCGGCTTCGGTGAAGCAGCGCGCATCACGCGCATTTCAACTACTGGGGGAAGCGGAAGCCCGCATTCATTCCTTGCCGATCGAAGACGTGCAATTTCACGAGGTGGGCGCAGTCGACACCATCGTCGACATCGTTTGTTCGGCTACAGGATGCGAGCATCTCAACGTGGACCGCTGGCTCGCATCGCCGCTGAACGTCGGCAGTGGCACGGTCGTGTGCGCACACGGAACTCTGCCCGTTCCCGCGCCCGCAACGCTCGCCCTGCTCGACGATGCCCCAATTTACGCCTCGGGACCGCCGACGGAGCGCATCACACCCACCGGCGCAGCGATTCTGCGGATGCTCGACGTGGAGTATGCCCCTCTGCCAGCGCTTCGTGTCTCCGCTTCAGGCTACGGAGCCGGAGGCCGGGATACGCCCGGTCAGCCGAACCTGCTGCGACTGCTCGTCGGCGAAGAACCTGCCCGTGAAAATGACGCCGAACCCATCGCCATCATGGAGACCGTTATCGACGACTCCAGCCCACAGTTGATCGCCTACGTGAGCGACCTCCTCCTGGAAGCAGGTGCATGGGACGTCTACCGCATCCCAGTGCAAATGAAGAAGGGCCGCACCGGAGTGCAACTGAATGTACTCTGCCATCCCGACCGTGTGCCAGCGCTCCGCGATCTGCTGTTTCGGGAAACCACGACCATCGGCTTGCACTGGCGCATCGAAAACAAGATCTCGCTTGCGCGCGAGTTCAAGGAAGTTCAGACCGAATGGGGACCTGTTCGCATCAAGATCGCACGCTGGCCTTCCGGTGAGATCGCCAATGCGGCGCCCGAATATGAGGACTGCCGGCGCCTTGCCGTCGCTCATTCCGTCCCATTGAAAGAAGTGACCGAGCAAGCTCGGCGTGTGTTTGGTGCGCATGAGGAGGATCGCCAATGAATCGCTCGCAGATTGAAGCGCTGCTTCAGGAGGTTCAGGCGAATCGCACATCCGTTGCCGACGCATTGGAACGCCTGAAGGACCTTCCCTTCGAGGACCTGGGCTTTGCCAAGCTCGATCATCATCGCGCTCTACGCACCGGAATGCCAGAGGTAATCTTTGCGGCCGGGAAGTCTCCCGACCAGGTTGCGCAGATCTTCGCACACATGGCCAGGGCCGGCGGAAACGTACTCGCCACTCGTGCATCGCGCGCATGCTATGAAGCAGTGAGCAGTGCTGAGCCTCGCGCCACCTGGCACGAAAAAGCCCGTGCGATCACGCTTGAACAGACCAAGGCTCCCGCGGGGAAGGGCACGATTTGCGTCGTCTGCGCTGGGACCAGCGATCTTCCTGTGGCCGAGGAAGCGGCCATCACGACGCGCTTGATGGGGAACACCACGGAACTGATTGCCGACGTGGGCGTGGCGGGTATTCACCGGCTTCTGGCACAGAAGCAATCTCTTCAATCGGCGCGCGTCATCATCGTGTGCGCCGGAATGGAAGGCGCCCTGCCCACGGTGGTCGCGGGCCTGGTTCACGCACCGGTGCTTGCTGTTCCAACAAGCGTTGGATACGGCGCCTCGTTTGGCGGTGTTGCAGCCCTGCTCGGGATGCTCAACACCTGCTCGCCGAACGTCGCCGTTGTGAACATCGACAACGGATTCGGTGGCGCCTGTATCGCCTCGTTAATCAACCATCTGGACTAAGTTATTCGCGGGTTTGCGTTTGGAGCTCTCGCGCATTCGGCACGTATTGCGTGTTTCACGCAATACATCCCGAATAGCGTGGCTTTGAATCTACTCAAAGTGATCAACATCACTGTCTCCCAAAACCTCGGGCGCGAATCATTGATGTAACCGGCGCTCAGAGGAAAGAACGTGGCACAGTCCAGATTGCCGCTGTTTCGCAGAGTTTCGCAGACGTTCTTTCTGATCGTCTTTCTCGCGCTCTTGATCCTTACCACGATTCGGCCCACATCGTCAGGTTCCGGCGATATCCACATGCGCGGCCCTATCCGGATGTTCTTCATTCTGGATCCGCTTGTCGCCATCAGCAACGCGCTCGCCACGCACGCACTCTACCGCGGACTCGTCCTCAGCCTCGTCATTCTCATCCCCACTCTGTTTCTGGGGCGTTTCTTCTGCGGCTGGATCTGCCCAATGGGAACGCTGCAACACTTCGTCGGCAACCTGAAGTCGGAGGCCAAACGCGGCAAGCAGCGGATTGAATCGAACCGCTACAAGCGCTGGCAAACCGTCAAGTACGTTGTCTTGATCGCTGGACTCGTTGCAGCCGTTTTTGGCTCGATGGTGATTGGCACGCTCGATCCATTCAGCCTGCTGGTTCGTTCCATAGGGCTTGCTCTGCTGCCCGCCTTCAATATCGCCGTCCGTGCCCTCCTTGTTCCCATGGAGCAGAGCCACATCGCAGCGGTCAGAACGAACGGAGAATTGCTCCACACAGCGTTGCAACGGACCATCCTCGACTTTCGGCAAGCGCACTTTGCACAGAGCCTTGTCGTCGGAATCCTTTTTCTAGTGATTCTGTGGGCCAGCATGCGGATTACCCGCTTCTGGTGTCGGTCGATCTGCCCGCTCGGCGCATTGCTCGGATTTGTTTCACGCTGGTCAATCCTCGGACTGCACAAGGATGCATCAAGTTGCGACAAATGCAATCGGTGCCTGCTCAACTGTCAGGGTGGCGACGACCCGATTGGCGGAGTGCCATGGCGCAAATCAGAGTGCCTGGTCTGCATGAACTGTGTTGATAGCTGTCCGCATGACGCACTCGAGTTCCGCTTCTTCCGCAAAGAGCACGAAGTCGTATCTCCCGACCTCGGGCGACGACGCACGCTCACCGGACTTGCCGCCGGCGCAGCGGCGGTTCCACTGATGCGTGCAAACACCGGCCTTGGCAAGAGCCGTCGCGAGCGCTTGATTCGCCCCCCGGGCGCCCTCGACGAGGGGGATTTCCTCTCGCGATGCATCCGCTGCGGCGAGTGCATGAAAGTCTGTCCGAACAACTCGCTTCATCCCACATTGAGTGAGGCAGGCCTTGAAGGTCTATGGACGCCGACGTTGGTTCCCCGCATCGGCTATTGCGAACCAAGCTGCGTTCTTTGCTCTGAGGTTTGTCCAACTGGCTCAATCTGGCAGATTACGTCAAAGGAAAAGGGCTGGGTCGCCGGAAATGCGACACAGCAAAACCAACCCGTCCGCCTGGGCACCGCGTTTTACGACCGCGGGCGCTGCCTGCCGTGGGCGCTCGCTACCGATTGCATCGTCTGCGAAGAGTGGTGTCCCGTTTCGCCGAAGGCAATTTACGTCGAAGAGGCGCAGGTCATCGATTCTGGCGGGAACCCAAAGACATTGAAACAACCGCGGGTTGATCCGAGCCGCTGCGTGGGATGCGGTGCATGCGAGTATGCATGCCCGTTGCAGGAGAGGCCAGCCGTCTATGTCACCAGCATTGGCGAGAGCCGCTCGCCAAGCAGCCAGATCCTGCTGAAACGAACTTAGAAGAAGTTGACGAAGAGAGGGTCGGACGAACCAGAAGGGACTTAATGGATATGAAGCGACTGAACCTGCTGTTTATGAACTCCTTGATCTTCGTGTTGGTTGCGACCGTAGTGATTTCAGGCTGCAAAGCAAAAAAAGCAAATCCATTCCCATTGTCGGGCGCAGTTGCAGGATGGGAAAAATCCAGTGAGACGCGCACCTTCGAGCCCAAGGATCTCTGGCAATATATCGATGGCGACTCCGAACAGTTTATCCAGGCGGGCGTGGTCTCAACCTCGACCTCCGACTACAAGTACAAAGACCAGCTTGAAGCGGTGGTCGACGTGTATACGATGAACGGACCCGACGGCGCCCAGACCATCCTGGAGCGCGGGCAAACGAAGGATGCACAAACGGTGCACCTTGGTGATGAGGGCATGCAGTACGCGCAGAGCGTTCATTTCCGCAAGGGACGTTACCTCGTCCGCATTGTCGCCTATGAATCTACGCCCGAAACTCCGCAGGCACTCATTGCACTGGCGCATGGTGTCGAAACGAATCTCTAGACGATAGCGTCACCCCCGAAACGAAAGGGAAATCTGATGAAGAGCCGCCGTGATTTTCTCAAGGAAGCCGCAACAGGGGCCGTTTTCTTCGGTGCACAGAGCACCCGGGGTATGACGAGGATGCTGGAGCAGAGAGCCGAACAGGCCAAGCCGAGAGTGGTGATCGCTCACGACCCTGCGCTGCACGGTCCAGATGGAAAGCTCGACGAAAAGCGCGTCGGCGATCTGCTCGATCGCGCCATCACCATCTATACCGGGCATAAACAGCCAGCGGAAGCCTGGAAGTGTATTGTGCATGAGGGCGGCGCAGAAGACAAGGTTATCGGGCTAAAGACAAATGGCCTTGGCGGGAAGGGAATCTCTACGCACGCAGTGCTCGTATTTGCAATCGCACAGCGGCTGCAGTTGGCCGGCGTCAAGCCCGGAAACATTCTCGTATGGGATCGAAACGCCCGCGACCTTCAGGCCTGCGGGCTCACCATCAACACCGATCCCAGCCACGTCCGCTGCTTCGGCTCCGATTTATCTGGATTCGAAGAAACGGTTGAGCAATGGGGAACGTCGCGCGCGCGCTTCTCCAAGCTCCTTACTCGCGAGTGCGGCATGGTGATCAATCTACCGATACTGAAAGATCACAGCATGTCGGGAGTCACCTTCGCGATGAAGAACATGTATGGAGTGATCGAGCGACCGCAGGACTTGCATGCGGGCGGATGCAATCCCGGCGTGGCGGATCTCAATGCGTTTCCGGTGATCCGGCAAAAGATCAAACTCACAATCGGCGATGCCATGACATCGGTGTATGAAGGAGGTCCGGGCTTCCGGCCGGAGCATCTGTGGCAGCCGAACGCGTTAATCGTCGGCGAAGATCGCGTGGCTCTCGATCAGGTGGCGTGGGGCGTCCTCGATCGCAAGCGCACCGAGATGGGCCTGCAGTCGCTCGAAGCCGCCGGACGCCCACCTCGCTACATTGCGACGGCGGCGGATTCGACACATGCGCTCGGCGTGAATGTTCTCCAGCAGATCAAGGTCATCGAGGTTTGACCGGAGGAAGCCATGGCCGGTGAAAACGAACTGATAACATCCACACAGCTCACGCGGCGCGAAGCCATGTTGCAGTTGCTGCGTTTGGGTGGAGTTGCTGCAGCCGCAGCAGGCGCGGGGTTCTGGCTCAACGAGCGCAGCCGACGGCCAGTGCCCGCAGCTGCCGAGCAGGCACGCAGAGATCATCGCATCGCAAGCACCGCTCAGTGGCCGCACCTTACCGTCGCGCAATATGTAAATGATGCAGGCCCCCCACAAATGGGCGAACCGCAAGCCTTGGTTCAGAAGGCCCTCGAGAATCTCGGTGGCATGGAGCGGTTCATCCAACCAAACGAAGTTGTCGTCATCAAGCCGAACATTGCTTGGGACCGCACACCGGAACAGGCAGCCAACACCAATCCTGAGCTGGTCGCGGAAGTCGTTCGCCAGTGCTGGCAAGCTGGCGCGAAACGCGTAATCGTCACGGACGTGAGCTGTAACGAAGCACGGCGTTGCTTCCATCGTTCCGGCATCGAAACGGCAGCAAGATCTGCGGGCGCTGAAGTGATTCTTCCGGATCCTGAACTCTTTCGCGAGGTTGACCTCGGCGGAGTGGTGCTGACGAGTTGGCCTGTCTTCGGGCCTTTCCTCGAAGCTGACAAGATTCTCAATCTGCCCATCGCAAAGCATCACGGACTCACCGGCGCTACGCTGGGCATGAAGAACTGGTACGGAATCCTTGGAGGTCATCGCAGCCGTCTGCACCAGCAGATTCATCAGAGCCTGGTCGATCTGGCTGGATTCATGCTGCCGACGCTGACGATCATGGATTGTTATCGCATTCTCCTTCGCAACGGCCCGACTGGCGGCAATCTTGAAGATGTCGTACTGAAAAAGACCGTCGTTGCGGGAACTGATCCTGTAGCTCTCGATGCATATGTAGCCAAGGCGTACTGGGATCTCGATCCAGAACAACTTCCGTACCTGCGAATGGCTGCCAGCCGCGGATTGGGAACAGTGGACTTTGAAAAACTGGCCGTCAAAGTCAGCCAGTTGAGTTGAATCGCAGGAGTGCACAGCAGCTTTCACGCCCCGCAACCGGGAAGAAGGAATGATGAAGATATTTGGATTGCTTTTAAACGGGATACTTGCTTTCTCTCTCGTCGCAGGATTTACACCGCAGTCGACTGCACAGGCAGCCAAGATCCACGGACATGTCACGAACTACACAGGCGTTCCGCAGAATGCGGGCATGATCTGCCTCTCAACTGACGGCGTAACACCAGCTTTTACCTATCCAGTGGATGCAAATGGAAACTATGCAGGGGAAGCGCCGGCCGGCGCTTACACGCTGATCTATCGCATGCCGGATACGCCAGCCGGTGAGTGGATCGACCTGATCCACAATGTCGTACTCGAAGCTGGCATAGACCTAGAGAAGAACGACGATATGAGCCGGCAGGAATTTATTGACGAGCTTCCCGATGAAGTAAAGAAGCAGCTCGAAGAGATGAAGAAGCAGAACGCGTCGGCGCCAAATCATGAGAATCTCATTAAATCCATCAATGGTGATCTACAGCGAGTGGCGCAGGATCTCAAAGATGCGGATAATGCTCGCAATACCGCTGTCAAGGAACTTGGCAAATCGGCCAGTCCGGCCGAAATCGATGCAAAGGTCACATCGATCCGGACTGCGAAATGTGCTCAGGTCGAATCGCTTATGCAGAAGGACCTGCAGGCAATCAAGGAATCCGAACTCACTGCAGATGAAACATCACTCTGGGAGAACCTTGGCAGAGCGCAGATCGGGTTGAAGAAATACGCCGAAGCCGAGCAGTCGTACAAAACAATCCTGGATATCCAGAAAACCAGCGGTATTCCGAAACCAGCCGTGCAGGCCGTGGCGAATTTCGGACTTGGTGAAATCTATGCGCGCACAGGTAAAACCTTGGAGGCAACCAAAGCTTTCGAATTGGCGGCCCAACTCGATGCGACCCGTGCTGGTCTCTATCTGAAAAACGAGGCACTGATATTCCTGCAGACCGGCAATGCCGAAGCTCAGATCGCAGCCGCGGAACAAGCCATCAAGGCGGATCCCAAAGATCCGGTTCCCTACTACATCAAGGGGAATGGCCTTTTCAAGAATGCCGGGATCGATCCTGCGAGCAAACACTACGATCTGCCAGAGGGCTGCGCTGAAGCCTACCAGAAGTATCTGAGTCTCGCGCCCGATGGTCCTTATGCGGCGGAAGCGCAGTCCGTACTTCACCGTGGAGAAAAGTCCACCAAAGCAGCGAACTGAATGTCTTGGCTCAGCCACGCCTTGTTACAGAGCCTCGGGCGTGAAACTTTCAGCAAACTGTACTCACGCACCGTAAGGCATCGGCGGGACTTTGCCGAGAAGGCGAACGTACACAGCGAGCGCGCCGCGATGATGCGCTGTGTGGTCGAGCATGGCCCACACTATGTCGCTCATCGGCTGAGCGGCCATGATCGGTCCCGGCGGAAGAGGCTGCGCGAGTTCCTCGGGCGTCTTTGAGCGCAGGAACTTGCAGGCCCGCTCGCACGCTGCATCAAGCCTGGCGCGCGCCTCGGTGAGCGATTTCGTGCCCCTTTGCAACTTCATCTGTTCTTCAAAGTCGAGGTCGAATCCCTCTGGTCGTGTTACTCCGTTAATGAACCAGTCAATCGTTTGCGCGGCGTGCGCCACATGCTGCGCAACCGTCATCATCTCTTCGCGCGGGCGAAACTCTGAGTCAGCCTCTTCCAGAACACTGGTCGAGCGATTGAAGAAGTCTCTGCTCGTGAGGATCTGAGTAGCAAAGTCATAAAGCTGCGATGTCGGATTCATGCGCAGCATCGTAACGCAAGATCGGATCAACAGGATGTGATAAGAGACAAAACAGGCTGCCGCGAACGTTCAGGTGAAGCGGCTCTGGGCGCCTGAAGGTTGGGTGGGAGGAGTTCGAACAGAGCAACGCCGCAGCCTTTAACGGTCTTGAAAGGGGCTGCGGCGCGGAAGTCGTCAGTTATAGAAGCTGTTGGGAACGAGCCTTGTTACTGTGAAGCTGGTCGCAACCGACTGGAAAATCTGATCGAGACTGAGATTCGGGTTCGAAGATGATGTACATTGGCCCTTGTTCTGGGAAGCGGTGGCGTCGGAGTAAAAATCCGATGCCGATGTGGCCATGTCCTTTAGGGCAGTGCAGGGAGAGAGTCCCTTGAGGGCGCCGCTTGTATCCGTTGAGCAACCTGAACTCGATGCACCATAGGCGATGGAATACACCGTTGTGCCTTGCGAACTTGCAAATTTCGCCGCGTCGATGGCCTGCTGGCACTGGTTGGTCGTTGCGGGATAGCTGACCGTCAAGGCCGGCGAACTCGAACTGTATTTCCAACCAGCACTTCTAACGGTTCCAGAGACAGTGATTTTTGAACTGCTCGCATCACCGTCGCTGAGGATGATGAGAGCATTCTGAGAGCCGGGATTGGCAGCCTGCGCAGCCATGAGCGAAGATTCCGCTGCATAAATGGCAGCAGCGTAGTAGGTCCCGTCGCCGCCCGGGGTCTGCATTCCTGTGCAGGTCTTGGACGTATTTGCCCCGGCAGCAATCGCAAGAGACGATGAAGTGTTCAGCGCCCCGCCAGCCTTTCCAGTGGAGCTGTAGTTGGACATGTATGAAGTCACCTGATAGGTGGCGCTTGTGCCCGTGGGTGCAGACCACGTGGCTCCGATGGCCGGTGTGTAATAGTTCGGAATGTTGGGGTTGCTGGTGGGGCAACTGGTGTCATCACTGGCTTGATTTGCCTGGATGTTCGGGAACGTGAACAGGCTCACCTGGTCGTATGCGGTGCCGCCGGTGCAGCCGGAACCGGTTCCCGATGAAGTGCAGGGGGAAAGCGACTGCAGCAGAGTCTGCACACCTTGCAGAGCGCAGTAGATGCGGGTCTTGCCGCAGTTCGCATCGCTGTCACTGGATCCCATCGAAGCTGTCGTATCGATCACGATTGCGACGTTGTACTGAGAGTTCGATGCGCCTCTTGCAGCAGCGGTTGAAACCGCGGTGAGCGTAAGCGAATTGGCCCCTTTAATCCCGAAGGCTGAGAAAGCGCGCATGAAGTACGTGGGAATGGTCACGGTCTGCGTTACTCGGACGACGTTGTCGCCGGTGGCGGAGCCCGAACAAGCGATCCCGAGATTGGCTACGCTCGTTGAGCAATTCAGTGTGGTTGTAATGGATGGGTTGGGCAGATTCGAGTTAGCGTTCACACCGCCGGAGACCGAGCTGTAGTTCGAAGCGGCCGCCTGGACCGAAGCCGTCGTGGCATTCGATACAGTAAGAGCGTAGCCAGCCGCCAATGCTGCCGCATCGGTGGAAGCCTGCAGCTCACGGTAGCAAACGTAGGCGTTGCCGAGATCGACCGTGATTCCGGCGGCACCAATGAATAGTCCGAACAGCAATACCATCCAGGGAAGAACCTGACCACTCTGATCCTTGATTCCGCGGGCGAGTAATGATCTGCGGATGGAGTTCATTGGACGACCTCCGTGATCTGGGTTCCCAGATTGAAGGATCCCCAGTTCTTTCCATAAACGCCGATGGTAGTGGGATAGGTGGCGATGATCTGGGCGGTGCCCCCATTAACCAGATTTGTTGTGCCCGAGCAAGTGGTAACGCCGGTACCGACGGCGACCCCGTTCAGCACGTAGCTGATGGTCAAGTTGGACCTGGACAGCGTGGGCGCAGCGCCGTAAATGGCATTCGTCGTTGTCTGGCACGGATCAGTGTCTCCGCGCTCCGCAGCCAGAACACGCCCGCCAGCACTGACGGCCTCAGCAAGCGCCAGTTTCTGATACAGGGCGATTCCAAAGGAGAATATTCCGGTCATCAGCAAAAGGATGACGGGAAGCGAGACGGCCGTCTCAACGAGTGCTCCGCCGCGAACATCCTTCATCCACGCGCGGCACATGCGTTGAAGCAGGTGGCTTCTCTTTCGCGCACCTCGAGAATCGAATGTGCGGTCAACGTTCAATTGGCAGCCCACGAGTGGTCTGGAAACGACCTCCGATGTCTTCATTTCTGGCTCTCTTTCTGCTCAGAAGGGGAACAGCATCACGCAAAACATCTGCCAGGGGCAAAAACCGGATTCAACAGTTTGCTCTGCGTAACCTATTTCTATGTTGAAAGAGGGAACTACACAATGTTACGAAAGGACCCTTGGCATAACCCGTTCGTGGTGGTTATGCCCTTGACGTAAGGAGATGCTCGCCCGACAGAATGGCGGCTTAATGCGTTACTAGCCTGTTAGCTTCTCGAGTTTCGCGAATAGCTCGCTCCAGGAAGTGCGTCAGCCTCTCCCTGCTGTGTCGATTGCTGGGAACGACTTGGGCTGACCCGGGATCGACTGCGGCAGACGAAATAAACTCGAATCCAACCCCGTCGGCACCGCAGCGAATAACCTTGGAGGGAACTGTGATGCTGTTGTTGTGATCCTCAGCATCGCCCTCCTCGCGCTGAAGGGTCATGAGGATCTGGGTCCCCAGAACCCAGCGATCTTCTGTGATCAGGTAGAAGCCTGTGGGACTGATGTCGCCGATCCGAAAGGCTTTTGGCGATGCGCCAGTCCAGTAGTAGGCGACCAGCTTCGGGTATTGATTCCTCAAGCCGCGGCGGCGCTGGACGTTTTCGCCTTTCATCCAGCTGATCAGCCGGTCACGAAAGGACTTTTTCGAAGGAGCATTGGAAGCGTCGGCCGCTGCCTTTTCCTCGGCTTCCTGCATATTCTGGATCGCCGCCTGCACTTGTCCGGCTCGTTCGACTGAATCTTTCGACTTCGATTCATCCTGAAGACATTGGCACTCCCGCGCGCCGGCATGAGTTCCGGTCTGATCGGGCTGCCACTCCATTTTCGTCTCAAGGTTGCAGATTGTGATCTGATCACCGACACGGATTTGAGCATCGGAGATGCTGGATGAGGGAAGGAAGAGAGCGCTCACCACTCTTGCGTCTCCATCGTCAAGGCCGTTTTCGGGCAACTCCGGGAGGCAGTCGATCACCACGGAATTCCTATCGAGCAACAGGACCTCGATCGCCGGGAGACCTGGGACCCCGGGAATTCCGCTGTAAGGGTTCAGCCAGATTCCCGATTCGGCGATATGAGCGAGACTCTCTGCAAAAACGTCGAACTGCGTCTGCGAAGGATCCACATGCTGGATCTTCTCGCAGACACGAGACTTACGGGTTTGATCGCAAGCACAGAGGGTTGAATTCGCCATGGTTCTCCTGCATAGTCTGCCCCTGGGCTTTCGGGCGAAGTTGAAAGCCGCGGGTCGGCCAATGTACAAAGCGGCAACGTCACCGACCGCTCGGAAACATCTGCAGACTGTGTATTCGGACCTTTATGTTACAACGGGATCGACCGGCGCACTGTTGAACATCTGTCGGAGGGATAGACGAACGTCACGGTACTAAATTCACCGGCAGCGAATCGTTGGAGACCCTGATTCGGACCTCAAACGGTGGATCTGGCCACCGCGCGATAGAGATCGCGCCAGTACATGAACCACGCTATCTGGCACTTTGCGGCTGGCATTTACGGGCCGGTCATTCGTTGCATAAACAGTCCTGCGACTATGAAAGATCATCCTCAGGAGCGAAAAGTCCCATTCATTTACTGTGATTTGATGTACGGACTGAAGAAGCACGTACCCTTCAGAGCAGAGGGAACTCGCACGCACTGATGTTTTGGGCACAGGCGTGTGCGCTCCGCGAGGCAGAGTGCCAAACTCCGCCTCGCTTCGCGGTGGCGTAGTTAGTCCTTGTCGCGGTCTTCATCGAGTTGCTGGATTCCGGCGGCAAACCAAACACCCTGTCCCGGCGCGGCGCCACTACGAACCAACAAAACGGGAGACTCGCAGGGATTTGGCGGAACAGATGAGAGGAAATCGTTGATCTTGAAGTCTCCGTCGGCTTCGAGCGGCACCCCGGGCTCGTCAAAGGCTGTCGTGCCGCAGAAGAGGGTGGTATGAACACTGGCGCCAGCGTTTGTTCCGATGCTGCTGCCATTCGCGAGCAGAAGGCCGCGTCCGACAACGCTGATGTGTCCGTTGGATTTGATGGTGGCTCGGAGATCTGCAATGCGCCACGGTCCTGCCGGATTGACGCCGCGCACCACGTTGAGTTTGAGTGTGAGGTCAGGATTTTGACCGATGACGTTGATCACTCCGATGCCGCCATCAAAGCGAAGCGTGTCGCCCCGGTCCTGTGCATAGGCGATGCCAGCGACAGCAAGCGCTAGAAATCCAGCCATTACAGTACGGGAGAGGTTCCGAACATTGACAGCGGTGCAGAGATTTGCAATGCGATTGTGATTCAATTCGATTCTCCTTCATTTGTGTAAGCAGGTTGAAAGACATTACTTGCATCTGGCGCAACGCTTACCGGCATTTTGGGCAGGAGCCGCGCAGTTCTACGGTTGAATGAAATCCTGCGGTACGCTCTGACGTTGCTTGCCGCGCTTTCGACACGCCGGCCCTCTTCGCGAATTTGTTGAATCGCGATCGGAACTCTTGAAGTTGCCAGGGCGTCAGATAAGTCAACTACATCAATGACTCGTCAGAAGTGGATGCGGGTGACAGAGGGACCGCAAGACCGAGTGCTTGCTGAATTGAAGTATAGGTATCTGCGTTCCGAGAGTTGTCAGTGCGATGTCAAACGAATGTCGCGGAACTACCGCTCAGGGCACGACGGACATCGTGCCCGCGCACTTCGTGCCTCAACGGGACAGTAGCGCCTTCACGAGAAGACTTTGCGCAGTTCTATGCTCTATGGCCGGTCGTAGAAGCGGAAGAACAGCGACGGCTTTGCACAGGGTTCGGCTTTGGCAACCAGCTCTGTCTGCTGCTTCTCGGTGATCGGCGTGAAACTGTGCGCCAGGTGCACATTCTCCTCGAGCTGCGAAATCGAATCGCATCCGATGATGACGGTACTTACCGGGCGCGATAGCGTGTAATACATGGCTTCGCGCATGGTCAGCGTGCCGGGCTTGTCGGTCTGGATCGTCATGCCTTCCCATGAGTGTTTCTGCTGCTCGATCGGAGGTGGAGTCCAAGTGGAGAGGATGCGCCCGCGGCCGGGAATTTTCATACCGATAATGCCCATCTGCTTTTCGACAGCCAAAGGCAGGAGCGATTCATTGAAGCTGTAGTGATGAGGGTCTGCGGCATTCACAGCCATCAGAATGCAATCGAAATCATGGCGGTGGATGCAATCGATGAGCGCATCGGGGCGATAGTGCCCAGTGATGCCGAGATAGCGAACGACCTTCTGCTGCTGCATGTCGAGGAGGGCTTCGAGTGCTCCACCCTTCGCGAAGATCTGGTCGACGTCGTATTGCGTACCGACGTCGTGAAGCTGCCACAGGTCGATATGATCGGTCTGGAGTAATTGGAGCGACTTCTCGATCATGCGCATCGATCCCTCGCGAGTGCGCTCCTTGGTCTTCGTCGCGAGAAACGCCTCGTTACGTCGCTTCGCCATCACCTTGCCTACGTACTGTTCGCTCCAGCGGTCAGGACCGCCGTAGATTGAGGAGGTGTCGATGTAATTAACGCCGAGATCGAGGGCCCGATCGATGATCGGCACGGCGACGTCGAAATTGTCGGCCTTTTCGAGCGCAGCCTGTCCGCCCAGCGAGAAGATGCCGACCTTGTACCCCGTCTTGCCGAGGTTGCGCGTGGGCATGGCACCAGGTGTGCGTGGATTCGAGGGCAGACTGGGCATGGTCTTGGCAGGCACATCGGCGAAGGCCGACGGCGTAAGCAGAGCTGCTGTGGCGGCGCTGCCGATCTTGAGAAAATCGCGACGGCCCTGGCTGCGCGGTGATGCGGGGTTCTTCTCGCTCATGGAGTTGCTCCAGACTGCTCCCTGATGATCAGGGGGTAAGCGCATCCATCATAAACCGGTGGCAGACAGCACGAAAAACGGCGTCGTTCGCGGTGCGTTCCACTTCGCCAAGGAAATGATTGACAGTGCACAAACATCGGACCTTTGGAGGCCGGCGACCTGTATGCTCCATCAACCTTCAGAGATGTTTTGTTAATCTAGTTATGAGGGATCTATCGCTATGGACATCACTTCCCCGTTCGTTGTCGTGCCCGTCATCGTCGCCGTCTTCTTCGCCTGCATTCTCTGGGCCACGCGAGGTTCTGCTGACAGCCATCAGCCTACCGAGAGCAGCGTGGGGCAGATGCCGCAGGGCGGACATCACTAGGATTGTGCCGACGCCGGATCGCGGCAACGCAATCTGAGTCTCGAATCTACCGCGAAAACGAAAAGGGCCGCTGCATCGAAGCGCAGCGGCCCTATCCTTTTCACCCACTATTCGTGCTTCTTTTCGTCCTTCTTGTCGTTCTTCTTCTGATCTTTATTGCCGTTCTGCTTCTGTACTTCGTTGTTTGGCTTGGATTGTTGCGGTGGGCCGAACTCCTGCCTGTTCCTCTGTTGTTCAGCCGAATGGCTGGGTTGCGGAGAAGATGTTTGCCCCGGCTGAGGCGGCGCTTCCCGCTCATGATTGAACTGCCGATCTGGTTGCACATTATGGACGGGGGCTGGGGGAGCCTCATCCTGATGCCCGTTCTGCTGCGCCGGCCCAGGGTTCTGATGGTTGTTCTGGACAGCGGGCGGATTTTGCAGCTGATTCGGTCTGCTCTGCTCCTGATAGTTCGGGACGCGAGGCATCTGGTAATTCGGCTGTGGATTCGGCTGATTCAGCTGATTCGGCCGGTTCTGCTCTTGGTAGTTCGGTGCCCGAGGAGCCGGATATGTGGGCGGATTCGGTTGCCCATGTTGCTGCTGACGCTCCTGGGCCGTGATCGGCTCGCCCGAAGGCTGATTCGCGTTCATCGATGGATTGCCGGTTTGCTGATTGATTCCTCTCTGATAGCCGGGGCCAGGAGTCACCGGGTTCGCCCGTGGAACGCCGCTCGGATTTGGCTGGTACGGGGCATTGCCCGGCTTCGCCTGCTGATTGCCCTGTTCGGCGGGAAGCTGGTTAGTAGGCTGCTGTCCCATGCGGTTCGGAACGGGGTGGGCCGGCGCTGCGACGATTGTGCGCCCGGGCAACGGCTTGATTGGCGGTGCGGGCCGAACCGGAGGAACAACCGGGGCCGCTCCAGGACGTGCCACAATCTGTTTGCCCTGCTGGTTGATCACGATCGGCCTCTGAATTGAAACAGGCACCGGATGCACAACAGGTCGCGTGATGATGGGCCGCGCCGGAGCGGCGACGATCGGTCTCGGCAGCGGCTGAATATGCTGGATCTCCCTGGGATCTACCCTCACGGCTACGTCGTGCACCCGGCGCCCCGCAGCGAAGTCATCCTGACGCATGGCAACCACCTGCGTTCGGTTGACATAGGTGATATTGGTGACGTTCACGATATTCACATAGGTGCGCTCGACATGCACTCGCGGAGCCTCGCGAATGTTGGTGATGTTCACCTGGTCGATATAGTGCGGGCTGCACCGGTACCACGGGCGGTATGGTTCACCGGGTCCCAACGGGAACCAGGCGGAGAGGCCGCCGCCGAAGTTGGTGCCACCGGCGAAGACGACCAGCGCGGGCGACCAGATAGGGCGCACGTTGACCGGGCCCGGTATCCAACCCCAGCGTCCACCGTAGACCACCCACCGGCCATAATGGAAAGGGGCGTATCCCCACGGCTCATCCTCAACCCATACCCAGCCCCACGGGATGCGATTGATCCAGTGTCCATACTGGTAGGGCTGCCAGCCTGCTGGGACATTGCGCGGGAACCACACAGCGCCGTAGTCAGTCTGCGCCTGCCAATCTCCGTAAGCGTCAAGGTCGGCGGCTCCGGGGACGTCGGGACTCACGTAATTGAAAGAGGCAACCCGGGCAAGTCTCTGATCGCGCTCCTGGCTCCAGGCGTCGAGATCGTCAGGACCGGCAGCCTGAAGCCACTGCGGATAGACGGGATTCGATCCCGCAAGCTCGAGAGATTGGCTGTAACTAAGCTGCTGGCGGAAGTCGCCTGCGGCAGTAATGTCCGCGAATTGTCCCAGGTTCGTGAAGACCGTCGCGCCGTCGTTGGGCAGCACGTCAACGCGTACGTCCCCCTGATTGCCAAACTCCGCATTACCGTTGGGCGTGCTGATATCGACCAGTTGGCGTGGCCAGAGCGAAAAGCTGTGTAGGCGGATTGATCCCTGTGCGACGCCGAAATTGATGTTGAACTGGGAGTCGTCAACCAATGTGACGTCGGAATCCGGCCCCAGCCGGACGTAAGTCTGCCCGATCTGGATTTCAGCCCTGCCATTGGAGTCGGTAAAGATGCGGTCGCCAGGGCCAAGGGGAAAGTTCGGATACGCCTGACCCCATTCGTCCGACGTCACCGG
>Ga0335080_10001538_pt1 | contig 22648 bp, 24 predicted proteins | sample Lox_Sample_34_FD_206720 | JGI IMG/M metagenome (GOLD analysis project Ga0335080, IMG submission 206720) | Soil microbial communities from Loxahatchee National Wildlife Refuge, Florida, United States - Lox_Sample_3.4 | ecosystem: Environmental > Terrestrial > Soil > Wetlands | place: USA...
TCGCGATCTCGCGGATCTGCCTCTCGAATTTCCTGAACGTACAGTCCAGTTGGGTTACGCAGGGCCTAAAAGTCTGCCAGATGGGCCTCCGCTTCGGCGGCAACGACGTAGGCTCGGTGATGCTGGAAGAAAATGTAGTCCGCGCAGCGGGCGTGACCAATTGCACCACAGAAGAAGAGTTGCGGAGAATCATCCGCGACGCCGGTTTCCGGCCAGCCCAGCGCGACACGCTCTACCGTCAGTATTTCCTGAACTAGACCGTGTCACGACTCTTTCATTGCTTTGAAAGAGTGCGGCTCTCAGCCGCACCGCCAACTTGGCCTAGTATTATAAGAACATGCCCCATCCCGTGAAAATCTGCGTAGTCTGCGGCGAAGAATTCGAACTCAAGCCCGGCAAGCCCGGCTTCGCCAATCGCTGTCCTGATTGCAGCGAGGAAGAATCCACCGGTCAAGGGTCGTCCGACCCGCTGAAGTCCGACAAAGGCGCCAATGCCGCCCGCCGCGAAGCCATGCGCAACCTCCTCTACCGCAAAGACAGTTGAGGTTTTCCCCGTGTTCCTCCGTGTCCTCTGTGTTGAGTCAACGCAGGAAATGTCAAATCAGAGCTCCTCATTGCTTATCGCCGCTAGTTACCGCACTCCGACAAAGTTTTGACATCGTCTTTACATCTCGCCTAAATCCAAACTCCCTCCCCTGAATCCAACCCACTACGCGTTCAAGAAAAAGTTTTTATCCGGATTGAGTTCATACATTCCGAAGGTCTAAGTGTATTCAGTCAAACCGGGTGACGAACCGGGCGCGTAATTCACGATCGTCGTGAATCACACGACACAAATAGGAGAAGAAATGCAGAGTCAGAAGCAATATCTGTTGATTGTGTTGATGGCTATTGTTGTGTCGCTCGCCATCCCAACGGCGAACGCTCAGGACACTCGCGCAATGGCGACCATCCCGTTCGATTTTTCCGCGGGAGGCACCCAGTTCCAGGCGGGCGACTATCGCGTCCAGATCCCGGGAGAAGTCGGGAGCTTTCTCCTGATTGCCAGAAACGGTGGTGACGCGAAATATACCATGCTGCTGCCAGCGCATAAAGAACCACTCCGTAACGGTGAGCCCTACCTCGTGTTTCACCGGTACGGAACCGAATCGTTCCTGACCAGGGTTGTATTCTCCGATGGCCAGACGTACGATCTCCCCCGCACCAGCCGGGAAAAAGAAATCCTGGCGGGTGCGACCTCGGACGAGCAGGTCGATCTCTCCATGGGATCCTCGCGCTGAGGGACACGGGGTATGCACAGAGCGCGTCAGCATCGCGAGTCTCGAACGGGTCAACTCGCGATGCTGCCTCCTCCGTTTCCAATCGCGTCGGAGAGGAAGAGGGAACGGGTGGGCCATTCATTGTTTTTCAAATTCGCCCATTGATTCCAACGAGAACGCAAAACGCCTGAGATCGCCTGCGCCCGGCCCTCACTCCGCCACCTTCAGCTCGTCAATCATCCGCGTCAAACACCGCGCCGCCTTCATATTCATCTTCCAGATCCACACGAACATACTCGCCACCACCACATCCATGACGATCAATCCTGCCCACCCTGCAGGATGCTGGATCGTCCACCCATATCCGATCGTATACACCACGAATCCCGGCACCAGCGGCGCCAGGTACCACCACCACACACCCCTCACCACATCGAGTTGCCGCTCCAGTTCCGCTCGATACAATCTGAGCCCCGTCAGCGTATCTATGCCCTCCGGCAAGGTCTTCGCCGATCCTCTCCAATGCAGCGACACCACAATCCACACCATCGCCGCGATAAAGAGCCCAAAAGTCAGCCGCGACAGCACATCATGTGTCGTCGCGTAAAAGTATCCAAATAGCCCAATGGCGATCGCCGATGCGACGTACTCCCGCACATTCCGCCACCAGATCTTGCGCTCGAATTTTCGCGCTCGCCTGCGAATCTCTTCCGCCGACATTTTGATTCCCTCCACCGGTTGCATCTGCCACAGTTCCTGCACGGGATTGTCGATTTCATTCATGATCCGCTCCTCCCCGTTGAAACTGCAGCGCCAGCATGTTCTTGATGCGATGAATTTTCGTAGCCACGTTTGCTGCCGAAAGCCCGGTAATCTCCCCGATTGAGGCCGCGTCCAACCCTTCCAGATACGAAAGAATCACGTGCTGGTCCAGTGGCTTCAGCCGCTGAAGCAATCCCAGCAACCGATCCAGCGCATGACTTCGGTCCACCGCATGCAGCGCGTTGTTCGCATCCGGAAAATCTTCCATTTCCTCCAGTCCGATCAATTCCTGCCCTCGCACTCGCCGCCATCGCAACACGTGCGACGCCCCCACGTTATGCGCCACACGATAGATCCACGTCCGCAGTGAACACCGTCCATCAAATTTGCTGAGACTCCTCCACAATCCGACGTGGATCTCCTGCAGCAAATCCCGCCGCAGATCCGCGTCCGCCTCGTAAGCCCGTGCGAGTCTCTCCAAGGCCGCGCCATAACTTTGCGCCGCCTCCTCATATAGCCTGTCTTGCGTAGATGCCGTGGCTACCCCCGGGATGGCCTCAGTTGCGCTCACATCTAGGTAGTCGTTCGAACAAGAATTTTCTTACACTCGAAGCATGTTGGAAAACGACCTCGACTCTCCGCTTGCAGCAGCGCTAGAATAAGGCACAGGAAGATTCATACTAGCTCTCGCCTTGGATACATGATCGCGATGTGCTCCTCCTCACATCCGCCTCGATCAAGAAACAGGTAACATATCCCACAGAAATGTTGCCTTCACGATACTTGTCACGCATCCCGCTGCTGTTCCTATTTTTGTTTGCCGCGCTGCCATCCGTTCGGGCCAACGATACGCTTGTGACATTAGCCGCAGGTGGACTGGTTCCAATGAAATCGTCCACCGTAATAATGGAATCGGAGAATCTTCACATCACACTGCACCGCGTCACCGTTGACTACGTCTTTCGCAATGCCAGCAATCAGGATATCGACGCCATCGTGGCCTTTCCGATGCCCGAACTCGACGGCGCCATCCTCGAGGTCAGCCCAGTCGATCTGCCTTCGAAGGATTCCACGAACTTCTTGTCTTTCAAACTTACGGTAGACGGCAAGGCAGTCTCCCCGAAGCTCGAAATTCGAGCTTTTAAGAAGGATGAGGACATCACAGAAAGGCTCAAAGCCCTGGGAGTACCCGTTTCCGTTTTAGATCCGCGACTGAAAGCAGCGGTATCCAAGCTCCCAAAAGTGCAGATTGCTCAACTCGTAGAACAGCAATGGATCGTTAACGAAAACCCTGATCCGGCCGGCAAAGACTACTCGGGGATTTGGCCCTGGTGGCAAACTCGCATCCAGTTTTATTGGACCCAACACTTCCGCGCCAACAGCACCGTCCGCGTTTCCCACACGTACGTGCCGGTCGTCGGCGGCAGCTACATCGACGATGACGGATCCCATATCGCTCAACGCTATTGTGGCGCGGCTGCTCTCGAGCAAATAAAAGAGCTGAAGGCCAAGGTCGAACAAACGCAGGAGCCCGGCCTCGCTCTCTGGTGGCGCGGTCTGCAATACATCCTGACCACCGCCAACAATTGGGCCGGACCAATCAAGCACTTTCACCTGGAGATCGATTCCGACTCCGCCGACGACATTCTTCTCACCTGCATGCCGTCCATCCGGCAAACCGCATCCGCACACTACGAGCTGGACGCGTCAGATTTTCATCCTGACCGCAACCTGGCTATCGTGATTCTTCAGCCGCATCAGAACCAGTCTGCTTCGCCTGCAACTCAATAGTGGTTTCAATCTTCCGCAGTGGCGCGGAATCGCACGATAGACGCAGCCCGTTATTTCGTATCTTTACAGGCCGCTGTGAGGCCTAGAACACATACTCGAACATCTGTCGCCGGAACTCTCGATCGCCCAAACGACGCAGGAGAAAATATCCATTCACTGCATGGTCATCATCGATGGCCGCAACGCCTGCGCCTTCGCGGATAATCGCGTCCAGTGAAAGTTCCTGACTCAGGACAATGCCCAACTCTTCTTCAGGTGTCGACGCAGGTCCCAACTCCATAAGGTCCCGCGAAGCCTCCATCGTCAATTTGGCGGCGAGTTGCGAGGCGGATAGCTGCGGAATGGGCGTCATGCTGGCCAGGAAGTGTATTCCCACACCTTCGATTGTTCTGAAGGCGCGCACATACGGAAACGATTCCTTCACCGATCGCGCGACCGCAGCGACGGTGGCCGGTTCCCCTCCGGGAAACCACTGCTGCAGGATTCCGCCCGGCCGCAGATGCCGCTGCGCGATTGCATAAAACTCTTTTGAATACAGCAGACTCGATCCAGCCGCCGACACCGGCGGCGGAGGATCGACGGTAATCACGTCGTACTGTTCCGCCGAGCGCTCCAGGAAAAACCGCCCGTCATCGATGACTACATGAGACAGCGGAGAATTCATCAGCGGCCCTGCTTGGGGATGAAAAAACATCACGAGTTTCGGAACGCTGGGGACGAGTTCAACGGCCGTAGAAGGGATGCTCCACGAAAGCATGGATAGATGAGTGCTTCCCATTCCGAAGCAGATGACCAGGCCACTCCGGGGAGGCTGCGGCAGGAGAGCGTTCGGCAAATGCAACATGATCTTGGTATCCGGTGTCAGCGCGGTCATGCCGACTCCATTGATCAAAAGCCGTCTCTCTTGCCACTCGAAACCGTGGGCGATCACTGTCGCGGTGCTGTCCCGCAGTACCTCGCGGTGCGAGAACCGCTGCTCATATGCCCGACTGGTAAACGCCACTGCCACCGAGCCCAGTGTCAGCACGCATGAGCCCAGAAAATACACAGAACGCGTGAGAGCTCCAAAAGAAATGCTCGGTGCTGGTGAGTACTTGAACGCTACGACGAACCAGGGCAGCGCCAGAAGGCACAACGAAACCCGTTCCCCCACGACCGGCAGCAGCACAAATCCCGCAAGCAAAGGCCCCAGAACGCAGCCCACGATATTGATTGCGTAACCAGTGCCAGCGCGCTCCGGATTCCCCCGCGAATACCGATCCAGCACCGCTGGTGTCACGAAGCCAACAAGCGCGGAAAACGGCAATATGGCCGAACTTGCGCGTGATATGGCCGGCTGCCCATGATCCGGCCCCCAGTCCGACCATGAACGCAGATAACACGAGCGAAACCATTGCTGTGGTGACACCGAATTGCGCCATGCTGATGCGCAGCCAAACGATCTCATACAGAATGCTGCAGAATCCCGAGATCACGAAAAAACAGAAATACCATTGCACAATGGTTGCCTCTCAGTTTGGTTGTCTGGATTTATGACACGTAGTTCATCAGGAAAGAATTCAGACTTCAATCACAAAAACCAGCTGGCAGACCGATCCAGGAGTGGATTTCCCAGAAAGCGCGTACAACACTCCCGCACCATCGAACGAAATGCAGCACCAGGAAAATGAAGTAGATGTTAGCGGCACGCGCGTCCGGGAGGAGAAAACTATTCGGCCCGCGTTCATCCCCAGAGTCTGATTCCAGTCGGCGCCCCGAAGACTCTAGGTGCATTTTGGCATCGCTATCCCAGCGCCTGCCCAAGGGTCTCCTCCCTCAGGTCAACGTTATCGAAATCCGAAAAGACTCCAAAAGTGCCACTCGCCTGAGCATAGAATTTTCTACTTGCCTGCGGATAATCGGCGCGGCATGCAAGCCAGTGCACTCTAATGGGAGTGTGCTGCCTGGCGATAAGTGTGAGAATGTCGGACAGGTACGCGTAGTTACCCAAATAGAGGTTCCTGCGGATAGCAGTCGTCTCGGGAACCTGTGGCTTCCGATTACCTACATACAGAGCGCATTTGTCGCGCAGTGGTGCGATAAACCGCAGCGGCGCAAGATCCGGATTCATAGCCCGCGTCTGAAGGTTCAGGAAGAAACCAAACTTCATGATCTGAATCATTTCTGGCAAGTGGAAGCCGGTTCGCAACGAGGGAAAAACCAGGATGTGTTCAGCGACCTGGTTGGGGTTGCCTTTTGGCACTTCGATTGGTTCGTAGGCTAACTGCTCCCCTCCGTCTCGACCTACCACCTGGTCTTCTACTGCATCATCTAGCATGCCGCCAGGAGGAACGTAGAAAAGGACCGTAATGCCTTCTGGGACCTGTAGTCGTTGTCGCGGGGGATGAGGCGCATAATTGTCAGGCCGATGGTAATGCTCCAGGCTGTATCCGTGACCTACCAGATATACATCCCATCCGGGATCGGCCCGGCGCAGTTGTGAACCTTGCCACCTCTGTTGCGCTTCTTGCAGACTTTTTGCCCAGACATATTTTGCGTTGGGTCCATCGCCTATCCGGAACCGCTGATACCCGCCCATAGACCAGCCTCCCTTTCGTATCACAATGTCACTTCAGCCGTCCTGTACCCGGCACCAAATCACTCACAAGTTTGTCTCCGTCTAAGGAAGTCACGGGTTGGATTGCCTGAGCCAAAGAGGTCTTTCGGAACTCGCCTCAGAGCGTGCGTGTTGAATGGGGGAGTACTCTCGCGAGGTGAGGTGTTTTACGAGACAATCCTCTGCTCAGCATGATTCAGTGTCAGTGACGCGGGTCACGCCTTGCCCCAAACGAAGCTTCATCGGCAAGCCGCGGTCAACTTGCAGCACTCTCATACTGCGGCAATCGTTTTTGATTAACCATCCGCGGCTTGGAGAACTCGAGAAGGTTCTGTCCTGCGGGTGGTACATTGCTCTTCCACACCTTCGACTTTTTTCCCGATCTTCGGAAATCCAGCTCGCAACACTAGCAGACATCGACACCTGCAAATGACGTGCGGATCGTGCCGGGCAGGATTTCGCAATTCGCTTTCATTTGCCCGAGCAGATTCGCCAAGATGACGGCTTACGCTCAGTCGTGATTCCGATCACAGATTCTCTCGGATGGGTCGCGTACAGATGATGTGTTCGAGGATTGGCCTTTCAGGAGAATCACAGTCTTGTCTTGTTTCCCCCGTCTGGCGGTGCTCTTCTTGCTGTCGTGCAGGCTCGTGGCCGCAGCTACTCCGCCTCCGGAGCAGTGGGTTCCGATTCGCTGGACTGGCGGTCCCTTGGAAGTTGACTGGCGCACCCATGCGAAATCGCTCCCTGCCGATGCTGCCTTCCGCGACGCCATCGCCCGCTGGTATGAACCTGTCACGCTCGGTCTTCTGGAAGACTCGCCTGCAAACTGCTTGCTGGTCACCTGGAGCGCGCCTGCTGATGAGGCTGTTGAAGCCGAGCAGCAGCAACTCGTGAAGAATTACGCGGAGGCGGCACATAAGCGCGGTCTGGTCGTGCTCGGCCTCGTCTACGCGGCAGGTGATGCCTCGAAAATCGCCTCGGGTGCTGCCCGGGCTGCGCTCGATGGGCTTGTGCTCGAAGGCGAGTTGGCGCCGGAATTTCCGGCGGCCTTGCGAAAAGCCGCTGGCTCCTTGCTGGTCATCGAGATCGCGAAGGACGCGGCACCGTGGCGCTGGAAGCCCGCTCCAATCGTCGTCGTCTCGGGTGTAGATCCGAGCGGACGCAATCTATCGGAGATGGGGATCCGCGGTGCGCCCTCGAGTGAGCCATGGATCGAGTCGAACATCTGGCTGGTGCGCTCGTTCGGTCTCGCCTCGCCCGTGCCTCCGGTGTGGATCAGCAGCCAGCTCGAGAACACCTCCCCGATTGAGTATGCACGGGCCGTGGCCGATGCTGCCGCAGCTGGCGGTCGTTGGATCGTCTCGCTCGACGATGCTCTTCGTGTCAAGCTGCGTGCCCGTGATGCCTCGGCCCTGGAAACATGGCGCCGCTTGTCGAGCTATCTGAAGTTCGCCGAAACTCACGGCGCCTGGCGTGCCCTTGCGCCATATGGGAATGTCGGTATCGTGCTTGATCCCGTGGGCAGGAAGCAGGATGTCGACGAGTATCTGAACCTTGCGACACGGCGCCAGGTCCCTTACAGATTAGTGTCACGTTCCGGGCTGAACGCCGGTGCAGTGGCGAACTTCCGCGCGCTTGTGGTCACAGAATTCGACCCGCCATCTTCGGCTGAGCGCAAACTCCTACAGGATTTCGCCCAGAATGGCGGCCTCCTGATGGCCGGCCCTTCCTGGGGTGGCGCTCCGAAGACCGAGCCGTTTGCCGAGATTCGCGTCGGCAAAGGTCGCGTGGTCGTCTACAAAGACCCAGATCCCGAAACTGTGGCGCGCGATCTTAAGGAACTGCTCTCGGACGACGACCTGGGCGTGGTTCCGTTCAATGTGCCGTCGGTAATCACGTTTGCAAGCGGAGGCGGTTCCCGACAGCCTCTGCTCGTGCAGTTACTCAACTATTTCGACCATCCCGTCGAAATGATCACTCTGCGTGTAGCTGGCAAGTTCGGATCGGCGCGTCTGGAAACGCCTGACGGCGTGCCGGTGGATCTTCCGCTGCGGGATGCCGAGGGAAGAACCGAAGTGACGATTCCAAAGCTTTTGTTATGGGGTGCCGTTTCGATGGAATAAAAGGAGACACAATCATGAGAGAAAGACTGACGCGGCGCGATTGGCTGGTACTTTCTGGTCTTGCGGCAGGGGCAATGGCAGCGCGCCCTGCTGAGGGGGCAGCGCGGCCCACATCCGCGGGTCCGGCGGAGCCGGTATCCGTCGCCAAGGTCCGCAGCTACGACGTGGACCTGACGGCACAATTCCGCCAGATGTTCGATCAGATCGGTGGCATCGACAATCAGGTCAAGGGAAAGACGGTCGGCATCAAGGTCAATCTGACCGGTGGAGGAGCGTTTCCCGGATACACATCGGGCGACACGCACTGGGTGCATCCCCGCGTGGTCGGCGCCGTGGTCGCTGCCTTCGGTGCGCTCGGCGCGAAGCGTATCCGCATTCTCGAAGGCTGCGAGAGCCGCAAACACGGCTACAAACTTGAAGACAAGTTGTTGTCGGGCGGCTGGGACGTCTCGGCGATTCGCAATGCGGCGCCGCTGGTCGAATTCGAGGAGACTGATACGCCGGGCCAAGCCAAGCAATATTCTCTGTTGAAGGTCCAAAGCAAACCCTACGTCTTCCCGGCGTTTCAGGTGAACCATTCTTATGAAGACTGCGATTTCTTCGTCAGCATGGGCAAGATGAAGAATCACGAGGAGATGGGCCTCACCCTCTGCATCAAGAACCTGTTCGGCATAACGCCATTAGGAGTGTATGGCGACCGCGAGAAAGTCTTCCACTATGGGCAGGTGCAGTCGCCTTCTGGTGTGCCTGCCGAACTCGATCCGAAGTCGAACCGGTACGAAGGCTGGCGTCTCCCTCGAGTTCTGGTCGATATTCTCGGAGCTCGCCCGGTGGACCTCGCTGTCGCCGACGGCATCGTCTCCATGGTCGGCGGTGAAGGCCCATGGGTTCTGGGTTCCAAGCCCTGTCATCCGGGACTACTCGTCGTCGGCCGAAACTGCGTGAACACCGACGCTGTGGCCGCAGCCGTCATGGGCTACAACCCGCGCGCCGGCCGGCATGAGGCGCCATATCGCGTCTTCAAAAATCCCAAGGATCATCCTCCCGAACAATGTCACCCCGTCGATGAAACGTTCCAGTACGCTGACAACATGGCGCTTCTGGCCGAGGCGGCCGGACTCGGGTCGGCCGACCTGGACAAGATCGACGTGCGCGGCGTGCCTGTCAAGGAAGCGATGTTTGAGTACGAAGCCTTCTGGAAGAACCAGATGCCGAAGGAGAAGTCCTGATGCGCTTGTTTCTCACCGTGCTCGCAGCGGTTCTGCTGGCCCAGGCAGACGAGCCGCTCCGGCTGGAGAGAAGCACCGATGCTATGGGGACGACGTTCTCCGTCGTCCTCTATGGCTCCGATCAGGCGTCCATGAACCAGGCGTTCGACGCCGCGTTTGAGGAAGTCCACCGCCTGGACGCATTGCTGTCGAATTACCAGCCTGCAAGCGAATGGAGCCGTATCAACCGCGAAGCCGCCGCGCATCCGGTCACAGTCTCACCGGAGTTGTTCCGCCTGCTGTCCGATTGCCTCGAGTACAGTCGCGCAAGCGAAGGCACATTCGATCTGACTGTCGGCCCGCTCATGCGTGCCTGGGGTTTTTATGGTGGCGACCGCCACGTACCATCTCCCGACCAGATCCGCGAGGCCCTCGATCTGGTCGGATACCGTCACCTGCAACTGAACCCACAGGCGGGAACCGTGGGGTTCGATCGTCCCGGCGTCGAGATCGATCCGGGCGGGGTAGGCAAGGGCTACGCCGTCGATCGCATGGTCGGGATTCTCCACGTACGAGGCTTTCGCAACGCGCTCGTCGCCGCATCCGGCAGCACCATTTTCGGCTTGGGTAACCCGCCAGACGATACCCGCGGTTGGCCGATCAGTATTGCCGACCCATGGGACCACCGGAAGAACGCCGCGCAAGTTTTCCTCAAAGACCTGTCTCTCTCCACCTCGGGCAGCTACGAGAAATCATTTCGTGTCGGCGGACACCGTTACTCCCACATTATGGATCCCCGCCGCGGCGCCCCAGCCGAAAGCGCGGTTCAGGTGACCGTCGTTGCGCCCCGCGCCATAGATAGCGAAGTCTGGGCCAAGCCCTATTTCATCCAGGGACCCGCTTGGACGGCGGCGCACAAGCCGAACTCCCGGCGCGTGCTCTACTGCGGAAACACTCCCGGCGCCGCCTGCTCCTGGGTGGATTAGACGCCTCAACTGCACTCGGTCACTGCAGGCTCCTTAGTCCTCACCACAGTCGGCACCATTCGTGAGGCAGCCGATTCGCCACCAGGGGACTGTCTTTTCTGACAGTAAAGTCGCAAAAGCCAACCGTGTACCCTAACTATCGCTGAGGCTGCAAATTCTCGCCTGACTAAGAATCGATACGGCGCGAGTGAGCAAAACTGGCGAATCAGCATTCTTCAAGGTGGTCGCTATATGACCTTCAATTGGTCTGCGGCTGGCGGCCGACTCCTTCGAGACTAGAGTAAAGTAGCTGGAGGTTTGGCAATGTCCAGATGGATGGCAGTGCTGCTGTTGGTTATGCTCTCTCTCAATGCATACGCAGCCAAGAAGGACAAAGGATCAACAACGCTGAAGGACCTTCAACCTGCGGGCACTACAGACACAAAACACAACAAGAACCAGCAGTATGATTTCAGTTTTGACGTTTCCGGGAATAGTTACACGTGTCGGACAAGCCCTAAGACAAAATTGAAGGCAACTGATTTCGTTGTAGGTACTGATCTTAAATACGAGATTGAAGAGGACAAAGGTAAATTGAAAACCACGGCCGGTAAGGAAGTGAAGTGCACCGTCGTCCGTGTCGACAGGGCGTCACCGGCGCAGAAATGAATGCTATCCGAGTCGCTCGGGGCCGAGCCTCTTGGGCTTGCGCCAGAGAGCAAGAATCGCCCCCCTCGAGAGTGCGGATCCCAGGGGAGCGACGGTGTCGAATGGGCCGGATGAAAAGCAGGCCTAGTGGTGTCCCTCGAGGCTGATGGTGCATGTCGAACCTCAGAATTCTCTTCGCAGTCATATCAGCGATTGTATTGTTTCTGTATGGCCTGGAAGGTTTCAGCCGAGAACTCCAGACTGTCGGAGGCGACAGGCTCCGCAAAGCTTTAAGCCGCCTTACTGAGAGTCGCTGGAAGGGTGTGCTGCTCGGTACCGTCGCGACGGCGATCATTCAGTCCAGCAGCGCAATCACCTCACTCACCGTGGCGCTGGTGGATAGCGGCGTTATCAGCCTGCGGTCCAGCTTTGGCGTCCTGCTCGGAGCAAACATCGGGACGACTTCTACAGCATGGCTGGTCTCGCTCAAGTTGACCGGGATCGGGCCTTTTTTCATCGTTTTCGGAACCGTGCTGGGTGCCATCCCCACTCGCTTCAGGGTTCTGGGGAAAGCTGCGTTCTATTTCGGATTTATCTTCTTCACTCTTGATCTTGTAAGTTTCACTCTCAAACCTCTGGCACAGAGCCAGCTATTCGCTGAGATACTGAGTAGATCGAGCACGCCCCTGATGGGCGTGCTGGCCGGAATGATCGTCACTGCGATCGTCCAATCGAGCAGCATCACTACCGGACTCTGCATACTCCTGGTTCAGCAGGCCATCCTGCCTGCAGTGGCAGCGATTCCAATCGTTATCGGAGCCAATGTCGGCACCACCGTTACTGCCCTTGTAGCCAGCATCAAGATGCAGAGCACGGCAAGAAGAGTGGCGGTTGCCAACCTCTGCTTCAACACATTCGGAGTCGTGTTGTTCCTCCCGATTCTCGGATGGTTTGCCGTGAAGGTGGTCGATTTCGCGGGCGAACCCGGCATGGCAGTCGCATGGGCGCAGCTCATCTTCAACTTGGTGATGACCTTGGCAGTGCTGATTTTGCTTCGCCTGTTTCACACTCGGGTGGAACTCTTGGACGCCATGCGACCAGATGCCGCAAAGCTGTCGAATTGACTAGCACCCAGGTCTGTCCGTTATTCCAGGGACGCAATCAGCAGGAACTCTCCGGTGGACTCCAGTACTGACACTTCTACTAGTTCAACCCTTCCGAGGTTCACGGTACGGTGCATTAATCCAGATCATGCCCAGGCCTCCGGCCACGAAGAGGAGGAAGTATGCAGTCACGTGCGATCATACTCACCAGTCTTTGCACCCTATTAAGCGCGGCGACCATTGCCGCGCAAAACGCGCCCGCCCCAACTCCTCAAGCAACGACTGCTGCATCGGGGTCGCCCTCGGCGAAGATCGGCGTGTTTGTAAACCCCAAGAACAATCAAACTCCACAACAGCAGGCGGAGGACGAGAATACATGCTATGCGCAAGCCCAGCAGCAAACCGGGATTGATCCCACCGCCGCCCCTGCCCCTCCGCCAGAGGCTGCCGAAAAGAAGGGAGGTGGGGCGAAGGGTGCGGCCGGCGGTGCTGCTGGCGGGGCTGCGATAGGCGCCATTGCTGGTGATGCCGGGACAGGTGCTGCCATCGGGGCTACGGCGGGTGCTGTTCGCGGACGACGCCAGCAGAAGAAGGCGAACAAGCAGGCGGAGCAACAGGCCACGCAACAGGGCCAAGCCCAACAGCAACAAAAGATCGACACTTTCCGCAGAGCTTTCTCATCGTGCATCGATGCGAAAGGCTATTCGGTGAAGTAGAGAGCGGCATCTGGAGGGTACGAAAGGTGTTTCACCCTCACTGCCCCGTCAGACCTCTTAGTTGGCGCGCACTGAGCGCAAGGCAAAGTAAAAACCTTGATATCTTGAGCCTCAATAGAAAAGATACTTCCGCCACTTGTCATCGCTCCTCCCCATCAGGCGCATGATGTGACGAGAAGTATGCAGGTTAAAAGCTCGCGGCTCGCGCATCAGCTTCATGCCCGCTTCAGCAGGGAACTGGTTCCCCTTGTGGCGATTGCAGGGATGGCAGCAGGCGACAAGATTTTCCCAGGTCGACGAACCTCCACGCGAACGCGGAATCACGTGATCGAGCGTTAACTCGCTCGAAGCCAGAACCGTGCCGCAGTACTGGCAGGTATTGCGGTCACGCAGCAGGATGTTCTTGCGAGACAGTGCACGGCTCTGGTGCGGGATGCGGCGATACTCTAGCAGGCGGATCACCGAGGGCAGCCGCATGGCGACCCGCGCCGAATGCAAAAAGTGTCCGTTCTCCTCCTCGGTCATGGCGACGCCTTTCAGCACGAGTACAAGCGCACGCCGTGCGGCGCAGACATTAATCGGCTCGTACGAGGCGTTCAGTACCAGGACAGGCGAAAGCAGGGCATGTCCGTCTCCGCGACGATGAGGTGCGGCCGCCGGCGTATACATGCCGGCGGCATGCCGGGATCCGGGTTCGTATTCCATCCGCGAGGTCATAAAATCAGGGTTTCAACGTTCCAGAGTTTCAAGCGCTTCTTGTACACTCGGTTTCCTCGTCTTTGAAACCTTGGAACCTAGAAACATCAAAACTTTCAAAGTTAGATGCCAGTTTCAAGGTACGCGCCACCGTAGCCACCCAGACCTGCCTGGCTCCAGCGCGGCCGAGCACTTTAGCGCATTCCGCCGCCGTGGTTCCGGTCGTGTAGACATCATCCACAAGGATGACTTCCCGGCCGGCTACTGCATGGGCATCCAGAACGGCGAACGCTCCGCGCATGTTCTCGCGACGCTGATGACTGGTCAGCCCGATCTGCGATTGCGTCTCACGCGTCCGCAGCAATATGTCAGTCGCAAGCACCAGTCGCGAGTTGCCCAGCGACTTCAACGCCCTTCGAGCGATCAACTCTGCCTGGTTGAATCCCCTCTGCCGGCGCTTTCCCTTAAATAGCGGAACGGGAACCACCAGCACTTCATGCGCTGCAAATTCGCCTTCCAGTTTTGCCAATGCCCCCGCCAGCATCCGTCCGAGAACCTCCCCTGCCGGTCGCACGGCGCTGTACTTCAGCAGGTGAATCAGTTCCCGCAAGCCACCGTCATAACTTCCATAAGCCACCGCTCGCAGGAAAGGGCGCTCAATGCGCCGGCACACGGGGCGACGCAAAATTCCATCCGCATCATTTTCCGCGTAAGAAGAAAGGACTCGCTCCCCGCAAATCGAGCACACCTTTCCGCGAATGGCATGCATACCCGCGACGCACTCAGTGCACACCGGTAGGCGCGAAATGTTCAAAAGCGGTAAGCCGCAGATGCGGCATTCGGAAGGGAACAAGACGGAGAAAAATCCTTCGGTAGCACCGCGAAGCCACAGGCGGGAAACATTCAATGAACTTCGCGCGGAAACAATAGAACACCCAGCTACCGCAGTCGTGGCCTGGCCAGCCCGGATTCGGTCCTCACTACTGCTGAAGACAGCCTCCTCGCACCCCGCGGACAAAACCTGAGTCCACGGCCCAGTCTTCGTACACCAGCAGTATAGCGGCGATCTGCGTCCTTAAGCAACGTGACGGTTGGGCGGCGGGACCGGTGTCTTCCCCGGCATCATCCTGGGCGTTTCGGACAGGCGCTCGCGAACCCGTGTAAAGATCAGCCGATAATCGCGCCGGAAGCACTCACCGCAGCGCACTGGTTGCAGTAGGAACATTGGCAGTAGATACCGTTCGGTGAAAGTCCGCCGGCGGGAACGGAATCCCACCTCACTCCCACAATCATGGCAACGATAGGGCTGGGCGAACGGTGAATCAGGGGAAGTACTCATACACTGCACCTCAGAATTCGAAAAGACGAATGGGCGTGTGAACAGATTAGAACCATTTTACATCGATACGGACCACAATGGTGAGAGGTCATCGGGTGCCCGCTCTGGCCGGTTTTGCCAGAAGTGGGGATTTTGGCAGGTCAGATCCTCGCCTTCGAAAGTTACGCCCCGGTGCTGCCGTCGAGATTGAGCTTCTCCGCGTCCACGTTCCCTCCGACTTCGTTCTCAACGACAACTATATCGGGCCCAACAAGTGACAACCCGTGGTCTGCAACTTCCGCCACCATCTCCGTCTTGGTAAAGAATTGAGAGCTCAACCGTTTGCGGCAGAGTGTAGACGTCCGGGAAGCACAAAACGCGCTTGTCACGTGCCCTCGCCGCATGCTAACGTGCGCCGTTGCTCGTATCGGCTTCATATAAAGCAACGCATGCGAACTTGCTTCGATCCCACGTCCTAAAAGGATTCCATCCATGAGCAGCCCCGTCACAGAACTTCCTGCAAAAAAGAAACACACGCCCTACGTCCCCGAAACCATGCAGATGAAGGAATTCACTATCCGAGCCCTATTGATCGGCCTGGTCTTGACCGCGCTGCTGGGATCGGCGAACGCCTATTTGGGGCTGCGAGCCGGTATGACGATTGCCGCAACCTATCCCGCCGCCGTAATCGGCATGGCGCTCCTGCGGCTGATGAAGGGCTCCCTGCTCGAGGAAAACATCGCGCGGACCATCGGCACGATCGGGGAATCGGTCGCAGCAGGCGCAGTATTCACGATTCCCGCGTTTGTGATGGCGGGATTGTGGGAGGGCGGGCTCACCCCGGATAAATACTGGAAATCGGCGGCGCTTATGATTATCGGCGGCACGCTCGGCGTGCTCTTCGTCACCCTCCTTCGCCGGGTGATGGTGGAAGATCCCGAGCTCCCCTATCCCGAATCAGTCGCTGCTGCAGAGATTCACAAGGCCGGTCAGCAAGGAGCCAAAGCTGCCAAGATTCTGTTTGCCAACATGGGTTTCGGCGCGTTCATGTTCTTCCTGGGCCAACTCAACATTTTCAGCTCTTCGAACACCTTTCACGTCAGGATTGCCGAACTCGGAAAGAAACTGCTCCTCCGCACCAGCACCAATCCCAGTGTTACAACCACCGTCACGGGCGGCGCAACCCTGTTCAACGCACCTGATATCAGTCCAGCCTACTTGGGTGTGGGCTATATCATTGGCCCCCGTTTGGGTTCGTTAAACTTTGCAGGAGGCGTGCTCGCCTGGGGATTGCTGGTTCCCCTTTTGACCTTCATCGCCGGTCCGTACATTCAAGCTGCGCAGCCCGACGGGAAGCCCTTGGAATGGAACCTGCTGGCCGGCGCGATCTACTACTCCATTGTCCGTCCCATCGCGGTCGGCGGGATGTTGGTTGGCGCTTCTTACACCCTGTTCAAGATGCGGAAGCAACTGGCCGTCGGGATCGGACGCGCAGTTTCAGACCTGAAGAAATCCGCCGTAGCCCACGAGGCAACGAATCGCACGGAACGCGACCTCAGCTCCAAGTTCGTTTTCGCTGGCGTCGCCGTTACCTTCGTCGCGATGTTTCTTCTCTATCGCTTTTTCATCAGCGGTGCCGGCAATCTCGCCGGCTCCAAGGTAATCTCCGCAGCGTTGGTCGCTGCCGGTGTCATGGTCGTCGTAGGCTTTTTCTTCGCCGCGGTTTCCGGCAACCTTGTCGGCATGATCGGATCGTCGAACAACCCAGTCTCGGGGTTAACGCTCTGCACGCTGGTTATTGCCGCGTTGCTCATGGTGGCTCTGGGCGTCTCCGGCAGCGGCGGCGTCGCGGCCGTCCTGGGAGTGGCGGCCGTAGTTTGCGTTTCCTCCGCCGTGGCGGGCGAGTTGCTGCAGGATCTGAAAGTGGGACACATCCTCGGCGGAACGCCGTCCAAAATGGAAATCGGCGACCTGATTGGCATTGTTGTGGCTGGACTCGTGCTTTTCCTGCCCCTCTCTCTGCTAGATAGGGTCTATCACTTCGGTTCTCCCGAACTGTCCGCGCCACAGGCTGGTCTGATGGCCATGCTGTCGAAGGGGATCGTCGGCGGCGACATGGCATGGCCGCTGGTGATCGTAGGAATCTTCCTGGGCCTGGGCATGATCATGATTGAAGTGAAGAGCGTCATGCTGTTCTCGATCGGCATGTATCTGCCGCTGGGAACAACGTTCGCGATTTTTGTTGGCGGCATCATCCGCTGGATGACGGATCGCCTGCGTGACCAGCGCGATCTCAACGATGCCCAGAAGGCTCGCGTCGACAACGCCGGCATTCTGACTGCTTCCGGGCTGATCGCGGGCGAGGCGCTGTGCGGGATCGCGGTCGCAGCGGTTCTCGCACGCAAACTGGCACGCGATCCTCACGCCACGCCGCAACTGTATCAATTCGCGAGCGGCAATCACCTGATTAGCGCAGTCATCGCGCTGGCCGTACTCGTAGCTGTCATGGTCATGGTCCCGCTAGCCAACGCCGGCCGCCCCGAAGACCCCGCGCCCCCAACAGCAATCATGTAATTTCTACCACCAAGCAGACGCTTCACCGAAGCAAAATGAAACTGGGTGCCCACTTCTGGCCGAATTTGCCAGAAGCGGGGCAGAATGAAGTCGGACCATGTCCTTGCTGGCTGAGTGCCTCTAATGTCGATCGTTGAAAACATCGCAGCGCTCCAGGAGAAGATCGCGGAGGCAGCAAAGAGCTCGCGGCGAAATCCGTCGGAAGTAGCGCTGATGGCGGTCACCAAGATGCACCCGCCCGAACCCATCCGCGAAGCCTACGACGCAGGCCTCCGCCTGTTCGGCGAGAACCGCGTGCAGGAGTTCGCTGCGAAAGCAAGCGCACTGTCCAATCTGCCCGGCGCCCAGTGGCACATGATCGGGCACCTTCAGACCAACAAAGCAGCCAAAGCAGCCGAACTGTTCAGCGCAGTAGACAGCGTAGACTCGCTCAAGCTGGCCGAAAAGCTGAACACCGCCGCCCAAGCCGAGGGCAAGATCCTCCATGTGCTAATCGAAGTCAACGTAGGCGGAGAAGCCGCCAAGAGCGGAGTCCCACCCGCCTCGCCGGAGCTGGAGAACTTGTTGGCCGCGGCGCCAACTCTAGAAGCATTGGAATTCCGCGGCTTGATGACAGTACCCCCCTACACCGAAAATCCCGAAGATTCCCGTCCCTACTTCCGCCAACTGCGCACGCTGCGCGACCAAATCGCCGCCCGCAACCTCCCCGGAATCTCCATGGACATTCTTTCCATGGGCATGTCCCACGACTTCGAAGTAGCCATAGAAGAAGGCTCGACGTGTATCCGAATCGGCACCGCAATCTTCGGTGAAAGAGCCAAACCGTAAGTCTGTGATGTCCTGTGCGCTCCACAGCAGTTGTCATCCTGAGGCACCATCTTTCGACGCTGGAGGACCCATGCAACTCGGCCGGTAGCATTGCACAGGAGCTGAAAGTGCACCAAGTCCTCCGGCCTGCAAAGAATGCAGGCCTCAGGATGACAGGAGGTGGAAGTGCTACACTCATCCGTTTGTCAAAGGAGTCCCGCCATGCGCCGTCTTCTTCTACTCTGCTTTACATTCCTAGCGTTCGGATTCTCTGCAGCAGCCCAGGCCAAGCATCCCTTCACCTTCGAAGATATGATGAAGCTGAAGCGTGTTGGCGACCCGCAGGTTTCGCCCGACGGCAAGTGGGTGATCTTTAGCGTGGTAGATGTAGATCTAGCCGCCAACACAAAAACGCCCCACATCTGGATCGCCAGTGTAGGGGCGGACGCCTCGTCCGCCCCGGCCGAGCAAAGCGCGGCCGTGAAGTCGGCAGAGCGAATTCTAATCGCTGATCAAGACGCCGACCGCCCCCGCTGGGCCCCGGATGGAAGGCGCTTCGCGTTTCTGTCCACGAAAGATGATGGCTCGCAGGTGTGGATTGCGGAGTTCGACCCGACTGCGGGCGCCGTCATTCGCACATCGAAGCTGACCTCAATCGCAACCGAAGCCGGTGGAGAACTCTGGTCGCCGGACGGCAAGAACATTCTCTTCACCTCCGACATCTATCCCGAATGCGACGGCAGCGCGCAGGCCGAAATAGACTGCAATGCAAGGAAGGTGAAGGGGGCTGAGCAGTCTAAGGTCAAAGCCCTGATCTTCGACCATCTCTTGTACCGTCACTGGAATGCCTACAAGGAAGGCAAGCGCACGCACATCTTTGTAGTCCGTGCGCCCAAGGCGTCCACCGAGTCCGAAGGAGATTCGATCGCCGAGAATTATCCACGCGACCTGACCCACGGCGACTACGATGCACCGGTCTTTTCGCTGGGTGGACAGGACGATTACGCTTTCTCGCCAGACGGCAAAGAGATCTGCTACGCCTCGAATCACGACAAGAATCCAGCGGCTTCGACCAACAACGATCTCTGGATCGTTCCGGTCAATGTAGGGGCGGACGCCTCGTCCGCCCCGCGGAGCGAAGCGCCGCGTGCCGGCGCCGCGAAGAGCATCACCGCCGACAATCCCGCCAGCGACACCTCCCCCCTTTATTCCCCCGACGGACGCTACGTCGCCTACCGCGCCCAGCAGCGCCCCGGATACGAGAGCGACCGCTTCCGCCTCATGCTCTACGACCGCAAGACCGGCGAGAAGAGAGACCTCACTCCAGATTTCGACCAGTGGGTAGGAACGTTTACATGGTCGCCCGATTCGAGGATGATCTACTTCGCCTCGGAGCACATGCGCCACTCGCTGATTTATGCGGTGGGGCCGATCGACGCGAAGGTGCCTGCAATCCGCTCATTGGTGTACGGCTACGACGACGATATTGCGGTGACCGCTGGAGGCAAGAAGCTCGTATATTCGCGCATGGCGCTGAAGGCACCGATTGAAATCTACACAGCGGATGCCACAGCAGAAGGATGTCCGGCGCGGACCGGCAAGGTGGATCCGGGACACGAAAGCTGTTTGCTCAGCAAGGATTCAGCTCTCACGCACGTGAACGATCAACTGCTCTCGCAAATCGACATGACGGATGGCGAGGCGTTTTCTTTTCGCGGAGCGCACGGCGACGAAGTGGAAGGCACGATCGTCAAGCCGCCGAACTTCGATCCAAACAAGAAATATCCCGTAAAGTTCCTGATCCACGGCGGACCGCAGGGCGCCTGGGGAGACGATTGGTCCTATCGCTGGAATCCCGAACTGTTCGCGTCACCAACTTCGGTGAACCCCAGCGGCTACGTCGTCATCATGATCAACTTCCACGGCTCGACCGGTTATGGGCAGAAGTTCATCGACGCCATCAACGGTGACTGGGGCGGCGCCCCCTTCGAAGACCTGATGAAGGGTCTCGACTATGCCGAGCAAACCTATCCATTCATCGACAAAAATCGCGAGTGCGCGCTGGGCGCAAGCTATGGTGGATACGCCATCAACTGGATCCTCGGCCACACCGACCGCTTCAAATGCCTGGTGAGTCACGACGGCATGTTCAACGCCGAATCAGCCTGGGGCGCCACAGAAGAACTCTGGTTCAACAACTGGGAATTCAGAGGCACTCCCTACGATAATCGCGAGAGCTACGTGAAGTGGTCCCCGCACCAGTACGCCAAGAATTTCAAAACGCCCACGCTCGTGATTCACGGCCAGAGGGATTATCGCTTAGACGTAAGCGAAGGCTTCCAGCTCTTCACCACACTGCAAATGGAAGGCATCCCGTCGAAGATGCTGTATTTCCCCGACGAAGGCCACTGGGTCCTGAAGCCGCAAAACTCCCAGCTCTGGTACAAAACGGTAAACGACTGGGTCGATCGGTGGGTCGGAAAATAGGCGTGAGGAGTTACTAGGACCACGTAGGGACGGCCAACTCGGCCGTCCGCCGAGCGAAGCTCGGCTGCCTCATGGAGTTCGGGGTAGTGCCGGAAGCCGAGGCCGAAACCGGTCCCGGAGGGACCCCTGACAATGGCCCGCCAGTTCACTGGCGAGTTGACCGTGCGATTGTCGATTCCGTGCCGTAGGCACGACTGACCTCGCTCGTGGCAGGCATCCAATTCCTCGTCGGAACGATCCAACTCGGTGGCTCCGGGAACCCAAATTGGTCTCGCGATCGGATGCGCGACTGGCATCGAACTGCCGCTTACTCCGCTTACAGCCGGAGGCTTGGGCCACACGAATAGAACAAGAGGATCCCCAATCCAGTCATCAAATCCGGTAATCGGGTTGCCGCCATTTCCCCGAAATGAAAACCCGGAAACCGACGAAAGCGCGTACTTCCGCGAAGGCTGATGCGTGTTCGGATCAATCCATCGCGCCACCACATTCACGCCTTGCATCGGCTGCGTACGGTTGCCGTGCGCGTCGCTGAAGTACGCCGATCCATGAATACGAGCCGTCGTTGTTGAAAAGATCTGCTTGCCGGGAAAGCTGGACTGATTTTGTGCGGTCACCGGATACAAGCGCGACACCGCCGCCGTGTCATCCATCGACAATTGCAGCGGGTTCAGATAGCAAAGCGTGATCGGGACGCAGTTCCAGACATCCATAAAGTGCATCAGCGGAAATCCCGCATAATCGTCGGGGCCGGGGAAAGGAGATCCGCTCTGCGCATTCACGTTTAATTGCGACCATCCCAGCCCAAGCACGCCGCCGATCACGCGCACCAGTCGATATTCCACGTCCGTAAGTTGCGAGTTCTGCTGGGCACACTGCCCGTTTATCACAATGAGCGCGTGTTGATAGGTAGCCAGCGGTCCGTAACTGTCATTGCCTCCAAATACCGCGTTGAAGAAGCACTCACTGGACCCGCCCGCCCCGGCCCCAAGCAAAGCGCTGGTCACGGCACCGTCATAGTCGTAGACGATCCCAATCGGAGTACCGGTCGCGCTTGATTGAATGTCGGAAGGCATCGAAATCGTGCCGTCCGCATTCACGGTCACGTTCGTTCCGCTGACATCCTCGGCAAGCGACGCCGCTTTCGTCGCCGTCAGCGCCGCAATGGGCACCGAAGTCCACACGCCGAATGCGCTGGCCACAAAGCTGTTGGCCGAAGCGTTCGGCAGAATGGGGCTCAGATCCCCCTGATCCGTGTAGTACGTAATCTGTCCCAGTGGCCAGGGGAGCGGCTGCCCCGTCGTCGTCGGATCAAAATAGCTGGTCCCCGCTACGCATTTCGGTCCGCCGGCCCGCACAATCATCGCGCCTGCTGCGACCACTCCCGCCGCCAAGGCCAGCCTGAGGAGGAATGCTCGCGCTGTAGATGCCATGTTGGTTTGCACGGTCACCTCTTTCATCGCGGCATTCCTCCTCAGCGGCGTGCCTTACCGCCAGGGCGAAGTCGCTGAATCGTGCGCGCGACTTCCCGCCCAGGACGGGATCTCTTCGAAAGGCCGCAACCTGCTGTGCCGTCAGCACTACACGCCCCG
>Ga0335080_10001539_pt1 | contig 22648 bp, 25 predicted proteins | sample Lox_Sample_34_FD_206720 | JGI IMG/M metagenome (GOLD analysis project Ga0335080, IMG submission 206720) | Soil microbial communities from Loxahatchee National Wildlife Refuge, Florida, United States - Lox_Sample_3.4 | ecosystem: Environmental > Terrestrial > Soil > Wetlands | place: USA...
GAGACGGCCGCCCCTTCGGCGTGCCCGTTGCCCCTTTTGCCGTTGCCCTTCGCCTTCTCGCGCGTGCTCGCGCGTGCCTTTGTGCGTGCCGCCATGTCCTTGCTCACTTGCCGACTCCTTGGATGGGTGCGAAGACTCTTCTCACGTTGTGCGTCGCCGGCGGCCGCGGCAAACGGCGGGCCACTGGAACAGCCGCGCCGGCAACGGCCGGCGCGACCACGTGAGGCCAGCGGATATACTACCTGCGCGACACCGCGTGCCCCCATCGTCTAGCGGCCTAGGACACCGGCCTTTCAAGCCGGCAGCACGGATTCGAATTCCGTTGGGGGCACCAGCCCACACCCTAAGGATCGAGGTTCGAACCCGCTACGATGATCCTGCATCCGTGCGGCGGCAGTGGTCGCCTTTCGTCTCCTGGTAGTCACTTGCGGCTTGCTTGGCCCCGATCGAATCGTGGTTGTCCGCGATGGTCCCCGATGATCGCCTCTGCCTGTGGGCCGCCGCCCAGACTCGCCCGAGGCGAGCGGACCCGTGCCCACGGGACCGGGGGATGACGTTCAGTCCGTGCAGCCCGGAGTATCCGAACCCCGGCGAAGCCCGTCCAACACGACGGTGATGACACTGTTCGACTCGGTCCGCCAACCCGTGCGGTCGAGGGCCGCGCCGATGCCACATAGTGCCATCAAGACGGCACCGGCGGCACCCACATCGTTGCGAACGGCGCCGTCCTTCACGGCGGCCGCCACAAGGTCGGTAACGGCCTCCTCCAGCTCCTTGCTTCCCTCGCCGAGCGCGCTCGAGCCGGAGGTCATAAGCGTGGCCAGCGTCCGGGTGAGGCCCCGGTGCGGCCGCAGCCGGTGCCGAGGGAGCTCTTGTCGACCTTCCGGCCTCGGTGAGTGACCTATCGCTTGACAACCTGTCGCTAGACGACCTATGGTCATGCCCATGGAATTGCGACCGCCGAGTTACTTCGCGCTTGCCTCGCTGATCGACGGGCCTTTGCACGGGTACGCGATCATGCGCCGCGCCCGCGAGCTATCGGACGGCCGCGTGCGGCTCTCGACCGGCACGCTGTACGCACTCCTCGACCGGGCGATCGGTGAGGGCTTGGTGACAGCCGGCGAGGTGTACGTTCAGGGTGGCCGTCAGCGCCGCGATTACGCGCTCACAGCGGCTGGGCGCGCGGCACTCGAGCTTGAGACCGAGCGGATGGCGAGCGCGGCTGGCGTCGTGTCGGCGAGGTTGCGCGCGAGCGCGCGGACGGCGCCGGCATGAGGGGCCGCGCGCTCGCGCAGGCGGCGCTGCGGTGCTATCCGCCGGCCACGCGCACGGCGCGCGGAGCGGAGATGCTCGACACGCTGCTTGAGGTCTCGGGTGATCGGCACGGCTTGTTCTTGTGGAACGTCGTGTCGCTCGTGACCGCGGGTTTGGGTGAGCGCGCGCGGACCAGCGCCCGGGTGAGCTCCGGCCGGACGATTGCGGAGGCGGCAAAGCTCGCGTCGGTCCTGTATGCGTGCATGTGGCTCACGGTGGGCTTGGCGGTGTTGATCGAGCGGCGCGAATGGCATCACGAAAGCCAGGTCTCGTGTTGCGTGGTCGGGCTGCTGATCGCCCTGTTGGCGTGGTCGCAAGGACGGCAGCGCCTGGCCAGCGTGATCGGCCTCGCGTGCACGGTGCCGCTGGCCGTCGCGTACCCACCAGATGTCTTGCTCCCGGTGTCGCTCGTGCCTCCGATTCTGCCGGCATGCGGGTTTCTGATCATGGCGCTCGCCCCGGTACGGAAGCGTCCGAGCACAGTCGCGCTCGCCGCGCTCGCCGCACTGGTTGTTGTGAGTGTGATCGTCGGCGCGAATGCCGGCGGGTTCGGCCAGTTCATCGTGCTGGGCGGTGCCTCGATCGCCGGGCTGGCGGTATTTGCCGTGCAGCCGCGTCTGACGATCGCGGTCGCGATCATCTGGACGGCGATTGGCATCGAACTGATTGCTTTCGCCGGCGCAGCGCCTGTGCCATGGAAGTTCATGGTCGCGACCGCTCCAGCTGTGCTCGCGGCGACAGCCGCCCGCGCACGCGTGATCCATCGCAGAGCGATCTGAAGGGCATCCACGTCTGATGTCGCTCGTCCCCGTGCAACGATCACCTCACCGTACCAAGGGCCTCGTTGGGCCTCTGGTCCTCGTGTCGATCGCGTCCTTGCTAATCAGCGCCTGCGGATCCTCGCCGAGCGCGCCAACCGTCGCGAGGGTGGGCGGGACCTTGTACTGCCAAGGTGAACCCTGCCTCACGCCGGAGCAGTACCGGGCCGCGTATGGCATCCAGCCATTGTTGGACAGCGGAATCGACGGTCGTGGCGAGACGGTGACGGTGGTTACCCCGGTCGCACCGCCGGGTCAGGGTACTACCGATATCCGTCAGGATCTGGAGAGCTTCGACAGAACGTTCGGGCTGCCCGCCGCACGAGTCGATGTTGTGACCAGCCTCGCCGGTTCAGCCTCGCCGTGGCAGGTGACGGGAGAGGCGGTCGGGGACTGTGAGCACGTGCACGCGGTCGCCCCTGGCGCGAGCCTGCGGGTGGTCCTGATTCCCTCCTCCTGGGGCCAAAGCGCCGCGAACGGAACGGCGGATATGCTCGCGACGTTGCGGCTCGCCGTCACCCACACCGACGTGGCTTCGATCAGCTGGAGCCTGGGGGAACACTACTTCACGAAGGCTCAGGCGGCCGAGTTGCACGCGATCCTGCTCGGGGCGGCCGCTCATCACGTCACGGTTATCGGCAGCTCCGGCGATGCTGGCTGGTTCCCTACCCCTCGGGGATGGGGTGGTCAGGTCAAGGAGGTCAGCCTTCCCGCCTCCGACCCGCTGGTTCTTGGCGTCGGCGGAACCATTCTCACTGCAAATCCCAAGACCGGCGCCTACATCAGCGAGACCGTCTGGCCAGATTCGGGTGGCGGCTTCAGCCACCTGTATGCACGCCCCGCATACCAGGATGGCGTCCCTGGGATTTCAGAGGCGAGGGGCGTGCCCGACGTCGCCGGCGATGCCGCTCAGGAGGGCGGCATGGCGCTCGTCTTCACGGTGGACGGCAGAGCATCGCTCCGTTCGCCGCCGGGGACGAGCAACTCCGCGCCGTTGTGGGGAGGGCTTGTGGCGCTGGCCGACCAGTACGCCCATCGCGACCTCGGCTTCGTCAACCCCGCGATCTATCGCATCGCCCGCAGCTCCAGCTACCACAGAGCATTTCACGACATCACAACTGACATCCACGGCACCATGGGCTACCCAGTCGCTCACGGCTGGGACCCGATAACGGGCTGGGGAACCCCCAACGCGCAGGAGCTCATCCCGCTGCTGGCCAGATTCGCAAAGCCAGGGAAGACATGACCTCGATCGGCACTGCCTCCGGGCAGCCGTCGGCGATCGCGCCGGGCCGTCCACCCTCGCCAGGTTCGAGAGTTGCCACCAAGATCCACGATCACGGACTCGGACACTCGTCGAACAACTGACGTAGCTCCTGGCGAGGGTTCGAGAGTTGTCCACTTAGGTGCACCAACTCGTTGTCACTATCACAACGTTTCTCCTGCACTACGACCACTTCCGCTGTCCGGTCGCCTACCTGGTCGCTCGCCGTCGCCATACAGGATGCAGGGAGCAGCGTCGGCCGCTCCCAGGCGGAGGTCACATGTGCCCCTTCCCAGAGCAGAGGTATGATGCGCAGCACGGAGATCATGCTGGATTCTCTGGACCGATCTTCGTAGGCGGCGTTTCGACGCAGCTTTGCGACCGTCCAGCCTGTACGATTAGGGGAGACCGGCGGTGAGTCTGAGCATCACCATCGACCATGAGCGCATCGTCGAGTTCTGTCGTCGTAACCGCGTTCGCCGCCTGTCGTTCTTCGGATCCGTCCTGCGAGACGACTTCGGTCCCGCCAGCGACGTCGACGTGCTTGTCGAGTTCGAACCCGAGGCGACGGTGGGCTACTTCTCGATGTCGCTGATGGAGCAGGAGCTTACCGAACTGCTCGGCCACCGGGTTGATCTGCGCACGCCCAAGGAACTCAGCCGTTACTTCCGCGATCAGGTCCTCGCGGATGCGCAGGAGGAGTATGTCGCGTAGAGACGACACCCTGCGGCTGCGCGACATGCTGGACGCAGCCCGGGCCGCCATCAGAGTGCTGGGCGACCATACGGCGGGTGAGCTCGAAAGCACGGAGGTGTTGGCGCTTGCCGTGCCGCACGCGGTCGAGATCGTCGGCGAGGCCGCAAGCCGCGTGTCGCGGGAGTTCTGCGAGACACATCCCGAGATTGCCTGGAGTGCCGTGACGGGCATGCGGCACCGCATCGTCCACGACTACTTCGCCGTCGACTACCAGCGCCTCTGCGACACTGTACGCAACGACCTACCGCCGCTGATCGCCCAGCTCGAGCGCATTCTCGAGGACACGGGGGAGGGCTGATGCGGGGCCACGCTCGTGCGAGCCGGAAGCGTTGGCACGAACGCTGGGTCAAAACGCCAGGGGTTCGGCTTCCGTAGGCTCACTGTCGACTGTGTAGCCCATCGCGCGATACCCTGCGAGACGCTTCTGATGCATCCGTGCCAGTACCGGCACACCATCGTCAACATAGTCGTAGATGACCACATCTGACTTGCCCGCGTGCACACGGTGCAGCCGGCCGGCGTATTGTTGAAGCGTCCCTCTCCATGCGACCGGCATGGCCAGGAACAGCGTGTCCAGTCGTGCATCATCGAATCCCTCGCCGACACAGCGGCCGGTGGCGACTACGACGCGAGGCGCGGCGGATGGCGTCGCCGCCATCGCTTCCGCTACCGCCCGCCGTTTCTTGATGCCCATCCCGCCCGACATCACGAAGACGTGGGCGACCGACTCGCTGAGCGTCGCCGCCAGTCTGTCTCGGTGGTCGGTGCGCTCTGTGAGCACCAGCGGTGAGCGACCCGCGCTGATGGCAGCGAGCACGTCTGCGACAATGAGCTGCTCACGGCCGCGGTCTGCAGCAAGCGCGGAGTAGACCGCCTGGATGCCGATCGCCGCGTCCGCTGCCGGCATCGTGAACGCCGTACGTTTCCTCACCACGCGGTGGTCGAACGGCCGAGATTCAGCCTGGCTCCTGGCATCTACGCGGTGTCTGATCGGGCCGCACTGCATGGTGATGATCGGGTGGTGTCCGTCGCGACGCTCGGGTGTCGCGGTGAGGCCCGCCACGTAGCGCGCCTTCACCTGTCGCATCACCTGTTCAAAGCTGAAGGCCGAAAGGTGATGGCACTCGTCAACAATCACCTGCCCGTAGTCGGCGACCAGGTCGGCCACCACGCCCTTCCTGTTCAACGACTGGATGACGGCCACATCGATGGCGCCAGTCGGCCGGGCGCGACCACCGCCGATCATGCCGATCGAGTTGGGCGGCAGATCGAGGAATGTCGCAAGGCGTTCGCGCCACTGATCCATGAGCTGGCGGCGGTGCACCAGCACGAGCGTGTTCACTTGCCGAGCGGCAATGAGCCAAGCGCCGACGACCGTCTTGCCGAACGCCGTGGCGGCGCTCAGCACTCCGTTGTCGTGCGCGAGCATCGCCTCCGCAGCATCGATCTGGGCTGGGGTCAGCGCGCCCGCGAAGGTCACATTGAGTAGCTCGCCAGTGAAGCGCTCATCCTGGATCCGCGTCGCGATGCCGTGATCCTGCAGCAACTCGATTACGTCGTCGAGGCAGCCACGCGGCAGGGCGATGTACGCGCCGATCTCCTCCCCGCAGCAGATCAGGCGCGGCTTGGCATACGTGGGAAGTCGCATCGCCTGGGCGCGGTAGAACTCCGGGTTCTCGAACGCAGCCAGGCGAAGCAGCCGATCCTGCATGCCCTGGGGGAGACCTTCCTTGCTCACGTACACGAGGTTGCTCGAAACAATGCTGATTGCTGCAGGAAAGGGGCCCTTGATGCGGGACTCCAGCCGTCGTCCGGAGGCCGGCAGTCGCCACGGCGCCTCCGCATCGTCGGAGTGGACAATGCGCTCTCCGAGGGCATCGCCTCCCCCAAGCGCGCGCGCCAGCGCGGCCTCAACGTCGGCCGTGGTCATCCGCTCGACGCAGGAAAGCACTCGCCACTGGTCGCTCGCGGGCTGGAAGTCAGCCTCCACAAACACGCTCTTGCCGCCGTCGCGTGGCTGGCGCTGCAAGGGCAGCGCGATGAGGTTGCCGAATCCACCTTGGGGAAGCGTGTCTTGACCGGGGAAGAGTCGGTCGTACGAATCGAGGCCGACTTCGTGGCGTCGTGCCGTCGTTTGGGTCAGCAGCGCTGTGCCCAAGCGGCGCCCCTGGACGGCTGGAACTGCCTGCGCGAAGAAGACCCACACGTGTGCGCCGTTGCCGGACCGTGAGATCTCAGCGTATACCGGAACGCCGAGCTGCGCACAGACGTCGATGAAGGCCGATACGTCTCGACGCCATTCAGCCTTGTCGAAATCGAGTGCCAAGAAATGGCAGGTCTCGTCGTGCAGCAGCGGGTAGACCCCGATGGTATGCCGACCCGTGAGGTGGTCGCGGATCACCTCGTCCGTGATTGGGAGCAGGGCCCTGTTGGCGCACTCGGCGCACTTGACCTTGGGCTTGTTGCAGAGGGCGCGGTCCCACTCGTGTCTGCAGGCGGGGGCATAGCCCGACCGACCCCCCTGGCCTTGCCAGCGTATCGCGAAGACGTCCTCACGGCCGCAGAACAGCATGCGAAAGAGAGCGACCTTGGCAGCTGCGGGGGAGTTGGTGGTCACGGAGGCGTCGGTATCGGAAGGAGCGAGCTGAGTCGCTGCGGGCGTTGCTGCAGGGGGCGACTGACACTGGGATCGATGCGGCTCGTCGCCAGGCGCCTTGAGCAGCGACTTCAGATATGCGTTCTCCGCGCGCAGACGGTTGCCTTCGGCGCGCAGAGCCGCGATCTCGGCATCCCTGTCGTCGGTGCTCATGGTGACATTGTCTCAGCCACAAGGGTGAATCGGAACTTCCTCGATCGGGCTGCCGCGGCGGACATCAGCTTCGCGGCGGTCTTGAGAGTCCCGCGGTGCGCCGCCGCACGGACGTAATGACGCACGGGAGTGGGGGGTCGTGGGCCTTCGTGGACCTTCCGGACCGGCTCACACGCGACAGGCGTCACAAGCCTGGAGCTTCCTCGAACAGCCGCCGAACTTCCTCTCAGGGGTTCGAGAGTTGTCCACTTAGGTGCACCACTACTTTCTCATCACTTCTCTCGTTTCTAGGCACGATTGGCGAACAGTGCTGCGCCCAGGTTGACTCGTCAGATGCCCCTCTGGTGATACCCGCGGGTCGGCGCGTGGTGCCTCTACCCGCCTTCGTCGCATCGGAGCTGAAGAAGAACTCCGTCGACCTCAAGGAACGGCGCCTGGCCCACCCGGAGCTCGGCTTCGATTCACCGCTGGTCTGCCAACAAGCAGACGTTGCAACCCTTCGGGTCGGTCGTGGGCCTTTTGGGGGCTTCGGCTCTAGTCGGCAGAAACCGGGCTGTTGCTGCGAGAAACCGGGCACCACACCGCTCGCGGCAAACGGGTGCGCCACTGCGCACGAGCAGCCTATCGACGACAAAGTGGAGGCAGCAAGGCCGAGTCCGAGCACTCACAGGCGATTCGCACCCGCAGACCGTTGATGCCACCATCGGATCAGCGCAAGGGCGAGCGGTCGCGCGACCAGGGCCGCCACCACGGCAAAGGCAACCGCAGCGATGATGTCGATTGGGTGGTGTATGTGGGCCGCCACGCGAGCGGCGCCGATCGCGACCGCAACGGCGACCAGGACGATGCCCCGCCTGCGCGAGTAGAAGAACACGCACACGGCGAGGAACATGGCCAGCAGCGTGTGATCAGAGGGGAAGCCGTCATCCGCTGGGTGGGGGAAGAGCGGCGCCACGTGCTCGGCGATAAACGGGCGCGGATCGTAGTAGAGGGCGCTGCCCAGCTTTAGGAGGCCGAGTGCGACGGCGCCGCCGATGAGGCCGGTGGCGGCGAACTCCCACTTCTGCTGACGGGGTAGACGCAGCCAGACGATGATGGCGATGACGATGCTCAGAAAGACGGCGTACTGGGCGATGAGCGAGATGAGCCTGTTCATTCCTGACCTTGTGGCCGCCAAGTCCGAGAAAGCCAGCGCATGTGCCCGTCACGGCCAACAGGGAAGCCCAGAGCGGCTCTGTGTGCCTGCGTATACTGGTGGTCCTAGCAAAACGCTAACCTTACGCTAACAAACCAAGGAAGGCAGCCGCCGCTTTTCCACAGCCGAGCGAGGCCATGCCGGAGGTCTGTTTGCTGCACATCTCATGACAGTCGGCGGGGCGCTCCTCCTCGCATCGGCCGCTGGGTTTGCTGTAGTGAGCGGCGCCAACGATGGGGCGACCCTGACCGTCATGGGAACGCGCACCCGGATCATCAGTCCCGCGGTGGGGATCGCGGTGTTGATGATCCTGGTGGCGCTGGGACCGCTCCTCGTCGGCACCGCAGTGGCCACCACGCTGGCTCACCGGCTCGTCTCCTTCGGGGGCGAGGACGGCAAGGTCGCGCTCCTGGCGGCCGTGGTCACCTCTCTGGTCGTCGTCTACGGCCTCACCCGGCGGGGCACCCCCACCAGCCTCACTCTGGCCCTGACCGGCGGCATCGTCGGCGCCGGCCTCGGGGCCGGCCTGCCCGTGCAGTGGTCGGCGGTGGTGAAGGTGCTCGCCATCGGCATCGCCGCGCCGCTTGTGAGCGTGCCGGCCGGCTGGCTCGTCTATCAGATCATGCGCGGACCGCTGGGCCGCCTCGTGGCCCGCAGGTTCATCGGTGTGGTCCAGTACGTGGGCTACCTGCTGCAGTGTCTGGCCTACTCGGCCAACGACGCCCAGAAGATGGTGGCGATCGTGGCCATCGGCACCTCGGCCCAGCTCAACCCGGTGGCTGCCACCATCCCCGGGCAACTCGCCATCGCCGCGCTGTTCGGTTGCGGCATCCTGCTCACCGTGCGGGTCATGGCCTCGCGCGTCGGCGAGGGGGTCATGTACATCCGCACGCCGCACTACCTCGCTACCTCGATCGGCTCCGCGTGCGTGGTGCTGGCCACCTCGGCGCTCGGGGTACCGGTCTCCTCGACGCAGGCGGCCACCGGCGCTGCGGTGGGCAGCGGCGTGGCCACCTCGCCCTTTGCCATACGGTGGAACGAAGTATCGCGGATCGGTCTGGCCTGGGTGGTCACCCTTCCGCTCTCGGTCGGTCTCGGAGCCGCGCTGGCCGCGGTGGGAAGGATGGTACGGTGAGTGACCCAAAGACGCCAAGAGCGGCAGGCCCGGTCCGCCGCGCGATGCGTATTCTCAGCCCGGGGGAGGGGCAGGCCCTGATCGCCACCCTGGAGCGCCAGCTCGGCGAGACCATCAACGCCTGCGCCCTTGCCCACGCGGTGGCCGAGGGGAGCTGCCCGGCCGGCGAGGCTCACGGCCGCATGGCCGAGATCGAGCATCGCGGCGATCTGCTGCGCGGCAAGTTCGTGGGCAGGCTCACCGGCGTGCTGGTCGCGCCCATCGACCGCGAGGATCTCTTTCGTCTCTCGCGCTCGATCGACGACGTGCTCGACAACCTGCGCGACTTCGTGCGCGAGTGGGACCTCTTCGAGATCAAGCCCAACGACGTCTACCTGGGCCTGATCGACGCCACGACCAAGGGCCTCGAGGACTTACGGAAGGCCGTGCAGCTGATCGGCCAGGACCCCAAGAAGCTGACCAGTCGGACCGCCCTGGCCAGCAAGAAATCGGCCAACGAGATCAGGCGCCTCTACGACGTCGAGCTCGGCAAGCTCTTCCACGGCAAGGTCACGATGAAGGTCTTCAAGATCCGCGAGCTGTTGCGTCGGCTCGATGTCGTCGGGCTCCGCCTAAACGAGGCCGCCGACGTGCTCGCCGATGCGGCCGTCAAGCGCCGGGCCTAGTCGAGGTGAACCAGCTCGATCGCGAGATCCTGGCGGCCCTGCAGCGCGACGGTCGCCTGTCGAACCTGGCGCTCGCGCGCGAGCTCGGCCTCTCGCCGTCGGCCATGCTCGGCCGCGTGCGACGCCTCGAGCAGTCGGGCGCGATCCGCGGCTACCGGGCCATCGTCGACCCGGCCGCACTCGGTATCATGGTGCAGGCGCTCACCGTGGTGAAGCTGCGCGAGCACAGCGAACGGGCCATCCGGGAGTTCGAAGAGGCCGTCAAGGACGTCCCCGGTGTGCGCGCCTGCTACCACGTCACCGGGCAGTTCGACATGGTCATGATGCTCGCCTTGCGCGACCTCGATCACCTCGCTCAGATGATCAGGGTCGACCTCGCCCGGATCCCCGGCGTGATGCAGCTCGAGACCATGCTGGTCATGGCTGAACCTGTGGAAGATGGGGGCTGGCCGGACTTTCCGCAAGGACAGCCGGCCGGATTCTGAACGGGCTTCGTTCTCGGGTTCGAATCAGCCGAACGGGAAGTACTTCTCAAGCGTCTCGCGTAGCTCGGCGCCGGCCTTGGCACAGCGCCAGGAGAACTATGGACGAGCCACCGTCCCGAGGCGCAGCAGGGCGCCCGTCACCATGCGCGCCTCGAGGATCAGATCAGAGCCACAGATCGGACAGGTGATCGGCATGCTCCAAGTGTGGGAATTACGTCACGCCTTCATTTGCAGTCGTAACGCCTCAGAAACTCCGTTTTCGGGATTTCGCACGGGCGCCGGGCGGCCAGGGTCGAGCTCTTGCGGTTTGACTGATTGAACCGCTTACCCTGTCTGGCATTGGGCCGGCACAGGACTGCTCGCGGTGACGCTCGAGATGAACAATGGGACCGCAGTAGCTGATCGCTCTGCACGTCACCGCTGACGCTGCCGCGCGCCTCGGAAGATACACAGGACGACCGCCCGCCCACCGGCTGTCAAACCCGGTGTGGAGTCGCGGGCGGTCGCACTGGAAGAGTAGCGAGTCGACGGCCACCATGGCAAATCGAGCGAGATCGGCAGTCTCTACTGTCGGCTTGACGCACCGTCCGCTCGGACCGCAAGCAGCGCCACAACGATGATCAGGACTGCGGCGGCGCCGAGGCCAAGGGCGATCAGCCCCACCCCCGCAAACGCCGGACGAGGAACCGCCGCGACGACCACCGTGGCCACGATGGCCAGCGCAGCGGGCCACAATCGCCTCGGAAGATCGTCGAGCGAACAGCGAAGAACGGCCCGGCTGGTCGCGACGTACGAAAGCTCGAGCCCGGCGAACAGGAGCACGGCGAAGATCAGGGCCGAGCGACCGCCGGGGTGAGCGCGCAACGCCAGGGCGGCGAGCTCTTCGCCGCTCAGCACGACGGCCGTCCAGACCAGAAGCCGTGGGGCGCGCGCGGTCACTGCCGTGAGCGCCAAGGCTGTCGCCACCGCCCCGAGAACGACCAGCGGGCGCCAGTGGGGCGGCTCCTGCAGTATCGGCAGTGCAGCCGCTCCGCTCAGAAGGGCGAGAGCTGCGACCTGTGTCAGAAGGAGTTCACGACGCGAGCGTGTCGACGGAATCGCGCCACCTCCTCGATCGCGGTCTCAAGTGGTCGTTTGCCGTCCCATACCGCGACCGCACCGCCCAGCCGGCGGTAGCGAGAGAGCAGCAGCCCACGCTCGAGGTGCCATATGCGGCGCGCAAGCTGCGAAGTGCGGTCGGGGGGGACCGGCAGAAACACGTCTGGCGACATTTCGATGATCGCGGTATCGAAGCCGCGGCGCAGCAGGTCGACGAGCGCCTGGACGGCGCGCTCGTCGACCAGCGGGGTGAGGGCGATCACGAGAGCCTGCGGGGGCAGCGTGTGGGGAGGGATGAAGGAGACGTCCTTCCACGCGTAGCTGAAGCTGAGCTGCGTCGCGATGAGTGACTCGACGATCTGGTAGAGCTGGCGCTGTCCGCTGCCGGGCACGAGCCATTGCAGCGTGCCGCCGAAGCCGATCACCCCCACTCGGTCGCGGTCGCGCAAGTAACGCGCCGCAAGGGCGGCGGCGGCGCGGACGGAGAGGTCGAGCGTGCCGCGCTGTGACGTACCCACGTCCGCAAACGTGTCGAGGAAGAGGATCACGTCGGCGTTCCGCTCGGGGCGCCGGGCATTCACCCACATCTGGCCCCGGCGGGCTGTCGCGCGCCAGTTCACCTGACGAAGCTCGTCACCCGGCTGGAAGGGGCGAAGCTCGGCGAACTCGATCCCGGCACCGACGCCGCGCGCCACGATGTTCCCGGCCGACGGCTGCGTCTCCCTCGGTCGCACGAGTTCGCGCAGACTGTCGGCAGCCGGGTAGATACGCAGGACAGAGTGGACCGCCGCCCGGCCGTCCTCCCGAAAGAGACCATGGGCCGAGCGCGACGTCAGCCGGAACTCTGCTCGAGTGAAGGCCCCCCAATGCCGGCAGGTGACCGGGAAGACGAACTCGCGCGACTCGCCGGCGACCAGCCGTGCCGTCGCCTCCCCCCCGGCGGGAAGCGCCAGCCCGTCGGGCAGGTCGACGACGATGCTGAGCAGCTCGATCGGCTGATCCGCACGCACGGTCACGCCGAGCGACAGCGTCTCGCCCTCGACTGCTCGCTCCCGTGGCCAGCGCGCGCTCACCTCGACGTTGGCCACCTGGTCGACCGTGGGCAATGCCACAGCAAGCAGCACGGCGAACGGCGTCGCGACCAGGACCATCTCGGGTCGGCGCGCGACGAAGGCGGCTGCGAGCGCAAGCGCCACGACGGCGATGTAGGCGTGCAGCTTGGGCGTGGCCGAACGTCTCACGGTCGCGGCGACAAGTCCTCCGCCGCCGGAGCGGGCACCTGTTCGAGGCATTCTTCGACGATGCGACGAGCCGGCGTCTGCTGGACCCACAGCTCGGGCTTCAGCGTGAGGCGGTGCTCGAGCGCCGGAACCGCCACGGCCTTGACATCGTCGGGCGTGACGTAGTCGCGACCCTGCAAGGTGGCGCGGCCGCGAGCGAGCTTGACGAGAGCGAGGGTGCCGCGGGGACTGGCTCCGACCTGCGTGCTCGTCGTGTTCCGGGTGGCACGTACCACGTCAACGGCATAGGCACGCACCACATCGGCGACGTGCACCGTCTCGACGGCCGCCTGCATGGCTAAGAGCTCGTCCACGCTGCTCACCGTCTGCAGATCGACCTCGTCGCTGCGCCGCTCGAGACGGCGGCCGACGACCTCCTGCTCGTCGTCGCGAGACGGGTATCCGACGGAGAGGTGCACCAGGAAACGGTCGAGCTGCGCTTCCGGGAGCGGGTAGGTGCCCTCGTATTCGATGGGGTTCTGGGTGGCGAGCACGATGAAGGGGCGCTCGAGGAGCCGAGTGGTCCCCTCACTCGTCACTTGGCGCTCTTCCATGGCTTCGAGCAGCGCCGACTGCGTCTTCGGTGGTGCACGGTTGATCTCGTCGCCGAGGAGCAGGTTGGCGAAGACCGGGCCCGAGCGGAAGGTGAACTCCGCGCGGCCCTGGTCGTAGATGGACGACCCGGTGATGTCGGCGGGCATGAGGTCGGGCGTGAACTGCACGCGCGCGAAGGACAGGCCCACGACGCTGGCAATGGAGCGTGCGATCAGCGTCTTTGCCAGCCCCGGGTAGTCCTCGAGCAAGACGTGGCCGTCGGCCAGCATGGCGAGCATGAGGAACTCGAGCACGTCACGCTTGCCCACCACGGCCCGTTCGACCTCGTCGAGGATCGCGTCGGACCGCTTGGCGACATCCTCCAGTGTCAACACCATTCCCTCTACACCTCCTCGAGCCTGCGCACGGTCTCCTCTATCTCCTCGAGCGTCACGCCCGGTGCGTCGCGGTCGGGCGGTCCGTGAAGCGGCCGCACGAGCCGCCATGCGAGCGCCCCCAGCGCCTCCTCGGCCCTCCCGGGCTCGTCCCGCCAGCTGATGCCGCGCGCCTCGAGTCGTTCGCGGGCGACCGCGGCAAGGACGGGACGCAGGTGGTGCTGGTACTGGAGTCCTGCCGAGCGCGCGAGGCGCACGGCGGAGTCGAGGTCGTCGATCGCCCGGAGGGACGTCACCCGCGGTGCGGGGCGGCGTGCGGGGCGGTTGGTGGCCTCGTCCTGCGGCCAGCTGCGATGCACAAACGAGAGAGCCGCCACCGCGAGATACGCGAAAGCCCCGACGAGGATGAACCGGGCCGCCTCGGGCGCGGCGCGCAGCGCCGCGGCGAGCACTAGAAGCGCCGCAAGCGGCGCGATCACGGCGATCCGGCGGACGGTCACTGGGTCGCCTCCTTGATGGCGAGCAGCGCCCGCAGCGCGGCCTCGCGGTCCTCGTAGGTCAGCCGGTGCCGGCTGAACTTCGCCTCCTGGAAGAGCTCGGTCAGCTCCACGACAGGTGCCGCCGGCGCCGCGGCCAGTGACAGGACGCGGCGCATGTACTCTCCCGACGTCTGCCCGACAGCCCTGGGCAGCCCGAGAGCAGCGAAGGCGCGCTCCATCCGGGCGTAGGCAGCGACGATCGCTCGCCGAGGGTCGCGCTCGCGTCGCAGATCGTCTATGGAGAGCGCCACGCTGTCGGCCACGGCGGCTGCGTACGGGGAGCGGTCGGGCCGGTCGGTCTGGCGTGCCAGGCTTCGCCGCCGCATCCGCAGGAAGATCACGAGGGCCGCGGCCGCGGCGACGACGCAGATGCCCGCGACCAGGCCGACCTCGACGGCAGCCGTTCCGCCGCCGGATGCGTGGCTCAATGAGCGGACTCCTCCGGACAAGCCGGTCGCTGTGCCTCCAGGCAGAGCGGCAGTCGAGACCGGAGGCTTGGCGTGATGTGCCGCGTAGACGATGACGGCCGCAAGGCCGCCGATGAGCAGCAGCGGGAGCAGGATCGCCACGACCCTATCGACCCACGACGTCGGTGGCGCCTGGCTCACGTGCTCGGGCGCGTCGGGGTCCTTCTTGCGGCGTCCGGATGACACGAGGAAGAAGACCACGACGACCGCCAGCGCGGCGGAGATGACCAGGAGGCCGCTGAAGGCGGCGACGATGACCTCGCCGGCCGGTCGCGTCGCGCCGGCGCTCAGGTCCACCCGGCCCGACCCGCCCGTGGCGGCGGCGCCGCTCGCGATGGCGGCGATCACCAGCATGGCGAGCACCGCGACGCTGAGGGTGAGTCCAGCTTGCCGTCTGCGGATGGCCTGTGTGACGCCGGCCGGCACAACCTCCTCCAGGTCCAAGGATTGCCTTGGCATCGCCAGTGGTAGAAGCCATCAACGCCGGGCGGCGCACATAAAGGCGAGCTCCATCGCCGCGCTCGAGTATACCCTAGTCGGTCAGCCGGCTTCGTCGCTGACGCTCAGGCTTGCGCGGTAGGTACGTGGAAGCCAAGCCAACGGCTCGTGAAATTCGGGGCGCTTTACCACCCCCTCGGCCGGGTGTATGAAGCACAGAACGCGATGAGGCTCGCGAAACGCGCTTGGCGCTGATGGCCTCTGATCGGCTCCCGCCGATCAGAGGCCATCTTGCTTGGGGGCCTATGCGGCTCGCAAGCTGGGCTTTGGAGACGTCGGCGCAGAGGCGGAAGGAGCAAGACCATGACGACCATCACCAGCGTTGAGGCACGTCAGATCCTCGATTCCCGTGGCAATCCGACGGTCGAAGTCGAGGTGACGCTCGAGTCCGGCGAGATCGGGCGCGCGGCCGTACCGTCGGGGGCCTCGACCGGCGAGTTCGAGGCCGTCGAGCTGCGCGACGGCGAGCAGGAGTTCGGCGGGAAGTCCGTCAGACGTGCGATCGAAAACGTGAACGGCATCATCGCCAAAGAGGTCATCGGCCTCGACGCGACCGATCAGCGCATCATCGACCAGACCCTGATCGCCCTCGACGGCACGCCCAACAAGGCCAAGCTCGGCGCCAACGCCATCCTGGGCGCCTCGCTCGCCGTGGCCCACGCCGCGGCTGCCGCCGTGGGTCTGCCGCTCTACGAGTACATCGGGGGCTGCAACGCGCACCTTCTGCCGGTGCCACAGATGAACATCCTGAACGGCGGCAAGCACGCCGACAATAACGTCGACCTGCAGGAGTTCATGGCCATGCCGCTGGGGGCCGGGAGCTTCGAGGAGGCCCTGCGCATGGGCGCCGAGACCTACCACGCGCTCAAGGGCGTCCTCGCCGGCCGCGGCCTGTCGACGGCGGTCGGCGACGAGGGCGGCTTCGCCCCGAACCTGGGTTCCAACGAAGAGGCCATCCAGGCCATCGTCGCGGCCATCGAGCAGGCCGGCTACGAGCCCGGCACGGACGTCGCCATCGCCATCGACCCGGCTGCGAGCAGCTTCGAGCGCGACGGCAAGTACGTGCTGGCCGGCGAAGGCCGCACGCTCGATGCGGCCGAGCTCGTCGACTACTACGTGCAGCTCGTCGAGAAGTACCCGATCGTCTCGATCGAGGACGGCATGGCCGAGGGCGACTGGGACGGCTTCAAGCTGCTGACCGACGCCCTCGGCGATCGCATCCAGGTCATGGGCGACGACATCTTCGTGACGAACACCGAGCGCATCGCGCGCGGCATCGCCATGGGCTGCGCCAACTCAGTGCTGATCAAGCTCAACCAGATCGGCACCCTGTCCGAGACCCTCGACGCCATCGAGATGGCCAAGCACGCCGGCTGGACCGCGGTCGTGTCGCATCGTTCGGGCGAGACCGAGGACACCACGATGGCCGACCTGGCGGTCGCCGCCAACACCGGCCAGATCAAGAGCGGCGCTCCGGCCCGGGCCGAGCGCGTGGCCAAGTACAACCAGCTCCTGCGGATCGAAGAGATGCTGGGCGAGGCGGCGGACTTCCCGGGTCGACGCGCCCTCTCAAGTATCGGCCGCTGATGTCGTAGTCGCGTCCCCGATGATCACGCGGCCTGCGGCAGCTCCTCGACGAGCTGAATGTCAAGCCCTTCGCACACAGGACACGATACGAACGCGTCTTCGAGATCCGGCAGGAACTCGGTCTTTGGAAACTCATGACCGCAGTCTTCACAGCGGTAGAACGGACCCTTCATGGCCGGCCTCCTTCCTATGACAGCTAGCATTCCCCGCGAGGTGGTGTCGCGCTCAGGCTCGAGAGCAGGTGACTAGGAAGTGGCGGCGCGCATCATCGCCCTGACGCGCACGAAGAGCGGGATCGAGGCGAGCTCCGCCAGGACGGCGAAGGCGATCACCGCCGGGACAGACACGTCGAGCAGGGCGCCGATGGCTGCACTCCCGAGGAACCAGAAGACCCCATAGCCGGCGGTGAAGAGTCCGTACGCTGAGGCTCGTCGGTCCGCGGCGACCATGTGGGCCACGGCGGCCGGCACGATCGACTCATGAACGCCCATGCCGATGCCCCAAAGCGAGACGCCGACCAGCGCCAGCCAGAAGTTACCGAGGAAGACCAGGGGAGCGAAGGCGGCCGCCAGCAGGGTGAGCGGGATGAGGATACCGATGCCGGTGCGGTCGAACAGCCGCCCGAAGAGGAGCGAGCCGAGGCCGCCGGCCCCCATGCCGATCGCGTAGAAGATCGGCACCCAGCTGAGCGACACGGTGCCGGCCTTCTCGAAGTGATAGGCGATCAGGGGGAAGTCGGCAAACCCCATGGCGACCAGAGCCGCTCCCGCGAGATACAGCCAGAAGACGCGCGGCAGCCCCTGAGCGGTCACCTCCGGCGGACGTGTCTCGAGCTCTTCGGGTCGCGGGTAGAGGAGCCGCGCCGCGGCGAGCAGGCTCAGGACGATCGCCGCGGGGATGGCCAGCACGGCAAAGGCCAGGCGATAGCCGCCATGATGGAAAGCGAGCACCGCGGCCACGGCCAGCGGGCCGCAAAGGGCCCCCGCCTGGTCGAGCGCCTCGTGCATGCCGAACGCCCAGCCGTAGCCCATCTCGCCGGCGGCGTGAGCCAGCATCGCGTCGCGTGGCGGATTACGCGTGGCCTTGCCCACGCGCTCGAGCACGATCAGCAGGGCGGCCAGCGGCCAGTTTCCAGCCAGGGCCAACAGAGGCACGACGGTCATCTGGAGGACGTAGCCGGCGATCATGACCGGCCAGAACTGCTGGGTGCGGTCGGCCAGACGGCCGGAGAAGAGACGCAGCCCGTAGCCCACGAGCTCCCCGAAGCCGCTGACGACGCCGACGATGAGGGCGCTTGCTCCGAGAGCGGCGAGATAGGGTCCGATGACCGACCGTGCACCCTCGTAGGTGAAGTCAGCGAAGAAGCTCATGGCGCCGACCAGGAGCACGAACCGCAGCGCGGCAGAGCCGCGCCGTTGCCTGTCGCCGCTAGCGCCCACTCACACGACTCCGCAGATTACAAGGGCCGGGCGTCACTGACCGAGCCAGTACCGAGCGCGCCCGGGAACCACCCACCGGATCCCGCCGCGTGGGTCGTCAACATCGCCCTCGTAGCGGGGGATGACGTGCAGGTGCAGATGCTCGACCGTTTGCCCCGCGGCCCGTCCGATATTGATACCGAGGTTGAAGGACGTGGTGCCGAGTTCCTGTTGCAGCTTCAGAGAGAGGCTCGTACCGAGGCGCCAGATGTCGTCGAGCTCGTCTTCTGTGAGCTCCTCGAGCGCCGTGATGTGCCGCTGCGGCACGACGAGCAGGTGACCGCGGGTGAGCGGATAGGCATCCGGGAACGCGACCGCGCTGCCGTTCGAGGACGTGAAGTCGCCTGCGTCGATGCGCAGGCAGAACGGGCAGGACATCGCTCAACCTCCGAGTCTGAAAGGCCAGCTGGACTGCCGCGTCACTCCGAGGTCGACAGGTCATGGCACGGCGAACAAGGCTGGCCGGAAAGCATTGCCACGGCGTCCTTCCAGCTTGTCTCCTCGTCGGGGAGCCGGGGTTCGTGGACATCCCAGTGGTGCTTGCGGATGTAGCCGTCGAGGTCATCCAGCAGCCGCCGGAGCTGTTGGCGCTGCAGCTCTTGCAGCAGGCGGCGGGTGGGCTCGGGCAGCTCCTCGCCGGACAGGTCCCGGTAGTGCGGTAGACAGAAGCCCTCGCGGCGCTGCGTGAAGAGCTCGAGGGTCGGGCCGTCCGCCAGCGCCTCGGCGACCTTCGAGACACGGATCTGAGCAGCGCGCACTCGTTGGACACACGCCGGGCATACAGCCGTCGAGCCGGCCCGCCTCGTTCGCGAACGCGCCCGCCGAGACGGCGGCGTGTCATCGAGCGAGGCCAACATCTCCGCCACGACGGCTCGTTGGTAGCTGGCGTTGGTCAGGCCGTCATGCCACTTCTGCTCTTCCATGCGTTGGAGGCCCCAGGCGTGCTCCCCGCAGAACCCGCCGGAGAGGGCAAGACGATCCAGCATGCCGGCAGAGGACAAGCCCTCACGAAGCAGGCTGCGAAGGTACCTGTCGTCGTCTTCACGCGCCAATCGGCAGAGAGGGCACCCCGGCAGGACGAGCTTCGATTTGAGTTCTGTGCTGAACGGCGTGATGCCGTTCATGGGCGAGTCGGAGCGTCGACGTGCCCGTCGTCGACGAGCAGCGCCCGCGCATCGCGAATGCTGGCAAGAGCGGCCGCGATACGCCGCCGGGCGGCTTGCGCCTCGTCGCCGACCAGGCGGCGCTGTGCGATCCCTCGCTCGACGGCCTTGTCGATCGAGCTCGAGATCGCATCGATTTCCTCGTGTGCATCGCTGAGCGCCGTCCTCGTGGCCTCCCGAAGGCCGCGGGCCAGTTCGCTGCGCAGGCGGCCGGCGTGGAGATTGGCGAGCTCGGCAGCTCGCTCCCGCGAGCGTCTCGCCACGATCTTCCTGCGCAGGCGCTGGGGGAGCGGAGCCTGGAGAGCGCCGGTGATCAGCTCGAGGGTGACGCGATCGTCGCGCAGCTTCACAGTAACCGACGGTGCCGAGGCGTGCCTCTCCGACGGTCGCGGCCGCACGATCGGAACGCCGAGGATCTCCGAGGTGCGTTCGGCCAGCGTAACGGCCAGTTCGTCCATTCCGACGAGCAACCGTTCGTAGCCCTCCTGGAGGGTGGCCTCGAGGACGGGCATCTCGCGATCCGCCGTCTCCACGAGAGCCGGCGTGATCACGGCGTCCATGAGCTCGTCCGCGCGGCGCTCCGTCGGCTCCTCGTCGGGGCGCTCCAGCACCTTGACCGCCTCCAGCAACCGGCGCTCGAGCTCGCTCTGGAACGCCCGCATGCGATCGCTCAGCCGATGCTCGGTCGTCTGGATGCGATGGGCAAAGACGGCGTCCTGCTCCTCGCTGAGGCGGGCTACCTCGCTGCGGCTTTCATCGAGCTCGCGCAAGGCAGCGTCGAGCTCGGCCTCGCCCTTCGCCGCGATCTCCGCGCGCATGGCGTAGGTCGTCTCGAGCTCGTCGAGCAATCCGGCGATGCGACGCTTCGCCTGGGCCGCGTGAATGGCGTCATAGCGGTGCTCGACCAGGTCGGACAGGCGCGCGCGCAACGTATCGATGCCGCCGGCGGAGCCGCCGGCCAGAGCCGTCTTGGCGGAGACCCCGAACACGAGCGGTCGCACATAGCCGGCCTGGACGAGCCGCTTCGTCACGAAGTGGACGGCCTCGTCGGTTTCCGCGCGGGACAGGTAGTCGGTCTTGTTCATGACGAAGAGCACTTCAGTGCCCTGATCGCGCAGGCGGCCGGCGAGCTTCTCTTCGGCCTCGGTGAGCGGCTGGTCGACCGACAGCACCATGAGGGCCACGTCGAGCTGCGACAGGAAGCCGAGGGTGTGGTCGGTCCCGGTCTCGTAGACGGAGCCGAGCCCCGGCGTGTCGATGAGCGCGACGTGCGGTGGCAGGTCCAGGTCGGGCAGGGCCACCTCGACGCGCGCGAGTCCCTGCCGGTTGCCCGGGTTGCCCGCCTCGGTCACGTACCTGCCGAGATCGCGAGCGTCGACCGCGCTCTCCGAGCCGTCCTCGAAGTGGGCGACCGCACGAGCCGGGCCGCGTCTCAGCACCGTGACCACCGCGGTGAGCGGCACGACCCCGACCGGCAGTGCCGGCCGGCCGATGAGGGCGTTCAGGAGGCTGCTCTTGCCTCGCTTGAACTCGCCGATGGCTACGACGTAGAGGTCCTCTTCGGCGACCCGTCGCCGGGTTGCAGCGATATGCGCGGTCTCATCCTGATCGAACTCACCGGTTTCAAGGCGGTCCAACGCCGCCAGCCAGGAACGCTCGAGTCGTCCGGGTTCGCAGTCGTCGACGCAACTGGCGGTCAGAGTGCCTTGCAGCATTCCGTCTGACCCACGTGCATCTCCTGTCGGCACCAATGACACCTCCACGAAAAAAGGCTTCCGCCGGAAGATCCGGACAGAAGCCATCAGCGCACATCGCGCGTCTACGCGAGCTTCATCGCGTGCATCGCGTACTATACCACCAGCCGCGGAGCCGCACGCCTAAGCATGGAAGCGTCTGCCGCTGTCGTGTCACCCAAGGGTTATCATGTCCGTGGCGATGAGGCCCGCCAACGCGCCGTGACGGCTGATGGCTTCTACCGAGATTCGTTGGTGGAAGCGGGCCATGTCGTTGACTGGGCACGATTTCTTTGTCGCGGACTTCGTAGACCTCCTGGGCAGGCAGGGCTGTCCCTTGTGCGGAGCCGAAAGGCTCGACGAGGACCGCTGGGTCCGCACGTTTCTCCGCGACGGTCATCGCGACCCGGATGTGCGTCGCCGCTTCCTTGCAAGCGGGGGCCTATGCCGGGCGCACACGCATCTCGTGTGGCTGGCCTGTCAGAACGACGAGCGTGGCATATCCGCCGTCGCGGCGCTGTGCCGTCTGCTCGTTGAGCACGATTTGCTTACTCTGCCGCGCCGCGGCACGCGCAGGGCACCCAAGCGACCGCGTGGGCAGCCGTGCGAGGCGTGCGCGGCACGCCTGCGCGATGGCGAGCGCAAAGTCTACTTCTTCTGCCAGGCGCTCGCCGATCCGGGCCTGCGGCGTTCCTACTCCCGCCATCCCGATGGGCTCTGCGCGCGGCACACCGCGGCGGTTCTGAACGAAGCCGACGGGCCGCTGCGCGCGTTCCTGCTCAGAGACTGGTCCCTCCGCCTTTCAAACCTTCAGCGAAGGCTGGCCGAGTTCGACCGCAAGCGTGACTACCGCTTTCGTGGGGAGCCTCGTGGCGACGAGCAGCAGGCGCCGCACGACGCGCTGCTGCATTACGGGGGATCCACTTGGCCCGACCGAGATCGTGCGCGGTAGCCGACGTGCAACCTTCAGCCTAACGACACGGAGGTATCCCGATGCACCTGGAAGTCCGTGCCGTCATCTTCAGGGTGGACCGGACGGTCAGGCCAGCCTCGCCAGCTCCTTCGGAGTCACGAAGTCCGCGAGCTCGGCCGCGGCGGGGCCGAGCGTCGACCAGCCGCCGCTCCAGATGAGCGTGGCAAGGGCGGCCGTGGGGAACTTATGGGCGAGGTCGCCGCGTCTCGCGCCGCTTGAGGCCAGACGCACGGCGAGGTCCTGGATCGCGGGGTCGTGGCCGACCAACAGCACCGAGGCGATCTCGTCGCCCACCAGACGGAGCCTGGCAAGAAGGTCGTTCGCGGTAGCCGCGTACAAGCCGTCCTCGACGACGATCCTCGCTCCGGTGCGGGGGCCGAGGCCTATCCGTTCCACAGTCTCCCGGCTGCGCGCGGCAGAGGAGCACAGCACCAGCTCCGGAGCGACACGCTCGCGGGTCAG
>Ga0335080_10001540_pt1 | contig 22632 bp, 24 predicted proteins | sample Lox_Sample_34_FD_206720 | JGI IMG/M metagenome (GOLD analysis project Ga0335080, IMG submission 206720) | Soil microbial communities from Loxahatchee National Wildlife Refuge, Florida, United States - Lox_Sample_3.4 | ecosystem: Environmental > Terrestrial > Soil > Wetlands | place: USA...
ATGTGGATGGTCCTGCGAGATCGACCGCGTCTTGATACAGAAACCGCAGTAAAAGTGAGTGTCTCGCTGAGGCGACGATCGCTTCGCGATGCGTCCCCCAAGAGGCGAGCGCATGTTAACAGATTGCAGAGCAGTACTGAAGATCCGCCATCATCGGCGCGCTGCACTTGCCATGCAGCCCACGTAGGGCTTTTAGCGAGGCACCGAAGCATCGTCGCACCTCGGCGTTGCTTGTCATGTGAAGCCGCGGTGTCCAGACCGACGGAGTGCGTCCGAAACGTTATCTGCTCAATCCATCGTGTTCGTTATCCGATGCAGAAGAAGCCGACCTTGATCTGCTGGCTCAACGTGGCAGCGTGCGCGAGCCCGTAGACACCGAAGCCAAGCACGACTGCGCCGGAAAGCGCTCGTGCTGGGCGGCTGGCGAGCCATCCGCGCGGCCCATGAAGCAGGGCCGCGGCAACCAACAGGTTAGGCAAAGTGCCGAGGCCGAATGCAAGCATGATCGTCGCTCCGCTCAAAGCGCTGCCGCTCAGGAGCGCCGTGAACAGCATGGTGTACACCAAACCGCAGGGAAGCCATCCCCACAGCATCCCCAGGGCAAGCGCTTTGCCTGGAGAATCGGCGGGGAGGAACCGGCGCGTGAACGGCTTCAGCAATGACCAGAAGCGCGAGCCCAGGCGCTCGAGATGCGCGATCGGTCCGCGTATGCCCGCAAGGTAGAGTCCGAGCCCGATGAGGAGCAGGTTCGCTGCAGCATACAATGCGATCTGCACCGGCAGAAGTCCATCCAGCATCAAACCCAGACTACCCACACTGCCGGCGATCGCGCCGGCCAGTGCGTAGCTCGCGATGCGCCCGAGGTTGTAGCAGAGGTGGATCAGCCAGGCTGTCCCGTTCGTCCTCGGACCGCTTGCGAGCGCCGAGACGATCCCTCCGCACATACCGGCGCAATGCACTCCGCCCAGCAGGCCAGTGATGATCGCGACCCCGAGTATCGCCCAGGTGATCGTCATGTCCCGATGGCGTCTGCTATTACCGTATTGGGATCAGCAGCACGAGGCCCCGTCGTCTGCGCGCTTGGGACAACCCAGCGGACGCTCGTTCGCCGGCAGGGGGCAGCGGTTGATCTCGTTTGCCGTGCGCTGGAAAAAGCACGTCAGCGCGCTCGAGCACGCGGCGAACGCCCAGAACAGAAAGAAGCCCATCGAGTAGGTCGCGACGCGGCTCCAGGTGAGCGTTTCCCCGAAGAAGGTCAGATCGCTGGGGTCGAAGATGGTGAAGAAAACCGCCTCGGCTGCAGCCGCGACTAGGAACGACGGCCACAGGATCCAGATGAGTTTTCGGTTTGTCATTCTCGCCTCCGCGTTCTGTGCGGCGCAGGTTTCGCGCTATTTGGGTCGGGCTTCCAGCACGAATCGGTCCTCGGACGGATACCAGTCGCCGGTCAATCGCCACTGCAGTTGCGCGTCTCCAAGCTCCACATCCCAGCGCATTGCAGCGGGTAGCCGCACGCTCGCCTCGTAAAGACCCGGCTGAATCTGTTTCGCACCGATCTGTCGATCGAGGCCTGCCTTGGTCGGATGGATGAAGTGCAAGCGCAACTCGTCCGGGAGTTCCGCGCCCGTCAGCTGTATGCGCACCAGCGTCCGCTCTTGGTTCAACATCACGACCGCCCGATAGTCTCGCAGCGACGCCAGGTGGTCGCGGGCCAGTACCCGATTGATCGCCAGTCCCTCTTTGTAGTAGTTATCCACGACGAGTGGATCGGTCCACACCAACGCGAGATACAAGGTGTACACGCCGGCTGCGACCGCCGCCGCGGGCCCTGCCATCAATATCCAGGGCCAGGGCTCCCGATACCAAGGGGTAGTCGGATGGATAAGCGCACGGTCGGTCATTGGCTCTTCGCTCTCACGGGATGACAAAAGGTGCCCCCTCGATCACTTTGATCGGGGCGACATCGGGATGCGTCGCATCGATGGCTTCGATGGTGAACTGAATGCGATTCGATCCGCGTCTGCCGGAAGCCCGTGCGGCTTCGACCCGAACTGGAACCACTCGCGACGACGCGGGGGCCAGATGGATCGGTTGTGCACCGGTCTCCAGCTCGATGCCGTCCAGACCGGAGACCGTAATGCGCACGTCGCGCGCGATCTCCTGGGTATTCATGATCGCCAGCCGGTACACGTTCTGCACCTCAGGGTCGTCCGCGTCGTGCATGACGTTGCCGCGATCGCGGATCACGTCGACCTTCAGAGGCACTCGCTTGTAGAGCGTGATCGCCGCGCTGATGATGATGAGCCAGAGAATGCCGGTATAGACCAGCACCCGAGGTCGCAGTACCCGTTTCAGGATGCGATCGGTCTTATAGTGGCCTTTGAGCGCGCTCTCGGTCGAATAGCGGATCAGGCCCTTCGGATACCCGACCTTCTCCATGACCTGGTTGCAGCCGTCGATGCAGGCGGCGCAGCCGATGCACTCGTACTGCAGACCGTTGCGAATGTCGATTCCGGTCGGGCAGACTTGCACGCAGATGCCACAGTCCACGCAATCACCGAGACCTTTGGCCTTGTAGTCGACGTTGCGGCCGCGCGAGCCGCGCTGCTCGCCCCGTTCGCTGTCATAGGTGATGATCAGCGTATCCGAATCGAACATCACGCTCTGGAAGCGGGCGTACGGGCACATGTACTTGCACACCTGCTCGCGCATCCAGCCAGCGTTGCCGTAGGTCGCGAAGCCGTAGAACAGAATCCAGAACGTTTCCCATGGCCCGGTATGCAGGCTCAACACCTCGTGCCCGAGCGTCTGGATCGGCGTGAAGTAGCCGACGAAAGTGAACCCGGTCCACAGGGCGAGCGCGATCCAGAGCCCGTGCTTCGCGGCTTTGAGCCCGAGCTTCCGCGCGGAGAGCCGTCCCTTGTCCAGCTTCATGCGCGCCAGCCGTTCGCCTTCGATCACGCGCTCGATCCACATGAAGATCTCGGTGTAGACCGTTTGGGGACAGGCGAAGCCGCACCACAGCCGGCCGGCCACTGCCGTGAACAGGAACAGAGAGTACGCCGAGATGATCAGCAGAACAGTGAGGTAAACGATGTCCTGCGGCCAGAATACCAAGCCGAAGATGTAGAACTTGCGTGAGGCGAGATCGAACAGGACCGCCTGGCGCCCGTTCCAGGTGAGCCACGGCACACCGTAGAACACCAGTTGTGTGAGCAGCACGACGGCCCAGCGAGCAACCGCGAATTTGCCGTGCACGGCTCGCGGGTAGATTTTCTTGCGGACCTCGTAGAGGTCTTGCTCGGCACTTTCCGCGATAGCGGTGCCGTTCATTGTTCTGATTGGCGCGTCCATTGCCGAGGGTATTTACGTACGAGCTTCAACGATGGACCGGCAAGTTTCAATGATGAGTTGGGCTACGCTAGCGGCCGCAACCACCCCGTCGCTTCGCGCCACCCCTCCCTGAAAAGGAGGGGAAGGAAAAATCCCTCCCCGCCTGCGAGAGGAGGGGTGCCCACGCAGTGGGCGGGGTGGCGGAAGGGTGCTCCTCCGCATGAATGGAGTCCGTCCGTGGGCGGCCCCCATTCACTTCCCATCCGGATGCGACAGGCTGTACACATAGCCGGCCACAATGTGCACTCTCTCCGGCCCCAGGAACTCGCCCCACGCCGGCATTACGCCATTGCGGCCCTTGTCGATGGTTTCGACCAGCGTCGTCTCGCCGCCGCCGTATAGCCAGATGTCGTCCGTGAGGTTGGGTGCTCCGAGCGCCGGATTACCCTTGCCGTCGGCTCCGTGACAGGCGACGCAGTTGGCCTGAAACAGCTCCTTCCCGTGAGACGCGCGCAGTGCGTCGTGCGTCTTGCCCGACAGAGACTTCACGTAATGCGCCAAGTCCTTCACACCTTGATCGCCGACGATCTTTCCCCACGCCGGCATCACGCCGCTGCGGCCGTTCGTTATCGTGGCTACGATCGTTTCCGGATCCCCGCCGTACAGCCAGTCGTTATCGGTCAGATTTGGAAAGCCTTTGCCGCCGCGCGCATCGGATGCGTGGCACTGCGCGCAATAGTTCAGAAACAACCGCTGTCCTGTTTCCCGAGCCTGAGGATCCGCGGCGACTTCGGGGATCGACATCGCCGCGTACTTGGCATAGAGCGGCTCGTATTTCTGCTTGGAGGCGGCTTCCTCGGCGTTGTATTGCCCCTTCGAACTCCACTTCAACAGACCCGGAAAGCTGCCGAGACCGGGATACAGGATCAGGTAGCACAACCCGAAGACGATCGTGATATAGAACAGCCACATCCACCACCGTGGGAGGGGATTGTTGTATTCCTCGAGATTCTCGTCCCATACGTGGCCCATGACGCCGGCCTTCTGCCCGGCAGCCATTCGCTTGGTAGACAAACCCCAAAGCAGCACCGCGCAAGCGAGAATACTGGCGACAGTCATGATCGCGATGTAGACGCTCCAGAACTCGTTGCCGAAATCGCTCACGCTTGCCTCCCGCTACGGCCCGCTGCGCGAGGCGAATCCTCATCGTCGAGCACGCTCGACGCGACATCCTCGAATCGCGATTTGCGCTTCGCCCCGTACGCCCACCAAACGACGCCCGCGAAGATCAGGAACGTCAGAACCGTCGAGCCGGCCCGGAATATCGTGACGAGATCCATGGCTACTTCACTCCTTTCAGCGCGGTGCCCAGGCTCTGGAGGTACGCGATCAAAGCATCGGCTTCGGTCTTGTCCTGCAGCGCTTCGGGCGACTTGGCGATCTCTTCGTCGGTGTAGGGGACCCCGATCATGCGCATGACTTTCATTTTGGCGGTGATGGAAGCGGCGTCCGCGGAGGTGCGCGCCAGCCACGGATAGCCTGGCATGTTCGATTCCGGAACCACATCGCGCGGCTGCTCCAGGTGCTGGCGGTGCCAGTCGTCGCTGTAGCGCCCGCCGACCCGCGCCAGGTCAGGGCCGGTGCGCTTGCTTCCCCATAGAAAGGGGTGGTCGTAGATGAACTCTCCGGCTACCGAGTAGTGCCCGTAGCGCTCCGTCTCTGCGCGGAACGGACGAATCATCTGGCTGTGACAGTTATTGCAGCCCTCCCGGATATAGATGTCGCGGCCCGTCAGCTGCAGCGGGCTGTAGGGCTTCAGCCCGGCAACCGCTTCGGTGGTCGAGCGCTGAAAAAACAGCGGCACGATCTCCACCAGTCCGCCGACGCTGACCACCAGAATGACCAGAATCACGAGCCAGGTCATGTTCTTCTCGATGAACTCGTGTCCCGATGGGATTTGCGTAGCCATGGGTTTGCTCTTGCAGGATTTAGGGAGGGGGGATCAGGCGTGCGCGCTCATCGGAGCGAGCACCGGAGCATCCACGGGTTTCGCTCCACGCACTGTCCTCCAGACGTTGTATGCCATGATCAGCATGCCGGAGAGGAACATCAGCCCGCCTAGTAGCCGGATGGCATAGAACGGATAAGTTGCCTTCACACTTTCCACGAACGTGTAGGTCAGGGTTCCGTCGGGATTCACCGCCCGCCACATCAGGCCCTGCATCACACCCGCGATCCACATCGCCGCGATATAGAGCACCACGCCGATAGTGGCGATCCAGAAATGCGCCGTGATGAGCCGGACGCTATGCATTTCGGTCCGCCCGAACAGCCGCGGGATCATGTAGTAAAGGCTGCCGATCGAGATCATCGCCACCCACCCAAGCGCGCCCGAGTGCACGTGACCGATCGTCCAGTCGGTGTAGTGCGATAGCGAGTTCACGGTCTTGATCGACATCATCGGCCCCTCGAAGGTCGACATGCCGTAGAAAGACAGCGAGGTGATCAGGAACTTGAGAATCGGGTCGGTGCGCAGCTTGTACCACGCACCCGACAGCGTCATGATGCCGTTGATCATTCCGCCCCAGGAGGGAGCCAGCAGGATCAGCGAAAACACCATCCCCAAGGACTGGGTCCAGTCGGGCAGGGCGGTGTAGTGCAGGTGATGCGGGCCCGCCCACATGTAAGTGAAAATGAGGGCCCAGAAGTGCACGACCGACAGGCGATAGCTGTATATCGGTCGTCCGGCCTGCTTCGGCACGAAGTAATACATGATGCCGAGGAACCCCGCCGTCAGGAAGAAGCCCACTGCGTTATGGCCGTACCACCACTGGACCATCGCGTCCTGCGCGCCGGAATACACATAGTAGGATTTCCAGAAACTGACCGGCACCTCCGCACTGTTCACGAGATGCAGCAGTGCCACCGTGAGAATGAAAGCACCGAAGAACCAGTTGGCGACATAGATGTGCGGCACTTTGCGCTTGGCCAAGGTGCCGAAGAACACGATCGCATACGACACCCATACCAGCGTGATCAGGATATCGATCGGCCATTCGAGCTCGGCGTACTCGTGCGAGGTGGTGATGCCTGCCGGCAGCGTAAGCGCCGCCGCGACGATCACCGCCTGCCAACCCCAGAACGTGAAGGCTGCGAGCTTGTCCGAAAACAGCCGCGCATGACAGGTGCGCTGGACAACGTAGTAGCTGGTCGCGAACAGCGCGCAGCCGCCGAAGGCAAAGACGACCGCGTTGGTATGCAGCGGCCGCAGGCGTCCGTACGAGAGCCAGGGAATGCCGTACGTCAGGTCGGGGAACATGAGCTGCGCCGCGATCACGACGCCGACCAGCATGCCGACGATGCCCCACACCACCGTCATGATCGCGAACTGCCGGACGACCTTGTAGTTGTAGGTTTGCTCCTCGGCAATCTCGTTCGCCTGGGCGACAGCACCCGTACGCAGTGCAGACATGGTTTCTCCGTTGTTAGTCGAGGTCAGGCGAGCAACTCTTGCCTCGGACGCCGCATATTACGAACGGAGAGCGACGGATTGTTTGACCTGGATCAAACAAAAGCCTCCGCAGCCGTCAGGGCTTGGTGGACGGGCTGTCGTCGTCCTGCAGGATGCGGTGGGCGGGACCTTCGAGATCGTCGAATTGCCCGTTCTGCAGCGACCAGCGGAACACGGCCCCGATGAGAAGGGCGAGGACCACCGACAGCGGGATCAGGAGATATACGATGTCCATCCGATCACGCTTGCGATGCGCACGGAACGACATCGGCGCTCGATGTTGCTGTCGTGTGGATCGCGTCTACGATGCGGGTCCGCTGAAGGAAGCCGACGCGAAGCGAATTCAGGACGACGACGAGCGAGCTGATGCCCATGCCGACTCCGGCCATCCAGGGCGTGACCACGCCCGCTGCAGCCAGCGGCAGCGCAGCGAAGTTATATAGGGCAGCCCAGAGCAGGCTTTGCCGTACGATTCGCCTGGTTCCGGCGGCGAGCGCGAAAGCGTCGATCAAACTCTGCAGGCGTCCCGACAGCAATACCACGTCCGCTTGCGCCTGCGCCAGCAGTGCGCCGCTGCCCATTGCGACCGAGAGCTGCGCCTGCGCCAGGACCGGCGCGTCGTTGACTCCGTCGCCGATCATGGCCACCACGGCCCCGTCGCGCTGCATCGCCAGCATGCGTGCCTGCTTATCCTGCGGCAGCAGGGAGGCTTCGTAACCGTCGACACCGAGCTGGCGGGCCACCGGTTCCACCGCACCCACCGCATCGCCGCTCCAGACCAGCACGCGCTTGCCTTGTGCGCGCAGTTGTCGAACCACCGCGGCTGCCCCCGGGCGCACACGATCGACCAGATCGAAGCACGCGAGCCACTGGCGTTCGCGCCCGAGCCAGATGCGCGTCGCACCAGCAGCCGGCACTGAAGTCGGCCCCGGTGTGCCTACAAGCTCGGCGACGAACGACGACGTGCCGAGGCGATAGCGCGTACCGTTCACGCAACCCTCGATCCCCGCGCCGGGGACGTTGCGCACGTCAGACGCGACGGGGCCGGCCCCGTCCGGGGCAGCAACCGTCAGTGCCGCAGCGACGGGATGTTCGGAAGTCCGCTCCAGCGCGGCCGCCACGGCCAGCGCCTCGTGTGGTTCTACCCCTCTGCGGGGCATGACCGCCACGAGTCCGAGCCGCCCTTCCGTCAGCGTACCGGTCTTGTCGAACACGACGTGTGTCACGCCGGCAAGCGAGTCGATCGCATGCGCACGCACGGCGACAACGCCGCGCTGCGCGAGCTGACCTACGGCCACGGTCATGGCCATCGGCGTCGCAAGCGAAAGCGCGCAGGGGCAACTGACGACCAGGACGGCGACCATTACCCACGGCGCGCGCCCCGGATCGACGTACAGCCAGACCAGCGCACTGACTAGCGCGACCAGCAGGACACCCGCGACGAACCAGCCCGCGACCCGATCTGCCACCTCGCCGATTCGGGGGCGTTGTGCTGCCGCGTTCTGCACCATGCGACGGATGCCCGACACACACGTGTCCTCGCCGACGCGGGTCACTCGCATCACGACGGGACTCAATCGGTTCAATGCGCCTCCGATGACCTCGTCCCCGCCTTTCTTGCGCAAGGGCGTGCTCTCGCCGGTCAGCAGCGATTCATCGCATTCCGTATCCCCCTGCACGACCTTGCCGTCGGCGGGAAAGCTTTCGCCGGGACGAACCAGGACCAGATCGTCGATATGCAGGCTGATCGCCGCTACCTCCTCGGTCTCCGCGCTGCGCGCCTGGTCGACGAGACGGTGCGCGGCAAGGGGAAGGGCCTTGTCCAGATATTCGAGGTTCGCGGCGGCCTTCTGCCGGGCGCGCATTTCGAGGTAGCGCGCCGACAGCAGGAAAAACACGAACATCGCGAGCGAGTCGTAGTAGACCTCCTGTCCGCCGGTAAAGGTGGCGAACAGGCTGGCGGCGAACGCGACGCCAATGCCCAGAGCGACGGGCACATCCATGCCGAGACGCCGGTGCCGCAAGTCGCGCATCGCGCGCTGGAAAAACGGCCACGCGGAATAGAAGACAACTGGAATGGTCAGCACGAGACTCGCCAGACGCATGAGCAGCCTCAGGTCGTTCCCCATCGTGCCGTCTTCTGCAAGATATGGAGGTAACGCGTACATCATCACCTGCATCATGCCGAAGCCTGCAACGAACAAGCGCCAAAGCGCGGCGCGCGTTTCGCTCTTGCGTGCTTCCTCCGCGTTCGCAGAAGTGGCAGGCCAAGCCCGGTAGCCGATCAACGCGATCTGACCAAGAATTTCCGACAGCTTGATGCGGGAGGAATCCCAGCGCACGTGAGCACGACGCGTCGCGTAGTTGATGTCGGCGGCGCTCACCCCCGGCAGCCGAGACAGATGCCGCTCGTTGAGCCAGACACAGGCGGCGCAGGTGATGCCTTCAAGGATGAGCGTCGTTTCGCGTTCGCTGATGCCAGTGCGACGCACGAATCCGAGCTCGACTTCGGGCTGATCGTAAATGGCGAGACTGGCATCCGCCTCGACCCCATTGGTTTCGGCGCGCCGTGCGAACGCTGTTCGGGTCCTGTAATAGGACGACAAGCCGCTCTCGGCGATGGCCTCTGCGACGGCCTGACAGCCGGGGCAGCACACGGCGTGACGTTGTCCATCCACGAGCGCAAAGTAGGTCCGCCCGGCCGCGAGGGGCAATCCGCAGTGGTAGCAAGCGGTTGTGGCGAACATTCCAGAGTCATCGGCTCGAGGTGGAAGCCTGGCTTGCGCGGACAGGCGGGAACCGAGCCAATGCTAACGGCGCCTGGCGGAGCCGATTTGACTTAGATCAAGGTATGTATCGGGACCAACGTCGTGCGGCGCAGTGGCAATACTCAGAACTTGAAGGTCGCGCCAAACACAGGCCCGGTCATGCGCAGGTCGATCTCGTCGTTGACACTGTACGAAAGGCTGCGCACGAGGAGCACCGCATCGCCCCAGCCGAAGTGGTAGCCGACGCCGAGCGCCGCCTGCCATGTCCAGTTGCTGGATGCTCCGCCGATGTCGGCGTAGTAGGGCACGAACCAGCTGCTCTCACCCAGCCGCACCTGCCCTTTCAGGCCAACGATCGCGTCCCAGACGTTGTTCGTCTGAGAAATACTGCCGGTTTTCGCGAGCGAGCCGACCGGCCCGGAAAAATTCCACCCCACCGAGCTGCTCAGGTTCAGCAGGCGCACACCTCCGAAAAGATCGAGGAAGCCCTCGGGCTTGTGCAAGACGGAGTACCCCCCCGCAAGCGTCCACACGTTCGCGACCACGCTCCACGAACCATTCTCGTTGAACGGCACCTCGACATTCCCGCCTGGTCCCGTGACGGATTGGACTGCCGAGTCATGCCCGCCCAGGTGCAGATAGATGTAGTCGGTGAAAATGAGAGCGTCGCCCTTGCGGGCTTCGCCGGCGAACATGGCCGCGAAGTCGAGGGACTGAAGATAGCTGTCGGGCTCGGCCGTCGCAGTCAGGCTTCCGCCTGCACCTGCCGGATTCTGATAGGTGATCGTTCCGCTCATGTCCGGCAGCCATAGATACGGAGTAATGGCGAAATGCCACTTCCCGTCGAACATGTCTTCCTCGGCGCTGACCGGTGCCACCGGCGCAAGCGCGATGACGCCGAAGATCAATACAACCAGCTGTCGTCCGACTGGGATAGCTCGAATCATGTCGTTGATCCTTGTGTCATGTTATGCGCGATTCTTTGCTGTGCCTCGTGTGTCTACGCGTTGCTCGGCTCCGGTAGGACGAGAATCGGCCGCTAGACTGGGGCAGGAACCCCACCGCGTCAATTGGACCATGGTCCAAGCGACTTCGCCTGACAGCGGGTCCCTCATCCCGATGCAAGTGGATCCGGGGCCTGTTTACGCGCGTTTGGCCTCCGCGAGTTCGTCCGCGTACGGTCGGAAGTTTGCCTTCTCTGTTCCGCAGTCGGGGCAGCGCCAGTCGTCTTTGATCGAAGCGAACGGTATCCCCGCGGCGATTCCGGGTCCGCCTTTGAGCTCGTCGAATATGTAGTAGCAGCCGCGGCAGATGTAACTGTGCTGCTCCGGCGTCCCCCCCTGTGCGGACGGGAGCGCGTCATACGAGGACGTCGCTGGATCGGACACCGCGACGGGATCGCCGACCACGACCTTGCCGCTCGTGCGCGCAACGAGATAGATGCCGAGGTCCTTATGGCCAAATGTCCGGCGCAGCGACCCCGGGATGTCCAGATCGCGCTCGCCGGTGGCGGGATTGACGTTGGTCGCCCCGCAGCGGCCGTTCCTGCGGTCGACGCGGAAGAGCGCGTCGCCGAGCGTGATGTCGCTGCCGATCCAGTCGAATTCCCTCCAGGGCTCCACGCCGTCGATATAGAAATTGGCGCGAAAGCGCAGCGGATCGATCGCGACGCCCCATTCCTTTTCCAGGCTGCGCACAGTCGCGAGATTGATGCACGACATCACGTTGTCGGGCTTGTCCATGAAATGGCCGTCCGGCGCATGCAGGAGCTTCGGCGCCGCTTGCAATGGCACTTGCGTTTGAATGAAGGCCTCGACGGCTGCCCGCCCGTGTTTGGTGCTGAGGTCGGCACTGAGCACGCTTTCGGTGCGCGAAGAATCAGCGGGCGACGACGCACTTCTACGCAGCACAGTGAGCTGCATCGTTTCGATGTCGAGATGCGTCTGCACGCGCGCCAACGCGTTGTCGAGCATCAGCATCACGAAGAAGCCCTTCTTGGCCCAGCGCGGCGCGTCGGGGTCGACCGGCACGCCGGGGCGGGCCAGAGCGAAAACGCGGTCGAACGGAAACGGTTTTCCTGCTTCGAGCGCGATGCCGCGCACGGGCTGCGGGCTGAGCCCCTTGATCGGATATCGGTAGATGCCACGGACAATGCGCATTGCGGTCGCCTCCTGGCCGAAAGCTTTCGCTGCTCGATGCGCACCGCACAGCACGAACCGTGCGAAGGCAAACATGGATAGGTCTTGGCGATGAAGCGGTGCGTCCTGGAAGGCGGGCTGGTGTGGAATGCTCACCCGAGGATTGATCGCGAGCTGGCGGGACCGCCATTTCTACCTTCGGTCGGAAAAGACACGCGTGCTGCTTGCGGACGTGAGAATATTCGGCGGGCCGGTAAGCGCACCGAAAGCGGATGCTGTTCAATCAGGAGGATTTAGCTATGCACGTAAAAATTGCCGCCAGCCTTGTCGCCGTCGTGCTCGCCGGGTGTGCCGGCGGGGGATCTGCTCCTGCACCGAAGGAAGTCCCATTGACGAGAGACCAGCTGGTGGCAAACCATACCAACACGATCCTCACGTATCGCTTGAGCGACGGCGGCAGTGGCCGGAACGTCTTCGACGGTGACGGAGGAGTGAAAGGCACCTACAACGGCAAAGCGGGACCGGAAACGGACTCCGGGCGCTACGCGTGGGAGAAGGGCAACGTCGATTGCATCTTCTGGAACAGTGGAGGAAAGAGTTGCTGGGCGGAGTACAAGGTCGGAGAAAACAAGTACGTGGCTCACGAGCAAGGGGGCAAGAAGCGCACTGCGGAGTATTCGGTCCAGCCTGTGCAGCAGTGACGTATTGAGGCGATTCGCCCAGTTGATCGCCGAATTCAGTCTCGCACCACGAGAACGGGTCAGAGCTTCCCAACAACTGGCGCACTAGAACCGCAATCGGCAAGGTGATCGAAGGTGTAAGCGAAACGCTGCGGGTCGGGCGCGTCGCTGTTGCGGAATCCGGGATAGTCCGGCCGATGAGGCGACAGCGATCGGCAAGCAACGACATGGGGGTCGCAAACATCCGCCATGAGGACGGAAAACCGTGCAGCAGCAGGATGGTTGGGGCGGATGCCCGGTCCGGCTTCGCGGTAGAAGATCTGGAGGCCGTCGACGGCTATCGAATGATATGTAGTCGTAGTGTTCGTCGACATTTCGAGAGCCTCGGATGAGGCGCAGAACGAGAGCACGAATGCCAGGGCGAGGGCCACCATCGATCCATGTCGTGCATGCATTTAGATGTCCTCGCAGCGCCGCCAGGAACGTGGCACCATCGATGCCGGCGACCGCGCTCGGGACAGATGCAGACGTCCACCGCTAGAACTGCACTCCCCGCGTCAGCGCTCCGTCGACGACGAGGTTGGTGCCCGTCACGAAACTCGCGGCGCGGCTGGCAAGGAACGCAACGGCGTTTGCCATCTCCTGCGGCGTTCCCATCCGACCGGTCGGATTCAAAGCCAGCGCTTGAGCGTACAAGGCCGGGTTGCCGTCCTTGATCTGATTCCACACGCCGCCCTCGAAATAAGTGTTGCCCGGCGAGACCGTGTTGGCGCGGATGCCCTTGGCGGCCAACTGATACGCCAGCCCCTGCGTGTAGTGAATCAGCGCTGCCTTGAATGCACCATAGGGGCCGGCCGCGAAATCGACCTCTCGACCCGACACGCTCGATATTGTGACGATCGAGGGCGCTTTGCTGGCTTCGAGATAGGGCATCGCTGCGTCCACCAGTCTGACTGCGCCCATGAGGTCGACGTCGAAGCCCTTTTTCCAGCTTTCCTCGTCGCCGCCGATCGCCAACGCGCTGACATTGGCGACCACGATGTCGATTCCGCCGAGGCTTTTTGCCATCGCCTGGGCCCAGGCTTTCAACGCCGGCCCATCCCCGACATCGACCGCCGCGCCGAATGCGCGAACGCCCTTGCTCTGCAGCCTGCTGACCGCTGCGCTCACGTCCTCCGCATGCCTCGCGCAAATGGCAACGTCGGCACCTTCGGCGGCCAGCGTCTCCGCGATCGCGCGCCCGATTCCCTTCGTGCCGCCAGTTACGAGCGCACGCAATCCCTTCAATCCCAGATCCATTCGATGCTCCCTTAGTAGAAAAACGCGAAACGTCGTCTGGCCGTTGCCTTGCGGCTACCCGGGCTCACGGACTGCCTGACTACCCGGTGTGCGGGTTCGAAACCTGCCAGGAAGCAGTGCAGTTTAGAACCTATCTCACGATTGTTCTTGGCCCGGGTTCTGGTCAACCGGATCGGCTGCATCGGATCGCGTTGATATCCCGGCTTTCGAGTATTGCTTTGGGTGCGCCATGCCTTGCCAGCTCGATCATCGCGCATCCGATCTGCTCCGTCGTCGTCACGTAGCCTGGAAAGATGGCTTTCAAGAGCGGAAGAATCGGTCCCGTCACTGCATAGAAGATGCGGTAGAGCCTGGTCCGGGATTTGATCCCGTGCAGTGGCTGGATAGCACCGGGGCGCAGCATATAAGCCGCCTTGAACGGCAGACGAATCAGCGCATTCTCCGTCCTGCCTTTAACTCGCGCCCACATGGTGCGACCGCGTTCGCTGCTGTCGGTGCCCATGCCCGATATGTAGATGAACGTCATGTTCGGGTTAAGCTTCACCAGAGTCTGGGCGACGGCAAGCGTGATGTCGTAGGTGACGTGCGTGTAGGTTTCTTCAGTCAGTCCCGCAGAAGAAATGCCGAGGCAGAAGAAGCAGGCGTCGAAGCCGGAAAGCTCTGACTGAAATGCCGAGAGCTCCAGCAGATCCTTCTGCACGAGCTCGCGCAGCTTGCCGTGCCGTTGCCCGATAGCCGCCCGTCCTATCGCGAGGACCTCGCCGATATCGCGGTCGAGCAGGCATTCCCGCAGGACGCCTTGCCCCACCATGCCCGTCGCCCCGAAGAGAATCACGCGCATTGTACTTGGCCCGCAACGAAGGAAGACAATGGACAACTGCGGCAGACTTGAGGAGCCATCATATGCTCAGCGCGCGGGCTCGGGATGTCATCCGTCGACCGGCGCTGTAACCTGAAGGAGGAAGCAGCATGTCTATCGAAGTCGAAAAGAAAGATCGCGTCTGGACCGTGATTCACAACCGACCTCAAGCCCGCAACGCCATGGATCCGGAGAGCGCCGATGCATTGACCCGGGCGTTTCTGGCTTTCGACGCCGACGACGAGGCGCGCGTGGCCGTGCTGTATGGCGAGGGCGGGGCCTTCTGCGCCGGCTGGGATCTCAAGTACGTCAGCACGCTCAATATGGATTATCCGCTCGGCGAGCTGGATATTCCTCCGGCAGCGCCGCGCGGCAACGGGGGCGAGATTCCGCGCGGTCCGCTAGGGCCGACCCGGCTCGAACTGGACAAACCGGTCATCGCGGCCATAGCAGGGCCTGCTGTGGCGGGCGGGATGGAGCTCGCGCTGTGGTGCGATTTCAGGGTGATGCAAGATGACGCTTATTTCGGCGTCTATTGCCGCCGCTGGGGAGTCCCCTTGATCGACGGCGGTACAGTACGTCTGCCTCGCATCGTAGGGCAGGGCCGCGCGCTCGACATCATTCTAACCGGGCGCAAGGTTCCGGCAGAGGAATGCCTGAGCATCGGGCTGTGCGAATATCTCGTGCCAAACGGTGAAGTGCGCGCAAAGGCGGAAGAACTTGCCCGGACAATCGCATCTTTCCCGCCTGTCTGCGTGCGGACGGATCGCCGTTCGGCCATCAAGAGCCACGGCCTGCCGGTGCGCGATGCGTTGATACAGGAGTGGTACAACGGTCGCGAAGCGTTGGTCAAAGACGGGACCGCGGGTGCTGCGCGGTTTAAGAGCGGCTTGGGCCGTCACGGCGACTACAGGAAAATCTACTGACGCGCTTGCATGGCGAGCGCGGCCAGGCGCGAGCCGATCGCGGGCGCGAATTTGAACCCGTGGCCAGAGCATGCCGAGCCGACGACCACGCGACCGTGTCGTTCGAGGATGAAGCTCTCGTCGGCGGTACTCGTGTAGAGGCATGTTTGGGTTTCGACCGGTCGCGGCTCGGCGAGTAGAACATGCTTTCCGACCCAAGCCGTGATCGCATCCACCAGGGCGGGGTCGGGTTCGCCGACCGTAGATGGGTTGACTTCCGGCCCCGCATGGTGCGCGGCGGCCTTGATACCGTGCGCCGGGTCGGCGAGGGCATAGAGGAAAATTTCTCCGGTGCGCGGCCCAAACGATACGAATGCCGGCATCGGGCGCGGATCGACCGGACGGAAGTAACACACGGTCTCGCGCGTCACGCGGACGGGAAGCGGCGGCTGGATAAGATCGTTGACCCATGCTCCTGCCGTGACCACGACACAGTCGGCATCGAGGTCGCCAAGGGAAGCCACGCGTGCTCCGTAACGCACATCGATGCCACGCGCAAATGCAGCGAGCGCTCGATCGGCGCGAACGATGCCGGCCTCCGGTTGAAGCATTCCGAGCGATCCGGGCGGAAGGAGGAGGGGAAATCGGCGCTCCGCCTCGTCTCGCTCGAGGCGCTGCCACACAACGCCGCAGGATTCCAACGCAGCCGCCGAGCTGTCGCGTAGATCGGTGACGATTTCTATCAGGCCGTTGAGCTCGAGCAGCCGCTCTCCGGATTCGGCCTCGAGCTCCCGCCAACCTGCGAGTGCCTCCTGCGCGAGGCGCACCCACCCGGGCTCGGTATAGGCAAGCCGGAAGATGCGTGACCGGCCATGGCTCGATCCGCGAGCGTGTCCGCGCTCGAATTGCTCGTATACGACGACGTTGCGCCCCGCGCGCGAAAGTGCGCGTGCCGTCGCAAGTCCCATGATCCCGGCTCCGACAATGGCAATGTCCGCCATAAACTCCAATCTGAAAGATTCGTGCGCAGACCGAGCGGAAGACCGCCCGCATGCTGAGCAAACCGCGCGGTCATCGCGACACGGTGGCTGGCATCCTCGCACTCGTTACGCCTGTACGGCGGTTCAAGTTTGGCCGCGTAGGTCCTCGCGGTCGAACGCCCTCACCGTCGGTTGAATCATTCACCCGCATTTTGCACGACGTTTGGAGGCCGTGCGCTAAGCGCACAGACTACACGCACAAAGGTGAGAAGGAATGCATGTGTCCTTTACACGGGAGGATGGAAATTCCTACAAGCCTTGAGAGTTCTCCCGACGCAGGGTATTGATTTTATGACAACGCTATCTAAGGCTCGGAGGTTGCATTGGAGCCAAGCACGGAAGGTATGCGAGGGTGAACCGTGAAAGTCATACTATTGATATTGTGCGTAGAGGTTACGGGTTGCAGCCTGCTGAACGGGCCAACAAGCGTCCTTCATGACGATCAGGGACACACCCGGTATTGCGATCACGTGCTTGGCGGCAACGGCGATCATGAATATGCCGTCTGCGTCCGCGAAGCGAATCAGGCGGGGTATCGTCTGGCACGAACGGACTGACCAGCACGATCCCAGGATGGAGTATTGAGGGCTAGCGAATCCGCCCCCCACCTGCGTGGCAGGCTTCTTGTACTCAGCGTGGGTAACGAGCTACATGCGCTCTCGTCAAGCGAAGTGCAAAGGATCGAGCAATCTTTTACTTCGAGTTATGAGGAAAGGCGCGATCCTACGGACCCATCATCGCGTACGCTCGATGATGCGGTCCAGATCCAGCAGGCATTCGCGCTCGAATCGCAGAAACTCGTCGGCCCCCTGCAGGCCGGATAGAGCTTCATTTTCGATCAGCTCGAGCAGCGCCAGAGCCATCGACGCCGGCATCTGCACGGTCGCACCTGCCATGTCCAAGGGGTCGTCGATGACAAGGGCGGTACCCCTCTCATCGAATGGTCCTACCGAGACCAACAGGCCGCTGGCCTTTGCGAGCTCGCTCAGACGCTTGATCTGAGCGGCAGTGCGCTCATCCATGGCTTTCGGCGAGGATTCAGCCAGCGGATGCGTCTGCTTCCTCGAGCTTTTTGAGCTTCTTTGCCGTAACCGCCTCGGACAACTCCCGCTTCTCGATTCGGACCCCGAGTTTTTGGCCCTGTGAAGACCGCACGGTTATCACCCAATAGGACTTGCCTTCTCCGGTAATCTCGAACAACGTATCCGTGCCGAAAAGTTCATAGCTATCGCCGATCATGTCGATTCCTCGCTGACGTTAAGTGTAAGGTCGCCCAACTCCTATGAAACGGCGACTCTGTATTACGGCAGGATGCTCCGGGTCTGTAGGGCCTGGCGCGATTCTCAGGTTCGCTCCGGGTCAGACTGCGTATTTGCACAGGCCTCAGATGGCCAAAATCTGCAGTGAAGTCAGGGGCAAGTGACCAGAAAGCGCGGACGTTCTGGTGCAACCAGTTCGCAGGGCTGTCCCACAGAACGCAGCTTCAATTGTGAGGGAAGTCCTTGCACACAGAATAGGTCGACAGTTGCCGAAGACGGGGTGCTTGTCGGCCAGAAGGGGTCTTCCGGTCGTCCAAATCGTTCAATAGCAGACGTTGATTGAGGCTCCCGCCGTGCACTGTGGAATTGAGTCAAGCTGCCTCAGACTCTTCGCGAATTGCCTGGTAGCGCCTAAGATGGTGGTCACCAAGAATTCCGAACACGCTATTGACAGTCAGATCCACAACGACAACCCGGGATGTGCCAACAGAGGACCGAGATGAACGAGGAAGCCGTATTGAGGAGGGTCGACCAGCGCGGTGTCGCTACCGTAACGCTGAACCGTCCGGAGGTAAACAATGCCTACGACGAGACGGTTGTCCAAGGTCTCCACGAAGCCATGAACGAGCTTGGCGCGCATCCGGGGCTGCGCGTCGTGGTCCTCTGCGGCGCGGGCAAGCACTTCCAAGCCGGAGCCGATCTCAAATGGATCCGGCGGGTAGCGGCGCAGCCGGTCGAGGAAAACGAGCGCGTCTCGCGCGCGACCGCGATGGCGGTGCACCGGCTCAACACTCTTCCAGTGCCCACGCTGGCTCTCGTGCAGGGCGGCTGTTTCGGCGGCGGCACGGGGATCATCGCCGCGTGTGACGTGGTGATCGCTGCCGATGACGCGATGTTCTCGATCGCGGAGACGCGCTGGGGGCTCATCGCGGGGATCATCCTACCTCAGCTCGCCGACGCCATCGGCGTGCGCCACGTGCGTCGGTACGCGCTCTCTGGAGAGCGCTTCGGAGCTCACGAGGCTCGGCGCATTGGCCTAGTGCACGAGGTGGTGCCGACAGGCGAGTTGCACGCTGCTGGAGAGCGCCTCGTTACGCAGATTCTGCAGAATGCGCCCGAAGCTAACGCGCAGACCAAGGCGGCTGCCCTCGAGTTCGCGTGGGGTTCGGTGACCGATGCAGTGCTTGGGCGGCTCATCGCGCAACACGGGGCCAAGCGTCGCAGCGCCGAGGCGACCGAAGGCCTTGCTTCGTTTGCGGAGAAGCGCGCCGCGCGCTGGTTTGCGTAACCAAAAAATGGATCGATTTGCGCCTGTCATCCAACGCCTCAGATCGGCCATGAGCAGGTCTTTGAATGCGTCGCCCTATGCGCTCCAAAGCAGACATTGAGCTTGACCGGACCGGTAGAACGGGCCGAGATGCCGCTTTTCCCAAGTAGGACGGTCCGTAACTTGTGCCGCCGTCCCGTGGGGCCGGGCGGTCTGCGGCGAAGCGATGGGAACGGTGCGTACACGAACGCAGTCAGAATCGAGCCATTGCGGCGGCGGGCCGACAAGGCAAGGAGGGATCGCTGCTACTTCGGCAAGGAACTTCGGGCCGGTGCGAATTCTCTAATCGGGGAATGCCCGCCTCACATAGAGCTGGGAAACCGGCAAACGACAAGGAGCAATTCTGATGGCAACGATTCCAGAGAGCTTTTCCGACCTGATGAGGCAGAAGAAGGCGTTCGCGAATTTGGCAACAGTCATGCCCGACGGAACACCGCAAGTTACACCGGTGTGGTTCGACTACCAGAACGGAATCGTTCGGGTGAATACCGCCAAGGGTCGAGTCAAGGCGCGCAATATGACCGAAGGCGCGCCGGTCGCGCTTGCGATAATGGATCCCGACAACCCGTACCGCTATGTTCAAGTCCGCGGTCGAGTGCGGAGGGCGACGGTGGAGGGTGCCGATTCACATATCGACGCGCTGGCGAAAAAGTACCTGGGGCAGGAGAAGTATCCTTATAGGCAGGCCGGCGAAGAGCGTTTGATCGTGGAGATCGAACCAACTTCCGTGCAGAGCATAGCCTGAGCGTTGTGGGCAGGCAGACGTCCGTCAGCTTCGCTGATCGGCCATGAGCGTTCTTTGTAGCGCGCCGCTCAAATTCGCCCAACCGCGGACGGTCAGCAGCCGCTCCTGTCGCCCGGCCAACGAACTGTCAGCGATTTAGCTTTGTCTCCCCGGTTTATCCTCTTCCAACGCTCGTATGCCCGTTTCCCAAAGGACGCCCAGACGACACCGCCAATGAGCATCTCGATGATCCAAGCGACAAGGTGCATCGATGTTCTCCTATAGCCGGGTCTACTTTTCCTTGGAGGCTGAACAATGCCACCGGCTTGAGCGATAGTATGCCAGCGGTCTCGGATTACTCTCAGGATGGGAATCGAGCCGATGAGCAGCGCGCCGCCCACCAGGCTTGACCGACCGCTTTGCGTCGTGGTGATAGTCCGGAATAGGTCGACAGTTGCCATTGGCATAAGGCGCTTGTCGGCCAACACCGGACCTTCTGGCTCAAGGCAGAAATAACCGCACAGCGGACGTTCGACTGCGCGTCGATTTGGAGCAACACCCGCTGAAGGCGCGCTACTTCCCGTCGACTGAGAGGTCGATGTCTTGTACTTTCCGAATCGAGCGCACGCGCCTGTGGCCGCCAGTATCCTCAGAAACCCACGACGCCGCCCACAAACTCCCAATTCCTCCCGTTGAACTTCATCACCTGAAATTGTTTGATGGGGTGGTAGTCGGTGGGGCTGGTGTTAACGCGGACACCGGGAAGCAATAGCGGGAACTCGACGTCTTTCATACTTGTGGCAACGCGCATTACGTTCTCTCGCGTCAAATCATCCCCGCAGCGCCGCAGCACATATTCGAGGGCTTGGGCAACCTCGTACCCGAAGATGGCGATGCCGTCTTCGGGGTTGCCGTCGTAGTATTTCTGCGCCCAGACGGCGTAGGCCCTGACTCCAGGGTCGTCCTTGAATTTGTTGAAATCGATGTACTTGGCGTACCAGGCTGAGGTTAACCCCACAGCGTTATCCAAGCCGGCGGGCTCCAGGATTCCTTTGATCGAGGTGCTCGGCACCCCCGTATAATGCAGCGGGTGCCAGCCGATCTCCGCGATCTTGCGGATCGCCTGCGACGCGTGTTTGCCGGCCATGGCGCTGAACAGCGTATCGGCCCCAGAGGCTTTGAGCGAATAGAGCTGTGTATCGAGCGTGGGATCGGTCAGCTCGTAGGTCTGCTCGCTGACGATCATCGTTGCTGCCTTATCTCCTAGCCCCTCTTTGAACCCCTTCGCGTAGTCGCGCCCGTAGTCATCATTCAGATACAGCAGACCGATGCGCGCGGTTGGCCGAGCCTTCAGAATGTCTTTGGCGTAGAGCTTGGCCTCGAGCTGATAAGCTGGCATCCAGCCCATCGTCCAAGGGAAATGGCTTGGGTCGGCCCAAGCACTGTCGCCACCGGCAACAAACAAGTGCGGCACGCTGTGGGAGTTCACATATCTGCGAATGGCCATGTTGGGCGCCGTCCCCACTGAGCCGAACAGGAGCAAGACCTGTTCTTGCTCCACCAGCCGCCGCACGTGCTCAACAGTCTTGGCTGGATTGTAGCCGTCGTCCAGGCTGATCAGCGTCACCTTGCGTCCGTTGATGCCCCCTTCAGCGTTGATCTTTGCAAAGTAAGCCAGTTCCGCACGCCCGATCGCACCATAGGCAGAGAGGGGCCCACTGTAGGGCATGGTCTGCCCGATCTTGATCTCGGTGTCGCTAACGCCTGGGCCATAGCGCTTTTCGGCGCCGGCATCAGTCGTAAAGGAAAGAGCGATGGCGAGGCTGGTGGCTGCAACCAACGTGTGGCGCACACGCGTAGCGTTCATATACGCATTACTCATCGTAGCGTTTCCAGTAGCTGCCGAGCCGCGATTAGATCGGCGGTGTTCAGTCCTTCAGTGAACCAGCTATAGATCGGCGCAAGCAGTCCATAGGCCTCGTCGAGTTTGCCCTGCGTCCGCCACAGGCGCGCGAGTCTGATGGCGGTGCGCAGCTCCCAGGATTTTGCCTGCTGCTCGCGGGCCCAGGACAAGGACGCCTGGTAGTTCTCTTCAGCGCCGCGTGCATCCCCACGCCGCTCGAGCACAAAGCCTTTGATCCTCAGGACCTCGGCCAGATGGCACCGCTCTCCCCAGCCGGGGCGCAAAATCTGTTCCAAAACCTCGCGGAGCAGTGCGAGGGCGCAATCGATTTCCCCGACGTGACCCAGCGATTCTGCATACGCACTCTTCCAGAAAGGCAGCGTGCACCACCCACCCAGTCCTGACCATGCCTGAATGCCGTGCTTGAAATGCGGCAGTGCCTGTGCGTGCTCACCAATCAGATTGAAGTACAACCCTCTCATCTCGGGCGCCTGGACATGCTCGAAATACGGCAAGCTATGCTCGGTCCCGATACGCTCGGTCTCGCGGGTATAACGCAAGAACGGCTCTGGCTCACCCCGGAAATAATATGGACAAGCACCAAAGCTAACCACGAAGCCGGTGTTGAAGGGATGGTCGATGACTCTTGCATGGCGCAGGGTGTCCTGATGTACGGACACGGCCTGATCGGGGAAGCCGAGCATCCAGAGGTAGCTAGCCGCGTAGAGGCCGGCCCCGCTCCTTAGGTCGGTATTGGTCACTCCAACTTGGCGGCGATTCGCATCGACATCGTCAAAGCCGAGAGCGGGCGCCCCCTCACGTTTCGCAGCGACAAGATCGCCCATCCAAAAATGCGAAATGCTTGCAAGGTTAAGGCCGTTGACGC
>Ga0335080_10001541_pt1 | contig 22628 bp, 21 predicted proteins | sample Lox_Sample_34_FD_206720 | JGI IMG/M metagenome (GOLD analysis project Ga0335080, IMG submission 206720) | Soil microbial communities from Loxahatchee National Wildlife Refuge, Florida, United States - Lox_Sample_3.4 | ecosystem: Environmental > Terrestrial > Soil > Wetlands | place: USA...
GGCGAGCAGCCCCGGGGTCAGCGGCTCGCAGGTGACGGCAACCTCCTGGCTGGACGAATCGAAGCCCGTCCCCTGGAACGAGCCTGGACTTGCGATTCCGGCTGCGCCGAAGGTTCAGGACAACCCGGATCCTCGTTGCCGCGCCCTTGCGCGCCCCGCCGAGATCGACGAAGACAAGCGGTTGCGGGAGCGGGGATGGGATCTGGTCGGCGATTTTCAGGGCGGTTGGCAGATTCGCGTCATCCTCGGGACTGCCGGCTACGACGGGATGTGTCGCCCCCGCCAGTATCAGGGCTTCGTCTTCGTGCGCGGCGTATTCGCCGGGACCCTCTCCCCGCAGGGCATGGACAGCCGCAGCGACGGCGCGCTCGATCAGGTACATCTCCAGGGCGATGGCCGGCTGACGGCTGAATACCGGCGCTACGCCCCCAGGGATCCGCTGTGTTGTCCGTCGCGGACGACGAACGTCGTGTTCGACATTGCGAAAGACACGCCAGTGCTGCGTGCCGTATCGGCGTCGACTTCGTCGCACTGAGAAATTCTAGTCATACGGCACAGAGCCCGCGCTGCACTCATCGCGCGGCGGGAGCGACCTGTCGCAACCCGCCGTGTCGCGTCGACGGCCGCACGACCCTCTCCACACTGCTGTCCCGGCCGCGCTTGTGGTGCAGCCTCCTACTACGGGCACTTTTTTGCCGCTCGCGGCGAAGGGGATATAGTCGCGGCTCACGCTCCGCGCATGGGTGCAAGTATGCCGTATCGACTCACTATCAACGGCGCGGTTCGGCACGTGGACGTGCCGTCGGAGATGCCGCTGCTCTGGGTGCTGCGCGATGAGCTGGGACTGGTCGGCACCAAGTTCGGATGCGGGAAGGGGCTCTGCGGGGCCTGCACCGTCCACGTAGACGGTGCGGCGAAACGCTCCTGCCAACTGCCGGTCGGCAGCGTCGGCCACGCGAAGATTCAAACCATCGAGCACATCGGCGCCACCGCGATCGGGGCGCGCTTGCAACAGGCGTGGCTGAAGATCGATGTGATGCAGTGCGGTTACTGTCAGGCGGGGCAGATCATGTCGGCGTGCGCGCTGCTCGGGCAGGTAGCCGAGCCCAGTGACGATCAGATCAATTCCGCCATGGCCGGCAACATCTGCCGCTGCGGTTGCTACAACCGCATTCGCAGTGCGATCCGGATCGCTGCGGGCATGGAAGGCGAGGGGAGCGGTCGTGTCGCCTGAACGCACGGTCGCCACCCTCGATCGGCGGACCATACTCAAGGCGTCACTGCTCGCGGGCGGTGGCCTGGCGCTCGATGCGCTGATACCGCTCTCCGCTGAGGCCTGGGACGCAGTGGAGGGCAAGACCACTGTCCCCGCGGAGCTATCCGCTTTCGTCGCGATCGCAGCCGACGGAACCGTCACGATCGCCTCAAAGAATCCGGAGATCGGGCAGGGCGTCAAGACCTCGCTGCCAATGATGGTGGCCGATGAGCTCGACTGCGACTGGAGCCAGGTGCGTATCGCACAGGCCGATGTCGATCAACAGCGCTACGGCGAGCAATCGGCCGGCGGCAGCACCGCAACGCCCAAGAACTGGCTGCCGATGCGCCAAACCGGGGCGGCGGCGCGCGCCATGCTCATCCAGGCCGCGGCGCTGCAGTGGAGAGTTGCCCCCGGCGAGGTGACTACCGCCAAGGGGCGCATCTTTCACGCCGCCAGCGGACGCTCCGTCGGCTACGGCGAGGTCGCGTCCGCAGCGGCACGGCTGGCGCCTCCGGACCTGAAGACCGTACCACTCAAGGACCCGGCGCAATTCACCATCATCGGCAAGCCGCTGGTGGGCATCGACAGCGCCAGGATCGTGAAGGGCGAGCCGATCTTCGGCGTCGATACCCGTCTGCCCGGCATGCTCTACGCGGTCTATGAGGTCGCACCGGCGCACGGCGGCCGACTCGTCAAGGCCGACACCGCGGCCGCGAGGCGCGCGCCCGGTGTCAGGCATGTGGTGCCGATCTTCGGCAACGGCGACCCCGACACCGGCCTCGCCGACGGTGTGGCGATCGTGGCCTCCAACTGGTGGCTCGCCAATCAGGCGCGCTCCAAGCTCGCAGCGGTCTGGGATCTGAGCGCCGCGAAAGGTCACAGCTCCACGGTGTACAGCGCACAGGCCGATGCCGCGATCGCGGCAGGCGCTGGCAGCGATCTGCGCGTCGACGGCGATCCCGCCGCGCAGCTCGCCTCCGCGGCCAGGCGAATCGCCGCGCGCTACGACTATCCCTTCATTGCGCATGCGCCGATGGAGCCGCAGAACTGCACGGCGCGCTATCGGGACGGCAGGCTCGAGATCTGGGCACCCAGCCAGACGCCGCAGCGGGGACTCGAGACGCTCCACAAGGCGCTCGGCATCGCACCGCAGACCGTTACGCTGCACCTTACGCGCGCCGGCGGCGGTTTTGGCCGCAGGCTCATGAACGACTACATGGTGCAGGTCGCGGCGATCGCCAAGGCCATTCCCGGCGTACCGATTCAACTCGTGTGGTCGCGCGAGGATGACATCCGCCGCGATTATTTCCGCCCCGGCGGGTGGCACAGCTTCCAGGCGGGCATCGGCGCGAACGGCGAGCTCATCGCGTTCAGCGATCATTTCGTCACCTTTGGCGACGGCAAGACGCCCGCACGGGCCGCCGGCTTCAACGCGTCGATGCCCCCGGCGGGCCTCATCCCGCACCTGCGTTACAGTCAATCGATGCTGCCGACGGTCGTGACAACGGGTGCGCTGCGCGCACCGGGCTCGAACGCTCTGTGCTTCGCCTCGCAGTCGTTTCTCGATGAAGTCGCGCTCGCGGCCGGCACGGATCTTCCGCATCTCATGTTGAGGCTGCTCGCTGAGCCCCGGGAGATTGCACCGCACGATAACGGTGTGCCGTTCGACACCGCACGCGCGCGCAGCGTGATCGAGAAGGTGGTGCAGACTTCGGGCTGGGTGCAGAAACCGGCGCAATCCGGCAGGGCCAGGGGATTCGCCTTCTATTTCTCTCACCGCGGCTACTTCGCGGAGATCGTCGAGGCCAGCGTCGCGGGCGGCGATGTCACCGTCCACAAGGTATGGGTCGCGGGTGACGTGGGCAGCCAGATCGTGAACCCCCTGGGAGCGGAGAATCAGGTGCGCGGGGCGGTGATCGACGGCCTCGCGCAGGCACTCACCGGTCAGGCGATCGAATTCGTCGATGGCGTCGTGCAGCAGAGTAACTTCGACGACTTCCGCCTCGCGCGCATGCCGATGACGCCGGAAATAGAGATCGCCTGGGTCAGATCGGACAAGGCGCCGACCGGGCTGGGCGAGCCGGCGTTGCCGCCCGTCATTCCAGCGCTGACCAATGCCATTTTTGCCGCCAGCGGGACGCGGATCCGCTCCCTGCCGGTGCGACTGAAAAGTGCCTAGCGAGCTGAAGCAGTACCCTTCCCGAGCGGCACTTGCGCAGACGCTCGGGAAGGGTCACTTGACGGGCTCGATGTTGCTGTCGGTTATCTGCCGCCCCCTCCGGCAGCCAGCTTGTTGGATGCCTGGTCGATCGTGAAGCTCGCCGCCTTCTGCCGCGGCGGGAATTCCTTGAACGTCTGCATGAACTCCCCGACGATCGCCTGCGCCGCCAGGAGCATGTAGGCCTTGTGCAGGTACCAGTCCCAGTACGTGTTCGAGGTGATGTCGGCGCGCTCGAAGGGATCCGTCCGCAGGTTGAAGAACTTCGGGCAGCGCAGCACCGTGAAAGGCTCGGCCCACACCTGGAGCGTCCCCGGGCAGCGCTGCTCGAGGAACACCGCCTTGAAGTTGCCCACGCGCAGCGCTACGAGATTGCCGTCGTCGTCGAAATAGATGAATCCCTTGCGCGGACTCCTCACGCCCTCGGTGGTGAGGAACGGCAGCAGGTTGTAGCCGTCGATGTGCACCTTGAACGTCTTGTCTCCGGCCTTGTGGCCCTTCTTGCACTTCTCGACGATATCCGGCTCACCCGCCATCGCCAGGAATGTCGGCAGCCAGTCGTGATGCTGGACGATGTCGTTGCTCACGACGCCGGCGGGGATCTTGTTCGGCCAGCGTATGAGCATCGGGATACGGAAGGCGCCTTCCCAGTTGGTGTCCTTCTCGCTGCGGAACGGAGTCATGGCGCCGTCCGGCCAGGTGTTCATGTGCGGGCCGTTGTCGGTCGAGTACATGACGACCGTGTCTGCCGTGATGCCGAGCTTGTCGATGTGCTCGAGGAGCTCGCCGACGTTCTTGTCGTGGTCGACCATCGTGTCGTGATAGAAGGATTGATGCTCACCCGCCTGGCCGATGCTCGAGGGCTTGGTGTGCGTCCGCAGATGCATGTGGGTCGTGTTGACCCAGCAGAAGAAGGGCTTGCCGGCCTTGTCCTGCCGGGTGATGAAGTCCTTGGCGGCGGCGACGATGTCATCGTCGATCGTCTCCATCCGCTTCTTGGTCAGCGGACCGGTATCCTCGATCTTCTGCTTGCCGATGCGTCCCCAGCGCGGCTGCTCGGTCGGATCGTCCTTGTCAGTCGCCCACGAGTGAATCACTCCGCGCGGCAAGAACTTTGACCGGAACCGCTCGTCCTTCGGATAGTCGATGTCCTCGGGATCCTCCTCGGCGTTCAGGTGATAGAGATTGCCGAAGAACTCATCGAAGCCATGGGCGGTCGGCAGGAACCTGTTGAGATCGCCGAGGTGGTTCTTGCCGAACTGGCCGGTCGCGTAACCGAGTGGCTTCAGCAACTCTGCGATCGTCGGGTCCTCCGCCTGCAGTCCGACGTCCGCACCCGGGAATCCGACCTTGGTGAGGCCGGTGCGAAAGCCGCTCTGCCCCGTGATGAACGAGGCGCGCCCCGCCGTACAGCTTTGCTCGCCGTACGAATCGGTGAACATCATGCCTTCTTTCGCGAGACGGTCGATGTTGGGTGTGCGGTAACCCATGGTGCCGTGGCTGTAACACGAGAGATTCCATATGCCGATGTCATCGCCCCAGATGACGAGGATGTTGGGCTGCTTGTTCGCTGCCATTGTTGACTCTCCTGCGCTTAGTTTCGTGAGCCATCCGCGGAGGGGTGCAGATCGCCCCGTCAGACAGCCGCTTTGGTTCAGAGAAAGTTGCCGCGCAACGCCGTCCGGTCCTGGCCGGACGCCGTGGCCCGATGGCTCAGATTCTACTCAGCCTTCGGGCTAACGGTCGCCATGTAATCGGACCGAAACGCTGCGAACGTCAGCTATGTCGTAGCGGGAGCCACTGCCAGAATCTGCCCGAATTGCGCCACCGTGCCCGCCGGATCGCTCCGCACGCTGCTTAGTACGGCGACACCAGGAGGGCGGCGGCATGTTTCCGGATGATCTCAGGATCTGGCTCAATCACTTCGAATACCACGCCGAGCATCCCCGCTCTTTTCCGCAGGGGCTCTGCGATCATCTGCGGCCTGAGGAGCGGCGGCTTATCGCACGCTCGATCGCCACCTTTCAGCTGGGCGAGCAGTCCGGAGGCAGCTCGCTGCTGCAGGCGGCGCGCTGCTTCGCGCTAAAGCACCAGATCCCCTCCCTGGTGCGGATCACGGAATTGCTCATTCGCGAGGAGCAGCGTCACGCGGCGTTGCTTCGCTGTTTCATGGAAGATCACCAGATTGCGCTCAAGGGCTCCGACTGGACCGATCGGGTGTTTCGCAAGGTACGACGGCTGGCGGGCCTCGAGCTCTATCTCCATGTACTCATCACCGCGGAGCTGATCGCAATTGTGTATTACCGTGCGCTCGAGGCGGCGACCGATTGCCAGCGCCTGAAGGTGCTGTGCCGCACGCTCGTCTGCGATGAGCTCGCGCACGTCGGCTTCGAGTCTCATCTGCTGCTCGCCCTGCGCACGGACCGGGTTGCTGCGGCACGCACCCTGATGCGCCTCGCTCACCGGATCTTCCTCACCGGCGCCGCGAGCGTCGTGTGGGTCACGCACCGTTCGGTGTTGCGCCGCTGCGGGTACGGCGCGCGGGATTTCCTGCGCCGGTGCCTCGCCCAGCAGGCGTTCTACCTTGAGCCTGCGCCGGCAACGCTCGCGCCCCGGTCCGTTCTATAAGCGCCGCATTTCCTGACACTCGCGGCGGGCGAGCACCGTCGGAATTGAGCGGTGTCGCGCGTCCGCACGCCTAGGGGATGTTGTTTCGGGGAAAGTCTTGTGGCTGCAACTCGATCGGCTGCCCATGCGGCGTGCGCGCACACGCATGCCGCCAGGCATGCTGGTGCAGGCTGAGCTCTTCGGACGAGCCGGCGCCTTTCTCTGCGACCAGCGTCTCGAGTGCCGCCAGCCAATGCCGATAATAGGTATCGCCGAGGTCGGCATCGCCGGCGGCTTGCGCCGCGGCAATGCGTGTCGCGAGCGCCCTGGCCCACTCGGGCCAGCTGAAGAGCCCGCGCTGATGCAGGGCGAGCGTCATGGCGAATGCCTGCGCCTCCCACGGCTCGCGGAAGACGGGACCGGTAGCGGCGGTCGGCTGATCGGGCAAGGTGGGCAGCCCGTCGCTCATGCCACAGGCTCCAGGTACGGCTCCCAGGCATCGATCGACACCGTGAGGGAGGGCGACGCGTCCTCACCCCACAGCTCGCGTGCCGTGAAGGCCACGGTGTACAGCCACTGCGGCTGCTCACCCGAGCCGTGGGCGTGGGTGTCCGCAAATACATGAACGCCGTGGAGGCGCTCAATGCGGCCGGTCTTGCCCCGGGCATAGCCCGGTAGTCGCGTGTGATGGCCCATCTCACCGGCCCGCGTGCGCACTTGCTGCCCGGTCACAAAGCGCGCTGTCGTGCCCGCAGGGCGTTGAGTCGGTGAACCGGTCGACAGCACCGCGGGCACCTCCGCTGCCCGCAGCACTCGAGGCACGGGCCGCGCCGGGCGCAGCATCCGCGCCGCGGCAATCTCGGCGGCATCGACGAGGTCGTGCTCGATGACGAGCTTCTCCAGAGCCTTGATCCAGATTTCGTAGTAGCTGAGCGAGCGATAGTCGGGCAGGGTCTCGCGAGCCCGACGGCTCATGTCGATGCTCCACACGCCCGTTGCGCCCATCGCGAGTGTCAGTGCCAATGCCCGTCGCTGCCACGCGGCGTGGAACAGCTCGCCTTCCGGCTCCGGGACAACGCGCCCCTGTCGGTCGCGACCACCCAGGTCGGCGTGTGACAGGTAGCTCACGCGCGATCTCCGGGAGATTTCGCCAATCCCGTGCCGATCATCGAGTCCCGTGTCACCAGCGATGCGAGTTGCTCCTCGCTCCAGCTCTCGGTGCCCGCTGGGCGCTGCGGTATCACGAGATAACGCACCTCGGCGGTGGAGTCCCAGACGCGAATCTCGATGGAATCCGGCAGTGTGACGCCGAATTCGGCGAGCACTGCGCGCGGATCCTTGACTGCGCGCGCGCGGTACGGGGCGCTCTTGTACCACGTGGGAGGTAATCCCAGAACCGGCCACGGATAGCAGCTGCAGAGGGTGCAGACGACGATGTTGTGACGTGAATCGGTGTTCTCGAGCGCGACCATGTTCTCACCCTGCCGGCCGGCGTAGCCGAGCGAGGCAATGGCGGCGGTGGCATCTTGGAGAAGCCATTTGCGAAACACCGCATCCGTCCACGCGCGCGCAACGACGCGTGCACCGTTGCGCGGACCGATCCTGGTTTCGTAGGTTTCGATCAGGACGTCGAGAGCCGCCGGGTCGATATATCCCTTCGCAGTGAGCAGGGTCTGCAGCGAGCGGACCCGAAGGTCCATCTCACCGAGTTCACTGCTTTCGGCGTGATCGTAAGTCGGAGGGTGCCCCATTCATTTAATTCTAGCGCCAGGGCGCTTGCGCCTCAGCCCGGCGTCGAACGGCGTCGAACTGACCTCGCATTAGAGCCGTAATGGTCTGATAAAACAAGAGAACTTCTTTGGGCGGGTGAGGAGGCAGTCGTCGGGACCGCGCGGCAGATTTGCCGCCGTGAGCCGCATCGATGCGCGAACGCCTGGAGCGCACCACGGTTAACGCGGGACGGTCGGTTTGCCCGGCCGGGGCGTGCCTGAGACGTGTGTCGATGCAATCGTGCGCCGAATGTGCGAAAAGGACGTCGGCCGGCAACCGCGCTTGGGTGGTATATGAGCGTGGATCCAAGGGACTCGACGGGTGATGTCTGGGCGAAGTGCCTGGGACAGGTGGTCAACGGCGCGTTTCGCTTGCGCCGCCACCTCGGCAGCTCGGCTCACAGCGGGGTCTTTCTCGCGGAGCGTGACACCCCCGGGCATTGCGAAGTCGCCCTCAAGTTCGTTCTCGCTATTCCGCAGCGTGCGGAGTCGCTGCTCTCCGATTGGCGCGCCGCCGGCGGCCTCGCTCATCCTCACTTGATTTCTCTCCTGGGAACCGGCCGGTGCCACTTGGACCGGCGACCCTATGTTTACGCGGTCATGGAGTACGCCGACCAGACCCTTGCGCAGCTACTGCGGCACCGTGTCCTCACCGATGACGAAGCACGCGAGATGTTGCTGCCAACGCTCGACGCGCTCGTCTTTCTGCACAACAGGGGCCTGGTTCAGGGCAGCGTCAAGCCCACCAATATCCTCGCAGTAGGAGAGCAGCTGAAGCTGGCGAGCGATACGATCCGCCGCGCCGATGAAGCCGGCGCCGGGCGCCGTGCGGACTGCGTATACGATCCGCCGGAGGCCCGGGACGGAAGCTACTCCACTGCCGGTGACATCTGGGGACTCGGCGCCAGCCTGTTTGAGGCGCTCACGCGCAGTGCGCCCGCAGAGCCGCACACGCGCGGCCGGGCAGCCACGCTGCCAGCGGACTTCTCCCCGACATTCCGCGAGGTCGTTGCTCGGTGCCTGAGCGCAAACCCAGCCGATCGCCCGAAGGCGACCGAGATCGAAACCTGGGCTCGTGGGCATTCCGCGGCACCCGCTGTGGTTCCGACCCTGAACGTGGCGGCGACCGCGGCGCCGACCACGCGCACGCCGCCGCCACAGAATGCCGCCACCACCAAACAGGTCACACCGGCAGCAGACACGCCGAGGCAGCAGCCGTCGCACGCGGTAGCCGCGCGCACCGGCGAGCTACGGCGAGCGCCGCAAGAGGCACCGCAGCGGCGATCTCTTATCCCTCTGCTCCTCGGGGTCGTCGCAGCACTCGCCCTCGGCGGGATGGGATTGCACGCACTCAGCACTCATCGAAGTCCTGCGACATCCGTTGCTCAGAGTACCCAGGACGCCGCGCCGCCGACTGCGGGGTCAGCCGCTCCTCGGGATGCCAAAGGGGCCTCGCCGGCTGCGCTTGCCGCCTCCGCCTCGAGAGCGGCGGTCGCCGATGCGGCAGCGGTGCCCGCCGTGGTTCACGAGGTGATTCCTGAGGTTCCGCGACGTGCACGTCAAACGATCCATGGACACGTCAAAGTGTCGGTACGCGTCATCGTCGACAAAGAGGGTACCGTGGTGGCCACTCTCGTCGATGATCCCGGTCCGAGCAGATACTTCGAGCGGCTCGCCAGGGAGGCGGCCAGGAAATGGACCTTTCCGCCGGCGGACACTGAGGCAACGCGCCTGAAGTTGGTGCGGTTCGAGTTCTCGCGGGACGGGACCAAGGGTCATGCGGTCTCACTGCAGTAGGACCGGCAATCTCCTCTTGCTTCGTTGGCTCGTGTCACACGGCCGCGGCGGTTGGTGAACGCATTCGTCCGAGTGGGGACCCACCCGGATTGCGGGCAGTTGTCATGACGAGGCGGGTCATCCTGCTCGATGGCGGAACCGGCCGCGAACTCATGCGCCTTGGTGCACCATTTCGCCAGCCGGAGTGGTCGGCACTGGCCCTGATAGAAGCGCCGGATTACGTGACCCGGGTGCATCGGAGCTACGTCGATGCCGGGGCTGAGGTCATCACTGCCAACAGCTACGCCGTGGTGCCGTTCCATATCGGCACGCAACGCTTCGAGCATGATGGCCCGGCGCTCGCGGCATTGGCAGGGCGGTTGGCGCGTGGCGCCGCGGATGGAGCCCCGCACGCAGTGCGCGTGGCCGGCTCATTGCCGCCGGTTTGCGGATCGTATCGGCCGGATCTTTTCGATGCGGCGATTGCACGACCCGTGCTGCAGCGACTCGTCCAGGCGCTCGAGCCTTACGTGGATCTATGGCTCGCGGAGACCGTGAGCTCGGAGGCCGAGATGGTGCTCATGCGCGAAGTGCTGGCGGGCAGGGTACGACCATGGTGGGTGTCCTATACGCTCGCCGATCAACAGCCCCGCGCCCCTCACGCGTCGCTGCGCTCGGGAGAGCCGGTGATCTCGGCCGTGGAACATGCGGCACGCCTCGGAGCCGACGCGGTGCTTTTCAACTGCTGCCAACCGGAAGTTATCGGCGCCGCCATCGTGGCGGCAAAGCGTGTGGCAGGCGGTGTGCGTGACAGGCTGCTGATAGGAGCTTATGCGAATGCCTTCGCGCCGCAGAGCGCGACGGCCAGCGCAAATGCTGAGCTGGATGAGCTGCGCGGGGATCTCGGGCCCGTCGAGTACCTGCGGTGGGTTCGGCAGTGGCTCGCGGATGGCGCCGACATCGTCGGCGGGTGCTGTGGCGTCGGACCGGAGCACATCGCACTGATTCGTGGTGCCCTCGGGGAGCTTGCGCCGAAATCTGCCGCCCGATGAGAGCAGTTCCTCGCTGCGTTCCACGCTGTCGACGACTCACCCTGTCTGCGGACACCTCGATTGGTGTACCCTGCGATTCGCCGCGCTCGAGAGCCGAGCGCCTCGCGCCCTCCCGCGGCTGGTGGACGTGACGCCATTTGGCGACGCCTGTTCGCTGCCCCGGCTCTCCGGGCACGGAGCAACGCGAAAGGCGACTGCCGCGCTTCTCGACCGGCCGCCGGTGAATTGAGAGCGCGGTCAAGGGACTTCAAGGAGGGATGCGCTACAGTGTGTAGCGAAACAATCTTGTTCCGCGTAGTGCTGCTGCTTTCGTCTTTCGACATGGCTGTGCGCCTCACGCCCAAGCCGTCCACGGTCCTGATGCTCGCGCTCCTGGCGCTGGGCGCCGCGGGTTCGTGCGCTGCCGCCCCTTTCGATCTTGCCGGGCCTACCCTGGAGGTGGAGGTCACGCGTGGCGCGCATACGTTGCCGGCCGCTCAGGTGCCCAATCTCGCGGTCGGCGACCGGATCTCGATAAAGGCGGATCTTCCCACCGGTGGCTCGGCTCATTATCTGATGGTGGCTGCCTTCCTCAGGGGAGCCACGAATCCGCCGCCGGAGGAGTGGTTCTTTCCTTGTGAGACCTGGACCCGTCGGTGTGCGACGGAGGGTCTGACGCTTACCGTGCCGCAGGAGGCGCGGCAGCTGCTGGTGTTTCTCGCGCCGCACACGGGCGGCGCCTTCAGGACGCTCGTCGACGCGGTGCGCGGCCGCCCGGGAGCGTTCGTGCGCACCTCACAGGACCTCAATCAGGCGGCACTGGACCACGCGCGCCTGGACGCTTACCTCGCGGCGGTCCGCCGCCTCGGTGATGTCGATCCCTCGCAGCTCAAGGAAGCTGCGCCGCTTCTCTCACGGAGCCTTGCGATCAAGGTGGACGAGTCGTGTCTCGGCAAGATCCCCGTGCTGCAGGTACCGTGTCTGTCGCAAGGGAAGGAGTCGCTGATCCTGGATGACGGGCACAGCGCCTCACTGGCCCAGGCACTGACTTCCGGACCTGCCAGCGACCTCGCGATGGAGGCGGGCAATGCCCCGCAGCTGCGCTCCGGTTACTACGGTCCGTTCATCGGCTCGATTCTTGATATCGCCAAGATCCTGGACTCCCTCCACAGCGCCCAATACCAGTACATCCCGGCCCTCACCTCGGCACATGGACGGCAAGTCGCGCTGACCTTGAATGCGCCGCCGTCATTTCATGATCCGAGGTCGGTCCTGGTCGTGGCGCTGCCGCCGGTGGAGGCCGCGCAGGTTCCGGCGCTGCACCCGGTCAGCCCCAGCGAAATGCTCTGCGCGAGCAAGGACCCGCTGGTGTTGCCGGTGGACGGGGCACCGGTGGTCTTTTCCACCGCCTACGCGCACGACGCCGTGCTGCACGTGACGAAGAAGGACGGCGCGTCTCTCGACCTGCCGGCGCGGGCCGACCCGGCGCGCGGCGGATTCGTGGTGAGCGCCGGGTCGGCGACGCCCAGGTCGCACCTGGACGCGAGCACGGCCTTACTGCGTGGTCAGTGGGGATTCGATAGTTACGACGGCCCCACCTTTAAGTTAGCCGACGCGCAGGCGCAGACATTGAGTCTTGCCAGCGGGGAGTCGCCCGACCTCATCGTAGGTCGCGCAGACACCGTCCACCTGCGCGCCGACAGCGTCAGCTGTGTCGACGACATCACGCTCGTGGACGCCGAGGCCAAAACCCACAAGGTCGAATGGAAGAAGACCCACCCCAACGAGGTGGAGCTCACCTTACCGCTTCAGGAGGCGGCAGCCGGCGAGCTGACGTTGCGCGTCAAGCAAGCGGGCCGCGCGGAAGCGCAAACCCTTGCGCTCCAAGCGTTCACGCAAGCCGGGCATCTCGAGAGCTTCACGCTCCACGCCGGGGACACGGAGGGCATCCTGCGCGGCAACCGCCTGGATGAAGTCAAGCGGTTGACCTTCGCGGGCTTGCAATTTACGCCCGGCACACTTTCGACCCGTGAGGGGCGCGACGAGCTTCCCATGCTTGCGCCAAGCGGATCGGACACCCACGGGCTCAAGCCAGGGGAGGGCGAGGTCACCCTGGGCGATGGTCGCACCTTCAACGTCAAAGTGGCCGTAGACTCACCCCGCCCGCGCGCGGCATTGATCAGCAAGACCGTGAATTGGCGGAGCTCCGCCAGCCAGAGCACCATTCAGCTCGCGAACGAATCCGAGCTGCCGCTCGAGGCACGCCTGACCTTTTCGCTCCGTGCCGAGTCGCCGGCCGGGTTCACGCGGGATGAGAAACTCGAGGTGGCGACGACGGACGGCTCGTTTTCCACTGTGCTCGCCGTCGGGACCGGCGAGGTGATGCTCCAGAGTCAGAAGACCGCGGTGGTCACGCTCGATCCCTCGAAGGCACTCGGTGCTTCCGCCTTCGGGCCGCTGCAATTCAGGCGCATCGCAGCCGGTGTTGCGGGCGAGTGGACGCCGCTGGTGACGCTCGTGCGCTTGCCCAAGCTCTCGGGGGTCGATTGTCCGGCGGAGCCGGACGTCGCGTGTTCGCTAAGCGGCTCCGACCTCTTTCTCCTCGACTCGGTGTCCGTCGACGCGGATTTCGCTCACGTCACGCGCGTGCCGGACGGCTTCACGGCACCGGTGTTGCATATCCCACATCCGCTGCAAGGAAAGCTGTACGTCAAGCTGCGGGATGACCCGGCCGTCATCAATGTTGCCGTGCTCGACGTGAAGACGCCGCCGTCTGCCTCCAGCGCGCGAACACCGCCGTCAGGCGCGGCCAGCCTCTCCGCCGCAGACCCCGCGACGCCGCCGGCGGCGGCCAGGAACGTCCCGGCTCACGCGCCGCAGTGACGGCGCCGCCTCAATTCAGTCCGAGCGCCAGTGCGCAGGCCGGCGCCTCGTCCAAGGGCACGCCATCCAGGATTCCACGATCCGCCGCTGCGCTGCGGCATTCGCCCGCCAGGCGCTGCCGCACGAGTGCGCGCATGTGCGCTTCGACCGGACGCGGACGTGCCTGGCCACGGTCGGCGCGGGCGCGGTCCGCACAGTCGAGCACCCTGGCAGCGACCTCGAACCGGCCATCCGCGCAGGCCAGGTAGGCCATGGCGTCGAGCACCACATACAGCCTGCTCGGGTCCACGCGACCGAGGGCATACAACTCCGCCCCGACGTCGCGTGCCTCGGCCAATTCGCCAGACAACAACAGCGCTGCGAAGGTGAGTCCGAGCAGCTCGAAGCGCGTCTCGCGACGCCCCGAATGACGCAGGCTCAGCACCAAGGGTCGACCCAGTTGCAGTGCCGCCTCGAGCTTCCCGCAAGCGATGTCCAGCTCGACCATGTTGACCGTCGCCGCCAGCGCCTGGCGCTCACTCATGCTCAGAGCGAGCCTTACCGCACGCTGGCAGGCCGCGCGCGCGGGTGCCCACTCACCGCCACTCATCAGCAGCGCACCCTCCGTCAGGGCACCGTGCGCCAGCAGGCGCGCCGGCCAGGTCGGGTTCTCGAGTTGCCGCGCAGCGTCCGCGGCAGCGCGCGCTGCGGCGTCGTTGCCGCGCCAGTTGAGCGCCAGCAGCATCAGGTCGTAGTAGTGCGCCCGCGCGTCAGCACTCTCGGCATGCATCCTGGCAGCCAACTCTGCCGCGTAGCGCGCACGATCGAGATGGCGTGTTGACTCGTAGGTGGCCACCGCCTCCCAGAAGCGCGCCACGCGCGCCCGTGCCGACACGTGGGCCAGCATCACGACCGTTTGTTCGAAGCGCTCCCGGCCTTCGGCACTCAGATCCGTCTCCATGAACAGTGGCCACGCCGAACCGTAGAGCGCTACCGCCCGCTCGGCATCGGCTGCGGCGACGGCCGCATCGATCGCGGCCCGCACGCTGTCGATTTCCGGCGCGTAGCGATGCAGCCAGATGGCTTCGTCGACTGACCAGTATTCCTCGAAAGCCGTATCGAGCATCTGCAGCAGTGCTGCCGTGACGCGCTCCTGGGCCTGCGCAAGCTCCTGGCGGGCATTGAGCCGGTTGACGGCGTAGTGACGGGCTGTCTCGAGCAGTGCGTAACGCGGGGGCTCTTCCGGGAGCACCGTGACCAGCGAGCGGTCCACCAGTCGACCGATCAGATCGATCGCCTCGGTCGTGTCGATCCTCTCGTTGGCGATGCAGCGTGCCGCTGACTCCAGCGTGAAACTGCCGACAAACGCACCCAGCCGGTCGAAAACCAGCTGCTCGTCGGCGCTCAGAAGGTTGTAGCTCCAGTCGAAGGCAGCGAGCAGGGCGGCGTGACGCGGATCGGCCGCTGGCCCCGAGAGGCGCAACAGCCGGAAGCGATCGTCGAGCCGTTGCAGAAGCGCACCCAGCCCCAGGGCCGGCACCCGCACCGCGGCCAGCTCGATTGCCAGCGGATTGCCGTCGAGGCGCCGGCAGATCTCCGTCACCAGCGGTTGATTGACTCTTGAGAGCTCGAAGCGTTGGTCTGCCGCCCTGGCGCGTTGCACGAAGAGCTCCACCGATGCGTACTGTGTGCAGTCCTCGGGCAGCTCCGCGATCTGGGGTACGGGCAAGGCCGCAAGGCGGTACACGTTCTCACCCGCGATTCCGAGCGGTACCTGGCTGGTGAGCAGTGCGCGCACGCCCCGCGTGTACATCAGCAGTCTTGCGAGCGGTGTGGCAAGGTCGGTGCGCATGCGTTCCGCTCCGTCGAGGATCAGGAGCACCGCATTGCATTCCAGCACTTCACCCAGCGCGGCGAAGGCTTCGACACCCTCGCGCAACGAAAGGCCGAGCGCGAGGGCCACGGCCGAGGCAACGTGCTGCGGCTCGCCCAGGGATTGCAAAGACACCCAGGCGGTGGGCAGCGCGCCGTCTGCCGCATTGCGAACCAGGATCTCCTGCGCAATACGCGTCTTGCCGATCCCGGCCGGGCCGACGATCGTAACGAGGGTGCTGCGGCTCAGCGCCTCCACGATTGCTTGCAGATCGTGCGTGCGCCCGATCAGCGGTGCGAGACGGCTCGGCGATGCGCGCCGCAACATGGGCATGGACTGAGGGCTCGCCGCCTGCGCTGCCGAGCCGGCGGCCGCCGGAGAATCCGTGCCCGAGACCGCCAGCTCGAGCCGATAGCCAAATCCCGCGACCGTGCGTATTGCGCCGGCACCGAGGACGCGGCGCAGGCTGGCGATCTGGGCGGGGAGATTGTTCTCATCGACGATGACGCGGGGCCAGACCCGTTCGATCAGCGTGGCCTTGGTGGCAAGCCGCCCACGGTGCTCGACCAGAACCAGCAGCAGATCAAACGCGCGTGCTCCGAGCTCGAGCGGCTTGCCATCGAGCGACAACACACGCTCGGACGGCAGCAACTCGAACTGGCCTACCCGAATGCGATCCATGCGTTTCAATGCCGCGGCCCGTTGAGCCTAACAGATTGATTTCTTGAGGGGTTTTTGTCCGGCCAGGCGTGGTGGAACATCTTTCACCGAGATTTCAGCTGCATTTCAAGACGCCTGCCACGGCGTCGACGATCCTGTGCCCACGCGCCAAGTCGGGATCCGGGCAGTCCCGCGCGCGACGCCAACACAGGAGCAACAGGAGAGGAAATCATGCCGAAGTTTGTCATCGAACGCGAAGTCCCCGGTGCCGGCAAACTCAGCCCCGGCGAGCTGAAGGCCATCTCACGCAAGTCGTGCGGCGTACTGAGCAGCCTCGGGCCGAAGGTCCAATGGATCCAGAGTTATGTCACCGCCGACCGGCTCTACTGCATCTACCACGCCGAGGACGAGTCACTCGTGCGCCGCCATGCGGAGCTGGGAGGGTTCCCGGCAAACAAGATCGTACGGGTCTTTTCGGTGATCGATCCGGCGACCGCCGAGTAGGCCGCCGCGCCGGGACGACGGCTGCACCTCCACCTTTGTGAAATAACCAGGGAGACTCCCATGAAGAAACTGATCGCCATGCTGTGTGTTCTGTTCGCTGCGGCTGTATTTGCCGACACGGTTTCCACGGAGCCCGGTGCGACGGCCAACCCGGCCGTGCATCGCTATCTGATCGAGCGCACGTTCGCGCCCGGCGTGCTCGACGGCCTGGACGCCGCCACCAAGGCCAAGATCAACGCCACGAACGAGCGATACGGCGTGCACTGGCTGATGTCCTACGCGAACGCCAACAAGACCAAGACCTACTGCCTGTACGAAGGACCGAGCGCCGCGGCGATACGCGACGCGGCGAAAGCCAACAATATCTCGGTCGACTCCGTGACCGAGGTGCCGGTGACGTTGCTGCCGCGCTAGCCGCCACCCCCGGCTTGGGTCTGTCGCGACAGACCCAAGCCGGCGCGGATCGGACTCCTGCACGCTCAGCATGGACCATTCACGAAGCGAGTAGCCCCCGGCGACAGTCTATCTTTCGGACAATGCCGCAGTGAAGCATGCGGCACCCGCATTTGTGCCTACTCCTTACACATGCGAGATACATGATATATGCGAGTACATGCGAGGCATAAATGGGAGCCGAGCAGGCACATACCGGTGCGAGCTCGCGTTCCCGTTGCCGCTCGTCCGCAATGACATGTGCTCGACCGAACCGGCTTGTTTCCACCCTCACCTGTAGTAGACTCAACGTGCGAAGTAGGAGATATGAGCAAACCTCGTCTCTCGAAAGCCGAGACACGGATCCTGCAGCAATACTGGAAGCTGGGGACGAGCTCCGTGCGCGAGGTCCTGGACAGCTTGCCGCAAGAGGAGCGAGTCGCCTACACGACCGTTCAGACGCTCGTCTATCGGCTCGAGCAGAAGGGGGCTCTACGCCGGGTCAAGAAGATCGGAAATGCGCAATTGTTCGAGGCAGCGATCGATCAGCGGCAGTTCCGCAGCGGTCTGGTGCGCGACCTGCTCGACCTCTTCGGCGGCTCTCCGCGCCTGCTCGTCTCTAACCTCCTCGAAACAGGCAGCATCACCCTGAAGGACCTGAAAGCTCTGCAAGCGGCGCTGCCACGGAAAGGCGCCCGAAGCCGTGGAGGGAAAGGCAATGCGTGAGCACGTCGCTGCTTTTGTCTATTACCTCGAGGTACATCTGCTCTATGCCTCGATCTTGCCGGTTCCCCCGACCCGTTCTTGCTGTGGGCGCGGGCTTCTTCGTTCATAAGTCTGCGCCTCGAACGACTGGCCGCCGCGGAGCCGCAGGAGCCGTGCCGCACCGCCAACTCATTGCTGGCGGTGCTGTTCGGAGCATTGCTGCTAGCGTGCATCCTCGGAACCATTGCGCACACAGCCTGTTGCTTCAAGATCTAGACCGGTAAGACCGCTCGAGACGCGCACCCGATAGCCACGCAAGAGACTGCCATGAAGCGGCGACCGCCCGCGTCACACGGTCGAGCTCGGCCGCTCTGCCGCACGTCCTGCATCGGTGTGTCGCCGGTCCGGTGTTGCATTGCGGCCCCCCAGCTCGTGCGCTGTAAGTGAAAGCTGACGCCGCTTGACGTGACCTGCCGACCGACGAGTCGCAGGCGTGACGCGCACAGTGCACCCCATAGAGCGTGCTCAAGCTTGTTGCTGAGCGCGCGTGGCGCGGAGGAGTTCATGCTCCACTATGCGGTGGTCTTCTTCATCATCGCCCTCGTCGCGGCCCTGTTTGGCTTTGGCGGCCTCGCTGCGGGCGCCGTCGGTCTCGCGAGGATCCTCTGCGTGGTGTTTCTGATCGGCGCCGTTATCACGCTCGTCGTGGACAGGCCGGGGGCGTAGTGGAGCCGGCGTGGATGCCCCGGTAAACGAGCGAGCCGGATCTTTCCGAAGCGGAAAGGGTATTGGACTCGAAATGCCGCTGGTTGCCGCACAAGCGGCGCTAGCGAGCCATGCGGCGCGGGTCGGTCGGCCGCCAGATGGCGAGCGGGCCGATCCTCCCTCAGATCCGTGCGCGTGGTTCTCCTGGCCCGGCGCTGCCGCCATCCGCTGACAGCGCCGGGACCGGCGAGGGTATCGGGCGTTAGTTAGAACCGCCCGGGTGTAGAAGGTCGGCCGCCCGCTTCTGTGCGTCGGCACACTCTTTTGCGGTCATTTCCAGGAAGCCCTTGCCTTTGCAGGAGTTTTGCCCCTTACAGGCATTGTTGGCGCCCTTGCAAGCCGATTTACCCTTGCAGGCGTTCACGCCGCCGCAATGGATCTTGGCTTCATCTCCGGCAAAGGCACTGCTCACAAGGCCCGTGCCGAACAACATGGCGGCGGCGGTCGCGAGCGCGACGCCGGAAGAGCTTTTCAAGCGCATGGCTGTTTACCTCGTTAGATTGATGTCCAGCCCGGAACACACACACGTCCGGTCAGGTGAGAAGACCGGGCGGCCTCGGAGTTTGTTACCGCCAGCCCGTTCTTTCAAGGGGGCAGGCGTTGCCCCCTTGGTCACGGTGTCAGGGCGGCTGCCCCCGGAGGGCCGGGATGGCGAGGTGCTGCAGGCGGTAGCGGGCGCTACATGCGGCCGGGAATGATGAGCGCGACCCCTAATGCCGCCACAATGACCAACAGGCGGGGCAAGGACGCGGCGATCCGCGCGCGGTGCTGCACCGTCCATAGCCCGAGCGCGATCAGGCTGCCACCGGGAAGAATGAGCGCGATGGCTGCATAGGGTCCGAGCTCACGCACGGTCGTGGTGAGGCCGCGCATCCCGGTCCGCTTACCGGCAGACCCCGGCGGCTGCACGAGCGGCCGCGCCCGTTGTGCCGCGGCGTTCGACCAAGCGCGCCCGCGCAGTGGGAGATGCAGCTGCCGGGCGAGCCGCCTGAGGTGAATCCACATGCGCGCTACGCCGTTCTCGCGCTGCCCGGCGCAGAGTGTCGCGCCTTGCGCCAGGCACTCTCGCTGACGTTGATCGGCCTCGCCAGAAGGTAGCGATCGCCGAGCCACTCGATCGCGCGCGCCCGCGCGGCGCTATAGTCGACGAGCCACGGGCGCTCGCGTTCGTCATGGGACATCCGTTTCATGGCCAATCTCCAGTACTGCTCCGATGGGTACATCGCGAGTCGGCTGGATTCTCGCCACCCTCGCTGACCCATCACGCCTGGCATTGTGCGGGCACACTGAAACGCTGCATATCCCGATGCAGTAGGTGCAGCGCATCGCCGCGGTGATCGAGGCGGGCCTCACCCCTGCGAGCGGCCGCGGCCTATCTCCAAAGTGGTGGGCACACTCGATGATCAGCGCAAGGCGCGTCTGCGCCAAGCGCCCTGTGCAAACGCGAGCTCCGCTCAGAGCTTCCTGACCACGACCCGCCCCGAGCTATCCACAAAGATGTGGTAGCGATTGCCGTCCTTGCAGGTGGCGGTGTAATCGCTGTCGCCATTGCGCTTCGAGTTGACCACCTCATCGCAGGGAAATCCCTGCAGCGCAATCGCAGCTTTCAAATCCTGCCCGGCCGAGGGACTCTCCGCGGCCACGGTTGCAACGGGAGCAAACGCTGCGGGGGTCACGACGGCAACAACTAGGCGCGCGAGCATGGCGACTCCTGTATCCGCGGATCAGATATTGGCGAACTTCTTTGGATCTGTCAGGACGTTCCAGAGCGCCTCGCGAGAAGAGGATACGGCGCTGGCAAGGGCTGGATCGTCATCCTGGAGCAGACTGATGACCTTCAAGAGTAACACCTCGTACTTCTGTCGCAGCTGTGCCAGCGTCAATTGCGAACGCCCCTGATGAAAGGCCTTGAACTGCGCCAGCAGATCATCCACCTGGTTCTTGAGCGACAATTTGGTGAATACACCAATGGCGTGAGTATCGCGTAGACGTTGCTCGAGAGCATTCAGGTCGAGCGTTGGAACGGCGGCTACCGGCGGCCTGGACGACGCGGATCCCTGGACTGCAGCAGCCGCTGTCGCCGCGGCCGCGGCTGCGGACTGCGCGGGCACCGGCGTCGGTGCGGCGGGTGGCACCTTGGGAGTCGTGGTGGCCGATCGGGTGCCGGGCGCCGCTGAACCTGACGGCGGCGGAGACGGCGCGCCGCCCGGGGATGCCGCCGGGGCGGAGCCAGTTTCCGCGGTTGATGTCGTCGCGCCGGCGGGCAGGGCCGGCGCGGCAGGCGGCGGCTGGACGGCCGGTGGGGGAGCCGGTACGACCGCAGAGGCAGCCGAGGGTTCAGGCGCCGGGGGTGCTTGCGCGGAGGCCGCAGTCGGACCGCTTCCCTGATGCGCACACGCAGCCAAGCCGAGAAGCAGCGGTGCTGAAAGAGTCAGGTAGTGGGCCGCTGAGATTACCGTGCCCGCCGCGGCGGCTGAGTGGCTGAACCGTATTGGCAAGCGCTGAGTTCCCCGGCGCACAAAGGACTCGAGTAGAGAGACGCTCCGCTCTCCTACAACGCCTCGGCAAAGTCCTGCAGATAACCGTTGTAAGAAACTGCGTCATCCCAGAAGCACGCGTGTCCCGTGGCCATCATGCGAATCCTTGCAGAATTGATGCGTGCGATCTGTTGCTCGATGACCGCGGGTTTGACGACCGCGTCAGCGGCACCCTGGGTAACCAGAACCGGTTTTCGCAGTCGTGGTAACAGGTCATCGTTATCAATAGTGCGGGAAAACAACGCTTGCCGGACGTATGCAGGGACGCTCACGTTGTACCCCAGCATCCGGTAGCGGTCCTCGTCAGCGAGCTGCTCCGCAAAACACAGTCGCAGTAACGAGCTCAGGCTGCGCACGCTCTCATCCGCATCGGCTGAAAGGAGTCCGGGCACCAAGCCGATAAACTCGGCAGTCAATACCGACATCGCCTCTGGACTGCCGAGCTTGGTGATGCCACCGACGAAGTTGACGCCGCGGACGTTATCCTCGCCGTAGTGCCGGAGGTAGTCGAGGATAACGAACGGGCCATATGACCAACCGCAGAGAATCGGACGATCGAGGTCGAGCGCTTCTATGATCGCCTGTACGTCATCAGCCCACGAGCGTGAGTCCGCATAGCCCTCGCGAGGCTTGTCGGAGAGCCCATGACCGCGCAGGTCCATGGCGACCAGCCGATACTTCTCGACCAATCGTGAGTTCAACTGTCGCGTCCAGGCGAGCGCACTCTGGGAGAAGCCGTGGATGAATACGATGGGTAGCCCTCGCGGGTTGCCCGTATGGATGACGTGAAGCTGGGTTCCGCGGCTTCCGGTCACCATAAGACTATTCATGCGCTCCTCCGCACGGGCCTCGCGCGTCCGCGCCTCAAGATTGAGCAGGGGCGGGGACCGTAGTCAATTGGCCATTCGGCTACTGACGCGAGCTGACCCGCTCCAGGCGCAGGCCCGTCCGGGCAGCGCGCTGACTCAGCGTGCGGGCTGCGACACCGCCGCGTACGATCCGGCGGTCATGCCTCGCGCGCGCACGCAGGCGCGGCGCGTGGCTCGAGTTCGCTCGCCGCCGGAATCCACCAATCCGCTCCGCGTGCCGTCGTGACGTATTCCGGCCAGCGATAGTCGAGCGGCGGGGCGAAGTCCTGGGGCAGTAGCGGTGCGACAAAGCCCGCGCCCGCGGTACGCTCGGAAAACTCAGCGCGCGCGGCTGCGACGGTGTCGGGACGGGTGAGCAGATCGAGCAGTGTGCCGGCGATCGTCCTGCCGGCCACCTCGACGGTCGGATCGATGCACGGACTCAAACCGCCGAGGGCATTCGACACCCACGCTGGGTAGCCCGCGCAGCCTTCCGGTACGGCAAGCATCGGTCGCGCGACGTAGAGCCTGACGGTCGGGGCATACCAGCTCATCTCGACGTAGTCGTCCGAGGTCCAGTGGGTTTGCCAGGCCGGCATCTGCTCGCGTAGCCGCCGCTCCGCGTCCTGGGGCTCGATCAGTTGCTCGCAGGCCGCGAGGAATGGCCGTGCCATCGGCGTCAGGCCGAGGTTGCGCTGAATCTCCTGCGCGAGCGCGATGGCCGCGGAACCGTATTTCGGCGCGCCGACGGCGGCGAGGTTTCGGTAGGTGAGCTCGGCGAGA
>Ga0335080_10001542_pt1 | contig 22610 bp, 23 predicted proteins | sample Lox_Sample_34_FD_206720 | JGI IMG/M metagenome (GOLD analysis project Ga0335080, IMG submission 206720) | Soil microbial communities from Loxahatchee National Wildlife Refuge, Florida, United States - Lox_Sample_3.4 | ecosystem: Environmental > Terrestrial > Soil > Wetlands | place: USA...
TCTGGAGCGATTTGACGGAGCGCTTCAGCCGGTCCGTCACGACTCCGAATTCGCGCGAAGACTTTCGAGGCACCTTGATCGACCCGAAGATGTTCGCTATTGACGTGGATGAATGGGGCGAGCGCGACATGTACCGCGAACTCTGCGACAACTATCCGCATCCATTAGAGGAGACGAATACGACCAGGAGCAGGGAATGAGGCTGGCTGCAGTCGCCGACATCCACCTCAAATCAGAGAATCACGAAAAGGATATCCGGCACTTTTCGGCCGTGAACGACCTCGCGGACGTGCTGGTGATTGCGGGGGACTTCACGAATCACGGTATTCCCGAAGAGATGAAAGTGGTTCTCGGAGTGCTCGAACACATACGAATTCCAATGATTGCCGTACTCGGGAATCATGATCACGAAAGCGGCCACCAGGACGAACTGGCGGGGATGCTCCGCGTTGCCGGCGTTCACCTGCTCGATGGCCACTGCTTCGACTCGAATGGAATCGGCTTTGCCGGGACCAAGGGGTTCTGCGGGGGCTTCGCTCCCTATGAGTTAATGCCGTTCGGAGAGCAGGGAATCAAGACCTTCGTGGAGATTGCGGAGCGAGAGGCCGTCAAGCTGGATTATGGGCTGGCGCAGACCCATGCAAAGAAGAAGGTCAGCATTACCCACTATGCGCCAATCAAGGAGACGATCATCGGCGAGCCCGAGCCCATCTTTCCATTCCTGGGCAGTTCGCGTCTTGAGCGGGCGCTGGATGAGCACAGGCCGGTTCTGGCACTGCATGGTCACGCGCACAAAGGCACTTTTTCGGCGGAGACCAAGTCAGGCGTCCGCGTATGCAACGTTGCCCTCCCGATCCTCCGGCGGCGCGGCGAGGAGCATCCGTTTGCGTTATTCGATCTCTAAGCAGCCGAGACTCAATCGCTCGTTCCGGAGGGAATGTCGAAGAATATTCCGTGTACGCGGTTTGCCTTCTGGGTCCCGGGGATGTCGATCTGATCGAGCGGGATCTTCTGGTATTCGTCCTGGTCCAGATCGGTCAGTGAGCTTGAGCTGATCATGTAATTCTGCACCATCAGGGGCGCGCGGTTGTCTCTGAAGATCACTTTGAGGGGCCTGCTCGTTTGGGATGACGCCGTGGTTGAATCCGCAAAGTGATACTCCTGAACCTGTGCATGAGTTGCGCCGGGAGGCGGCTGAGTATTCTCTTGCTGGGGGTAAGGAGCCGAGTCATACCCCGGATTGAGTGCGTCTGGATAATACCCGACTGGCTGGCTGGCTGATTCGGTGTCTGCACCCTGCTGATTTTCGGAGTCGTTTGGCGCACCCCAGTCGTAGAAGCCGGGATCGATTACGTACGGATAGGGGTAGTAGCCATATCCATAGCCGGGATAGCCAAGGGCGTAACCGTATCTGTAGTACGGATGGCGATGTTCGCCGTGATGATCATGGTAGGGCCCGCGATACGGACCACGATTCGTGTAATCGGGCCGGTAGCCTGAGAATCCGCTTCCACGATACGGAGGACGAATGCCGTTTCGCGCTGGAGGTTCGAGACGGGCGGGCAAAGGGAATCTACCGGGAGGCGAAAAGCTCGAAGGGCGCTGGGGCCCGATCATGCCGGAATAACTCGTAGCTCCGGCGGGCCTTGAAAATCCAGGGTTACCGATCGAGCCGCTATGGCCCATGGACCCAACGTGAGAGCCGCCGCTGCCTCCAGAGAATCCGCCGTGAGCCATATTGCGCTGCGCGAATGCGGGGAGAGCAAGACAGATAGCCAATACGACAGCAGCCCGAGACCACATTGGCTTATTTTACGCCCGATTCACATCGCTGGAATTGGGCTCTCGCACGTAATGACAAAGAAATGACCTATACGCGCCAATCATCCGCGCGCCAACTGCGGATTCGTTCCTTGATCTGCTTGCGATTCAGGTTGTGTTCGAGCGCCTGCTTGGCAAGTTCCACGACTTCGTCGTCGACCGCGAAGCGAAGCGCGATCAATTGGTCCTCGTTGAGGCGATAGATCTGGGCATGCCACTCCTGAGGCGCGAGGGCCTGCAGTCGAAGCCGCTCTTCGAGACGAATTACGCGATCCTGCACTTTGAGCGGATAGGTTCGGAGCTTGATCAAAGGAATGACAACGAGTAGGGAGAGTACCAGATACCAACCGGAGGAGAGGCTTGGTTGCCGGTACAGGTGGAATCCGGCATAGACAAGGTTGGCGAGGTAGATGGTGAAAAGGATGAAGTGGTAGGAGGGATCGAACCGTGCGTGGTTTTTGAGGCTCTGCACCTTACTCATGCGTGGCCATAACTTCCTTGAGGTAGGGATTGCCTTGTGTGGCTGGCGTTTCTGATTTTAAGCTCGCTGCGTCGATGCTGTGAGGTGGTTGATTCGCTCCCGGGGGATTCTTGGCAACTTCAACCGAAAGTGTGAGGGTATAGAGATCTTCGGGCGAGAGCTTCTGAGTGTCCTCCGGGATCAGCTTGTATCGTCCGCGCAGCACATAATCCACGAAGAGACCACCTGCCAGATAAGGATTCAGGATCGCGATCGGGATGGCATAGCCCGTCGTAACGAGGGACTCGGAAATCCCTTTGTTGGTGCGGCTGGGGCGGCGATATCCCGGAATCTGAGGGATCTCATAGATATCAAGATGTGTCTCGGGGTGCCTGGCCGCATACTTGGTCAGCTTGTGGGTGATCTGCTTGGGCGTGGTCATTCCCGCATCGGGGAAGAAGCTGCGACCGAATTTGTGGGGGAAATACTGATTGAGAACGACGCGCGAAAAGTCGGCGCAATTGTTGTAAAAGAGCTCAAAATGCGAGTGATTCTTATCCTGGTTCATCCTTGCGATGAACGCATCGTCTTGTGCCTCGGTTGTCTCGAATCGAAGGGCATAGATCCGGCGGTCATAGGCGACGCCGACCAATTCTGTCCAACCGCCGTGCCAGAAATCGCCCTTGCGGACGTCTCGGCCGAGTACCAAGAGGTGCGCCTCGTGATATTGATTCCGCAGGCGATTCACGGTCGCCCGATCGACATGAGCGGGGACTTCCGATGCGTTCTCTACGGAATAGAGGTAGGGAAGCAGGGGTATGACGACCCAGTCGTGATGCGCGACGTCACTATAGCGGGCGATCACCGAGCCGAGTTCGCCGGGCTCGCAGCGGCGAAGGCTTGTCGGAGATGCAGCACAGATGTGCGCGAAGTACACAGCAGTGTGGCCGGTTGGATTGAGGGCTCCGAAAAAGCCGTACGGCTCCTCCATCAGCAACGCTGCCTGTGCGCCTGAGTGCTGCGGGAGCATCAGGAATGCAACAAAGGCCATGAGAAAAAATGCGGTTGTGCGGGGGGCGCGCAGCGCAAGCATCGTAACTCCTGGTCAAAGTGTTCTATTCAGTATGACCTAAACGGAACTAAAAGAAAGTGATGTCCTTTCAGAATACGATCCTATCGACCCTATCGGTAACAACTGCCAAAATTGCGAGTCCGTTGACCGAAGCCGTGGCGAGAGCACAGGTCACGCTTCGAAAACAGACACTAGTTTCGGCGTAAAAGTTTTGCGGAAGTGTTTGATTCCGCACAAATAGAGCATGGTGGCGGTGAGTCGCCGGCTCTGATAAGGTTCTTCTTCCGGGAATGAGGAACGCGACAACGTTTCCAAATCCTGATTTTAATGTCTGAGGGTATTTGTGCGCATTCGATTCCTTCCACCGTTTCTTTTTCTTTTTGTTGCAACTCTTAGTGCTCAAGTGAGTTTGCCGAAGATTCTTTCGAATCATATGGTGATTCAGCGGGATCTGCCCGTGCATGTATGGGGGATGGCGGCGCCAGGACAAGGCGTGACGGTCTCGTTCCGGGGTGAAACGCGCAGCGTCATAGCGGACGCTTTGGGCCACTGGAGTGCGTACCTTAGACCTTGCGCTGCCGGGGGACCGTTTACGCTGACCGTTACACCGGGGCCAGTTGCAAACCAACCCGCCGGTCCGGCTGCGGGTCAGCCGCCGATCAATCTCGACGACGTCATGGTTGGGGATGTGTGGGTCGCTTCGGGCCAATCCAACATGGAATTTCCACTGAGCCGGGCGAGCACTGCCGTGCAGGATTTGCCAAATGCGGCTAACCCGTCGATTCGGCTTCTCATGATCAATAAGCGAAGTTCGGACTACGCGATGCCTGACGCCGAAACGGACGGATGGACCTTATCGACGCCCGATACGGCGAAGGATTTCTCAGCGGTGGCGTGGTACTTTGCTCGCGATATCGCTGCGCGGCAGCACGTGACGGTTGGAGTGATCGATGCGACGTGGGGTGGAACAGTTGGCGAATCGTGGGTGCGGCTGACTGCGCTCGGCAAAGATGCGTCACTGGCACCGATTTTCGCGACTCGGGGCATGATGACGGACAAGGCTGCGGATGCTGTGGCCGAAGAGAAGGACGAAGAGCGCCAGCGTGAAGAGGCGAAAGCGGCGGGCAAGCCGATTCCACAATTCCCCTGGCATCCTCCGCTGAACAGCTGGGGCCCGGGCCTGCTGTGGAACGGCATGATCGCGCCGCTGGTTCCACTGCCAATTCGCGGAGTGATCTGGTACCAAGGCGAAAGCAACAGCGCACTTGCGCGGGTGCACTCGTACGACCGCGTGATGCGCACCCTGATCGAGGACTGGCGGAGAGAGTGGGGAATCGGTGATTTTCCGTTCCTGTATGTGCAAATCTCCAATTTCAAATCAACTCCTCTCGAGGACTGGGCGGAGCTTCGCGAGCAGCAGGTACGCACTCTCGCTATGCGCAACACGGCGATGGCAGTCACGATCGATATTGGGAATCCCGACGATGTGCATCCGACCGACAAGCTTGATGTTGGTCTGCGTCTAGCGCGGGCGGCCGGTGCGCTGACGTACGGCGAGACTGTTGAATACTCCGGACCGATGTACCGGCAAGCCGCGCCGGAGTCGGGATCCATCCGGGTTTGGTTTGACCATGCAGAGGGCCTCAATGCCAAGAGCGGGGCGGCGACCGGGTTTGAGGTCGCCGGCCGGGATGGCAAGTATGTTGCGGCTGCAGCTACGATCGACGGAACGACGATCGTGGTTTCGAGTCCTGAGGTGCCTGACCCCGTGAATGTCCGCTATGGATGGGCTAACAGCCCTCAATGCAATCTATCCAATGCGGAGGGCCTGCCGGCTTCACCATTCACGTCGGAGCGCTATTGAGTTGGTATTGGGCGTCATGAGGACCGGTCGAGAAGGTTGAGACGATGAAAGTTCCTTACGCAAAAAAGTGGCAGAAGGAGACGGACAAGCTGCGCAAGATTGCGCTCGACTGCGACCTGAGGGAGGAACTGAAGTGGGGAAAACCGTGCTTCACCTTTCTGAAGAAGAATGTGGCGATTGTCATTCCGCTCAAAGAGGCGTGCGCGTTCTCGTTTTTTAAAGGCGCGCTGCTCACGGACCCGAAGCACGTCCTCGAAAGGATTGGAGAGCATACGCAGGCGGGGCGATGGATCAAGATCACATCGATCAGCGGAATAGCGGCCCTCCAGGCAACCCTGAGGGACTACCTCTATGAAGCCATCGCGCTCGAGGAATCCGGGAAGAAGGTGGAACTTAAGAAGCCTTCAGAGTATGCGGTTCCGGAAGAGTTGCAAGTGAAGCTGGACGGCGACGCGATTCTGAGGGGAGCTTTCGAAGCACTCACGCCGGGCCGGAGGAAGTCTCACGTATTTCACATTTCAAGCGCGAAGCAGGCAAATACCAGAGCAGCGCGGGTGGAAAGGTGTGTGCCGATGATCCTAGGCGGGCGCGGATTCAACGAGCGGCCGAGATAGAGCCTTGTTCGAACGGAGGGCTTGCTGCGATTGGGCTTTGAAGCGATCTGTGGTCTGACTGGAATTCGGATGAGCGTGCTTGTCAATGGATGGCCTCAAACCTCTCCCAGAGCAGGTTACAACTCGGGCAGTTTTCTGATTCTGGATTGATGGCGGTGTATCCGCAGAGCGCACAGACGAAGAAACTGTGCTCTTGCTGTGCCCATCCAGGTTTGCCGTCCCAGCTCACGCGAGATATCACATCAGCGTAGAGGCGCACGTGGGATTTGTCTGCTTCGAGGGCCCAGTGGAATGTGCGAATGGCTGTTGAGTCGAAAAGGGAAACTGCCTTGGTAAGAAACGCGGGATAGAGGTAATCCACCTCGGATCTCTGATCGACGAGGGCGGAGCGTAGGTTTTCGAAGGTGCTTTCGATCTCCGGGTTGGGGGCCGGGATGTTTGTGGATCCGCGCATGTGCCGCAGAACCCGTGCGTGATTTTCGGCGTGAATCTGTTCCGCTCGAGCCGTCGCCCGGAACAGACTGGCAATTCCAGGAAAACCGTCAACGTCTGCCTTCGATGCGTAACCCCGGCAAGCCGAACAGGTTTTCGTCTCCTCTTCGAAGGCAGTCTCAAGGTTTCTGACCACCACCAGGTCCTCGACCCCGATCACGTGAGCGAGAATCGAATCTGGTTCCATCACTAAAAGGCCCTCGCCCATTTAGATGCACGGCGCGGTGGGCAGGTGACGCGGGTCGTACGCAATTGCTTTAAACAGATGAATCAGGAGGCGTGAGCACAATCAGGATTCTGTCTGTGAATAGCGGATGGCCTGCACCGGAGAAGACGCTACGACTCCTTCATGGACTGCTTCGTCCAGGAACGGAATGAGCCGTCGGATTTGTTCCTCGGTGTCGATGATGCTGAGCTGAATGGGGGCATCTTTCGAGAAGCTCCAATGGCCCGATCGACGGATGCGGCTGCCGGATCCGTAACCTTCGATACCGCGGAACACGATTGCTTCGGCGATGCCGAGTTCCTGACATTTGGCGAGGATTGCTTCGTGGAGAGGCTTACCCTGCCACTTGTCGTCTTCTCCGAAGTGGATGCGAAGCATACGGCCTGAGAACTCTTCCTTCATGGGCAACCCTCAAGTTGCGGATTGGGCGGGAGCCCCGGCTTCGTCGGCAGGGCGAAAGGCGTACTTGATGATGTCGACATCGGAAAAGACGACCAGCCCTTCTTCGAGCATCTGTTCGACGAGGGGTTGAAACGCGCGCAGCTTTTCGGCAGTGTCGATGGCCGAGAGCATCACGGAACCGTGATGGGAGGAGAGCAAGGGTTTCTCCTTATGCATGCGGCGATGGGCGCCATAGCCCATGATTCCGCGATAGACGGTGACGCCCGCAATGTCGTTGGCGCGCATGGCTTCAACTAGCGCCAGGTGGAGCGGCTTGTTCTTCCACTTGTCTTCTTCAGACAGGAAGATGCGCATCATCTGCGCTTTTCCTTCGATTTTGAGATGTTGTGGAGGGAGGGGCTTCTTCGGTTTGGACACCTGGGCGGGCTTGGCGACCGTGGTCTCCTGGATTTCGATGAGGCCGGTTCCGGCGAGTTCTTCAAGCTTGCCGAGGATCGCATCGACTTTTTCGCGCGTGTCGATGAATTCGATTTTCAGAGGAAGGCGATCGGCGATCTCGACGGTGGAGGAGGAGTGCATGTGATGGTCGGCGCCGAAGCCTGCGATGCCCTTGGTCACGGTGGCGCCGGCTACTCCGCGATAGAAGAGGAAGTCGAGGATGCTGGAGTAGGCGGGGATGCCGTGATGCTTTGCGCCTTCGCTGAGGTAGATGGTGACTTTGACGGCTTTTCCCGGAGTCAGCATGAATGCTCTCCCGAGGCAACTGAGGATTCTAGTGCAATTGATGGGGGACGTCGAGTTCAATCAGGAGAACCATTCGCCAAGGATCGAGCCGCCCCAGACCGCGACGAGACCGGCGGCGAAGCTTCCCGCGGCGTATAGGGCGGCGATTCCGAAGGCTCCGGCGCGGAGGTTTGACAGGGTTTCCCACTCGTAGGTCGAGAAGGTGCTGTATGCCCCGACGAAGCCGACAGGGATGAGAAAGCGCCATGCGGGATTGAGTTCGGCGCGACGGCCGAGGTACGTCATGGAAAAGCCAATGATGACGCAGGCCGTGATGTTTACGATCAGCGTGCCGTAGGGAAAGCGGATTCCGAGACGGCCGGCGACGGACGAGCCAACCCAGTAGCGTGCGATGGAGCCGACGGCTCCGCCGATGGCGATGTAGAGGTACTTCTGCAACGTTCTTTCTCCCGTGCATGCGGCAAGAATGCGCGGGCAGTATCGCGAATACAGGAACACTGCAATGCGCTCGTTCGTGCCTTGTATTTAGCAGGGATCGCGCCGGCATGACTCCGCGACAGGATCGCCTGTCAGGAGTCATCATCTGTCCGGCCATCACGGATGGACAGCGGTTAACAGGAGAGCGCCGCAATTACGGGATATCCTGCGCGGTGAACTCCATCACCGCTACCACTGTTTCTATTACATGGTCGGCCGTGATGCCGTGTCAAGTGACGACTGACGACCCGCTGCTATCGATCTGTGCAGGAGTAACACGGGTCGACGGCGGCCTGGATCAGGGGCGTGTCGGCCAGGCGTGCTCCCTGCACCATGAAGCGGACGGCGGGCATATTCACGTAGGTGGGTGTGCGAACGTGTACGCGGCTTGGCATGCGGGCGCCTTCCTTCCACGAGACCGAGTACATGACTTCGCCGCGGGGGGCTTCAACGCGCGCAGTGGCAGTACCGGTGATGAAGCTGAATTTGCTGCTGTCTCCGGGAGGTGCGATTTCGCCGGGCGGGAGCTTGGTTAGAGCCTGGCGGAGGATCTTGCAGCTTTCCATGATTTCGAGGGCGCGAACGAGGAGGCGGGCGCGGACGTCGCCATCGGGAACGACCGGGATGTCGAAGTTCATTTCGGAGTAGGCGGCGTAGGGGGCTTCCTTGCGCAGGTCCTGGCCGACGCCGGAAGCACGGGCGACGGGGCCGACGACTCCGAGGGAGCGGGCCTTCTCGGTGGTGAGCACGCCGATTCCGGCGCAGCGAGAGGTTGCGGTCTTGCTGGTGGTGAAGATGGGGATGATGGTCTTGACCATCTCCTTTTCGAGCGCATCGACCATGGAGAGGATGGAGGCTGGGTCTTCGATGTCGCGATTGACACCGCCGATGCGGTTCATCGCGTAGTTGACGCGGTTGCCGGAGATTGCCTGGAGAACGTCCATGACTTTCTCGCGGATTTCGAAGCAGGTCATGAACATGGTTTTGAAGCCCATGAGCTTGGCGGCGATTCCGGCCCAGAGGACGTGGGAGTGCAGGCGCTCGAGTTCCGCAACGACGACGCGGATGTAGAGCGCTCGCGGCGGCGGCGTCAGTCCGGTGAGTTTCTCCATGGCCTGGCAGAGCGTGAGGGTGTGGATGAAGGAGCAGATTCCGCAGACGCGTTCCATGAGGGCGATGACCTGGATATAGTTGCGCGTTTCGGCAAGATGCTCGATGCCGCGGAAGTTGAAGCCGATATGCAGCTTCGCATCCATGACGGTTTCGCCTTCGCAGATCATATCGAGCTTGTAGGGCTCTTCAAGGCCGGGATGGTATGGGCCCATGGGGATTTCGTAGCTCATTGCAAGACCTCCTTCTGGAGATTGACGCCGCAGACATTGCCTTCGCGAAGCAGGAGCGGTTGGTATTCGCGGCCGATGAAATCGATGCGGTATTCCTCGTGAACCTCGCGCTCGATCCAGTCGACTGCTTCGCAGAGGTCGTAGATGCTTTCGATAGTGTTGCCAGAGAGCGGGAAATTGAAGCCGAGGAGGCGGCCACAAAGGTCCCAGTGATACTCGAGGCGGAAGCCGCGGTTTGCGGGGAGTTCGTAGGTGGTAATCGTGATGAAGCGCGCGCCGACGGCGTTCATGGACTTTGCGACGTCGCGAACGTCGAGGCCGGTTGGGGTGTACCAGTAGACGCCGCCTTTTTCAACGTAAGCATCGGATGTGAGTTCTGTCGGGGGGGCGGGGATGGTTTCGATGGCACTCATTGGGCACCTCCAGTTACGGGTTCGGCGGCTGGTGCGGCTGGTGCTGCGGATTTTTCCGCCGGTGCGGACGCGGCGGGACGGGGAGCAGGCGCTTTGCGCTTCACGGTGTAGACCTTTTTCAGTTCTCCTTGCTCGAGGTAGATCGGCGGGCAAGCGGATTCCTGGGTGAGGGCGTGTTCGGTGCGGCCTTCTTTCAGTGCGTGTTCGATGCAGCCTTCGACGCAGCGTCCGCAGAATGTGCACTGGCCGGGGTCATAGCCCCAGGTGAACTCGCCTTTGCCGGCCTGGTAGGTAATGGCGCGGGAGGTGCAGCGGAATTTGCAGATTGCGCAGCCGGTGCAGAATTCAGGATTGAACTGTATGAGCCCGCGGAATCGCTGAGTGACTTTGGGACGCGCGGGGAAGAGCAGCGTACGTGAACCGCCCCAGAAGTTCTTCCACAGCATGGTTAGGATGTTCATGATCTAAGCCTCATGAAGAGCGCGGAGGATACGGCGAGTACCGCGAAGATGATGGTGCATTGCCAGTAGAAGCGAACGGTTGTGTCGATCGCGAGGCGGGCCGTGGCCGCAGCGAGGGTCGACAGCAGAAGCACGATGCCAAAGGAGAGGGCCACGAAGACCGCAGCGGCAATTGGCCAGAAGGCGATTTGCGGAGCGATCAGCGTGGCGACAAGGCCGGTGGCCGCGACCCATTCAAGTCCATGTGAGAGCTCCCACATTGCGAGTTCGGGTCCTGCGAATTCGGTCATCGGGCCGGAGTAAATTTCCTGCTCGGCGTTGGGGAGCGAGAACGGATTGAGGTGCAGCTTGGCGGGAAGGCAGATGAGGATGGCGAGGATACCGACCCAACGAAGCGGAGTTGCGGGAGCCTGCGCGAGGGCTTCAAGACGAAACGTGTGTTGCGAGGCGGCGACGGAGATGATAGCCAGCAGGAAGACGACGTTGTAGGAGACGCTGAGCACCGCTTCGCGAGCCGAGCCGATTTCGCCGAAGATGGAGCGCGAGGTGAATCCCGCGGCGATGATGCAGATAGAGGGCACCTCGAGGAGTGCGAGCAGAAGAATCAGGTCGCCCTGGAATCCGCCAGAGGATGGAAGCACCGGGAGGAGGCCGACGGCACCGGCAGCGGTGGAGACTGCGATCAGGGGCCATGCGCGCATCAGTCCACCGGCGACGCCGGTGCGTTGCGGAGTGCCTTTGCCGAGGAGCTTGATGAAGTCGTAGAAGGGCTGCATGAAGGGTGGTCCGATGCGGCCCTGCATCATGGCGACAGATTTGCGCTCTACCCAGAGGAAGAACCATGCGGCGGGAACGGCGAAGAGGATGCCGGGGAAGATGAGGAGACGGGCGAGGGCGGTGAGGATACTCATGCCTGCACCTCCGCTGGAGTCTGCTCGTTGGCCGCAATCGGTTGAGCGGGCTTGTTGCCGCGTTCCGCGAGGATTTCGGCCGCTTTTGCAACCCCTTGGATGATTGCGTCAGGGCGCGGCGGGCATCCGGGCACGAAGACATCGACGGGGATGTGTTTATTCAGGGGGCCATCGAGGGTGCGGCTGTCGATGAAGACATTCGTTGTCGCGGGGCATGATCCGATGGCGACGACAGCCTTGGGGCCGCAGACCTGGCCGTAGACGGTCTTGATGGCGCAGACGGCATTCTTTGTTACCGGGCCGGTTACGCAGAGGATGTCGGCGTGGCGCGGGCTGCCTTCGAGACGGACGCCAAGCTGTTCGGCGTCATAGCGTGGTGTGAGGGCGGCGACGATTTCGATGTCGCAACCATTGCAGCTGCCGGAGTTGAGGTGGAACAACCAGGGGCTGCGGCGGCGGCAGTAGCACATCAATCGGTTCCAGAGCTTCATAGGCGCCCCCATTGCAGCAGGATGAGGATGTTGGGCCAGATGCCGGCGATGAGCAGGATTGCGACGAGGGCCACGATGGCACCGCGCAGAGCAAATGGCTCTGAGGATTCAGGCGGCGGATCTGAGGTTGACGGCGGGCCCCACCAGGCTCGCGTGAGCGCGAGGACGTAGGCGACGAGAGCGAATATCGACGAGAGCACGAAGACCGAGAGGAGCAATGGCGAGATCTCGAGTGCTGACTGGTAGAGTCTCCAGCGGCCAAGGAAACCGATGGTCGGAGGAACGCCGAGCATGGCCAGCATGCCGAATAGGAATCCGAAGGCACTGAGTGGGAAGCGTGTTGCCAGGGCTGCTGTTTGTCCTTCGAGGGCTCCATCCGCTTCCGGTGCACTGAGGCAGGCAAAGAGAAGCGTCTTGGCGATTGCGTGGGTGCAGGCTGCGAGGATTGCTCCGGAGGTTCCAAGCGAAGTCGCACAAGTGAGGCCCAAGAGGAGGAATCCAGCGTCTTCGATGGTCGAGAGAACAAGGAGGCGCTTGAGGCTGCGCTGCGAGAGCATGAGCAGGGCGGCGATCAAGGACGTTGCAGCCGCGAGTCCGAGGATCAGGCCGTGGGGTGTGAGCAGCCAGGGATTTGATTGTGCCGCGATCCAGGATTCGCCGAAAGCTGCCATGTCGACGACTCCGATGACGAGGCCCAATACCAGCGCGGGTAACTCATCCGCAAGCGAGAGGAGCCAGAAGAGGAGTGGGACCGCAGCGAGCTTGACGAAGATGCCGGTGAGTAGCAAGGCGCGTGCCCAACCCTGATTCGGCGTGTTGATGAGGAATTCGCTGGCGACTGTGGATGTGGCTGAGAACAGCACCACGATCAGATAGGTGATCTTTGCGGCTTGCGAGCGTGCTGTGATCCAGACGCGGACCGCGGTGAGCAGGGCGGCGAGTTCCAAGAGTCCGAGACGCAACCAGGGATTCGTTACGGCGAGGCCAGCGGCGGAGAGTGCACCGACGGCAAGCATACAGAACCAGAGGGCTGGGCCGTGGGCTGCGACTTTTTTGAGTGCCGCGAAGAAGAGGGCGATCGCAGCGAGCGCGATCGAGACGGCAAGGATCAGCGGTGCTCGATTCGCTTCCGCGTGCGCTGTTGTCGTCTGCGTGGCGGGCCACAGCCACTGCAACAGAGCAAACGTGGCGGGAACGATGAAGAGAAGGAGGAGAACTACGTGGCGCTCCATCCAGCGAAACAGAGTACCGAGGGTGCGCGAAGTGGCTTCGAGGCCAGCCCAGAGGCCAAGATACGCGCGGTCGACATTGGTCCAGCGGAAGAAGGACTTCCAGTTGTGGAGGAAAATGTCGGAGAAGTCGCCAGCTGTTAATCGCGCGCGGCTCGACAGCGGTTCGCCACCGGTAAAGACCGCGTTGCCACCCGCTCCCGCGAGAACTGCTCCGCCACCGGCAGTTGTGGCTACCGGGCGCGCAGCGTATGCGAGCACGTAGATTGCGCCACCTACTATGACGCTGACGAGAGCGAGGACCAGGCCGCCAGTGGTTGAGAAGCTGCCGGCATCGGCGGAGAACCCGAGCCAGGTAACGTGCACGCCTGTGCCGAGGGCGAGCGCGCGAAGGATCGGATTGAGCAGGTAATTTACGGCGAGCTGGGGAGCGACGCCGAGGACGATGCTGCCAAAGGCGAGCAGCCCCATGCCCCACACCATCGAGGCAGGAGATTCGTGAGCATCGTTTGTGTTCTCAGTGGGGGGTCCGAGGAAGACGGCGCTGGTGGCTTTTACGCCCATGAAGACCGTGCCTAGGCTTGCTGCCCAGGCGATCATCGCGGGAACGGCCCATCCGGACTCCAGCGCCGCTGCATAAAGCATCCACTTGCTGGCGAAACCGCTCATGAGGGGGATGCCCATCATGCTGCCGACGCCGATCAGCCACGAAAGCGTGGTGCGCGGCATGCGGGATGCGAGGCCGCCGAGCTGGTTCATATCGCGGGTACCGGCGGCGTGCTGTACGGAGCCGGCGGTGAGGAAGAGGCCGCCCTTGAAGAATCCGTGATTGAGGCAGTGGAGAAGTCCCGCCGTGATCGCGAGAGGTGTGCCGATGCCGATCCCCATCATCATGTAGCCGATCTGGCTAACGGTAGAGAAGGCGAGCATGCGCTTGAGATCCGACTGAACCATGGCGTACATGACGCCGACGGCCATGGTGACGGTGCCGACCCAGAGCAGAGTTGCGCCCCAGGCTGCCGGCCAGGCGCCGAAGCTGTGCATACGAGCAGCGAGATAGACACCGGCTTTCACGTAGCAGGCGGCGTGGAGAAGAGCGCTGACCGGCGTGGGCGCGGCCATCGCTTCGGGGATCCAAGTGTGGAGCGGGAACTGAACGGACTTGGCCACCAGTGCGACGAGCATCAGCAGGAATACGCCGCTGGTGAAGGCCTGCGCTACATTCGGGTCTGTCCAGAGAGCGCTGCCGGTGCGGTGATAGATCAGCAGTATTGCAGCGAGAAGGCCGTAGCCTGCGATGTGGGTCATCAGCAGGACTTTGCGCGCGCCGTTGACTGCTTCCTTGTTGGTGTACCAGAAGCCGACCAAAGAGAAGGAGCACAAACCGACTACTTCCCAACACAGATAGAAGATGAAGAGGTTGGCGCTGTAGACGAGGCCGATGAAGCCGCCGATGAAGACCAGCATCGTCGCGTAGAAGCGAGTCGCAGATTTGTCGTGCGCCATGTAGCCGATGGAGTAGAGGAGCACGAATCCGCCGATGCCTGCACCCATGAGCGCGAAGAGGATGCTCAGCGCGTCGACATGGATGGCCAGCGCGAGAGGCCCGTCCCACTGGCTAAAGGTGAAGTCGATTGCCTGACCTGAGAAGACAAGCGGAGCGGTGGCGACGGCGGCAACGAGGGAAGGAATCGCAAAGAGCAGGGCTAAGATGCCTTTGGTTTTGGCGGAGCTGAGGCGCGCTATTAGAAGCTGCAGAAGAGCACCTAACAGCAGCGAGCATGGCGCAACCAGAATAAGGGCCACGGCTGTCATGCTTCGAATGGTAGGCCGGGGTTTAACCCTTTGATGTGACGCACTTCACACGGGAGCCATCACCAAAGAAGGCGATACGTTGCATACTGCAATGCGGGATTTGTGCGGAAGAGATTCAAAATCAAGGCCAATCCTTATCGCCAGCAGAAACTCACGGGAGCTGTGAGTCGCTTGCGATCACGGAGCTTCAGATCGGCTTGTTCGGGATTGTCCACTGTGCGTCGATGCGGGGCGGATGCTGAAGGGTTTGGAGAACTACGCAATACTGCTCGGTTTTTTCCTGAAGCAAAAGGAGTTGTTCTGGAGTCGCTTCAGGTGCATCGATGTTGAAACCAAGCCGAATAGCCTCGAATCCTACGGGTACCTCCTTTGAAATGCCCAACGTTCCCTGCAGGTCCATGTCGCCCGCGACTGTGACTTCGATGTGACGGGTCTGGATTCCCATCGCAGTAGCAACGAGTTGGCACGTCAGCTGCGCGCAGGCGGCTAATGCGCCCAACAGGAGATCGCCGGAACATGCCGCAGTGCCGGTGCCACCCACCCCGGTATGAGCCCCGGCCTGATAGATGGCGCGACCGATGTCGACGGAACAGGATAGGGGTGTGGATGTCTCACTTCCTTTGGCCGTCAGAGTGATGCGCGAAGTTTGCGGATCCCGCCGGTATTGTTCTTTGAAGGGCTTCTGTAGCGACCTTATATCGATAGCAGCCTTATCCATGAGCTCTCCCTGAAATGATGCGAGTGCTTTCAAATTCTGTTGAGTTCTTACTAGATTCCGAACCTGTTGCGGTATTCGCTTGGCGAGATGCCTGTGTGCCGCTGGAAGAGCGAGCGGAAGAACGGGACATCCTGATAGCCGACGGCATGGCTGATCTCCTGCATGTTGCGATGATTGCTCTCGAGCATGCGTTTGGCCGCGGCGACGCGGAGTTTCTGGAGATAAATCAGGGGGCTGTCTCCGGTTGCCTGCTTGAATCGGCGTACGAAATTGCGTACGCTCATTCCCACGCGATCCGCCGGCTCTTCGAGGGGAAAGGTCTTGGCGAAGTTCTTGTGGATCCACTCTTGCGCGCTGGAGATGGTGTCGTCGGTGTGATCGGTTTTCAAGGGGACGATTGCGAATCCGGCCTGCCACGAGCGCGGTGTCTCGATGAGCAGCGCCTTGGCCGTTTGCATCGCAATATCATGCCCGCAGAATCTCTCGACGAGGTAGATGCTGAGATCCAGGGAAGCATTTACACCTCCCCCGCAGTAAAGGCCACGGTCCTCAGTGACCATCAGTTCCGGCATCCACTTGACACGGGGATACAACTCGCGAAACCGCTCGACGAGACCCCAGTGCGTGGTGGCGCGCTTGCCGTCCAGTAAGCCGGCCGCCGCGATGAGGCCCACTCCTGAGCAGACACTGGCAATCGCAACGCCCCTCGTGCTGCGCCGTTTCAGCCATGGAACGATTAGTGCGTTGCGTCTCAGCACATCTTCGACGTTAGGTCCGGTGCTGGGAACAAAGATGAGATCGGTTTTACCGACGTCCTGCAAAGCGACGTTCGGCTGAATATGGATATCGCCGTCGCAGCGAACGGGACCGCCATCGGCAGTGGCTGCGTTTACGCGAAAGCGCGGCTCGGGCTTTGTGCCGGTGAGGCCGTTCCACAGCGATCCGGCGTGGCGGAAGACTTCCATTGGGCCGATGGCCGTGGAGGAGAACATCTGGTCCAGGAGAAGAACTGTAATCTCAATCAACGCAATGCCTCTGAAGCCTGTTTCGAGCGGGGATAGAAGGGACGTGGCCTGAGAACCTACTTACAATGGCATATCTGCCATCTTGTTGCAAGGTCGTTTTTGCCGCACTCTTTGATCATCCCCTGATCTGCGAATGCAGATCCCCAGAGAGGTTGGAAATGGTAACAGCGCAACAAACAGGCACGCTGATCAATGGCGTTGACGTTGACGGTCTCACAGCAACGATTGAAGCGGTCAAGGCGACACCGGAAATTGCGAAGTTCAGGTTCAACATCAAGAACATGTGGAAAGATGCCGGGCAGAATGCTTCGACGGTGGACGAGTATTTCGGTGCGTGCCAGGTGCAATCGCGGCCGCAGAGGTTTGTCCTGGAGTCGGATGAGCCGGCGATACTTCTGGGCAAGGACACAGCGGCAAATCCGGTGGAATACCTCCTGCATGCGCTGGCTGCCTGCATGACGAGCTCGATGGTGTATCACGCGGCAGCGCGCGGAATTCAGATTGACGCAGTGGAGTCGTCGTTTGAAGGCGACATCGATCTGCACGGTTTTCTGGATCTCGACAGCAACGTGCGCAAAGGATATCAAGGCATTCGCGTGAATTTCAAAATCAAAGCGGCTGTAACCGATACGGAGCTGCAGAGGATCGTGCAACTCGGTCCGAGGTACTCCCCGGTCTTTGATTCGGTGACGAACGGAGTACCCGTTGCGGTGAGCGCGGAGCGCATGTAAGGCGGCGCAGTCTCCAATTCACAACAAAGACGAGATCGGCAAATCGGAGTTTGCCACGTTCGCAGAAGTGTGCGCGGTGGCAGGCAACAACCATCGAAAGCAAACCAACAGGAGAAGAAGAGAATGTCACATATGACCACTTGGATCTACAGTTCAGCCAAAGTTGTTTTGGCTTTGCCGCTGCTTACCAGCTTGATTGCCACATCGGCGTCTGCACAGGAGCCACATTCAATGCATCATGCGCCCGCGCAGCTTGTCGAGGATGTTCGCGAGGCGACGCAGCAATTCATCGACGTGAATAATGCAGGTCCAGCGGGCTACGCGCCTGCGTTCGGGTGCGTTACGGGTCCCGATCACGGGGCCATGGGTATTCACTACGTGAACATGAAACTGGTCGGCGACGGCAAGATCGAGAAGGAGTATCCCGAGGCGCTGATCTATGAGCCAGTCGGTAACAGGCGCAAGCTGGTCGGCGTTGAGTACATTGTGGACGCAGCTACCTGGATGAAGAACAACGGCGCACCGCCGACGCTGGATGGGCAGGACTTTCAACTGGTTCCGGCGCCCAATCGTTTTCAGCTGCCCGACTTCTTCGAACTGCATGTGTGGGCATGGCGCGATAATCCCAATGGAGCGTTCGTGGATTGGAATAACAGCGTGACCTGCGAACAGCTGCAGGTTCCTGAAGAGTAGACTGCTCCGTGTTGCGTGCCCCGCGACTCGTCTTATGGCGATGCGGGGTATTGTTGTTTTGAAGCCTTAGAACCAGCGCTTCCTTTTGAAGTAGATGAGGATCACGATCGTGGAGATGATCATCAGGCCGACTGCGTAGTCGGCGCCGTGCGGATTGTCGGCCCAGGGCAGCCTGAGGTTCATGCCGAAGAAGCCAGTGATGATGACCATTGGAAGGGCGATGGTTCCCCAGATGGTGAGGACTTTCATTACCTCATTGGTGCGGTTTGCGACGGCCGAGAGATAGATGTCGAGCGCACCGGAGAGCAGGTCGCGGTAGGTTTCGATCATGTCGGCGGTGCGGACGATGTGATCGTACACGTCGCGGAAGTAGGGGTCGAGGTCATCGCCGAGGATTCCCTTCTCGCGGCGGATGAGAGCGTTGACCACTTCTCTCATGCCTCCGGCCACGCGGCGAAACTCTATGAGTTTGCGCTTGAGCGAGAAGATGCGCGAGAGGGTTTCAGGATCGGGACGGTCGAGGACGACGTCTTCGATCTCCGAGGTTTCGTCGGCGAGTTTGTCGAGCACAGGCTGATAACCATCGACGATCTGGTCGACGATCATGTAGAAGAGGCGGTCGAGTCGATCGACATTCTCCTGCTCGGCGCGCGTGCGAACGGTCTCGATGACTGCTGTGTCCGCGCTGCGAACGGAAATCAAAAAATCTGGGCCGAGGAAGAGATCGATGTCATCGAACTCAAGTTCGGCGTGGTCGTGAATGTGCTTGAGGACCGTGAAGATGTAGTGATCGTGCTCTTCGGTCTTCGGCCGCTGCGGACGATGCCGGCAGTCTTCAATTTGCAGTTCGTGCAGATTGAAGCGGAGCGCGAGTTCATCGAGCTCCGGCGAGGCGGGATCGGCAATGTCGAACCATGCCAGGTGCGGAAGAACTTGATCCATGCAGGGCAATTTTACTCGTGCTGTCTGGTTCCGGCCCTGAAGGGCGGAACATTTGCATATGTTTTCAGCAGCCTGAAGGCTGCTGCTCCTTCCGGTTCTGCTGCGGGACGATTTGGGTTCCGATCACCTCTGTTTTTTCATTCGCGGAGTGTGCGCAGGGGCTTTAGTGTCCGCGTGAGAACTACAGATGATACTTGTAATCCGCGACGGAGTTGGGCGACAGGGAAGTATGTCGCGATTCAAGATGTACAGCCCGGATCAGGCGTATTTGCTTCCTCCGAGCGTGTTGTTGGGTCCATGACAAACAGCGTATTGCCGGCTGGATCCATGAGATCAAACGTTCTAGCACCCCACTCTTCATCTTTTGGCTCTCGCAGCACCTCGACTTTTGAAGACCACTCATCGTAGTAGCGATCCGCATCATCCACATGAAGCGCTGTGCACGCGTTTCTACCGTGCCCAGTCATAGGGCAATCCAAAGTCAGTTCGATGGTTCCGCACCTTACTCCCAGCAGTCCCGAATGGCCGCCTTGAGAAGACTCAAACCCTACCTTAAAGCCCAATTGGTCCACATAGAATGCTCTTGAGATCGCGAGATCGTCAGCTGGAAGGACGAACCCCTGTCAAATAGTGTGTTTCTGTGCTTTCCTAATGTCGGGGCGCCACGATTGCGAGAAGCGTCCCTTGTATTTCGGCTCCTTAAGACCGTCAGCGTTTCGGCTGCATCCCAATTCATCGACAAGCAGGAGGTACCGCATGAAGCTACCTGAAGCCCCGATTGCACACGAAGGCTTCTTTGCAGCTCACTTCTTTACCGTCAGAGACCAGGAGAAATCGAAAGACTTCTATGTCCGCATTCTTGGCGGGAGATTAATCAAGCCGGAGAATCCCTGCTATATCAAGCTGGCGAATTCGTGGATCATTCTCAATTGCGGCGGTGGGCCGACTCCCGACAAGCCAGAGGTTCTTCTTGAGACACCGCCGGATCTGAACAGAGTGAGTACCTTTCTCAATCTGCATGTCGCCGACATCTGGAGCTGCTACAAGGAATGGGGAGCGAAAGGAGCGTCCTTTCTTACCAAGCCATTAGCCAACCCTGACGGCTGGGAATGGCGCTGCTACATGCGTGATCCCGACGGCTATCTCATCGAGGTCGGACAATACACTCAGATGGCCATCGACTGGTTCGCCAGCTACGCTGCCAGCGCCGCTGCGAAAACCGTTCTCTCGGATGCGGAAGAGGAGGAACTCGCGGAGCTTCAAGCGGCCGATCCGGGAAATCAGGGTGCTTAAACTGCGTTTCCGGCATGTGCCGCCAGGTTGCGAGCGGCCCGAATAGACGCAGATTCTTCGCTTAGCAGCCCCAAACTCCACCCTAAAGAACAAAGACCGTTCTTTGGGACCGCGGACTGAAGAAAGCGCCTGGGGCCCCGTGCACTCAGGAATGACAACGATTTAGTTTGTGGCCTTGAACGGTTCAGTGCGATTGCGCTAGTTGTGCTTGCCTTTCCACTCTTCGTAGGGGCCCTTGAAGTCTTCGATGCCGGTGGGGCCGAAGTGCCAGAGGCGGGTGGCTACCTCGTCGATCAGGTCGTGATCGTGGGTTACGAGCAGGACCGTACCTTCGTACTTCTGAAGCGCGATGTTGAGGGCGTTGATGGCTTCGAGGTCGAGGTGGTTGGTGGGCTCATCGAAGATGAGGATGTTGGGCTTGGTGAGGATGAGCTTGCAGAAGGCGAGGCGGGCCTGCTCGCCGCCTGAGAGGGCCTTCGTGGGCTTCTCGCCTTCTTCGCCGGAGAAGAGCATCTGGCCGAGGATGCCACGGATGTCTTCCATGTGGGCGTCGGGTTTCCAGCGGTGGAGCCACTCGGCGATGGTGAGGCCGTGCTCGATGGTGGAGCCGACATCCTGGGGGAAGTAGCCAATCTGGGCTTCGTGTCCCCAGAAGACGGTGCCGGAGTCTAGCGTGAATTCCTTGTCTGCGAGGCCGGGGTAATTGGCCAGGAGAGATTTCAGCAGCGTGGTCTTGCCCACGCCGTTGCGGCCCATGAGGCAGATTTTCTCGCCGCGGAGGACGTTGGCGCTGAAGCCGTCGATGACCTTGAGGTCGTCGTAGAACTTTGTGAGGTGTTTGAACTCGAGGACGTGCTTGCCGCTGGGGCGAACCTGGTCGAACTTGATGTAGGGGCGCTGAATGTTGGAGCGGGCGAGTTCGTTGGTCTGGAGGCGCTCGACTTCTTTGCGCCGCGAGGTGACCTGCGAGGAGCGGGTGCCGGCGGCGAAGCGCGCGATGAACTCGTTGAGCTGGGCGATCTTCTTTTCGCGCTGAGCGTTCTGGGCCTCGAGGGTGGAGCGGATCTGTGTCTTGGCCATCACCATGTCGTCGTAGCCGCCGGTGTAGGTGATGATCGTCTGGTAGTCGATGTCGGCGGTGTGCGTGGTGACGCTGTTGAGGAAGTGACGGTCGTGGGAGATTGCGATGAGGGTGCCGTCGTAGCCGTTGAGGAAGTCCTGAAGCCAGTGCACGGAGTCGAGGTCGAGGTAGTTGGTGGGCTCGTCGAGGAGGAGGGCTTCGGGCTTGCCGAAGAGAGCCTGGGCGAGGAGAACGCGCACTTTCTGGCCGCCCTGGAGCTCGCCCATCTTGCGCTCGTGCAGGTCTTCGCGGATGTCGAGGCCGTCGAGGAGGACAGCGGCATCGCTTTCGGCGGTGTAGCCGTCTTCGTCACCGATGATGCCTTCGAGCTCGCCTAGGCGCATGCCGTCTTCGTCAGTCATCTCGGATTTTTCGTAGATGCGGTCGCGTTCTTCAAGGGCGGCCCAGAGGGGCTTGTTGCCCATGATGACGGTGTCGATGACGCGGTAGCTGTCGAAGGCGAACTGGTCCTGGCGAAGGACGCCAAGCTTTCTGGGACGGACTACTGTGCCTTTCTGAGCGTCGAGTTCACCGGTAAGGATCTTCATGAAGGTGGACTTGCCGGCGCCGTTGGGGCCGGTGAGCCCGTAGCGGCGGCCGGGCGTGAAGGTCACGGTTACTTCTTCGAACAGAACTTTCGCGCCATAGCGCATCGTCACATTGCTTACACTCAGCATGCGTTGGTTTTTTCCTGTACGCGAACCGCTTCCTGCCCCGTGGAAAGGGACTCGTGGTGCGGACCGCATAAATCTTTGAATTGGCTCAGAGTTGTGGGCCGCGAATACCGAATGGCCCTCAAGAGCTGCAACATTTCTATTTTCTCATATTGCAGGGCTAGGGAATGCCGAGCAGCTTGTGAGTCTGGAGGCTCAACCGCCACCTGGGGTGCTCGAGGCAATAACGCAAAGCCAGTTGTGTGTTCGCTTCGCGATCGGGGCCGTCCATCGGCTGGAGGAAGAGATTGCGAAAGGGCAGATGCTCGAAGGCTTCGGGCAGGGCGTCTGACTGGGGGAAGACCAGCTTGAGTTCATCGCCGCTCTTCTGGGCGAGAGGGGCGCCGGCCTTGGGGCTGACGCATATCCAGTCGATTCCAACGGGGGCCTCCACTGTTCCGTTTGTCTCTACCGCGATTTCGAAGTTGTGCGAATGCAGAGCGTCAATCAGATTGCGATCCAACTGCAATAGCGGTTCGCCGCCGGTGCAGACGACGAATCGGCTATGCACCTGCTGGGCAGAGGGCCAGGTTGCACTGA
>Ga0335080_10001545_pt1 | contig 22579 bp, 27 predicted proteins | sample Lox_Sample_34_FD_206720 | JGI IMG/M metagenome (GOLD analysis project Ga0335080, IMG submission 206720) | Soil microbial communities from Loxahatchee National Wildlife Refuge, Florida, United States - Lox_Sample_3.4 | ecosystem: Environmental > Terrestrial > Soil > Wetlands | place: USA...
AGACGCCTCGGGCATGAACAAGATCACCGGAGACATCACCAAGATGGCGGCGCAAGTGCCGGCTCTGTTCGAGACGCTCTCCGGCATGAGCATGACCGACTTGCTCTCGAAGGTGCGGTTGATCGGCGACAAGTCAGCCAGGCCGGACGCGTTGCCGCCGGCTGCAAGTCCGGCAAAGTGAGAACATGGCGGGCGCGGACCGGGCACAGGCTCGAGGTCCGCGCCTCCATGGCCTCGGGAGAACGTATGACGCAATCCAAAGGAGCGGGACTGGGGCTGATCCTGGGCGCGGCGCTGGGCACGGCTGCGGGTCTGCTTTCCGGAAGCATCGGAGTCTGGCTGGCGATTGGGATCGTGATCGGCATCGCCATCGGCAGCAGCTTCGGACGAACCTCGTGTGCCCAGTGCGCCGAACTGCATGTTCGGCACGAAGGGAATCACCAGAAGTTAGGAGCTGGCAACTAGAAAAGGAGTCCTATCATGGCACTACTGGAGCGGGTTTCCACATTGGTCCGGGCAAATCTGAATGACCTGATCGACAAGGCCGAGCACCCGGAAAAAATGATCAAGCAAGTCATTCTTGACATGCACAACCAGCTTCTGCAGGTGAAGACGCAGGTAGCCATCGCCATCGCCGACCAGCACCTGCTGGAGAAAAAGCAGAAGGAGAACGAAGACAAAGTGGCGGAATGGATGCGCAAGGCCGAGTTGGCCGTCGACAAGAAGCAGGACGACCTGGCGCGCGCCGCGCTGCAGCGGGTGGAGAGCTACCGCGAACTGTGTGAAGGTTTCACCCAGCAGATCGTCGATCAAAAGGCGCAGGTGGAAAACCTAAAGACGGCGCTGCGGCAGCTGGAACAGAAATTGGCGGAGGCGGAAGGCAAAGCGGATTTGCTGGTGGCGCAGCATCGCCGGGCCCGGGCTGTGGGCAAGGCCAGCGACGCCAAAATGGCCGGAGGCAACGGGTCGAACGCGGGCGCTTTCGATCGCATGAAGCGCAAAGTGGCGCAGGAAGCAGCGTTGAGCCACGCCAAATCGGAACTGGCGGCCGACGACATCGAAGGTCGGCTCGCCGCGCTCGAGAAAGAAGACCGCATCGAACAACTGCTGGCCGAGCTGAAAAGCAAGCGCGGTGCCTAAACTGGATGCCTGTAAAAAAGACGGGCAACTACAATGTCAGAGAGACCGAACCGTGGGCGGATGATCGGCACGTTGCTGGGGATCGCTGTGCTGATCCTGGCTCTTTTGTGGAAACGCGTGCTGCGCTGAAGTCTGTGGCCCGGGTGTCCTCGCTTGTGCGCGCGAATAAGGTCACCGAGTATGGAAAAAGTCTTTCATTTCGATTCAGCGCCCGAACCCTATACGGCCGATGCCGCGGTGTTGTGCTGCTTCGACCAGCGCATTCGCCGAGCGGTGAACAAATTCCTCGAGCGCAATGGAATTTTGCGGCCGGACATGATCGTGGTCGCCGGAGGCGCAAAAACGCTGGCGTCTTCGCGCAGTGATTTCGAACGCGACTTCATTCTCGAGCAGATCCGAATGTCCATGCGTCTACATGGCACGACCCGCCTGCTGCTTATGACGCACAGCGACTGCGGCACGTACGGAGGCCTCGCTGCTTTCCGCGGGGACCTGTCCCTTGAGGCCGACCATCACCGCCAGGAACTCCAACGCGCCGCCGAACTGGCCCGGGTGACTTTCCCCGGCCTAACGCCGCAATGTTTCTTTGTGTCGTTTGACGGAGTGCACGCGGTAAGCACGGCGACATAACGCCACGCGCGGACGCGGTTGGCAAGAAGGCATCCAGCGCGATCGGGCGCGGGCCGGGTTGCTGCCGACTGTTCCATACCAGTTTTCCCGTAGCGGGACTGTAGAAGTTTCTTCTGCCGAACGCCGTTCGTAGTCTGCACGCGTAAGCCGAGTCTCCAACAACCTTACAAGCGCATACATGAAAGCTGGGTCACGACGCCTTTTTCTGCAACTTTCCGGCGAAGGCGGGTTTAAGCAGACGACAAGGAGCATCTATGAAGCATCTTGGTCTGGCCGCATTGACCATCCTGGCGTCATTGCTGATCGCCTGCGGCGGTTCGAGTTCGAACAATACCAATGTCAATGGAAACTGGACGGCGAGTCTCACCAATGTGGACGGTACGCCCGCCTTCGATTTCACCATATCGCTTTCGCAGAGCAGCGGCACCGACGTTTCCGGAACCAACCTGACCTTCAGTACGTCAAATGCCTGTTTCGTCTCCGGCTCGACCGCGACCGGGGGATTTACTCTCACCGGGAACTCCGGTGGAGTAGTGACCGGCAACTTTGAGCTGACGATCCAGTCCGGCGCGCCCAGCGGAAATGTCCTGACTCTGCAGGGAACGCTGACCAACAACACCATCTCCGGAACCTGGAGCCTGACTGGCGTCACCCAGGGTTGCACCGGGAACGGGAACTTCACGATGACCCGGATGTAAGACGGGAACCGCGTCAGGCGCTGGCTTTGTCGGTGAGAGGCAGGAGATCTTCGCCCGGAGGTTCGCTCTTGCCGGCGCCGGCGCCGTCGAGATCGAGTTGCTCCTGTCCGCTCAAGGCGCTTACCCGGCCACGATAGGTTTTCAAGTGAGTGGAGGCCTTGTCGAACGCCTCCTGGGCTTTGCCCAGGCTCTTGCCCACATTCTCGAACTGGTTCTGGAAGAAATCGAAGGAGCGTTGCGCCTTGGCCAGCTCCACGCGGCTCTTCTCAAAGCGGCTGGCCACTTCGTACCACTTGTGCACCAGGGCAATCGTCTGCAGGGTCATCAACAGGGTGTTGGGCGAAACCGGGAAGACGTGCTGCAGGTTGAGCCAGTCGGAGAGTTCGCGATTGCGGATGACTTCCATGTAGAGCGTCTCGCTGGGCAGGTACATCAGAGCGATTTCGGTGGTTCCGTGCTCGGGCTGAATGTAGCCCTTGATGCGCTTGGCCTCCGCCCGCATGATCCGCGCCAATTCGCGTCGAGCCTCGGTGATCTCGGATTCGACATTGCTTTCAAACAGGGCCAGAACCTGTTCACGCGGAAACTTCGCGTCAATGGGGAGGCGGCGGTCGGGAAACTGAATGATGGCATCCGGCCTTCCTCCACCCTCCATGGTCGACTGGATTTCAAACATGTGCCGGGGTAGAAAGTCGGCCAGGAGACGCTCTAGACTGGCCTCGCCAAAGCGCCCGCGCAGATGGGGGAGCTTCAGGAGACTATTCAAGTCGTTGATGGAGTGCCCCAGCGCGCCCACTTCGCGAAGCTGCTCTTCTGCGGCCTTCAGGTGCTGCTGCACTTTCTCGAACTGGGCGAAACCATCTTTTATATTCTGGTCGAGTTTCTGCTGCACCTGATCGGAGATAGCCAGCAACTTGGCATCGACGCGATCGCGAATCGAGTCCAGGCTCTGCGCAGTCTTCTGGTTCAACGCGTCGAACTCGCACTTGAGCTGGGAAGTGGTGAGGGCGAGGGAGGCGATCAGTTCGGTGCGGGTTTCGGCCAGCCGGTCAGCCTGCTCCTGGCGTCCAGAGAGCAGTTGCTGCTCTACGGTACGCTGAATGGCTTGAAAGCCATCGCCAAGGCGGTCAGCGACCTGCTGCCGGAGATCACCTTTGGTCTGCTCCAAACGTGCGGCCATATCGGCGGTGGCTTCGGAGAACTTGCTGGCAAGGGTCAGGCCGAGCGCCTCGGACTGGTCGGCAAGTCTGGCCAATGCTTGGGTTTGCGAGGAACCGCCAAAGCTGCGCCGAAGCACAAGGAAAGCCAGCACCAAGAGTACTAGATTCAGGAGCAAAAGAAGGCCAACGGGCCATGAGAGGAACGCCAATGTCTACTGTCCCCTTTGTGATCGTGCGTTAGCTGGATTCTAGTCGGTATCGTTGAAGAAGCAAAGCAGCAAGTTCGATCTCCCGGGTCCCTGGCGAGTGGGCAAAACCACATGCGAAGGGCCCCAATAACGTGGCTGGCAGTGGTCATCATCGGTAGTGCTGCCGCCCTTAAGTTCGCGCGGCCGGTGGCTGCGGACTCGGAGAAGTCCGCGTCCCCGACCGTTCAATTTTCCCCCAACCAGTCCTCCCCCTACGATTCTGAAGCCGAACGGCAACTGCTGGAACTGGCCAACCAGGCCCGGGCGCAAGCCGGGCTGGGTCCGCTGCAGGCGGATGAGGGGTTGACCCAGGCCGCCCGCCAGCATGCAGCCGCGATGGCAACGCAACAGCAGCTCTCCCATCGTTTGCCCGGTGAGCCCTCCCTGATCGACCGGCTGGCGGCAAACTCGGTGCTCCATCTCGATCACGCGGGCGAGAATGTGGCCTTCTCCGGCAATGTGAATCAGGCGCAGGACAGCCTCATGCATTCTCCCCCGCACCGGGAGAACCTGCTGAACCCCGGTTATAACGTGGCTGGATTCGGCGTGGTGCGCCGTGGCTATGTCCTGTATGTAACCCAGGACTTCGGACACCGCCTGCCAACCTACTCGGTGCAGCAGGCCGGGAACACGGTGGCGCAGGACATTGCCGAGGTCCGGCGCGAGGCTCACCTGAAGCCGCTGCATCGCGTGGACAACGATGCGGTGCAAAGCGCCGCATGCTCCATGGCCAGGGCCGATTCGCTGCACGCGCCCTCGCCCCGCGGCCTATACCTGCTTCGCTACACCACCATGCAGCCAGAAACCCTGCCGGCGGGCGCTGCTCAGGCCATTGGCGATCGCGGCCTGCGAGCCTTCTCCGTTGGCACCTGCTACGCGCGCAGTTCCGCTTACCCCAACGGCGCGTATTGGGTGGTTCTTACCCTGGATTGATTCCGATTGGGATTCTCTACATGATGGAGCAGCGCGTGGTTGTAGCCGGTCTCGACATGGCATGGGGCGCGGGAACCTGGCGTTGCAGAGCCGACTTGATGTAGTCTTCCGCGGCGTGCATCATGCGCTGCCACATCTCATAGGCGTGACCATCGCGGTTCAGGAAGGCGACGGCCTCTTCGCGGCTTAACTCCTGGCCGATCTCGCCGGCAAACTCGAGCAGGTGGGCGACGCTCAGTTCCGCCGTAACCTTGTCTCTTTTCTTCTTTTCCGTCATCGCATCACCCCCTGGCGTCCAGCCACAGTCTGAGAATACTGTGGGCGCGAAACTGTGCCTGTATTTGCGATCACGCCCGCATGTGAGCCGGATCACACCCGCCCGTCGCGGCCAAAGTGCCTGTCAATCAAGGGTTTGCTGTGCTACCCTGCAGCTTGGCTAGGCGGGGACGGCATGGCCGACGGCATACGTATAGGCACGGCGGGCTGGTCATACAAGGACTGGGAGGGCATTTTCTATCCCCCGGGCATGGCTCGCCGAAAGCAGCACCCGCTCGAATACCTGGCCCGCTGCTTCGACATGGTCGAGATCAATACGTCGTTTTACGGGCACATCAAGCCGGAACTGGCCAAGCTTTGGCTGCGCAAGGTGGCCGAGGTGAACCCCGGCTTCACGTTTACCGCGAAGCTGCACCGCTCTTTTACCCACTCGCCGCTCGCGGTGATGGAGCCGACCTCGGCCGCGACCATCAAGCCGAACGACGAAGATGAACGTCAGGCTCGCGAAGGGTTCAATGCGCTGGCGGAGGCGGGGAAACTGGGCGCGCTGCTGATTCAATTTCCAGTCTCGTTCAAGAACACATCTTTGAATCGGGAGTATCTGGAGAGTTTGCTACGCCAGTTCATCGAGTATCCGCGGGTGGTGGAAGTGCGCCACGCTACCTGGGACAATCCGGAGACCCTGGCTTACTTCACCGAGAGAAATGTCGCCTTTTGCAATATCGACCAGCCGCAGATCGGGCGGTCGCTGGAGGCGACCGAGTACGTGACTTCGCCGGTCGGGTATGTCCGCCTGCACGGACGCAACTACGATAAGTGGTTCGAGTCGGAACGATGTGAAGATCGTTACAACTACCTCTACAACGAGGCAGAGATCTCCGGATGGAAGGGTAAGATCGAACACATCGCCCAGCGGGCGGAAGTGACCTACGTAGTGGCCAACAACCACTTCGAGGGCAAGGCCGGAGTGAATGCCCTGCAGCTGAAGCATATGCTCAGCGGCCGGCGGGTGTGGGCGCCCGAGCCGCTGTTGCAGCACTATCCGGATTTGAAGAGCATCGCGGACGCGCTCCCCGAAGGCGACCCGGGGCTGTTTCCGCAAGCGGTGTCGTCGTAGCGGATCGCGACGGCGTGGGTGGCGTGCGGGATCCGTGGTGGGTTCGGCGCGCGCAGGTGAGAAAGTTTTCTAGGCCGGCCACAATGCCGCCTTTGTTTATGGACACGCGCCAGAGCTCTTGCAGTCACTCCTGGCGCTCCCACCGGATCTCGCCCTGCTGTTTTGCCCAATCCATGCCTTTTTCCCAAAACTGAGCCGTCCACACGAAACCTTGTCAAGGGGTCGAAAGAGCGAACTTCCCCCCATCCCCTTCATTCGCATGGAAAAATAAATTCCCAGTTCGTGGCGGACTTACCTGACCAATTTGCTATTCTAAAAGTATAGGCAGTCAACTAGGCGCGGGCCTCAACCCCCGCGCCTTTCTTTTTTCTCCAGTCTCCACCGACCAACGGCCAACAATTTAAAGGAAGGATCAGGCGCCGGCGTGAGCTGGCGCCTTTCTTATGAGACGTTCCCGGCAGTCAAGACTCAAAGCCTTTGAAATAAGGCAGGAGCTCCTCAGTGCCAGCCGCAATCCCAAACGCCGCGGTGAGCTCGCCGAGTTGGCTTTCATTCACAAGGCCACCAGCCTCGGCTTCGCCGTCGCCCGCCCTTACGGCGACAGCCAGCACTACGATTTCATCGTCCACTCCCGTCCGCATTTCTGGAAGGTGCAGGTCAAGTCCTCCAGCGCCCTCCACGACGGCACTACATGGTCAACGCCATCCACAGCGTCAATGGCCGCTACACCGCCTACACCGCCGATGAAATCGATTTTCTTGTCGCCCACATCGTTCTCGAGGACACATGGTTCGTCATCCCCGTGCAGGCCTTCACCCCGCACCGGAGCCTCTACGTCTATCCCCGCGAACAGGCCCGCATCGGTCCATACGAAAAATACTGCGAGGCATGGTACCTGCTCGCTTAGCTCTCAAGGCGCGGAGTGCAACATCTCGCCGTTGTTGCCGGACGCGATTCCATGCACCCTGACCGAACTCCAGGAGCAAATGTCTGATGACCAGTGAACCAGGCAGCTTCGGGGGCGACGTAGGCGGCGAGGAAGTCGATTTCGGCTGCGGTGTAGGGGATCAGCTTGTCTTTCACCTGCGTCATGATCGGGCGCGAACCTGCCGCACCTTGCCGCCCATTGATCCGATATCCGTCCGAGGCAAGGCCTAGCGTGATTTTTCGCTCAAAAGTTGAGTAATCCGCCGGGGTTTGATCGTATACAGGACATATGTCGGCTCTTCCCATGACATTGAATACGACAGCCGAAACCGAAACGGCAAAGATTGCGCGAGGCTTACGTGAGAGGGATATGCAGCTGGTTGCAGACCTGGTGGAGCGCTGCCAGCATCGCCTGGTGCGCTACCTGCTCTACCTCACCGGGAGGCGAGACTATGCGGAGGACCTTGCGCAGGAGACCTGGATTCGCGTGCTGCAACGGGGCAGCCAGTACAACGGGCGGCAGCGGTTTGATCCATGGCTATTCGCGGTCGCCCGCAATTTGGCAATCGATTACCTCCGGAAAAAACGAAAAGCGGTACAGACAGCTTCCTTGCCGGACGATCACGATGAAATTCTGCTGGTATCTTCCTCCGGTCCTTCCCCATTCGAAGCCGCGGCTCGAAGCGAAGACGCAATGCGTCTGGCCGGTCAACTGCAGATTTTGTCACCGCTGTATCGCGAGGCTTTGCTGCTGAGGTTTCAAGAAGAGCTGTCTCTTGCGGAGATCGCTCAGGTTTTGGGCGCCCCGGTGACGACGGTGACCTCCAGAATCTATCGCGGTCTTGCCGCACTGAGATCCGCATTTGAGGAAGGGGGTGATTCTCCTGGAGTGTGACAAGACATTTCGCGAGCTCATCGACCGGTCTTTCGTAGAAGACGTGTCCGAGGGCGAAAGACAGGTCATGCATGACCACCTCCGCGGCTGTGACGGCTGCCAGCGCTACCTCGAGCTGACCGCGCGCACGATTCGAGGCTTGCGGGAATTCAGCTTTCCCAGTGACGCAGATTCGACTGCCCAGGTCAGTGAGATGCTTGCGGATCACGCCGGGACCATGCGAGAGCACGACCGTGCAATTCAGCATCTGCAATTCAAGACCTGGGCTGCATTTGCGGTAGCACTCTCGATGTCATTTGCCGGATCGGCACTCGTGTACCAACTGACCAAGCGCCTGGCCGTCCCCATGCATTTCGACACTGCTCAAGTCCAGGCAGGCGTGCTCATCTTTTGGCTGCTGCCGTCTTTTTGCTCGGCCTTATGCGTGCTCGCGGCTCCACGTGAGAATCGAGGCATTGCATGACAGAGCAATCGGCGGTGCTGTTGGTAGCCTTCTTGTGCGGGCTTGCAGTAGCGGCTGTGTTGTTGGGGACCCCAAGACGGAATATTCTGCCGGCGATTGCCATGGCCGTCGCGGCGCTGTCGATCCCGATCAGCGTGGTTTACTTTGCCTCCAGCCCGGGCCGTTCTGTCCTTGCCTCCCAACGGCTTCTCAATTCGCTGCCGGATGCGCTTTGGTTTGGCTTAACCTTTGGCGTCTTCACCGCGGCTTTTTTCCTTGCCCTCGGATATATCTATGGAGACGCAAAAAGGCGTCAAATGCCTGCCTGGGCCTGGGTGATTGCCGCTTTCCTCATACCCAATTTGATTGGATTCGTCCTTTATTTTCTGTTCCGGGGGCCTCTGCTTGGGCCTTGCTGTTCCTGCCGCAAGCCGATTCGAGGGGGAGAAGCATTCTGCTCACACTGCGGATGCTCGCAGGGTTCCAGTATCGGAAGCATCGCGGCTGACACTCGCACAAGCTGAAGCATCGCAGACACGGGAGGGAGGACGGTATGAAACGTGAGCGCGCCCTACAGGTCGTGTTGGTGGTGGTGGGCCTGTTCTATTGCTTTTGGGGCTATCTCCTGTTCGACTCTCTGTGGCACTCCAGGTGGCTTAACGGGCACAACGACGTCATGCCGATGTTCCTCAGCCTTAACACGGCGCTCGGGCCCTGTTTATTGCTGGCCGTTAAGCAGCCGGCCAGGCATCGCTTGATGATCGCCTATGGGGCCTGGTCTAGCCTTGCGCATGGGTTCACGATGACGATCATGTCGGCACAGGCCGTGGCGCACGGGATGCACAGGAAGGATAGCCCCCAGGACATTGTGATCTTTCTCGCGATCGGATTCACCATGCTCGCACTCCTCCCGGCGCGTGTAGGGGCGGGCGTCTCGCCCGTGCGGCGAAGTGTGTAGGCGCGGGCGTCTCGCCCGTGCGGCGAAATTCATGTAGACCGCGCGCGTCCCCGCGCGTGTGGCGGAGCGCAGCTCCGCAGGATAATGTGAGCCGCCTTGACATGTGGAGTATACTGTGGAGTAGATTCCACATATGCAAATCGTTCAAATCGTCCTGGATAAGAAGCTGCTCCAGGCCGCCGACCAGGCCGCCAAGCGCACCCGGCGAAACCGTTCTGCTCTGGTGCGCGACGCTCTACGGGAACATCTCCGCAGGTTGGAACTGCGGGCCAGCGAAGAGCGCGACCGGCAAGGCTACCTGCGCCAGTCGCAAGCCGACGGGGAAGCGCGGGCTTGGGAAGTGGAGGCCGCTTGGCCAGAAGAGTAGCACGAGGCCAGTTCGCCCGCGGCGAGGTTCGGCTCTACCAGTTTGCCGCACCCGACAAGAAGCGCCCAGCCCTTGTGCTGACGCGGAATAGCGCCATCGCGTATTTGTCCACCGTGACGGTTGCGCCGGTTACTTCCACGATTCGCGGGGTGCCATCGGAAGTGGTATTGAATGAAGAGGACGGAATGAAGTCGGCATGCGCAGTGAACCTGCACAATGCAGTGACGGTCTCGCAACAGCGCCTGGGGAAACGCGTCGCCCAGTTGAGTCCCGCACGGATGAACGAGGTGTGTGCGGCACTGCGGTTCTCTCTCGGTTGCGATGCAGGCGAGTGATGGGGGAGTTCCTTGTGTCCCCGGATCGGCCCCGACGTAGACGCGGCGCGTCCCCGGGCGTGCAGCGGAGCGAAGCTCCGCAGTTGCCATCCCGCTTCGGGAACGTTCATCGAAAATAAATCCCTCCAACGCCGCGTGTTCCCGTGCTATTGCTAAATCGTGCAGCGCCTCTACGCCTACCGACGCCATCTTCCGCGCTTCCAAAGGATAACGCCGCTATCTTTGCGAGTTTCTCGACTCACCACCGCTGGATACTTCCACCGCAAGCGCGCAGCATCGTTCTCGACGCCTGTCTCTGGGGAGACGGCAAGCGTTTCGATCTGCACGGAGCCGTCGTTATACCTGACCACGTGCATCTGGTTTTCACGCCACTGGCCGATGACGACGGACCATTCAGCGTGGTGGAGATCATGCAGGGAATCAACAGCAGCTCTGCCCATACAATGAATCGCGCCTTGCTGCGCCACGGACAGGTCTGGCAGCACGAATCTTTCGATCATGTACCGCGGCGAGAAGAAGCGATCGAAGCAAAAGTCGAATACGTGATTCAGAATCCAGTGCGGCGAGGGATTGTGAGCAAAGCGTCAGACTATCCGTGGCTTTGGGTCAAAAAGAAGATGTAGACGCGCGAAGACGCCCGCGCCTACACGAGCTGGGCTACTTCTTTCTTTGCGGCGTAGTGGCTTTCGACATAGTCGTCGAGAATCTTGCGGAAGTCGGCGACGATGTGGTCGCCTTTGAGGGTGGTAAAAAGCCGTCCATCAACATAGACGGGAGCTTTGGGCTCTTCAAAAGTTCCAGGCAGCGAGATGCCCAGGCTGGCGTGCTTCGATTCGCCGGGGCCATTGACCACGCATCCCATGACCGCGACTTTCATTTCTTCGACGCCCGTGTAGCGTCCTTTCCACAGCGGCATCTGCTCGCGCAGGTAGGACTGAATCTGCTCGGCCATTTCCTGGAAGAAGGTGCTGGTGGTGCGGCCGCATCCGGGGCAGGCGGTGACTTGCGGGGTGAAGCTGCGAATGCCGAGCGATTGCAGAATCTGCTGCGACACGCGGACTTCTTCGCTGCGGTCGCCTCCGGGCGCCGGAGTCAGCGACACGCGGATGGTGTCGCCGATGCCTTCCTGCAACAACACGCCCAGCGCCGCGCTCGAAGCGACGATGCCTTTGGCGCCCATGCCGGCCTCAGTCAGCCCAAGGTGCAGAGGATAGTTGCAGCGCGCCGCCAGCGAGCGGTAGACGTCGATGAGGTCCTGCACCCCGCTGACTTTCGCGCTGAGGATAATCTGGTCGGGACGCAGGCCGTATTTTTCGGCAAGGGCGGCGGAGTTCAGCGCGCTTACGACCATGGCCTCCATGGTGACTTCGCGCGCGTCCTTGGGCTCGGCGAGGCGTGAGTTCTCATCCATCATGCGGGTGAGCAGCGCCTGGTCGAGCGATCCCCAGTTCACCCCGATGCGAACCGGCTTCTGATTCTCGACCGCCACTTCGATCATGGTGCGGAAGTTGTCGTCGTTTTTGCGGCCGATACTGACGTTCCCCGGATTGATCCGGTACTTAGCGAGCGCCCGCGCGCACTCGGGAAATTTCTTGAGCAGCAAGTGCCCATTGAAATGAAAATCACCGATGATGGGGACGTGGATATTTTGCTTAACCAGTTCGTCGACGATGGGGGCGACGCAGGCGGCGGCTTCCTCGGTGTTGACCGTGACCCGGACGAGTTCGGATCCGGCGCGAGCCAGGGCGGCGACCTGCTGGACGGTCGAGGCAACGTCGGCGGTGTCAGTGTTGGTCATGGATTGCACCACGATAGGTGCATCGGAGCCGACGCGCACGTTGCCGACCGAGCAAGTCACGGTTTTTCTACGAGGAAGATTGGACATGAGGAAGTACTAGTTTAGCACGGTGAGAAGCAGATACCGCGGGCCGAGCGAACCCGTGCCCGGGCCATATGAGCTCAGGGCAGTCTTCCTGCCAGGCCGGGCAGAGTCTTGGCCAGGTCGTTGTAGATGACGAGCACGGCGAACAATACCAGGAAGACGAAGGCAGCCTGGTAGATCCGCTCTTTGATGGCCAGGCTGATGTCGCGGCGAATGAGGCCCTCGACCAGCAGCAGCAGAATCACTCCGCCGTCGAGGATGGGAATCGGCAGCAGGTTGAAGATGCCGAGATTCAGGCTGATGGCGGAACTGAGCAGAAGCAGCGGGGTCCAGCCCTTTTCGCTGGCGGCCTCGCCGGCAGCGCGGCTGATGCCGATGGGGCCTTCGATGGTGCGAATGGACATCTTCCGCCGGACCAGCTTCTGCATCAGCTCAAGAATCATGGCGGAAGTTTTCTTGTTATCTTCGAGCGATTTTCCCAAGGCGGCGGCAAAAGGCAAACGGCCGATCTTGACCGGCAGGCTGGCGATACCGATGCGGTAGGCCTTCTCATGCAGGCTCTCCACGTCCGCCAGAACGGGCTGGATGGTGAAGTTCAGAAGCTGACCATTACGATCCACGGTCAACTGTATCGGCTTGTTCTTGGTCTGCTTCAGGTGATCGATCATCGCGCCCAGGGCGGGGACGGGCTGGCCGTCGAGAGAGACGATTCGGTCTCCGAGGCGGATGCCGGCCTTTTCCGCGGGCATACCCGGCTCAAGTTCGGTGACTTCGAGGGGGCGCTGCGGGTCCCATCCGGCAAAGCCGATCTGCGAGACCCCGAAGGGCTCGGGAGTCAGAGTCCTAGTGAAGGTTTGATTGCCGCGCTGGATGCTGATCTCGAGTGGCTGGTTGGGGCTGAGCATGATTTTGGGCTCAACCTGTTCCCAGGTCGGATCTTCAATGCCATCGACACGAGTGATGCGGTCACCAATCTGCAGGCCCAAGTGGTCGGCGGGGGTGTCGTGCTCGACCCAGCCGATGACCGCAGGCTGATCCATATAGACCGGATACTCGAAGTGGACCATGTAGACGCCGGTGAGTAGCCCGATGGCCAGGAGGATATTCATGGCGGGGCCGGCGATGGCGATGATGAAGCGGTGCCAGCGGGGATGCGACATGAACTCGCCCGGGTCGCCAGTGCGCGCATCCATGGGGTTTTCGCCGCTCATCTTGACGTAACCGCCGAGGGGAATGGCGCTGATGCGGTAATCGGTCTCGCCGCGGCGGAAGCCCAGCAGGCGCTTGCCGAAGCCGATAGAGAAGACCTCCACCCTCACCCCGAGCAGCTTGGCGGCCGCATAATGGCCCCACTCGTGGATGAGGATCATGAAGCCGAGAACCACCGCTACTGCGATTAGAGCTGTAAAAAATTCCGCCATAAATGTTTATGATTCCTCAATCACTGGAAGCCACAGGCCGCAGGCTGGACCTCAGGCGTTCGACCTGGCTTCGGGCCATGCGCCGCGCTTCTTCATCGGCCTGCAACACCTGCTTTATAGATTCCATTTTCCCGGGTTTTGTTTCAGCGAGGATTGTCTTAATTATGTCAGCAATTTCGTCGAAACGGATATAGCCATCCAGAAACGCCGCCACCGCGACCTCGTCAGCGGCGTTCAGTGCAACTGTTTTCGCACCCCCTGACTCCGCCGCTTCATAGGCCAGCCGCAGGCAAGGAAATTTTTCCATATCCGGCGGGGAGAATTCGAGGTGCCGTAAGTCCATGACCGGGAAGCGCATATCCGATTGAATACGCTCCGGATAGGTCAGCGCATAGAGGATGGGCAGGCGCATGTCGGTCACCGAGAACTGAGCAAGTACGCTGCCATCCACAAACTCGACCATGGAATGAATGGTCGACTGGGGATGAACGATCACCTGAACCTGGCTGGGAGGCAAGTTGAACAAACGGCACGCCTCGATCACCTCGAAGCCTTTGTTCATCAGGGTTGCAGAATCGATCGTGATGCGGCGGCCCATTTTCCATGTGGGATGGTTCAAAGCCTGGTCGACCGTAATGGACGGAAACCGGGACTTGGGGGTGTTCAAAAATGGCCCACCCGAAGCCGTCAACCAGATGCGCTCGACTTCCTCCATTCGCCCGCCGCGGAGGCATTGATGAATGGCGTTGTGTTCGCTATCGATCGGAAGCAGGGGTTTGGCCTGCCGCCGCGCCTCGGCGGTGATGAGTTCCCCGGCTGCCACCAGACATTCCTTGTTGGCCAGGCCCACTGTTTTGCCGGCGCGGACGGCCTCATAAGTGGCTTCAAGGCCGCCGATGCCCACGATGGCGCTGACCACGAAGTCGACCTCGTGGTGAGTGGCGGCGCGCACGGTGCCGGCCGGGCCGTAGAGGACTTCGGTCTCGGACACCCCGGCAGTCTTCAGGCGCCCGCGAAGTATTTCCGCATCGGCTTCGGCAGCCAGCGACACAAGGCGGGGCCGCCAGCGCAGAACCTGTTCGAAGACGGTGTCGAGATTACGGCCGGCGGCCAGGGAAAGAACCTCGAATCTTTGGGGAAAGGAGTCGACCACGCTGAGGGTGCTGCGGCCGATGGATCCGGTCGAACCCAGGATGGCGATGCGTTTCATGTGGCTGAGGGAAGTGTTGGGGCGCAATGGCTTGAGCGGAGGGACGGGATTGGGCGCGGAATGCTCCATCCCAATCATTCGCGAAAGGCTATTGCATGACCCGCCAAGCCGCATAGTACCACAGCACAGGGGCGGCGAAGAGCAGGGCGTCGATGCGGTCGAGCATGCCGCCGTGACCGGGCAGGAGGGTTCCCGAGTCTTTCACGCCGGCGCCGCGCTTGATCAACGACTCTGCCAGGTCGCCGAGCTGGGCGGCGATATTAATGGCCGCTGATAGCAGCAAAGTGGGCCACAGGGGGGGCTTCTGGAGGGCGAAAAATCCGTCCTGTCGCTCGATCAGGTGGGCATTGAGCAGGGCGGTGCTGATGGGAAGGGCGTAGTTGTAGAGCAGCATGCCGACGACCAGGCTAGCCAGCATGGAGGCCAGCGCCCCTTCCCAGGTTTTCCTGGGGCTGATACGAGGCGACATGAGGTGGCGGCCCAGGGTGCGTCCGACGAGGTAGGCGAAGATGTCCCCCGCCCATACGATCAGCAGGAGGTAGAGCAGCAGAAAGGCGCCGGACCATTGTTGGCGAAGCTGCACCAGAAACCCCAGTGGCATGGCGATATAAGCGAAGGCGAAGGTGGAGACCAGCGCCGCGGAGAATGCTCCGGCAAGGTTGGCGCGCCGCATGGCCGCGTTGAGGAACACGAAGGCGGCCAGGGCCGCGCTGAAGCCGGCGGTGTAGATGAAAATTGCGGTCGAGAGGAGGGGTTTGGCGGCGCCGGGGTTGATGGCCAGAAAGATGAAGTACAGGGCGAAGAAGATGTAGGTCGGCCAATGAAAGGGCCTGATGCCGTAAGCTTCCGAGAGCTTAAGGAATTCCTGGGCCGTGAGGAGTGCCACCAGCGCGGCGACCAGAGCCAGCGCCGGAAGCGGGGCCCGAAGAATCAACAGCAATACGATGGGTATCAGCACCAAGGCGGTGAGGACTCTCTTAAGCAGTTGCAAGAGCCTCAGCTCCGACCGGTCTTCGGCGGGTGCACCGAGTTGGAGTGGGAAGAAGAGTCGTCGGCAAGGCCGCCGTAGCGGCGTTCGCGGCGCTGGTATTCACCGATGGATTCCAACAGATGAACACCGCGAAATTCGGGCCAGAGGGTGGGAGTGACGTGAATCTCCGCGTAAGCCAGTTGCCAGAGGAGAAAGTTACTGAGACGCATCTCGCCGCTGGTGCGAATCACCAGGTCCGGGTCGGGCAAATTGCGAGTGTAAAGATGCCGGCTCACCGCGTCTTCATCGATCTCAAGATGATGCAGGCCGCCGTTGTTGGCAGCAGCCTCGGCCAGCGAACGGAAGGCATCGACCAGTTCGGTGCGGGCGCTATAGTTGAGTGCCAGAGTGAGAACCATGCCGGAGTTGTCGGCGGTGGCCTCACGCGCCCATTTCATCTTCTCTTGTACCGCGGGAGGAAGCTCATGCTGGCGTCCGATGTATTCGAGGCGGACATGGTTCTGATTCAGCGTAGGAACCTCAGCCTTGAGATAGCGGCTGAGCAGTCCCATGAGAAAATCGACTTCACTCTTGGGACGCTTCTTCCAGTTTTCTTCGGAGAAGGCATAGAGCGTGAGCGCGGGAATGCCGATACGCGAAGCGGTCTCGACGGTGGAGCGCACGGAGGCGACTCCGGCGCGATGGCCGGCCACACGCGGCAGATGACGCCGGCGAGCCCAGCGGCCGTTGCCGTCCATGATAATAGCGATGTGTTTTGGGAGCCGCGCTGGATCCAGCCGCCGAAAAACTTCCGTTTCCTTGCGGTCCAGCCCGGCAGGAACTGTTGCCTGCAATCTAACCTCTGCTGTTTGTTGAAGCTAACACAGTAAATCGGCGCTTGCAATGACACTGGAGTGACGGCTTCGCCGGTTGCCGTTCTGCGGTCGCGGCAAGGCCGCTGCCGGCCGCACGTGCAGCTTCCGCACCCCAAGTCCTTACCATATCAAAATGCTTTCTAATGCAGGTATACGGACTAAGCACCGGCTGCCGCTCGACTTAGGTCTTCTGCCGGCTGGACATGGGCTGGGCCCTGACGTTATCCTCGCTCGCATGAATCGAAGAACATTCCTGCAGCAGGCAGCCGCGGGCGCGGCGACTCTCGCCCTCGCCAAGAACAGCCTGGACGCGGCGGCGGCTGACGATCCCATTCAGAAGGAAATCGAGAAACGGCACGAGGAGTCCATTCGCCGCCTGCAGGACTGGATACACCAGCCTTCGATCGCGGCGGAAAACCGCGGGGTAAACGAGGGCTGCGAACTTACCATGCAGATGCTGCGTGAGGCCGGCTTCGATGCGGTGAGCAAGGTTGCAACCGACGGCCAGCCCGGCATCTTCGCCACGCTGGACGCAGGCCGGCCGCGAACCATCGGCATGTATTTCATGTATGACGTCAAGCAGGTCGACCCGACCGAGTGGTCCTCTCCGCCGTTTGCCGCCGCGATCGTCGACAAGCCGGGCCTGGGAAAAGCAGTTGTCGGCCGGGGAGCGGTGAATCAGAAGGGACCAGAATCTTCATTTCTGGCGGCGTTGCACGCCATTCGCGGGGCGGGCCGCAAACTTCCGGTGAATCTGGTTCTGGTGGCGGAAGGAGAAGAGGAAATCGGCTCGCCGCACTTTCCGCAAATTGTCCGCCGCCCGGAAGTGCTGGCGGCGCTCGGCAAGTGCAGCGGGGTCTACATGCCCTCGGCGGAGCAGGATCTGGATGGCAACGTCACCATGACACTGGGCGCCAAGGGCGTCATCGAGTGCGAAGTGGTTTCAAGCGGCGAACGCTGGGGGCGCGGGCCGCGTAAAGACGTTCATTCCAGCTACAAAGCAATGCTGGATAGCCCGGCCTGGCACCTGGTGGAAGCCCTGGGAACGCTGGTCTCGGCCGACGGCAACACGCCCGCGATCGAGGGGTTCGAGAAGAACCTGCGGCCGCTCTCCGACGACGAAAAGAAGATGATCGCAGTGGCGGCCCGCCGCCTCGACGAGAGCATTTACAAGAAGCAGTTAAGCGTAACCCATTGGATGCACGACGCGCCTTTCGAGCAGGCGCTGCAACTGCTGCAATCGCGGCCGACGGTGAATCTCGAAGGCCTGGTGGGCGGCTACACCGGACCCGGGGGAAAGACCGTGCTTCCGCATCGCGCAGTGGCGAAGCTGGATTTACGCCTGGTTCCGGATATGACTGCCAACGATGCTCTGGCGGCGCTGAAAGCTCATCTTGCCAGGAAGGGCTTCGAGGACATCGAAGTCAACATGACAGGCGGATACGACCCTAACAGCACTCCCGGAGACGCTCCGCTGATCCGCTCGCAGGTTACGTTCTACCGGAGCCAGGGGATTGATCCAATCATCCTGCCGCGCAGCGCGGGCTCATGGCCGGGATACGTTTTCACCGGCGATCCGTTACACCTTCCGGCGGGCCATTTCGGCATGGGCCACGGCAGTGGAGCGCACGCGCCCGATGAATACTACGTGGTGGAATCGAGCAATCCCAAGATTCAAGGCATCGACGGCGCGGTGCGGTCGCACGTGGATTACCTGTATGAACTGGCGAAAGGCGCCTGATCGAAGGGTGGTGGCGAGTTGGGCGCGGTTCAACCGCCGGACGACTTTTCCGGCACCACCTTCAATTCGACCTTCTCGGTGTGCCGAAGCAGCGTAAGGACGCTGCTCACTCCCACCCGCGCATCGGTCAGCAGCCGGTGCAGATCATCGACTCCAGCCACTGGTTTTCCATCCAGCGCCGCTCGATGTGTTTCCTTCGCGTCCATACTAGGTTGTAACGACTCTGCCGGGCGGACGAGGGCGTCTGCCCGGCGGAGGGAAGCTTAGAAAATCCGGGGACAGGTGGCGGAAACTTCATCCGAACGGAAGGCGTACAATGCGCAATCTTGGGCTTTTTTGAGATGGCTCATTATGACCGGGCCAGGAGCGGATATGGAGAAAGAACTGAGCGGCAAGGTTGCCATCGTGACCGGCGGGACCTCGGGTATTGGAAAAGAAGCGGCCATCCTCTTCGCCGAGGCTGGGGCCAAAGTCGTAGTAGCGGGGCGGCGCGAAGCGGAGGGAAAGGAAACCATCAACCGGATCCACGCGGCGGGCGGGGATGGATGGTTCGTGAAAACCGACGTGTCGCATGCCGGACAAGTACAGGCTCTGGTCGAGACTACCGTCCACAAGTTCGGGCGGCTGGATGTCGCTTTCAACAATGCCGGAATCGAGGGGAACACGCTTCCGATCACAGAGCAGCCGGAAGCGGATTGGGACCAGACTATCGCCATTAATCTCAAGGGCGTCTGGCTTTGCCTGAAGTACGAGATTCAGCAGATGCAGAAGCAGGGTCGGGGAGGAGCTATCGTAAACATGGCGTCGGTGGCGGGATTGATCGGCGCTGTGGGGTTTGGGACGTATTGCGCCAGCAAGCACGGTGTGATGGGGTTAACCAAGTCGGCCGCGTTGGAGACGGCGAAAGACGGCATCCGCATCAACGTGGTGTGTCCGGCGGTGATCGAGACGCCCATGGGAGAGCGGCTGTTCGGCGAGCCCAAGGTGTGGGAGCACATGGTTGGCCTTCACCCCATCGGGCGCGTGGGCACGCCGAGGGAAGTGGCGGAAGCGGTGCTCTGGATGTGCTCGGACAAAGCCTCGTTCATGACGGGGCAGTCGCTGGTGCTCGACGGCGGATTCCTTGCCGGGCCCAAGGGCCCCGAGGAGGAGTGAGGGGAATGAGATCGCGGGCAAGCTGTCGGTGGTAGGCGAGGGGATGCGCGGGCGGGGGGCGCCCGCGCCGCATCGATTGTCTAGCTATCCCCGGGCTTCTTCCGGCACCACTTGCAACGCCAGCTTTTCGGTGTAACGCAGCACGGTCAACGAGTTGCTCACTCCCACCCGCGCATCGGTCAGCAGCCGGTGAAGATCATCGACTCCAGCCACTGGTTTTCCATCCAGCGCCACGATCACATCGCCTTCGCGCAGTCCTGCTCTGCGGGCCGGACCGCCTTCTTCAACCGACATCACGACCACACCCGTGTCGTGCTGCAAATCGTAGAAGCGCACCAGGCGGCGATGCAGCGGCGTGGTCTGCGCCTCGACGCCGATGAAGCTGCGGCGGATTCTGCCGTCGCGCAACAGGCGGCCGGCCACGAACTTCGCGGTGTTGATGCCGATGGCAAAGCACAAACCCTGCGCTCCCATGATGGTGGCCGTGTTCACGCCGACAACGTGACCATCGGAAGTCACCAGAGGTCCACCGGAGTTGCCGGGATTGAGCGAGGCGTCGGTCTGAATGACATCTTCAATCAGCCGTCCAGAATACGAACGCAGGGAACGCCCCAGCGCGCTGACCACGCCGGCGGTGACGGTGTATTGAAAGCCGTAGGGATTGCCGATGGCGATGGCCAACTGTCCCACTCGCAGGCGCCGCGAATCTCCGAGGGGCGCGGCGACGAGGTTGGGCGGGTCATTGTCCGGCAAACCGAGGCGGATCACGGCCAGGTCGGTTGCCGGGTCGTCGCCGACGGTGTGAGCAGGGAATCGTTGTCCATCGGCAAGAGAGACGGCGATTCGCGAGGCATCGTGCACGACATGGCTGTTGGTCAGGACCAGGCCATCCGGGGTAAACACAAATCCCGAGCCGCCGCCCTGGCGTTCACGCGGCTGCCCGGCGCGGCCACGCCCTGACTGGACCACATCGATCTTCACCACCGAGGGACTGATTTTCTCGGCGGCCCCGACCACGGCCTGCGAATAGGCATCGAGCAAGGCGGAGTCATCGGGATTCGAGGCGGCAGAGGGCTGAACGCCCGGCGCGGAGTAGTCGGAGATAGGCAAAGCATGATCCAAAGACATAGCTGCTAGATGATCGCCAGGCGAGAGGAGATTCAGTGGCGGAGAGCAGTCAGTCATACTTTTCGTACAGGATGGATTTGCGGTCCCAGCCCAACGACTTCAACAGTTCACGATTTGCCTTGATCATCTTGTCCAGGCCGCAAACGTAGGCGTGCATATCGGTTCGGCCGGCGGCGATGGCGGGAACGTGGTCTTGAACGTATCCTCGCAGCCCGCGCCAGTCGGGGGCGCCGCGGCTGAGCGTCGGAAGATAGTGGAAGTTCGGCTGGGCTTGCGCCAGCTGCAGAAATTCCTGGTGATAGTAAACGACGTCCTCGGTGCGGTTGCCAAACACCAGCCAGAGTTGCCGCCCCTGGTGGCGCGTCGCTTCAGCATCCGGGGCAGAAAACAACCACTGCAACATGGAACGAAGGGGAGCGATCCCGGTGCCAGTGGCAATGAAGATGGTGTCGCGCAGCGGAGGCCGCAGGATGAAATCCCCGAATGGCCCCTGGCAGCGGATTTCCTCGCCCGCCTTGATGTCGCAGAGATAGTTGGACATGAAACCGTCCTGCACCCGGTTGAGGCAGAGCGCGAAGCGGTTGTCCTCGGCATGGGGCGAAGCAATGGAATAGGCCCGCGTGATCTCCTCGCCGCGGGGGTTGTTGGTCTTGAAGGAAAGCCATTGCCCGGAGACAAAACCGAACCGCGGAACATCCTTCATTTCAAACTCGAGATGCCTGGTCAGCTCAGAGAGGGCAGTGGAACGAAGGAGCCGCGCGGTGAAGGTCTGAAAAGGGGCCATCGGTCATATAGATGAAGGAGTCCTTGCCCGGGACGCGGGCTCGGGGCTCAAAATGGGCCGCAAAAGGGTCTGGTAAACGGGCAGGGCTTCTGGCATTATATGTGGCCTTAACCGGGCAGAAGCCCGCGTCCACGTTTTCTGGTCTTCCCCCCATATAGCGTGGTTTGGGACAAGTGTGCCCATAGGAGGATCAGGCGAATGAAGACTCATCCTGCGGGGAAGTTGTGTCAGTTCACCCTTGATCTTTCCTTGACCGGCTCGGCTCACGCTCAAACCTACGTACGCGGCCACGGCTATTTCCCGGCAGATGCTGGTGGCGACGCCGATGGTCGGACATCGCGGACAACGCCTGGGGGGAGCCCTCAGCAGATGAGCCTGAGAGGAATCGGCAGGTTGCTTCGAAAGGTACGGGAGCGCATAGGGGGAACTAAACGCTGAAGGAGGACGACGACTATGTGGCTTGGTCACGAATCGATTGGACGAATTGTGATTTGCGTTCTATTTGGTGGAATCGCTGTAGCTTGTGGCGGTCCACTCGCCTGGTCTCAAACCTATCTGTATAACGAGGCCCATCTTACGACGGGAAACTCGCCCGCGGGCGTGATTGTGGCGGATGTGAACGGCGACGGCCGGCCCGACCTGGTCGAATCGAACTTCTCTGACAATACAGTGTCCGTTCTACTGGGGACGGCCAAAGGGTCATTCGCGGCTGCACAAAGTTACCCGACTGCGGCCGCCCCCGGCGCCCTGGTGGCGGCAGACTTCCGAGGCAATGGCACTCTAGACCTTGCGGTGGTCGATGAAAACGCTGCGGCCGTATCCGTGCTGCTGGGGAACGGAGACGGAACATTCCAGGGCCACGTTGATTATCCGGTCGGTTATGACCCGGTGGGCATAGTGGCTGCCGACTTTAACGGGGACGGCAAACCCGACCTGGGTGTGGTGGATCTGTATGGCAGCTATGTCGCGGTTCTCCTCAACAACGGCAATGGGCGTTTTGAGTCTCAAGCCTTGGTCCCGCTCCCCGGACCGGTTGCGATTGCGACCGCGGATTTTAACAATGACGGGAGGGCCGACCTGATCACCTCCAACAGTTCGGGAACGGTAACGGTTCTGCTCGGTGCCGGGGATGGATCATTCACTGAGTTGGAATCGCAAGCGAACGGTGGCACTGGGTTGGCGGTGGGTGATTTTGATGCCGACGGAAAAATGGACGTAGTTGTCTCGAACGAACGCGCTGACTGTGTTCTGTTGCGGGGTCAAGGAGATGGAACTTTTGCTAGCCCG
>Ga0335080_10001546_pt1 | contig 22552 bp, 26 predicted proteins | sample Lox_Sample_34_FD_206720 | JGI IMG/M metagenome (GOLD analysis project Ga0335080, IMG submission 206720) | Soil microbial communities from Loxahatchee National Wildlife Refuge, Florida, United States - Lox_Sample_3.4 | ecosystem: Environmental > Terrestrial > Soil > Wetlands | place: USA...
ACGCTAGCCCGCCGCAACTTGCAGGAGGCACACCGCTCATCAACCGCCACGTGACAAGCGCGGCCGGTCGATCCTGAGCACGCAGTGATGCGCGCAGGCTCATTGCGTGAGCTCATGGCGCAAGGGTGCGGTGGCCACGAGCACTTCACGCTGAAAATTCGCGAAGGCCGCGAGCAAACACAGCATGGCGAGGAGAAAGAACGAGGCAACCAGCACGGATAGCTTGCTCAGCGTTACGAGATAGTCGAAAAACAAAGTGACGATCACGAGACACACGAAGAACCCCGCTGCCGTGGCGAGCACGATCGCGCGCTCGATCAGCCGGGAGCGGCGCGAGAGGCTGAGGAGCTCCAGCCGCAGCCTTGCGTGGCGGTCTTGGCGGTCTTCATGAGCGGACTGCAGACCATCATCGAGCAGCCTTGAGCGGTCGATGATGCGGCTGAGGCGCGTGACAAACACGGCGAGCATGCCCGCAATTCCCGAGAGCAGAAAGACCGGTGCGACGGCGAGCTGGATGACGTGACCGATATCAGAGAACTGCGATGCGCTTGCCACGGGAGTGACTTGCAGCGGGGGGTTATGCGGACAACCGAGTCGAGCTGCAGCTCAGTTGTCGGCCGAGGATTCGACAGACGCGAACCCCTGGGCTTGCGCCCGCGCCGCGCTTTCGAGCCTGAGCTTGCCGTCGTGGAGGTAAAGCTGCCTGAGCGGAAAAGCGACTTGCTGGCGTGTCACGCCAAGGAGGCCGCCGGAGAGGATCATCGCGTAGGAGGCGGCTCTCTCGGGTGCGATGATCAGATCGTCCACCTTGCCGAACTTCCTGCCCTCTTCGGTGTACACGACCTGCCCGAGAAGGCTCAGCACAGTACGCCGCATGGCAACTCCGAGTTGTCGTTGACCGACCGTTAGCCTAGTGAGAGACCACTTGCGGATGACACACCGCTCAGTTCTGGCCGCCGTCGGGCGCGCTGCCGTGCCGTTATCAGCAGCTGCAAGAAGCCGGTGAGCGGACCGCAACGGCGCAACCACGGGCAGAGCGACTCGACTTGCGTGCTGCGGCTCTCACCACGCAGGCACCACTCGCAGAAGTGCTCGCAGTTGTTGCTCAGGACCCGGTAGCGGCGCTCGCCGAGCCGTCTCCGGGCACGCTGTAATACTTCCTCCCGATCGAAGCGCGCGGCCTCGACGCGTACGCGTATACCCCGGCCGCCGGCGAAGCACTCGAGAGATACCTCTTCCACCGAGCCCCCGTGAAGTCCTTCGGACAGGCCGGCGTAGTGGATGACTCGGTTACCCCCCACGTAGAGCCCATGATGTGTGTAGAGGCGGCGTGGAGCGAGCAGATGAGCGGCCAGCATCGGCTCCTCGTCCCGCGCGAGCGGCCGCTCGTTACTTTCCCGATCGGCATGGTGTCTCCTCCAGTTCATGGCGCGCAACGTAGCGCGCGCTCCAGCCGGAGTCGTGACGAAAGCGTCCCGGTTCAGTAACGGTTTGGTGTGGAGGTCTACGGGGAGCAACTAAGGGCCTGCGCTGGGGGTTAGCGCGTCGTGTGAAGCAGATGCTAGCCAGCCTCGAGCGCACCCCGGAAAGCCTCGCAACAGCGCGGCAGGGGACGGACCCTTCGATCGCGGTAACGGATCGGCGCCAGCGCATGCCTCGCAAAGCGACGTCCGAACAATTGGCCCTTGCGCTCGGCGAGCTGGTCGAGGCAGGCGCCCGCAGGCGACGAGATCCAGCACATGACGCTCACCTTCGTGATGTCACTTGAGCGCCAAAATCCACTCAACCAGGGCATTGAGGTCCGCAGGCGGAACGTTGTTCGGCGGCATCGGCATCGGTCCCCACACCCCGGTGCTGCCATTCTTTATCGCGTTTTGCAGCTGGCTGGCGGCGCTCGAGTCGCCCGCAAACTTCTTGGCGACGTCCTTGAACGCCGGCCCGACCAGTTTCTTGTCCTCCGTGTGACATGCCTGACAGTTGTACTTGGCTGTCAGTTTGGCCGCGTCGGCATCGCTTATTGCAGCGCGCGCCCCCGCGGTGAGGGTCGCGCACAGGGCACAGAAGAAGACAGCAGAAATGCGTTTCATACTTGACTCCGATATCCGATCCCAGGTGATGACGGTTCCAGCGCCACGATAGTCGCGGACGACTTGCACGTGGCTCACGGCCGTGCCAATAGCTGGCTCGGACACGCGGCGGTACCGCCGCCTGCCATCTGCCTCACCGCAACGGCGATCTCGTCGGCTACCGCAGCAACCGCCCGCTGGTCGCCCAGCACGAGGGCCTCGTAGCCAGCGGTCACGCGCTGGTACGCACTACTGCGGCAGTTAACGCTCGCCTCCCCTGCGCGGGTCTTGACTTGCACGTGCCAGGCGGCCTGGAGCAGTACGAAGCGTGCGAGCGTGGATTCAAAGCGCTCAACTTCGACCCGCAGCGAGACGCCCTGGGGCGCGGCGCGCGGCACGGTGTCGGTAGACTCCAGCTGGCGGATCAGTTCTATGAGCAGACCGCCACGCACCTCATCGGCGAGTGCGGCCACCCACAGCTCACCATCCGCCACGGTGATGTCACCATCGCTCCGGCGTACGACCAACTCGTAACGATCCACCTGTGCAGGAACTCGGACGGCTGCAATGTCGATGTGATAACCGGAGAGCGCCGCGGCGGATGCATCGTCCGCCGGTGCCGGGACAAGCGTGTGATAGTGCACGGGGGTCGAGGTGCAGCCCACGATCAGCAGAGGCGCCAACGCAACCCGACTCCAACGCGGCGGCTTCATGGCGGAGTGCCGCCCGATCGTGTCCGCGCGTCCGGCTGCGACGCCGAGCTCTTACGGCCGCGCAGCAGCGCTTCAGGATGACGATCGAGGTAATCGGCCAACGACCGTACCGAACGCATCGTGCGTCGCGCCTCGGCCCCTGTCTGCTCGAGCCGGTCCCGCCAGGGGGCGTCGTCGCCGAGAAGGCGGTCGACGTCCGTAAGAGTGTCGTGTGCCGTCTCAAGCGTCGCCTTCAAAGCGGGGAGCACCTCTGCGTTGACCTGCTCGAGCGCGCCGTGCAGGCTCGCCAGGTCGGCATCGAGATGCTGCGCGATGTCGTTCAGCGGCATCCGATCGATCTTCGTGACGATGCTGGCGAGCCTCAATTGCAGCTCATCGATGCTGCCGGGGACCGTCGGAATCTCCAGCGGCCGGGTATCAGGAGAGAATCGGACTGCGAGTGCGCCGGGCATGAAATCGAGCGCAATGTAGAGCTGCCCGGTAAGCAGGTTTCCCGAACGCGGCTGGGCCCGCAGTCCGCGGACTACGAGCTGACCGACGAGCTTCGCCATCTTCGCATCGCTCTCGGCGGCCCCCTGCACGAGCAGAGCGTCGTATGCGCGACCCATGCGACGTGGAAAGATCTGCGCCGTGACGATCACGGGAAAGCTCTGATCGGCGGGGTCGTAATCGAGGTCGATGCCCAATACGCTGCCGATATTGACGCCAATGAATTCGACGGGAGCTCCGAGCGACAGGCCGCGCAGGGATTGCCGGAAGCGCATGCGCACGTAGTGGGGCTCGCCGTCGGGTGGTGCCATGGCGGTCGTCTCGTCCCTGAACAGCGTGAATCGGGTGCCGGACGGCGCCGGCGCAGCGGCCCGCGCCGCAGGTGCGGTGGCGAAGGCGATTCCGCCCGCGAGCACCGACAGGAGCGACTCGCTCCTGAGCTTCATGCCGTTGGCACCGAGGGTCAGGTCGACGCCGCTGGCGTTCCAGAAGCGGCTCTCATGCGTGACGAAGCGATCGTTCGGCGCATCGATGAAAGCCACGATACGCACACCGCCGCCGTCCGCCTCGAGCTGCTCGTCGATGACCCGTCCGACCTCGAAGCGCCTGAAGTAGACCGGCGCTCCAATGTTCACCGATCCGGGCTCGTCGCTGTACAAGATCACGATCTTTCCATTCGGACCGTGCATCAGGGGCGGCGGATTCTCAAGCCCCGTGAAGACTCTGCCGGCGTCTTTCGCAAGCCCGGTCTCCAGAGCGATGAAGGCACCCGAAACTAGCGTCTCCAGCCCCGATGCACCGCCTACCCCGATGCGGGGACGCACCACCCAGAAACGCGTGTCCGCCACGATCAGGTCCTCGGCACTCTTCGCGAGGTCGGCCGTGACGAGCGCGCGCTCATGGTCTGCGCTGAGAGTGATGGCCGTCACGTGACCGATGGTGACGTTACGGTATTTCACCAGCGACTTGCCCGCTTCCAACCCCTCGGCGGTTTGAAAACTGATCGTGATGCGAGGTCCCGCCGACCTCCACGCGTTGATCAGGAGCGCGGCCCCGATGAGCGCCGCCGTGATCGGCAGCACCCAGACCAGCGAGGGCTTCCAGCGGGGAGAGGTAATCCGGGGAACCGGCAGATCGGCTGGCGCAGGAATGTGCGGATCATCGGGCATGGCCACTGCTCGCGTCCCAGATCAGCCGTGGATCGAAGCTCATGGCCGCGATCATGGTGGTCACCACTACGGCACAAAAGAACACGATTCCCGGTCGCGGCTCGGCGCTGATTAGCGTCTGAAACTGCAGCAGCGCGCTCGTCAGCGCCACGACCACGACATCCAACATCGACCAGTAGCCGATTATTTCCACCAGCCGATATAGCTTCGAGCGCTGGCCCATGTCCCAAACACTGCGGCGCCGGACCGTCCACAGCAGCAGGCCGAGAGCGAGAAACTTCGTGACCGGAACGGCGATGCTGGCGGTGAAAATCAAGGCCGCGATGTCCCACGACCCGGCGCGCCAGAAGCTCAGCACGCCACTCAGAATCGTGCTGTCCTGGCCGCCCGCGAGACCGCTGGTGTGGATGACGGGCAACACGTTCGCCGGTATGTAGAGAAGCATTCCGGTAATGAGCCACGCGCCGGTGACTTCCGCGCTGCGTGGTGTCCGCGGATGCAGCCTCGAGGCGCAGCGTTCGCACCTTGCCTCACTCGACGCCGGCCGTGGCGCGGGTAGACCACAGGTGCGGCAGGCGAGGAGTCCGAGCTCAACGGCGCGTACCAGATATCTCACGTGCCACTCTCCGCGAGGCTCCACCAGTCGCGCCGGTCCACGAGGCTCAGCATCGTCATGAGAACGGTGAGGCCGGCCAGCGCCCAGACGCCCACCCCAGGCACCACCTGCACCCAACCCGAGAGCTTGACGATCGCTACCAGGACGCCAAGAAGAAGCACCTCGGTCATGCTCCAGGGACGCAGGCGATGCAAGGCAATGAGCACGCTGCGGCACCCCGGTGCGCGCCGCGCAACGCTGGCAAACGACAGCAGCCACAGCAGCAGCGCAATCTGCGTCATGGGCACAAGAAACGTCGTCAACGCGAGCACCGTCGCCGCCGACCCGACCCAGCCATGCTCCATCGAAAGCGCCGCCGTCAAGCCGTTCGCCTGCGTGCGTATCCCGGCCACCTCGATCGAGAGAACCGGGTTTGCGTTCGCAATCAGAAAGAGGATTGCAGCCGCAACCGTGAGCGCCAGCAGTTGATCGATGCCGAGCCGTGGCCCACGCGCGAGTACCGCGCCACACGCGATACAGTGGGCGACCTGGTGACTCTCGAGGGTCGTCCGCCGATGGACGGCGTCACAGTCCCGGCAGATCAGGAGCTCGTTTGACGGGATGAGCACTCACGGGACTCTAGGAGGGCGAGGCTTTCACCTGACTCACGCCATTCCTCTCATCGCTCGTGCGGCGGTCAACTGAGGCGGTGTTTGCCTCGAGCCGGAGGTCGGCGCGTCCTGCGTGCGTGCGGCCGCGCTCGCCTTCCCCCCGCGGCTCTCGACAGCCTGGCGCGCAGCCGAAGAGGACCCAGGAGCAGCTCGTCGCGCTCCTCTCCGCAGTCAGCTCCGGGTTGCCGAGATCCTTCCAGCATGCGCTGATGGGACCCGCCAGGTGCTCCATGAATTGATGAATTCCGCCATCGCCACCACCGAGGTGAAACAACAAGTTGGGACGCATGACCCCCCACGGCAGGCCCGGCCCCCAGCACACCGTTGCGTCGATGTCAGCGACGTCCAACGCTTCCTGCTCGATCAGGAAGGCAACCTCGCGATAGCGGCCTGCAGGCGGTTGGCAACGTGTCCCACGATCTCCTTGCGGACGTGTATCGGCTTCCTGCCTATCGATGAATAGAACGCCATCATCCGTTCAATGACCTCTGGCACGGTCCTCTCACCGCCGACAACCTCCACCAGAGGAATGAGATGCGGCGGATTGAACGGATGGCCAATGACGCAGCGCTCCGGATGCTTACATTTCGACTGTATCAGGCTCATCGGAATGGCCCCGGCACTGGACGCGATGATCGAGTCGCCGGGCGCCGCGGCGTCGAGCTCGGCAAACAGCCTGATCTTGAGGTCGGCGCGCTCCGGCGCGCATTCCTTAATAAAGTCGGCCCGGGCGACGGCTACCGAGGCATTGCGCGTGAAGGTGAAGTGCTCGGGTGAACCTCGGGGCGATACACCGAGCGCTCTCAAGGCATTCCACGCCCGATCCACAAGGCGGTGCACCTTCGCCTCGGCAGCCGCGTCCGGGTCAGCCGCGAACACGTCGAACCCGCGCGCGAGATAGAGCGCGGTCCAGCTCGCACCGATGGCGCCCGTCCCTACCACCGCAACCCGGCGGACAGGCTCGTTCACGTCAGACCACTCCACCCTCCCTCTATCGGAGGGGCCCGACGCAGCTGTGTGCCGTCGGGCCCCAAGTCTTGCGTACCCTCAGCTTTTTAGCTTAAGGCTCACACCCTCGGCAGCGAGATTGAACCTCACCCCGACCGTCGTCGATTCCACCTTGATGACTACGCCGTGCTCATTCCTGAGATAGGCCGCGGATCCACCGCCACCGAGCGCCGCGCCCGCGCTCACCGCCGTGTAGTTGCCCGAGAAGTCGGAGAGCTGCTTGAGGTTATATACGTGGCCGCTCGCTGCGATGCTGGCCGCTCCCACATCGACTACCGACAGCCCGGAAATCGTGAACTCGTGGGCGGTATTCTCATAGTTCAACTGGCCGTGACCCCATGTGTAGCCGATGCCTGCGGCGACACTGCCACCGCTGAAGTTCACCGTTGCATCTGGCTGGGCATTAAGCGCCACGGGGGCCGAGGCCTCATCACCGGCCAATGCGACGCTCGACAACAGAGCACAGGCCGTCAGGGACATCACTAACTTACGCATACTGTCGAATCCTTCTGCTGGAGATTGTAGGCGGAGATGCGGCCGGAATTCTGGGGCCTCGCCGCAGCGGATGCTTTCGCGAAATTGCCGTGCCTCTCGGGGTGTTGCTGCCAGCGATGGTCGCGACGGCGACTCGGGACGGACGCTGTCTGCCCGCCTGCTCGAGGTGTCAATCCGTGTGAGCGGGCCGTGCAGCAGCCGCGCGACACCTGCATGGGAAATGCAACCGGGAGACTCGCAATGCGCCTCGTGCGTTACCTGATGGCGTCTCGCACGCTCATCGCCATGGGACTCGTGGCGATGGCCCCGTTATTCTACTCGATCGCGACTGCGCTCGGCCCACAGATGGCGTCATCACGGCCAGACGGTCAACCCAGCGTGAACGCGGAACACGACGCCACCAACTCGGCGACGCACGGGCGCCCGGACCGGGAGATGCCGGCAGAACTCAAGCATTCGCCCACAGGAGGCCACCCGGGCGGGGATTAGACGGCTCGCAATGCATGACGCACATCGCATCAGGCGACGAAGGCATCCGCGCGAGAGGTGCCGCGAGGCGTTGTCGCTGTGGGTTTGCGGCTCGCTGCCAATCCTCGGGGCCTGCAGCCTCGGGCCGAGTTATCACCGCCCGGACATCCGCTCGCCCCTTGCTCGGGTGACTCCTGCCGGCGCCAGCGCGCCGCAGTAGCCAACACGCGAGTGGTGGCGCGGCTTCGCGTCTGCAGATCTCGATAAGCTCATCGGCACGGCACAACGCGCCAGCGACGACCTGCGCGCTGCGATCGCCCGGGTGCACCAGGCGGATGCGCGGCGGCGCATCGCCGGCACGCCGCTCCTGTCGGCCGCCAACCTGGACGGGAGCGCGACACGCAAGCGCGCGCCGGTGGCGCCCGGTGTGGCTACCACGACGGGCAGTACCTTCAGCGCGCGCCTCTCCGCGAGCTACGAGGCGCGGACGAAGGCTCCCCGGGTGACCCATCGAGGAAGCGCAGCAGCGCCTCGCGCGCGCGCGCGACACGGCTCTTAACCGTGCCCACCTTGCACCTGCAAATCTCGCCGACCTCCTCATACGAAAGTCCGCGCAGCACGACCAGCGTCAGCGCCTCACGCTGACGACTCGGAAGTTCCTGCACCCCGCGCTCCAGCTCCACCAACTGCGCGTGGACATCGTGGTCATGGTCCCACCTGACGCTGTCGGCAATCGCTCCGTCGGGATCCTCGATTTCCGGTCGACGATTGCGCAGCTCGGTGAAATAGCAGTTACGCAAGATCGTGAACAGCCACGCCCGGACGCTGCCCTCCGCTCGAAACTGATGCCGTGCCGCCCACGCCTGGAGCGCTGTTTGCTGTACCAGATCGTCGATGCGCAACGGGTCTCGGCACAGACTCATCCCGAACGCGCGCAGGTGGCGGAGCGAGGCGGTCAATTCACCGGTGAATTGGCGATCACAGAGCATTACAACATCCCGACAGGCGTCACGCATAGCCGCTTTCTGCGGCGGCTGCCGAAAGTCTGCAGTCCTTGGGCTCACCGCAGTCACGCTGCGAGCACGCCTTATAACCGCCGCCACTAACCGTACCGCGCGGGTTGCCGACTCCGCGTCGCGAGTGATGGATGTGGGTATGCCAGCCGTGTGCCGCTCACTTATAGACTGTCCTCAGGCGTCACCCGCTGGATGCAGCGCGCGGACCAAGCATTCACGCAATGTCCCATCGCTGGTCGAATCGTGGCGCCAGCGGAGGAGTACTTATGAAGCAGGGCTGTATGTACGGCAGCGCGCGATCGCAGCGACTGGTGGCGGCGGCGCTCCTACTCGGTACACTTGCGGAGGTCTGCGCCCCGCGCGCGGCGCGCGCCGTCGAAATTCTCAACGGCAGCGGCTGGACCGTGAATACCCGTGGATTCATCGCCTTCGACATCGACTGGGATCAGCATGACATGGGAGCCGCAGAACCGACGTTTCCTCCGCCTAATAACTCCTCGCAGGCTGAAAATCATGCATTGCGCTTCAGTGCCAGTCAGTCGCAGATCGGCTTTTTCGTCCTGCCTCCGCAGGAGGGCGGAATCCGCACAGACGCCTATCTTGAGATCGATTTCCTGAAGGGCCTAGTGGCGCCGCCTCAGCAGGAGCACTTGAGCAACGCCACGCCGCGATTACGCCTGGCATTCGCGCGTTTCCATTGGAACAATGGCAGCGACACGCTCCTTGTTGGTCAGGGTTACTCCCTGTTTGGCGATTTATGGCCGAGCATAACCTTCGACAATCTGAGCCTGTTCATGGGTACGGTCATCGGCCGCGAGCCGGAGGTTCAATATTCGCATGTGTCGACGGCCAGTTCCGACTCCGCAATCACCTACGCCGTTAGCGTTAACGCGCCCAATTCCGGATTGTTCACCCAGGCCACCGATACCGCAGAGACCAGTGGCCTGCCCTTTGTGCACGCGAAGATTGCCTTCACGAGCGATGCCTTGGGAAAGGCGGACTACTTCGGCTTTGAATCTCATGAGCCCATACCTGCGCAGATTGCCATCAGCAGCTTTACCGGGCGCGAAAAGATCCCGAAGACCGCCGGCGGGAACCAGGACGTCAATGCGTGGGGCGTCGCGCTGAACGGCGTCCTGCCGATCGTTGGAATTCGCAATGGCGTAAGCGCCGGCGCTGCCTCAATCGAGGGGCAGATCTGGGTGGGGCAGCACGTGGGCAGTTACTTCGGCGCGAGTGGTCAGAATGTCTACGAAACGCTGAGCGGACATGTGGCGGCCATCAGAGCGAGCGGCGGCTTCATCGAAGGCAAGTACTTCTTCACTCCCACACTTAACCTTATCGCCAGCTATTCCGTCGACAAGAACAATACCCACGATCTGGTTCGGGCAGGGACTCCGTTTCGGATCGCCTCGGGCGCATTCGAGGGCCCGACTTTCGGCGCACCCGGGGTCAACCGGGCGCAGGATGTCAATATGGCCCTTTGGTACCACCCGGGCGCCCACGCGTTCTTTGGTTTTGTCTGGGATTATCGCAAAGCAACCTATAACACTGGCCCCGCCGGGACCAATAACAGATTCAATCTCTCGATGTTTTACAACTTCTGACAGCGCCCCGACCGCCGGTGATCCAGCGGCCGACGTCTTCAGGCTGCCAAGGCTAACACCGCCGCGAACACCGCCACAATGAACAGCATGGCGATCGCAAAGACGAACAGGAAATTCTCCTGAAAGAACCGGCGCTGATGAATGACCTCGTCGTAGCTCGGGGCGCGATTCTTCCGATGGGATAAGGCCTGCGACCGCTCGGGCTTGACTGCGTCGGCAACTACAACCGACGGTTCTGAGTATTGGCGTAACAAGTGTGGCTCCCGCGTACCTGACTCACACGAAGGCTAACGAGGACTCAGCCGGGAGTCTTGATGTGGGCACTCGCCTCTTGTTCGATCGTGCCCGGCCTGCGGTGCGGACCGCGATGTCGACGGCTGAGCCGGTTTCAGGTGACATGGCAAGGCTTGACGAGGATCTGAAGCGCATGAGCTTTCTCTTGAACAGCGATCCCCTGGGCGAACACCGCCGCTCGCTCTTCGTCGAGTCACACGAAAGTCACGCCGGCGTCCCCGAGAGGGAGTGTACGGACCCGCTTGCCGGTGAGAGCGAACAGAGCGTTGGCGATCGCTGGAGCAACTAACGGCACGCCGGCCTCGCCTATCCCTCCAGGCGTTGCCTCGCCTGGAGTCAGGGTGACCTCGATGGGCGGCACTTCCGGCATGCGGGGAATGGAGAACGTGTCGAAGTTCGATTGCTCGACGCGTCCTTTGCTTATGGTCACTTTGCTCCGCAACGTGTTGATCAGGCCCGTGACCGCGCCGCCCTCGATCTGCGCAACCACCTGGTCTGGATGGACGGCGATCCCACAGTCGACTGCGTAGGTGAGCTTCTCGAGCTTAGCACGATCTCCGCTTCCGGAGAGCTCCGCGACCAGCGCCAGATGACTGTCGTAGCACTCCATCGACGCCACACCGAAGGCTCGGCCGCCCGAAGACTGCGCCGCGAACCCGGCTTGTGCGACAGCGCGCTCAAGCACCGCACGCTGCCGCGGTTGCCCCTGGAGCATGGCGAGACGGAACGCCACCGGGTCCCGTCCCGCGGCGTGCGCGAGCTCATCGACGAAGCTCTCGATAGCAAACGCGTTCAGTGCGTTGCTCACCGAACGCCAGTAGCCGACAGCCACACCGACCTCCTGGATGACCGTGCGCAGCTCGAGGTGGGGAATGTCGTAGCGGAAGTTGACAAGTCCTTCGGTCATGAAGCCGTCAATGCCATCCTTCACCGCTCCCGGAAACATGCGATTGGTGATAGACGGTGAGATCATCTTGTAGGCGAATGCCCCGATGCGACCGCCCTCGAGCGCGGCACTCAGCAAGTGCAAGCTGGGCGGCCGGTAGAAGTCGTGGGTGACATCGTCCTCACGCGTCCAGATGAGCTGCACCGGAGTGCCCGGTATCGCCTTTGCAATCGCGACCGCCTGACCAATGAAATCGACATCCAGGCGACGCCCAAAGCCACCACCGATAAACTGCGGATATATGCGCACTTGTCCGGGCTCTACCGCGGCCCGCTGCGCGGCGATCGCTTGGGCGCCCTGAGGGAATTGCGTGCTCGCCCAGACGTCGACGCCGCGGGCTGATACGAGCGCCACGCAGTTCGGCGGCTCAAGCGTCACGTGCGCGAGCATCTGTGAGGTATAGCGGGCCTCGATCGGCTTCGTCCGGGCGAGCACTGCGGCGGCGTCACCCGCGTGCTTCACCAGCGCTCCCGGACGGTCCTTCGCCTGTTCCAACGCGGCATAGATCGCGGCGTTGTCGAGGGCAGCCCCGGGGCCTTCGTCCCATCGAATGGCGACATCGCCGAGGGCGGAGCGTGCAATCCAGTAGTGATCCGCGACCACAGCGACGCCCTCGCCGATGTCGACGACCTTGCGCACGCCGGCTCGCTTCTGCGCTGATGTTGCGTCGAACGAGACGACACGTCCCCCGAGAACAGGACACGTGGCCAACGCCGCGTACACCATGCCTGGTTGCCTCACGTCGATTCCAAAGATCGTTCGGCCGCGCGCCTTGTCGGCCCCATCCAGGCGCGGCAGCGGCTTGCCGATGACCTTGAAACCGCCGGCGGACTTCAACGTCACCTGCGTGGGCACCGGCAAGCGCGCCGCCTCGGCGGCCAGCGCGCCATAGGCAAGGCTCTTGTCGCCGTGAAGCACGCGCCCGCCGTCCGCACGGCACTCGGCTGCGGGCACTTTCCAGCGCGCGGCCGCCGCCGCAACGAGCATCGTTCGCGCCGTAGCACCTGCTTTGCGGAGCGGCTCCCACGCATCGCGAATGCTGGTGCTGCCGCCGGTGATTTGCGAACCCATGAGCTTGTTGATGTAGACGGGGTCGGGCGGCGCCTCCCCGACTGCCACTTGCTGCGGATCGACGGCCAGCTCTTCGGCCAGCAGCATAGTGAGCGAGGTATGCACATCCTGGCCCATCTCGTTGCGCGGACAGACGAGCGATACGCGGCCATCGGGATGCACGCTGATCCAAGCATTCGGTTTGAAGGTGCTGATCGCGGCGGCGCTTTCGCGCGGACGGGCGAACTCGACCCCCAGCATCAGCCCACCACCAGCCAGCAGCGACACCTTGAGGAATTGCCGTCGCCCGACGTCAGGGTGCGACCTCATCGCGCCTCCAGTGCCTTAGCCGCCTCATGAATCGCGCGGCGGATCCGTCGATAGGTCCCGCAGCGGCACAGATTGAATTGCATCGTCTGATCGATGTCGACGTCGCTCGGCCGAGGATTCTGGGTGAGCAACGCGGTGGCAGCCATCACCTGACCCGATTGGCAGTAGCCACACTGGGGCACCTGGATCCTGTCCCACGCGCTCTGCACGGCCTCGGCGACACGTCCCTGGAGTCCCTCGATGGTCGTGATCTTTCGGCCCTGCACCGAGGATAGCGGCAGCAAGCAGGAGAAGGTGGCGACCTCATCCAAGTACACGGTGCAGGCGCGGCACAGCGTCTTCCCACAGCCGAACTTCGTTCCTGTCATGCCGAGGTAATCGCGCAGCACCCAGAGAACCGGCGTGTCTGGTGCGGCATCTACCGTGACGGGCTTGCCGTTCAGCTCGAATTCGGTCATGGGCGTCCTCGCTTAGGCGTGCGAACGGCGGAAACCTAATGCGGCCTGCCTCACGGCCGGCTCACGGCCACACTTGCACGGGAATCACCGCACTGTTGGCGGACAGAGCTTCGTCCCGCTGCCGTGTCTGTCGGTCTCGTGCCGCCGGTGATTGCGGCAATGACGGCTCAGGATGCACGTTGCGAGCGCCGCCTGGGCGAATCCGTGTGATGGGCGTGTGGGCGCGGTAATAGGCTGCGAGCTGGCCGTTACGCGACGGTGACGCGGAAAATCCACCCGGGAGACTCTATCCATGCGAATTTTTCGACATTTGACCGCGAGCTCCACACTGCTCGCCATGGCACTTCTGGCGTTGACCTCTTCGATTGCCATTGCGCTCGGAGCGGAAGCAGGCGGTTCCCCCGTTGACGCGAAGCGCATCGCAAACGCGGAACATGACGGCGCCAACTGGCTGACCTACGGCCGCACTTACAGCGAACAGCGCTACAGCCCCCTCACCCAAATCACGGCTGATAACGCCGGTCACCTCGGGCTCGCCTGGTTTGCGGACCTCGATACCAACCGTGGTCAGGAAGCGACGCCGCTTGTGATTGACGGCGTGATGTACATCTCCACCGCATGGAGCATGGTCAAGGCCTACGATGCGCGCAGTGGTCGACTGCTCTGGTCCTATGATCCCGAGGTGCCGCGCGAGCTCGGGGTGAACGGCTGTTGCGACGTCGTCAATCGCGGTGTGGCAGCCTGGAACGGCAAGATATTCGTGGGAGCGTTTGACGGTCGACTGATCGCGCTGGACGCCGCGACCGGCAAGCCCGTGTGGAGCACGGTTACCGTGGACACGAGCAAGCCCTATACCATCACGCAGGCGCCGCGTGTCATCAAAGGCCGGGTAATTATCGGCAACAGTGGCGGCGAATACGGCGTGCGCGGGTACATTTCCGCGTACGACGCCGAAACCGGCAAGCTTGACTGGCGCTTCTACACCGTGCCCGGGGATCCCTCGAAGCCGTTCGAAAACGCAGCCATGGCCAAGGCCGCGAAGACCTGGCACGGCAAGTGGTGGAAGCTGGGCGCCGGCGGCACGGTCTGGGACGCTATCTCCTATGATCCGGACCTCAACCTGCTCTACTTCGGCGTGGGCAACGGACTGGAGTGGAACCAGGCCGATCGCAGTGCGAACAAGGGCGATAACCTGTTCCTGTCATCGATCGTGGCCCTCAATGCCGACACCGGCTCTTATGTCTGGCACTACCAGGTCACCCCGGGTGACGAATGGGATTACGACGCCGTGCAGCAGCTCGTCCTGGCCGATCTGGACATTGACGGCAAGCGCCGTCAGGTCCTGATGCAGGCCAACAAGAACGGCTTTCTGTATGTGCTCGACCGCAAGACCGGCGCGCTGATTTCGGCCAAGCCGATCATGGCAGTCACCTGGACGAGTGGCATCGACATGAAAAGCGGCCGTCCGATCGAGCGCGCCGATATCCGCTATAGCAAGACGAACCGGCCGGTCGTGATGATGCCCGGGCCCGGTGGCGCGCATTCCTGGCAGCCCATGGCCTACAACCCCGAAACGGGCCTGGTCTACATCCCGGCGCAGGAAATACCGGCCAACTACTTTCCTGTAAGTCACTTCAAGACCTCGCCGATCGGTTGGAATCTCGGCACCGGCCTCACCGGACCGGGACCCAACAAGGGATACCTGCTGGCCTGGGATCCGGTCAAGCAGAAGGAGGTCTGGCGGGTCACCTATCGGGGTCCGTGGAACGGCGGCGTCGTGACTACCGCCGGGAACATCGTGGCGCAGGGGAACGCTGCGGGCGAGTTCGCCGTCTACCGTGCGGACAGCGGTGAAAAGCTGTGGTCCATGAATGCCCAATCCGGAATCATCGGCGCTCCCATTTCCTACCAGGTCGACGGTGAGCAATACCTCGCCGTGTTGAGTGGCTGGGGCGGATACTATCCCCTGTCGGCCGGCGCGGCCGCCGCCGACTCCGGCAACCTACGCAACGTCAGCCGCGTTCTGGTCTTCAAGCTGGGCGGGACACAACTGCTGCCGGCGCTCGAGCCGCGCGAACTTGTCATCAATCCACCGCCTGATCCGGCGGACCAGGGTTCAGTGGCGCGCGGCGCACCGCTATTCGGTCGGTACTGCAGCGTCTGTCATGGAGAGGACGCGGTTGGCGGCGGCGTGACTCCGGATCTACGCGCATCCAATTATCTCGGCAACGACTTCTGGTACCAAGTAGTCCTGAACGGCGCCCTGAAGGACGCAGGTATGGCGTCCTTCAAGAGCGCATTGAATCGGGACGATGCGACGGACATTCGCAATTACGTGATCCATCGTGCGAACGAGGCCAAAAATGAGGCCAGCAAGGTGACCGCGCAGTCGACGCCCTGACGACGAGGGTGTCGGCGGCATCTCTACAGAAGCCGCCCACACCCCACAAGGGCTGCGCGAACTTGAGATGACAATGCAGGCTGCCCGCTCCATGCAACGCCTCGCCATCACCGGCGTGCTACTGTGCCTCACGGTAGTGGTGCTCGGCGCGTACGTGCGCCTCACCGCCGCAGGGCTCGGCTGTCCCGACTGGCCGGGATGCGACGGTCATCTCACTCCGCGCACCGCGCACGGTCCGGGGCCTGGCGCCGCAGACGCTCTCTTCGCCGGCGGGCCGCTGCAGCCGGGCAAAGCCCGGCGCGAGATGATTCACCGCTACGCGGCCGGCACTCTGGCGCTGGTTATCGTTCTCATCGCCGCGCTCGCGATCGGCGCACAGCGGCAACAACTGGTGAGCATTCCGTTCGCGCTCATGCTCCTCGCCACGGTGAGCGTGCAGGCCGTCCTGGGCATGCTCACCGCCGCCTGGCAGCTCAAGCCCCTCGTCGTGACGCTGCACCTCGTCGTCGGCATGACGACGCTGGCGCTGCTGTGGTGGCTGAGGCTCTCGCTGCCGAGCGGCTCCGGGATCACGAGACCAAGCCAAACCGCCGGTCGGGCGATGCGCGGCAGTACTATCGCCGGTATTGTCATGACGCGGTGGGTGACGCTCGCAGCTCTGGCTGCGATTGCGGTACAGATCGCACTCGGCGGCTGGACGAGCAGCAACTATGCCGCCGTCGCCTGCCCGGACCTTCCGACCTGCCAGAATGCCTGGCGGCCGCACGCGGACGTTCGGAACGCCTTCGTGCTCTGGCGCGGACTCAACATCGACTACGAAGGTGGGGTGCTCGATAACTCCGCTCGCGTCGCCATCCATGTGGCCCACCGCCTGGGTGCCGTTGTGACGACCGCGGCTGTCATCCTCGCCGCCGTGTTCGTGCTGCGCCGGCGCGGATTGCGCGGGGCGCGCGCGCGAGCCTATGCCTTGCTTGCGGCGCTCGCCTTGCAGATCGTGATCGGAGTCTCGATCGTGCTCGATGCCTTCCCGCTAGGGCTCCCCACCGCGCACACCGCCGGCGCGGCGCTGTTGCTCCTCGCCGCGGTGGCGCTGTTCCGATCGCTGCGGCAACCGCTGCACGCACCCGAATGCCACTGCGGGGGCGCCGGCGCGCTCGGACACCCGCGCGGCGTAATCTGCTGAGGCCCCGCATGCCGGCAGGGCTGCAGGCGCGAATTGTGATCGCGGGCATGGCGCAACGGGCCGATAAGGCAACGCACGCGCCCGCGCTCTGGCGGGGTTACCTGGAGCTGACCAAGCCGAAGGTCGTCGCACTCATTACCTTCACGGCCATCGTCGGCACGCTGCTCGCGAGCCCTGGACTCCCACCGCCGGGCGTTCTCCTTTGGGGCAACCTCGGGATCGCACTCGCCGCGGCGTGCGGCGCCACACTCAACCACGTGCTCGACCGTCGCATCGATGAGCAGATGGCGCGGACGCGCGCGCGGCCACTGCCCGCAGGTCGGCTAACCGAGCGCAGCGCGCTCGTGTTCGCCGCACTCCTCGGCGTGAGTGCCATGGCGATCCTCGCATTGCTCGTGAACCTACTGACCGCGAGCCTCACGTTCCTGTCCCTCATCGGCTACGCGGTCGTCTACACCGTATGGCTGAAGCGCGCCACGTCCCAGAACATCGTCATCGGCGGCGCCGCGGGCGCTGCGCCTCCGGTGCTCGGCTGGGCCGCGGTGAGCGGCACCATCGACCCGAACGCGCTGCTGCTCTTCCTAATCATCTTCGCGTGGACGCCGCCGCACTTCTGGGCGCTCGCCATCGCGCGGCGCGAGGATTACGCGCGCGCCGGCATTCCGATGCTGCCCGTGACCCACGGGGTGGCTTACACACGGCTGCAGGTGCTCTTGTACACGGTGCTGCTGACGGTGGTGACACTCATGCCTTATCTCACGCGCATGAGTGGGCTCCTGTATCTCGCAGCCGCGCTGGTGCTGAACGCCGGCTTCCTTTACTACGCGCTCGCGCTGAAGCTCACAGCGCGCGCGGACCTGGCCATGCGGGTGTTCCGCTTCTCAATAAATTACCTCATGTGGCTGTTCGCGGCGCTCCTCGTCGATCATTACCTACCGGTCCTGCGCCGCGCGTGACGGCGCGGTTGGCGACGATGACGCGCTTCGAGGTCCTGGCGGCGCGCTCACGGATTCACGCTGCTTGGGTTGGTTAGAGGTCTTGGTGGGCCACTGGGGACGACCGGTGGAATGAACCTCAGAATTTCTTGGACCGCATCCAGCGCAAAGGCGAGCCGGCATTTGGGCGTGAAGAGCCCGGCGCCCCGTCCGAGCCCCCTGGCGTCGAAGTGTCACCGCCCGAGCCCGCGACTACCTCGAGCGCGCTGCGGCGGCCGCGGATTGCGTCCACATCGATCGCAGCCGTCCCGGCACCCCTTGCGTCACCCGCAACCGTTACGATCATTCCCGCGGCGGATCTGAACGCGCTCAAACTACGTCTGCGCGATACTCACGCAGGGGTATTCCCCAAGCTCTCCCTAAAGCAGAAGTGGAATGACCTGTTGCCGCGGTTCAAAGCCTGCTACCAGAGGCGGCCCGACATCACCGTCGCGCAATTGCGTCAACAGAACGAAGCGTTGCTCTTGAAGGCAGTGACCGCGCTCCGGAAACGTGATCCCTTACCTGCGAGTGACCTATTCTCCGCCCGGGAGGCGGTCCAGGACGTCCTGGCGGGTCCGAAAACGTTCGCGAATATCTGATCTTCCGTGCTGCAGGGATTTGCGTGGGCCACGTGATTGACTCCAAGCGCAACGCCGACGGCGACGACGCTTAACCCGTTTACCAACTCTTGACAGAAATTGCACCGTCCCGTCACGACCCGCTACGCGCGATTTGCGTACCGTATCTACATCCGGAAGAGCTGGTGTCGATTGGGAACGGGTTGGCACAGCGCCGAACTGCAGGAGTCAAGCGTGATTACAAATCTGTCCTCATTTTTACCTGTTGTAACAGGTTCGACGCCGCAGGCGGCCGTTAGCGCGGAAGCCGCGAGGCTCACTCCTGGTGAGATGAATACTGTCCTCGGCGCAAGCGGCGAACGAGGAGATGCGCTCGACCCTACCAGCAACCTCACCGTGGAGCAATTGGCATACCTGCGCATCTGTTGCAAGTACGTGCTCGCGCTCGCCACTCGCCGGTAGACCTCGGTAAGCCGTCTGTAAACTTCCGCACGGTATTGCCAGCTCTTTCGCCCTGCAAGAATGTCCACCATAGATGACGCCGTGATGTTGTGTGTCCTGCTTTCCAAGACCCCGCCACTGGTATGGGCGTGAGGGCTGCAACTTTGGTTTTGCTCAGCCATTCGTTTTCTCCTTCGCTCACCAGGCGAAAGCACATGAAGCATTTCTCGCCTGGCATTCAGCTCACTGCCTTCTGGCCCCCTCTGCACGTCGTGGCAAACTGCCGATTGATAGGTCGTGCCAAGAGGTATCGATCCTTGAGCCACTCGATTGCTTTCGCTCGCGCCGCGCCATAATCCACAATCCACTCCTGCGGTAATGTACACTTGGTTGACTTCAGCACTGTCCGGCCTCCTCGGTTCAAAAAAGGTGATCGGAGCGGTTCCGCAAGCAGTCGTCTCGCAGCTGCCATGGCCCGGAGCGAGGCCTCCCGGCGACAACAGCAGCCAGCGTCGGACGTGACATGCCTATTACCACCATGCCAGCCGCAGGCTCACGGCACCCACACCCCGGACGCTCGGGGCGCAGAGGTCGATCCGCGAGCACGGACGATCGGCGAGCCAGATTACCCGACCGGCTCGAAGTGACCGCTGCCGGCCACCGCCTCGCCTCCCTGACCATCCTCCTCGAGTCCGCAGTGCCCTGGACAGGATCAAATATCCCGACCAATGGGCCGATGATCGGGCCGATGCCCCCCCAACCGCCCCCGCACAAGATGTCGCGATTCCTTGACAGCCGAAATTCTAAAAATTGATCCGTTACTAACCGGCGGCTGTATGTGCATCTGGCCCGTGGCGTGTTGACGCCCAATGGCACGAGACTCGGCGCGGGCGACGCATTGAAGGTGCGGGATGCCAAGCGGCTCGATCTGGCGGAGGCCAAGGACGCGGAAGTATCGGTGTTCGATCCGCCCTGACAGTGATTTCTGCTGCGGCCGACTTCCCCTAGCACGCCGCATTTCACGCAAGGGTCAATACGGCAACTACGCGAGTGGCGGCCTTCCCGTGAGCCCCGGGTGAGGAAGTCAGTGCTAGGTTCGAGTCAATGCGGGGCGCTTTGAGCGGCACGATGAACGTCGCCGCGGCCAGGCGGCTCCTGCAGTCGGGTGCTCGCGTTCACAGGATTGAACCTTTTGAAATTATTGGCGGAATAGCGAGCGACTCCAAGGGCGTTACTGGTGTGAATCTCGCAACCCGATTGAGTGTGCTCATCTCGCCGTCCTGTCCGCTTCCGGCGGCGGGACTTCTCTCGACGCTCCCTCGCAACCCCGCATGTCAGGCGTGCGTCTGGGGAGATGATCTGCGACGCGAGTATGGGTCGCTTCGGGCTTACGGCGCAAACATCATCATGAGTAACGCGGATCAGGCCTGCCGACTGCTTTCGGCGTGCATCGCCTGTCGGGCCAGCGGCAAGCCCACTGCACCGCGGCTGTTTCTCGTGACTCCAATGGAACCCGATGGCCGTGCGCGTCCGCTGATGACAGAGTCCGCTCCAGACTCAGCGTCCCTGCAACCAGCGGGCGAGGGCCTCCTCGATGCCGTACGCAAGCTGATGCAGAAGGGGCCGCCGGTTGTGCTGCCCCGCGACAACACCGCGCGCGGTGGTATGGCGTTTGGGAGCCTGCGTCGCACCCGCGAGCACATCGAGCGACGGCTCGCGCACAAGATCAGCCTGCGCGAACTCGCGGGCCTGGCCGGCCTTTCCGCCGGGCACTTCTCCCGCGCGTTCAAGCAGAGTGTCGGCATGTCGCCGCATCGTTACCTTCTGCATCGCCGCATTGCGGCCGCCGCGGACCTGATCCGCAACACAGACCGACCGCTCGCCGAGGTGGCGCTCAGCGTTGGATTTTCCGATCAGAGTCACTTCACGCGGGTATTCGCGCGCGAGTGGGGAGACACCCCGAGCGCATTTCGCCGCAGATACCGGTAAGACATCACAGACCCAACAGAGGCCTCAGGCGAGCGCGCGTCCTCCGCAGTGTCGCCCCCGGCGCCGTTACACAGCTAGTTGGCGCAGTGGCCCCGCAATGCAGCACCTGGACCATACTCCTCGGGCCGCACTCGACCTGTAAAGTTGCATACGGGGCATCACACTAGAGAACGTGTCACCTTTGGGAGGCCCGTCGCACCTGCTCCAATGCGTAATTCACGCGCCTCCCGGTTGGGATCGATTCCGGCGCCGCGAGGCCAACGCTGCACCCTGTGCCGCACCCTTCCGCCGCACGCTATTCCTGAGAAGTGCCCGTCATTGAACGACAGTCGCGCGATCTATCGCAGCGCGGGCTGATTCCAAGACCTCAGCGAAATACCAAACGGTGCAAGTCCCTCCAGCGCGTTGTGCAATTCCCGCAGGCTAGCCACACTCGTCTGGAACACTGACTCTTGACCATGGCCAGCGTGCGAAAAACCACTGCGGCCGCTGCAAGCGAAGCAACGCTGAAGGCGGCGGACGAATCACTGGCGGTTGAGTGAAAAAGGAAGAGGCGCGGGCCGCGGCCCCGGCACACGAGGTCACCCCGCGACAGAGCGTGCCAGGGAGAAGGCTGCCGCCGCAGCCGCACAGGCCAATGTCGCCGCCAACAGGTTTTCGAGCAAGGTCGCCGCGGACATCCAACGCGCAGCAGCGGATACTTCCGAAGCCGCCGACGAGGCGATTCAGAAAGCCGCCGCGGCGCAGGCCGAGGCCACCGCTGCGGCCCACGAATCCGCACAGCGCGCGCAGGACGCTGCCGAGCAATTGGCCAGAGCCGCACGCGAGGCGCTAGCCAACGCCGAAGCAGCCGCACACAACTCGAAGCAGGCCGACGAGGCGGCGGCGCGCCAAGCCGCCCAGCGGGCGCCTGCGGCGATTCGACGGGCCGTGAGCGCCGCGGATGCAGCCGTGAGTTCTCTGCGCGCGCATGCCGCGCCGACGCCAATCTCACCGTGGCCCTTCCACACCGTCCCAACGTGAAATGAGACCGGAAGGCTCGGCGAAGTGCGAGTTCTTTCCAGACGGCGAAATGCCGCTTCGGCTAACCGTCATTCGTGTGCCGCAGACCACGGAGCGCTGGCACGGATGGAAGACCTAAAGTGAAGTGTGCGGCAACGCGGGGCATCCGGCTTTGAGGAGACTGCACATTGGTGTTTGGGGCGCGCGCTGCACCGCGATCGGCGTGCTTAAGATGCACACTTAGCATATGCGCGCCGCGTACTGCGGCATCGCCGCCGAAATCTCCCTCACCAAAGCCAGCGCGATCAATTCCCGTCGTGACACCTGAAGACGACGTGCTAGTCCGCGCCAAATCGCATCGGTCTCCCATTCGCAATGTTTCTGCCGGGTAACCCGTTGACTATCGCTGCTGCCGCGAACATGAAGCTTCCCACTCATTCCGTGATGCGGACCCGACATTGACAGTCGTTCGCCCCAGAGCAGCGCGACGAGCTGCCGATCGCTACACCACTCATTGCGCGTTAACTCCGTACCAAACGCATCGCATTCACGCTAGAGCCGACTTTTCATTCCGCGCAGGCTAGCGCCATGCAGCGTAAACAGCGC
>Ga0335080_10001547_pt1 | contig 22550 bp, 17 predicted proteins | sample Lox_Sample_34_FD_206720 | JGI IMG/M metagenome (GOLD analysis project Ga0335080, IMG submission 206720) | Soil microbial communities from Loxahatchee National Wildlife Refuge, Florida, United States - Lox_Sample_3.4 | ecosystem: Environmental > Terrestrial > Soil > Wetlands | place: USA...
CTTCACCACGCCCGCGGTATTGATGTGGACGTTCTCCGGCTTGATGTCGCGGTGCACGATTTTCTGTGTGTGGATGTACTCGAGCGCGCGCGCCACCTGCAGCGCGATGGCGAGCTTACCCTTGAGATCGCCGGTCCGGCCGTTTTTGATGACATTGCGCAGGGTCTCGCCGCGCAGAAACTCCATCACCATGAAGGGGCGGTGCTGATCGTCTTCGCCGAAATCGTAGATGCTCAGAATGTTGTCGTGGGCGAGATTGCCAGCCATGCGCGCCTCGGCGAGAAAGCGTGCCTTGACTTCCTCGTCGGCGCAGCCCTGTTCGGTCAGAATCTTGACGGCAACCGTGCGCCCGATGACCGTGTCGCGCGCGCGGTAAACGTGCGACATGCCGCCGCCAAGAAATTCGAGCAGCTCATACTTGCCAATGCGCGCCGGAAGCTGCATAGGTCCGTGGGTTAATTTAGCACAGACGCGTCGATGCGTACCCCAGGACTACAATGGGTAATACTCATGCAACCACTCCCTGGAACCCCGAAGAGCCGGTTTGCGATCGCGGCCGGCGTGATTGCGCTCGCGGCGTTGCTGGGCTCCCAGCCGGCTCCGCGTGAGCAGGTGGGTCCGCTTCCGGGCGGCGCGTTCCTGCTCAACAGCGGCTGGCGCCTGGATCCCGTGGGCAAGCAGGTTCCGCTCGATACACTCCCCATGTCGAGCGTGGTATCGCCGGACGGCAAGTACCTGATGGTGCTGAACGGCGGATACCGGCCGCCGTCGGTGAGCGTGATCGAGATCGCGTCGGCGCAGGTGGTGAACAGCATCGGGGTGCCGGATGGATGGCTCGGCCTCGCCATTACACCCAAGGGCGACAAGGTATACGTCGGCGGCGGCTCGCGCGCGGCGATCTTCGAACTGAATTTCTCCGAGGGCAAGCTCACTGCCGGGCGCACCTTCGATACCCTGGCCGGCGCCACGCGCGCGCAGGACGATTTCATCGGCGACGTGGCGCTCTCGCCCGACGGCCACCTGCTCTACGCCGCCGCGCTTTATCGCGACGTGATCCGGGTGATCAATCCGCAGTCGGGCATGGTTCTCAAGGACGAAGAGATCAAGACCGGGCGGCGTCCCTATCGCATCCTGTTTCATCCCGACGGCCGCAGCCTGTTTGTCACCCACTGGGCGGATGGGAGCATGGGCCACTACGACCTGGCGACCCACAAGCAGGTCTCGCTGGTGCGCATCGGCGCGCACGCCAGCGACATGGTGTGGCGCAACGGCGGGCCCGAAATGCCGGAAGGCGGCGCCGCGCCCTACACGGCACGTATCTTCGTGGCCGCCGCCAATACCAACAGCGTGTTCAGCGTCGGTGTGACCGCCACGAAGGAGCTGAGCGTGGCCGAGAACATCAATGTCGCCATGACCCCACGCCAGCCGCTGGGGATGACGCCCTCAGCGCTCGGGTTCTCCGCCGACGGCAAGCGGCTGTTCGTCACGTGCTCGGATGCGAACGCGGTGGCCGTGGTGAACATCGCCGAGGAGCGCAGCCGCGTGGAGGGGTTCATCCCGACCGGCTGGTATCCGACCGCCGCCCGCGGCCTCGCGGACGGAACCCTGGTGGTGCTCAATGGCCGGGGATTGCGTTCCTACAGCAACGCGCAGAACGGTCCCAACCCAGCGAAGCGTCCCGAGCCGGTTCATGCGGGCGAGCCAAGTCCTCCGGCGGTGCAGTTCGTAGGCCGCATGCAGACGGGCACGGCATCGTGGATCCCGCCTTTCACCGACGATCAGCTTACCGCCTGGACCGCCAAGGTGCTGGCCAACTCGCCCTATCGCGATTCCAAGCTGGATGAAACCAGCCCGCTGCCGAAGATCGAGCACGTCATCTATATCGTCAAAGAGAACCGCACTTACGACCAGGTTCTGGGGGATATGAAGGAAGGCAACGGCGATCCGTCGCTGGTGCTGTTCGGCGAGAACGTCACGCCGAACCTGCACAAGATCGCGCGGCAGTTCGTGCTCCTGGACAATTTCTACGTCAATAGCGACGTGAGCGCCGACGGGCACAACTGGTCGACGGCGGCGATCGCCAACGATTATGTGCAGAAGATGTGGCCCAACAAGTACGCCAACCGGCGCGCCACTTACGATTTCGAAGAGCAGGATATCGCGTCGCTGCCGCCGGCCGGTTACATCTGGACGAATGCCGTGGCCGCGGGGATCACGCTGCGGAACTTCGGCTACATGGTCAGCCTCAAGCCCCACGCGGCCATGGGGGAAGAGCAGATCACCGGAGTGCGCGACCCGGTGCTGGCCAAGGTCACCAACCATTTCTATCGCGGATTCGACCTGACCTATCCGGATGTGGAGCGCGCCAAAGTGTTCCTGGCGGAGCTGGCGGAATACGAGAAGAGCGGAACCATGCCGCGGCTGATCGTGATGCGCATGGGCAACGACCACACCTCCGGCACCAAGGCCGGCGAAATCGCGCCGCTTTCGGCCGCCGCCGATAACGATTACGGGGTGGGCATGGTGGTGGAGGGCGTCTCGAAATCGCGCTTCTGGGGCAGTACCGCCATCTTCATCCTGGAAGACGATGCGCAGAACGGCCCGGACCACGTGGATTCCCACCGTTCGCCGGCATATCTGATCTCCCCGTGGGTCAAGCACCACACCGTCGACAGCAGCATGTACAATACGACTTCGATGCTGCGGACGATCGAGTTTCTGCTCGGCCTTAAGCCCATGACGCACTTCGATGCCGGGGCTCGTCCCATGACCGCGGCGTTTCAGAGCCGGCCCGACACGGCTCCATACGCCGCCGAAAAGCCGCGGATTTCCCTGGAGGAGAGAAATCCCGCCGCGACCGCAGCCGCCGAACGCGCGGCTCATCTGAGGCTCGAAGAAGCCGATGAGAATGATGATGACGAGATGAACGACATGCTCTGGCGGGCGATCCGCAAGGATGCGCCGCCACCGCCTGTCAGGAGCATCTTCGCGAGATAACGCGGGCCTCGAGCCCGCCGCCGAATCGAATGTCCCAGATCTATCTGTGCTTTCTATGGCACATGCACCAGCCCTTTTACAAGGACCTCGGCACGGGAGAGTACAGGCTCCCGTGGACGCGCATGCATGCGCTCAAAGACTACTACGGCATGGCGCGCATCCTGGAAGAATTTCCGGCGGTGAAGCAGACCTTCAACCTGGTGCCTTCGATGATGGTCCAGGTGGAGGAATACGCGTCGGGTGAGGCGCACGATCCGTTCCTGGAGCTGGCGCTGAAGCCCGCCGAGAGCTTGACCGACGCCGAAAAAGAGCTGCTCCTCAAACACTCGTTCTACTCGGACCCGTCGCGCATGATCTACCGCTACCCGCGATACGGCCAGTTGTTCGATTCGCGCAACTCGCAGTACGCCGCGCACGCGCGCACGCTGTTCGGGCCGCAGGAATTCCGCGATTTACAGATGTGGTCGCAACTGGCGTGGTTCGACGAAGAATTTCAGGAACAGGATCCCGTGGTGCGCGAGTGGGTGAGCCGCGGCCGCGATTTCAGCCCCGCGGACCTGCACCGCATGGGCGAAAAGCAGCGGGAAATCGTGGGGCGCGTACTGCCCCAGTACGCCAGGCTGGCGGCCTCGGGCCAGATCGAGATATCCACGACGCCCTACTACCATCCGATCCTGCCCCTGCTCTGCGATTCGCAGATCGCGTCTGTGGCGCATCCCAACGTCCCGCTTCCGCCGCGGTTCCGTTATCCCGGCGATGCGCACAAGCAACTCCAACTGGCGCGGGAATACGTCGAGGGGCACTTCGGCGTCGCGCCCGTCGGTCTATGGCCGTCGGAGGGTTCGGTCTCCGACGAGGTGCTCGCCATCGCCTCCGAGCTAGGATTCGAATGGGCGGCCACGGATAGCGGCGTGCTCAACCGGACGCGCGACCGCGCCGTCTCGGTCGAAGGATTGTACCGGCCCTACGAGTGGCGGCAACACGATTGCGTCATGCGGGTCATCTTCCGCGACCACTACATGAGCGACCTGATCGGCTTCGTGTACTCGAAAATGGAGGCCGGGCAGGCCGCAGGCGACTTTCTGCACCGGATCCACGAGAATTGCTGCGGCATTCTGGCACGCGGCGCGGACGCGCTGGTGCCGATCATCCTGGACGGTGAAAACGCCTGGGAGTATTACCACCACAACGGGCGCCCGTTCCTGCGCGAGCTTTACCGCCGCATCAGCGAAGATGGCGGAGTGCAGGCGGTCACGGTGAGCGAGGCCCTGCGGCTGATGGCTCCCGAGCCCCTGGACCACATCTTCCCGGGGTCGTGGATCAACGCCAATTTCGACGTGTGGATCGGCGCCGAGGAGGACAACAACGCCTGGACGCAGCTTCTGCGCGCGCGGGCCACCTATGACGCCGCGACCGGCGTGCCCGAGGAGCGCCGCCGCATGGCCTTCGAAGAACTGTTGATCGCCGAAGGCAGCGACTGGTGCTGGTGGTACGGGCCGGAGCACGACTCGGCCAACCGCACGGAGTTCGATCAGCTCTATCGGAGCCACCTTGCCAACGTCTACCGTTTCCTGAGCCTGGCGCCGCCGGAAGAGCTTTCGCGGCCGATCCTGCGCACGGTAGCGCCGGATATCCGCCTGGACCCGACGGGACCGATTCACCCGGTGATCGATGGCGAGGTGACCTCGTACTTCGAATGGCTGGGAGCGGGAGTCTGCCGCGTGGACGACCGCAGCGGCGCGATGCACGGCAGCCGCCCCACGGTGCGCGAGGTCCACTTCGGCACCGACGGTCATAGCCTGTTTCTGAGGGTGGATTTTCATCCCGGCACCGAGGTGGCTGGATTGGAGGCCCGCCTGACGGTCCAGGGCGTGGACGGATCCGCGCCGGTGCAGAGCACCATCCGGCTCCAGGGCGAGGGCCTCTCGGCGCCGCCCCCGCTCGCGTGCGCGTTCAAGAGTGTTCTGGAAGTCGGCTGCCCCCTTTCGGCGGCCCAGGCGGACAGTGGCAGCGTGCGGTTCCAGCTTTCCATCTGGAAAAACGGCCTTCCCGTGGACGCGGTGCCCCGCGCGGGGTGGGTCGAGGTAAGAACGGCCGATCTGTTAAACTAAAAAAGTTATGGCAATTCCGAACGTCAAGCGGTTCCGGCCCTTCTGCCCGACCTGCAATGAGAATTTCACCCTGATGGCCGTCCTGCCCAGAGACGCCAATGTCGACCAGTATCTGGCGGACGCCGTGGCACGCCACGATCACAAGGCTTTCCAGGAATCCAAGCAGTTGCACTTCAAGGTGCGCGTCGGCCAGCAGAAGCAGAAAAAGGCCAAGTAGAGTCTTGGTAGGGCAGGCAGGCCTCAGGCCTGCCCTACAAACGCGCCTGCAAATTCCTCAGCGCATTCAATCCTTCCTTGGCGACCTCCGTGTCCGGATCGTGGCTCAACTTCTCCAGGTAAGGCACGCTCTGCCGGTCTCCGCTGCGCGCCAGCACGCGCGCCATCCCGATCTTCTCGTCTTTGGTTCCCTTGTCGATGGCGGTGTACAGGGCCGCGCGCACGCCGGGGTCACGGGCCAACTCGGTGAGAAACGGCTGCGCCTCGCCCTTGTACGCCGCCGAATTCAGATTGTTGACGAGAAACTGGAGGGGCGAGAACTCGCTGAGCTCGGTCCGGCCCAACGCCACCATCGCGAAGGCCAGCGAGATGCGAGGCTGACCCTTGGCCTCATCCTTCCACGCCTGTTCGACCGCCGGGAGGTCCGCGGGGTTGCGCATGCGTGCGTAGCCTTCCGCGGCGGCGGCCCGCATGCGGTCATCCTTGTCCTTCAGGTACTGCGCGAAGAGCGGACGGCTCTGCTCATCGGGAATCATGGCCAGCGCGCCCAGCGCGGCGCGGCGCACCCTGGCATCCTTGGAGCGGTTGAGCACGCCGATCAGGTCGGGCACGGCTTCCCTGGTTCGCAGCAAGCCCGTGGTCTCGATGGCCGCGATCTGCACCTTGGAATCGAGGTCGCGCAGCAGAAAGGTGATCTGGGGGCCGGCGGACGGGTCGCGGATCTTCTGTAAGGCAATCAACGACTCGTAGAGCACCGCGGTGTCCTTGGTGCGCAGCGCGGCGATCAGGTCGGGCACGGCCTCTTTCCCGCGCAGGATGCCGGCGGCCCGCGCGGCATTGGCGCGCACCTCCATTCCGGCGCCGCCGCGCACCAGGGCGCCGATGGCGGTGACGACATCGGGGCGGACGGTGATGTAGGGATCCACCACCTGGTCGTTCGTATCCGTGAATTTTCCCTTGATGTTTCCTCCCACGCGTTTCACGGATGCCGCGAAGCCGCTCTGCACGTATCCGGGGAGATAGAAATTCACCAGTCCGTCGGTGGCGTGGATCTGGACTTCGGCGTCGTTGTCGTGCGTGGCCAGAATCAATGAGTCGAGCGACGCCAGTCCGCCGATCGCGGTGATCTGTTTCACGGCCTCGACGCGCACATCGGTGCTGGGATTCTTCAACAGTTCCTGAAGCCGCGGGAGGGCACTCGATCCGCCCTTGCCGATTTCGCGAACGTCTTTGGGGCGGATTTCCTGCGCCGCAGCGCAGTAGACGAGAAGGAAAGCCGCAAAGAGAAAGCGCATACTTTTACTCTAGCGCCGCGGGGCAGGCCTCCGACCTGCCCCCAGACCGGCTCTCGCCGGTCCCACACAGGCTAGACCGGCTGAAGCCGGTCCCACACCAGGGGGCAGGGCTCCGACCTGCCCCGTGATCTTGCGACTGGGCAGGCCGGAAACCTGCCCCCCGCTATCTCACGAACTCGACTTGGACTTTCTTCGGAATCAGCCCCGCCTCGTTCCCGAGGTCCAGCAGCTTCTGGACGGCCTTGGGGATCACATCGCCGGCGTCCAGCGTGTAGTGATTCACGTACATGCCGACGAACTTCTCGGTCAGGCGCGGCTCCATGTCACGGGCGAATTGCAGGGCATATTGCAGGGCCTCGTCGTGGTTGTCGAGCGCGTACTGGATGCTGTCTCGCATGAGGCGGCAGCACTCGCTCTGGATCTCGGCGCCCAGCGACCGCAGCAGGACGTTGCCGCCGAGCGGAAGCGGCAGGCCGAAGGAATTCTTGAACCAGCGGCCCAGGTCCACGATGCGGTGGAACCCTTCGCGGTCGTAGGTCATCTGGGCCTCGTGGATAATCAGGCCGCAATCCACGCTGCGCTCGCGAACCGCGTCTGTGATCTTGTCGAAGGGAGTGACCACGGGCTCGAAGTCGGGTTGAAATAGCTTGCAGGCGAGGTAGGCGGTGGTCAGCGTTCCCGGTATCGCCACGCGCTTTCCCTTGATCTCGTCTTGCTCCATGGGGCGGTTGGCGATCAGCATGGGGCCGTAGCCGTCGCCGATGGACGAACCGCTCGACATCAGCACGTATTTATCGGCCACGTAAGGGTACGCGTGGTAGGAAATCGCGCTCAGTTCGTACTGCCCCTCCATGGCCTTGCGGTTGAGGGTTTCGATGTCTTCCAGCACGTGTCGGAAGGTCACTTTCGGCGAACGGACCTTTTTTGTCGCGAGCCCGTAGAACATGAAGGCGTCATCGGAGTCGGGGCTATGCGCGCTGGTGATCTCCAGGGGAGCGACAGAAGTCATAATTGGGGAGGCAGCAAGCTTCCAGTTTACACCACAGTGGAAGCAGAACCATTACAGGGAGAACAACAGGAATTGGAAAAGGGCGGTCATCCTGTGGTGTGGGGACCCGGAAAAGCCGGTTGGCGTCATCCGATATGCGCGATGCCAGCGCTTTGCCTACTCTAACAGTAGGGCCCTCGGGGTATCCGACCCTTCGACTCTTCCGTACTACCTTGTTCCCTCACCACGGATGAGGCCGCCCTCATCGTAGTCCGGTTCTATCTGTCACCTCCCGCCACTTCCGGGAGAAGCGGCTAAGAAGAACGTCATTCGTCTTGGAATCCAAACCGGCTGATTCCACCTTCAGTGTGCTCCCGGCTGGTATGCTTGTCAATAGTCCTTGGCGTACTGTTGGTTCGTTTTTTTCCGTAGGCCGGAATACAGTGTTTCGAGGCTTTTTCTCGAGGAAATCACAGCCCCTCACCGGAGCGCCGGCCGTGCGGCGCCTCAAGACTTACTCCGCGCAAAGCGGCTACGTTTACCAGTATTACTACGAAGGGCAGCGCTCGTTTCAAAAGGCCGATGGAGCCGGCACGGAATACGTATTTACCGTCAGTGCCGACCGCAAGAACTGGCACGCCGCCAGCGTGCTGGTTTCGGAAGCCGCTATCGGCGCGTGGGAGGAGAACCATGCGCGCGAGTTGTCTTCCACCGAGCGCTACGCCGTCTGCAAGATGGCGCTTTTCCAGGCATTCGACGAGCGCACCGCGCCCGAACAGATGAAGAGCGAAGTGCGCGTGCGCGGCGCCGACGTCGAAGGCATCATTGAATCGCTGGGATTGTGATCCGCTTCCGCTCCCAGGCGGGCGTGCGGCGTTCGGATGATTGGGGACGGGGCAGGCGGCGGTACATCTGCGCCGCCGCGGGCGTCGCGGTGGAAGATGCCGGGGTCCCGACCGGGATCAGGCACACCCCGTCGTACGAGTCCGGGCCGGAAATATCCAGGTTGTTGTCGCCGGTAGTGAGGCCCGTCGGAATCGTCAGGTTGATCTGGTAGAGGCCGGCGAGCTGCGGCGCCAGCCCGGCATAGGAGACGTTGGCGGTCGTGCCGCCGACGTAAGCCGCGATCGTGCTGGTCGCCGTGCTGAACGGGTTGGTGGGTCCCGCCGCTCCATCGGAAATTGCCGGATTGACCACGCCCAGCCCGGTCAGGAAGAGAGAAACCGTCTCACCGATCTGGGCCGGGTTTTGAGCTGTCACAAGGGATCCGTCCTGGTGCAGCGCGTCTCCATACCCGAGGCCGTTCTGGCTTTGTGTGAGAACGCCCGGCGCGGTAGTGGCAATCTGCATGGTGACCGTATTCGATGCGGTGCCATTGTTGATCACCTGGATCTGCGCGACTCCCGATGTCACCGCGTAGGGCACGATGGCCGAGAGCTGGTTCTGGGTCACGTAATAGAGGGGCGCGGCGATTCCGTTGATCTTCACCTGCACGTTGCCGAGCGTGGTCGGGAAGGGCACGGTGGAAGCCACCTGCGTGCCCGATGAGAGATTCGATCCGTAGAGTACGAGCAGTTCGCCGGGTGCGATGCCCGCGGTAAACGGCGCGAAACTGCCTGCATTGACCACCCCGGTCGGATCGAGGAAGACGCCGCTGGGGCTGATGCTGCTGCTCATCGCGGGCGCCGGCAGGGCGACGCCGATCGACAAAAATGGGCCGATGCCGCTTGCGATACGAATGCCGCCCGCGCCGATGACGTAGTTCGTCGCAGGATTGCTGTAGGTTCCGTTGGAGGAGAAGTTGTAAGTGTCGCTGTAGGTGTAATTGATCGGCGCGCCGTTATCCAGAAAATCGATCAGGCGCTGATGTCCGATAATCGCTCCGCCGTGCGCCGTGAGGGAGCCGTAGAATGTGTCGGGCGCGGCATAGCCATTGGCCAGCGTGGACTCGTTCTGATCGAGGCCGGCTTCGTAGTAAAGCCCGCTGAGGTTCGGCGTCCCGCCGGTCTTCACTCCGATAAACATATCGGCTGAGACCGGCGAGCCGCCGAAAACGAAGTTCCCGTCCGGCGAAAAATACAAGTAGTATTGGCCGTAGAAGAGATTTGAGTTGGAATTGGGGAAAGTCACCACGGCTGCGCCGTTGCTGAAAATGTATTTGACGTTCGAGATCGACTGGGTGATCTTGCTCGAGCCGGATTGTCCCATGTAGCCGCTGACCTGGACCGTGCCCAGATTGCTGATGCCATCGGGATTCATCTGCGCCAGGGCGCCGATGGTATAGAGCGGGCTGCCGCTGGAGAGGTCCATGTACGCCATCGTGTACGATCCCTTGAAGCTCGCAGCGGTGGGAGGCGGAGAGGAAAGCGGCGCGGCAATAAACAAGTCGTGGTATCCAGTCTGGTTCTCCGTGCTGCTGCCAACGAAGATTCCTTGGGCATTGACCAGTCCGAAAACAAAATCGCCTTGGAACAAGGGGCTGGAAAGGAAGCCCTGTCCCGAAGAAGCGATCGAGTAAGTGCCGCTCAGCGTGCCCTGTTGCAAATTGCCGGAAGCGAGATCGGCCAGAACCACGTTCATCGTATACGTTCCGGTGCCGCTGAACGTTACCGTCCCGTAGAGCGAGGCGGCATCGGCCAGGGAGCCATCGCCCGCGTTGCTGAGCTGGTAGATCACCTGGCGGAAGTAGTAGGTTCCGTTCAGCTTGTTGTTTCCGGTATTGTCCCAACCGGTGGTCTGAGCGCCGGCCGGGAGCGCGGCGGTGGCGAAAGCGAGCAGGAGCACTTGCGCAAATTTCATCTTCACAATGCGGTTTGACGTCACGATGGCGCCTCCGGAGTACGCATTTACCATGAAAACACGCGCTCGGCCTCACAAGGTGCGGTACTCAAATACCGGCACCGCCCGTCAGGGGTCCTTGAGGACGGTTCAGCCTGCCACTTTCGTCCAGGTCCAGCCAGATGGCCCTGGCTGCCTCGTCGGGAGGACCGGGCATCGGCTGGTACTCCACCAGGGCAGCCCCGGCGGCACGGCGGATCGTCTCCCGTTGTTGCGGGTCGCGCACGGTGAAAATCGCCACCAGCCCGGCTTCCAGGGCGGTCCGAACCGCCTGGCCCAAACTCTCCGGCTGGTGAATCACGTGAACCGCGTATCCGTGCTCGAACAAGCGCCGCTCCAGGGCCCAACCTACTTCCGGATCGCCGTTTTCGAGGCAAATCGCGAGCGCGGCGTGGCCGCGGGCAGACTCGCGCTCAGCGGAAGTGACGCGTCCGGTGCGACGCGGCCCCTGATGCGCCTCGAGGATCATCCCCGCGCCCAGGGTTTCGTTGGTGATCGGGTCGATCAGGATGAAGCTGCCGGTGGAGCGGTTGCGGCGGTACGGATCGAAAAAGACGGGCCGCTGGACCTCCACGGCCACCACGCCGATTTCGTTCAGGTCCAGCTCATTGGCCGGCTCGTGCTGCAAAGTATTGACGTCGATGCGGGCACGGATTTCGCGCACGCGGGCCTGGGCCACCTGGGTCGTGTGCTTGATGAGGTAGGGCCGGTTCGGCGTCAGCGGCTTCTGGTTCATCCACACCAGGCTGGCGTCGAAGCGGCGGCCGGCGTGCGGCTGGTCGCGAGCATGCACGAGCATGTCGCCACGGCTGACATCGATTTCGTCTTCCAGGCAGACGGTCACGGACATCGGCGCGAACGCTTCTTCCAACTCGCCTTCCCAGGTGACGATGGATTTCACCCGGCTGGTGCGGCCGCTGGGCAGCACGGCGATCGGATCGCCGCGGCGAATGACTCCGGAAGCGACCTGGCCGGCGAATCCGCGGAAGTCCAGGTTGGGGCGGATCACGTACTGCACCGGGAAGCGCAGGTCCGCCAGGTTGCGGTCGTGAGCGATGGGCACCGTCTCCAGGTGATCCAGCAGGGACCGGCCGGTGTACCAGGGCGTGCGGCGGCTGGGCTTGACCACGTTGTCGCCTTCGAGCGCGGAAATCGGGATGAAAGTGACTTCGTCGAGATCCAGTTGCCGCGCAAAGGCGCTGAACTCGCCGCGGATGGCGGTGAAGACCTCCTCGTCGAAGTCCACCAGGTCCATCTTGTTGACCGCCACCACCAGGTGCGGAATGTGGAGCAGGCTGGCGATGAAGGCGTGGCGGCGCGACTGCGGCAGCACGCCGTAGCGCGCGTCGATCAGCACGATGGCGAGATCGGCGGTGGAAGCGCCGGTCGCCATGTTGCGCGTGTACTGCTCGTGGCCCGGCGTGTCGGCGATGATGAACTTGCGGTTTGGGGTGGAGAAATAGCGGTAGGCGACGTCGATGGTGATGCCCTGCTCGCGCTCCGCGCGCAATCCGTCGGTGACCAGGGAGAGGTCGAGGCCGTTGGTGCCGAGGTTGCGGGTGGCTTTGCGGACGCTGGCAAGCTGATCTTCGTAGACCCCCTTGGAATCGTAGAGCAGGCGGCCGATGAGGGTGCTCTTGCCGTCGTCGACGCTGCCGGCGGTAGTGAAACGCAATAGGCCGGTGCGGGCGGTGGATTCGAGGAACTCGGTGATGGAGGGCGTGGCGGCGCCGGCAGTCATCAGAAGTAGCCCTCGCGCTTCTTGAGTTCCATGGAGCCTTCCTGGTCGTGATCGATGACGCGGTTTTCGCGCTCGCTGCGCCGGAACCGGATCATCTCTTCGATGATTTTCGGGAGCGTGTCGGCGTCGCTGCGGATCGCGCCCGTGCAGTAGGTGCAGCCCAGCGAGCGCATGCGGCACATCACCATCTGCGGCTGCTCGCCGGGAAGCAGGGGCATGTTGTGCTCGGTGGGAATGAGCGTATCGCCGCGGACTACCATCGGCCGCAATTTGGCGAAGTAAAGCGGCACGATGGGGATGTTCTCCAGATAGATGTAGTGCCAGACGTCCAGCTCGGTCCAGTTGGAGAGCGGAAACACGCGGATGCTTTCGCCCTGTCCGATGCGGCTGTTGAAGAGGTTCCAGAGCTCGGGCCGCTGATTCTTCGGATCCCACTGGCCGAAGGAGTCGCGGAAGCTGTAGACGCGCTCTTTGGCGCGCGATTTCTCCTCGTCGCGGCGGGCGCCCCCGAACGCGGCGTCGAAGCGGCCCTCGCTGAGCGCATCCAGCAGGGCGCGGGTCTTCAGCAGGGCACAGCACTTCTGCGTGCCGAGGCGGAACGGGCTGGCGCCGTCGGCGATGGCCGCGCGGTTGGTGTGGACGATGAGGCGGGCGCCGATTCGGGCGCAGAAGCGGTCGCGGAACCCGATCATCTCTTCGAACTTGTAGGTGGTGTCCACATGCAGCAGCGGGAACGGCAGCGGGCCCGGATGGAAGGCTTTCTGCGCCAGGCGAACCATCACCGACGAGTCCTTGCCGATGGAGTAGAGCATGACCGGCCGCTCGAATTCGGCCGCGACCTCGCGGATGATGTGGATGCTCTCGGCTTCCAGGGCGCGCAGGTGGGTGAGGGTCCGGTCAGTCATGGGGAGATGTGCTACGTTGCTGATTATCTCAAGGATACCAAATCATGCTCAAGTCTATCGGATTAGTCGTGATTGTCGCGCTACCGGCCCTGTGCCAGGACGCCGGGATCTCCGGGGCGCGCATTCGCGAGTACACGCGGTACCTTTCGAGCGATCTGCTGGAGGGGCGCGGCGTCGGCGCGCGCGGCGGCCAACTGGCGACGGAGTATATCGCCAACCAGCTTGCCCTGTCCGGCGCCAAGCCTGCCGGCGAGAGCGGGACCTACTACCAGGCGGTGCCGCTGGTGGGCATCGAGACGGAGGCGGGCTCGACGATGAGCGCGGCGGCGGGCGGCAGGACAGCGGAATTCAAGCTCGGCGAGGAGTTTGTGGGCTCGAGCCAGTTGCAGAGGCCGGAGGTCGAATTCACGGCAAACGTAGTGTTCGCGGGGCACGGGATCAGCGCGCCGGAGTATCATTGGGACGACTACCAGGGCGTCGACGTGGCGGGCAAGGTGGTGCTGGTGTTCACCAACGAGCCGCCGTCCACCGATCCCAAGTTTTTCGCGGGGCGGGCGCTCACCTACTACGGCCGGTGGACCTACAAGTACGAGGAAGCGCTGCGCCACGGTGCGCTCGCGTGCATCATCATCCACACCACGCCGACGGCGAGCTACGGGTGGGACGTGGTGCAGCATTCGTGGGGTCACGAGACGCCTTTCGTGAAGCTGGAGCCCGGCGGCAAGGCGCTCTCGTTCCAGGGATGGATGTCGCATGACGCGGGAGAGAAACTACTCGGGCTGGCGGGCAAGCACGCCGATGAGTTGTTGGCGGCCAGCGACCAGCCGGGATTCAAGGCGATGGATCTCGGGGTGCGGATGAGCATGCGGGTGGAATCGAAGATCCGGCCGATCGAGTCGCGCAACGTGGCGGCGGCGGTTGCCGGCAGCGATCCGAAGCTCAAGAACGAGTATGTGCTGTTCACCGCGCACTGGGACCATTTCGGCGTCGGCGAGCCGGTGAACGGGGACGCGATCTACAACGGCGCGATCGACAACGCCACGGGCTGCGCCATCGTGCTGGAGCTGGCGCGGGTATGGGCGACCCTGCCGCAAAAGCCGCGCCGGAGCGCGCTGTTCCTGTTCGTGACGGCGGAGGAGGCGGGGCTCAAGGGCAGCGAGTATTACGGCGCGCATCCGCTGGTGGCAGTGGCGCGCACGGCGATCGACCTGAACTACGACGCGCTGTATCCGTTCGGGCGCGCCGCCGACGTGGTGATCACCGGCGCCGAGCGCACGACTGTATATCCGCTGGCGCAGCAGATCGCCAAACGTCTGAACCTGGCCATCGCCGAGGACGCGCAGCCGGAAGCCGGCCACTACTTCCGGTCCGATCATTTTTCCCTGTCGAAGGCCGGCGTGCCGGCTTTCAGTATCGGCCATGCCACGGAATTCGCGGGCAAGCCCGCGGGCTTCGGCCGGCAGGCCTACCAGGAGTACAACAGCGGGCACTACCACCGGCCGTCGGACGAGTTCCAGGAGACGTGGGATTTCACGGCACTGGCGCAGGCGGCGGAGTATGGGTTGCTGTTGGGCAAAGACATCGCCAACCAGGAGAAGCTGCCGGATTGGAGAGCCGGGGAGCCGTTTCACCGGTAGATGTGGATGACATTTTCCATTGTTAAATGGCATTGTAAAATGGGTCTATGGAGCTGGTAATCGATAAGGCAGGGCGCGTGGTGATCCCAAAAACCGTTCGCGACCGGCTAGGCTTAAGAGCGGGAGATGCCTTGGAGCTTCAATCCGAAGGCGATTCCGTGCGCCTCCGCCCCGCCCGCCCCAAGACGGTCTTGTGTAAAGAGCACGGGCTCTGGGTGTACTGCGGAGACTCCTCAGGGGTAGATATTATTAACGCGATTGAGGACGACCGCGAAAATCGGGTGCGGGATGTGAGCCGTTGAAGCGCTTCTACGACACTTCCGTGCTGGTCGCCGCGTTCCAGCGGAATCACACTCTTCATGACAGGGCGATTCACGTTCTTCTCAAGGCCTCGCCGAAGGATGGGTACTGCGCGGCTCACAGTCTGGCGGAATTCTATTCGGTCATGACTCGCATTCCAGTGAGGCCGCGGATTCTTCCGGAACAGTGCAATCTAATGATCGCAAGCCTGCTCGAACGGGTAAGCCTGGTGGCCCTCAACGCCGGGGAGTATCGGGCTACGATCGAAGCTTGCGCGGAGACCGGGCTGTCGGGCGGAATCATCTACGACGCGCTGTTGATGTCCTGTGCGCGGAAGGCGGCCGCGGACGTTATCTTCACATTCAACCCAAAGCATTTCAACCAGGTTGCGCCGGACTGGGAGAGGCGCATCGAGATGCCTTGAGCGACCTTAAGCGCAGATGACAAACGGCGATCGAGTTTCCCGGCGAGTCCGCGCGGCGTGGGTGTGATACGCTCTCAGGACGGAGGCACCACCTTGAGATTGAAAGTTCTCACTTTGGCCATCGCGGCGCTGGCCGCGTTTTCGTTGACGGGTCAAGAAGCAAAAAAGGCTCCGATGAAGAGCGCGATCCTTCATCCGGAGATGACGCCGGGAGCCGGCACCTGGGACAAGCCCATGGCAACTATCGGCACCAAGCCGACGCAGCCGTGGACCGCGACCACCGTGGCGGCGGGCGTGGACAACAAGCCGCAGCCTGGCAGGCCGATCACCGTCGTCGGCGAGGTGGTCGATTTTTCCTGCTACTTGCAGCTTGGCAAACACGGTGACAAGCACCGCTCCTGCGGGCAGAAGTGCATCGCCAACAATCAGCCCGGCGGATTGCTCACGCAGACCGGCGCGCTCTACATGCTGATGCCGGAAGAGCATGACCCGCGGCGCGACGGTGGCGTGGACGCCAAAGCTTCGCTGTCGGATCATATGGGTCATATCGTCGAGGTCAATGGGACCGAGGCGAGCGTGGGCGGCTACCGTGCGATCTACGTGCAGGGCCTGACGAAGTAGCGGGAATCGACGGGTGGGGAAGGTGTGGGGAAGGCCGGCGGCAGGTCAAGCCGCCGGAGCAGCTTCCCCGATAGGTTTGGCTACGGGAAGCGCACGACCGTGTAATTCTTAAGCGTGACGGTGTCCCCCGCCTGGGCCACCATCGCCTGAAAATCGAGCGTGAGCCCGGCGGTGAAGTCGTCTGCCGCCGATCCGACTCCCGTGCCGAGAGGCAGAACGGTGCCCCACGACTGGTGGCTCAACTGCGCGCCGGATGCTCCAAGCCCGCCCTCCGCGCGGACCGTAGCGAAGACATCGGCTGCCGCGGCGTCGCGATGCAGGACGGTGCTCGTGCCCCAATGCAGCTCGAAGCTGAAACCGCCGGCCGAGTTTCCGTGGGCCAGGTCGAAATGGATTTCGATGCGGTTGCCGCCCATCAGGTAGCCCGCGGGAATGATGCAAGTGCCCAGGCTGGTGAGCGTGGTCGAATTGGTGGCGGAGCCGGTTCCGCTGCACACGACGTCGGGATTGGGGAACAACTGCGGAGTGCCGGTAGAACCGGTGCCGTTCAGGCGATAACTGGCGAGCAGCGTGTCACCGGGCTGCGGCAGCGCGGCCGCAAGGAACTGCACGGTGTTATTCGAGAGCGTGTAGTCCTGGCCGGCTTCGAGCAGGATGCCGTTGCGGTACAGAGCCAGGCTGCCGGCGGGGTTGGGAACGCCGGAAAGAGCGAACGTGGTGTTGGAGCCATCGACCAGGCCGGTAAGCGAGTCATTGTCAATAAACGATGGCGTCGTACCGCCGCATGGTCCCGAAGAGCCGTCTACGCGAACGCAGTCGGTAGGGGTCCCGGCGACGCTCTCCAAGGCGCCGGTGGCGTTGACCAGCGCCACGCGCCCGGCTGCATAAGCCGGCCCCTTCAAGGGACGGGCGCCGAGATCGCTGATCAACCCCACGATGTCGGACTCGTTTGCGGTTGTAGAAGTGGTATCGGCGCTGACCGCGGCGGAATTCGCCACGCGGACATCGCGCACCCGCAAGGGCTGCGTGCTCGATGGCACGGCCCAGGTTTCACCGAACTGGATCTTGCCGTCACTGGAGTAGTTGACCGAATAGAACGATTGCGGCGTGGCCGTGGTTGTGGGCACCAACTGGACCCAGAGGTTTCCATCCACGACGGTAACGGTCGTGGTCTGTTGTGCGACCGCCGAGCGGTCGATCGCCTCGAAGCTGGTCCAACTGATGGTCAGGGTTCCGTTGAAACGAGTGCCGTCGGCCTTGTACAGAGTGTCCTGAATGGTGGTGAGCGGCGGGAGAGCGAATACCGAAGTCGCCAGCAAGCCGGCCGCAATGAGCGAACGCGAAATCATCATACCTCCTGAAAGCAAAAGCGCGGCCGGCTGGCCGCGCTCAGGTGTGGAAGCTACCTTCCGAGATCAGTCTACCGTGGCGGGCTGAACGGGCGGGGAAATACAGAGGCTGTCACGGAGGGGTTAAAATCTCCAAAGTCAGTGATTTAGGGCCAACTTTGATTTTTTGGAATTGGCTGTGACTCTCCTGCCGCGGCTACTTGACCCAGCGCCAGCCGGCGCCGTCCGAGAATTTTTCCCGATGAGACGAACATTCTGCGCACGCTCCTTGCCGGGGCGCGGTTCAATATGCGGGAGGTGAATCAGAAACTGTAACGCAGGGTCAGAAGCAGGTGGGAATTGCGGTTGTACTGGCCGATGAAGTCGGACGGGTTGCCGCGAATCAGCGCGAAACCGGCGGTGGCCCGCCAGTGCTGCCCGAAGGCCTGCGTGTACACGGCGCGCAGCCATTCGCCCTGCCCGTTCTGGTGGATGACGGCCTCGAACGTCACCGAGCGGTTGGTGTCGATGGTGTAGGAAGCGTGCGCCACGATGGACCGCGTGAAGCCGCGGATGGGCGAATACCCAACTGTGCTGCGATGGTCGGTGACGGCCTGTCCGGCGTACCCGGCGACGAAGCTCCATTCGCCGGCCTGGCGCTCGAGCTGAAGCACGTAGAGCACGTACTCATCGGATTGCGGGTTGGTGGAGGTGAAGTAAGCAGCTTCGCTCTTCACCGTGACGGGGCCGAGCGGGACGGCGGCGTCGGCGCCATACATGCGGAGCTGCGGGTAGAATCGCTGGAGCGCGAAGGCGGGCGTGAGGCGGAACAGCGGGAGGTGGTCGAAGCCGTTGTAGAAGGAGAAGCTGTATTCGGCGACGCTGCCGATGTGGTTCCAGCGAGCCCCGTATTGCGGTGCGCCGGGAAAATCGGCCGGCGCTTCCGGGATCGGAACGGGAATCGGAACGCCCCAGCGCTGGTTGAGCAGCGGGATACGGCTGGGCGTCAGGCGCGGCTCGAAGACCAGGTCGATGGTGTCGGCTTGCGTGCCGTAGGTGAGGCGCGCCGCGGTGATGGGCAGGAAGTCGCTTTCGACCACGTTGAGGAAGTCGGCGGGGGCGAAGCGGTCGGTGGGCGTGAGGACGTCGGCCTTGCCCCAGCGGATGAGCTGCTTGCCGGCTTCGATGGTGAGCTTGCCGTGCGTGTATGTCGCGCTCAGGCGGCGGACCGCGAGTACTTGCCGGCGACGCGTGCGGTCGAACCAGGAGAAATCCAGGCTGCGATCGGTCTGCTGGTGGGTGTCGAAGCGGGCATCGATACCGGCGGCGAAGCGCAGGTCGGTGAGCTTGTAGAAGGCTTCGTAACGGAAGAGCGATTCACCGACTGCCTGGCCGGAATCGTTGGGCGCGGTTTGAGGGTAAAAGATGCCGGTGGTTTCGAGGAAGCCGCGTTGCGTGAAGGATTGGGCCGGGGCAAAGTGGGCAAGTGCCGCGAAGACCAGGACAGGCTGAAGCCTGTCCCACGAGGGGGGCTTCATTGCTCGCGCCGGAGGGCCTGCACCGTGAATTCCTCGTCCTTCAGGGGCACGTTGTACTCGAGCTTCTGCATGCGCAGGATGGTGCGGCTCTTGCGGCGCAGGTCGGTCATTTCGAGCGTGCGCGCGGTCCAGATGCCCTGCACGTCCTGGATGTCGGCGGCGTGCAGCCGGCGAACCAGTTGATCCTTGATGAAGTTCTCGTATTGCGCGGCCACGTAGTGATCTTTGCGGATCCACAAATGGGAGAGCGTGTACTGGCTGGTTTTGGTCTGGCGCGGGCGGGCCTCGATGCGCCAGCACGCGGCGCCGTCGATGGGGTCTTCGCCCAGGAGGCGAAACTCGTACTGGTCTACGTCGCGCTCTTCGAGATCTTCGAAGCTGAAATCGGTGCCGAAGAAGCGCGTCGAGCGGTCCTGCAGCGCGATGCGGCGGTCGCGGCCGATGGCGGGCGTCCACATCCATTGATCGCTGGCCCGGTCTGGGTGATTGATGATGAGCAACGCGACGCCTTTGACTTCGGCGGGTGCGGTGAAGCGGATCACGGCTTTGCTGTTGCCGTAGGAGCCGAGGCGCATCGACTGCCACGACTTGCTGGAGCTCTTGCCGTCCGCGGCGATGACTTCGAGAACGCCTTCGTAGCGTTGGGAGTTGGCGCGCCCGCGGCGCTGGGATTCCTCGACGATCTGCCGGGCATCCTGCGCGTACAGGCCCGCGCAAACAAGCAGGAGAACGCTACTATTCATATTCCAGCGCCTCCACCAGGGAACTACGCACGGCGTTTTCGGCGGGCAGGATTGCCGACGCGAAGGCCGAGCCCAGGATGATGGGAATCAGCAGGGTAGCGATGCCCACGGGAAAGCGATAGGAGAGCGGGATTCCGGTAAGATCGTGCTGGATCACCTGCAACTCGTAGTACAGGTTGATGGCGCCGACGGCGACGCCGAGGATCAGCCCGATGGCGCCGATGGCCGCGGCTTCCATCCAGACGGTGCCGCGGATCTGGTTGCGCAGGCCGCCCACGGCGCGCAGAACGCCGAGTTCGCGGCGGCGGTCGGAGATGGAGACGGTCAGGGTGTTCACGATGCCCAGGATGGCCACCAGCATGGCGACGATCACCTGAAGGTAGGTGAGGCCGAACCACTGGTTCATCACGTTGCCGACGTACTGGCGGATCTCGCGGTTGGAGAGCACGAACATGTGGCGCCGCGGACCCAGATGGTTGACGATGGCGGCACGCGCGTCGTTCAGGGAGACGCCGGGGTGCAGGTAGACACGGAAGACGTCCACGCTGTCGTCCTTGAAGGCGCGGATGTACAGCGAGCGGTCCATGATGATGGTGCCCATCTGGTTGCTCAGATCGCGGATAACGCCTACCACCGGGAGACGCAGCGTTTCACCGGGTGCGGGAAGCTCGACCGTGTCGCCCAGGCGCAGTCTGGTGAGCGCGGCGAGATTCTCGGAGAGGATCACGCCTTTGCCTTCGGCGGTGAGGCGGTTCATCTCGTTTTCGTCGCCGGCCACCATGTGGCGCTTCACGCGGCCGGCGATTTTGGCGATCTCCGCCGAGACCAGCATCACCGGGAGATCGTGGAATCGGATGCGCGGCATGCGAACGGCCTGGACCTCCGCCACGCCGGGGACGCTTTCCACCTCCTGCTGCATGGATGCCGGAAAGTGCGCACCCTGGGAAGCGATGTTCTGCGTGGTAGAGAGGAACAGGTCGGGATTGAGGGTGTTGTTCATCCATTCGTCGATGGAATCGAAGCTGCCGCGCGCCACGCCTGCCTGGCCGACGACCAGCGCCAGCGAGAGCATGAGGGCGGCCACGGTGGCCGACGTGCGCCGCGGCGCCTGGATCAGGCTGTCCGCGGCGAGCGCGCCCTCGACAGGACGCAGCCAGCGCATCGGACGGCGCAGCAGGCGGGCGAGCTCGAGCGAGAGAAAGGGGGTCATCAGCAGGCCGGCGATCACCAGCAGGAAATAGCCGCCGAGGAACACCGGCCGGTTCTCGCCGAAGGGCAGGGTGGCGAGCGCAAGCGCGGCAGCGACCATGGCGAGCGCGCGGCGCAGGCGGTTCTCGCCTGCGCTCAGCACCTGGTAGCGGCCCTTTTGCAAGGCCTGGATGGGCTCGACGCGGGCGGCGTTGCGCGCCGGAATCAGCGCCGCCACCATGCTGGTGGCGATCCCCATGGCGATGGCGGCGGCGAGGAACCACGGCTCGATGACCACATCCTGCACGTTCTGCGCAACGCCGAACATGGATTCCATCATGCCGGCGGTGAGGGTGGAGAGGCTGCGTGAGAAAGCCAGCCCGACCGCCGCGCCGGCTGCCGACCCGACGAGGCCGGCGATAGCGCTCTCGCACAGGAACAGCGCGCGGACCTGGCCGCGCGTGGCTCCCAAAGCGCGCAGGATGCCGATCTCCGGGCGGCGCTGCGTGACCGCGATGGCGAAGGAATTGTAGATGATGAACATCCCGATGAAGAGCGCGAACATGCTGGAGACGTTCACCGCGAACGTGTAGACGCCGAGCAGCGATTCGAACTGCTGGCCGCGGCCGGAGGGCGGCTCGATGGTGAATCCGGGGCCGAGCGCGCCGCGCAGCGCGGCCTCGCCCCGATCCAGCGTGACTCCTTCGGCGAGTCCGATATCGATGCGGTCGAAGTGCCGCCCGCGGCCGAACAGAGCCTGGGCGGCGTAGATGTCCATGATGCCGAGGTTGCCGCCGAAAGCCTGCGCCATGCCGCCGGCCTTGAGAATGCCGCGCACGGTGAACTGCTTGCGGCCCTGCATGGTGTCGAAGGCGACCTTGCCGCCGACGGCAATGTGATTCCGCGCCGCGAACTCGCTGGTGAGGATGATCGAATCGGGCTGTGCCAGGAAGATGAGCGGGTCGTCGATGACGTCCTGCTCGGCGTTGTCGAAATCGTAATCGCGCAGGCTGCGGTCGCCGGTCATATCGACGGCGAGAATGAGCAGCTTGCCCTGGCCGGCCAGCCCGGGGTCGGCTTCGGTTTCGATGATGGGCGCGGCAGCGCGGACCTCGCGGAGAGACTGCACCTTCTCGAGCACTTCCTCGGGGAAGCCGGCATCGCCGGCGGAAACCTGGAGCTGCGCTTTGCCGGCGATGCGCTCCACGGTATCGTTGAATGCCTGTAGCACCGACTTATTAGCGGTGTGCATGCCCACCAGCAGGGCCACGCCGAGCACGATGCCGCCGGTGGTGAGCACGCTGCGCAGCAGGTGCTTGCGCACGTAGGGCCAGGTGATGAGCCGCAGGAGCATCATCGGCGGATGTCTCCGGCGATGCGGGCGTCGCGCAGGGTGACGGTGCGCGCGCAGCTTTCGGCGACGCTGAGATCGTGGGTGACGATCAGGACGGTTGCGCCGAGCTGCTGGTGCAGGTTGCGGATGAGCCCGAGAATCTCGGCGCCGGTGTGCGTATCGAGATTGCCGGTGGGCTCGTCGGCGAGCAGGACCGGGGGCCGGAAGGCCAGAGCGCGGGCAATGGCCACGCGCTGGCGCTCGCCGCCGGAGAGCTCGTCGGGCAGGTGGTCGACGCGGGCGCCGAGCTGCACCAGCTCGAGAAGCTCGCGGGCGCGCGTCTCGAT
>Ga0335080_10001548_pt1 | contig 22550 bp, 18 predicted proteins | sample Lox_Sample_34_FD_206720 | JGI IMG/M metagenome (GOLD analysis project Ga0335080, IMG submission 206720) | Soil microbial communities from Loxahatchee National Wildlife Refuge, Florida, United States - Lox_Sample_3.4 | ecosystem: Environmental > Terrestrial > Soil > Wetlands | place: USA...
GATTCCCTTTTCGGAACTCGACAGCCCGGCAGTGGAGAACCGAATCTTTTGTGGAAATCCAGCCCCCAATGCCGCATCAAGCCCGTCATTGCTAGGGATACAACATATAGTGTTTCCCTCTTGACATGCACTATTTGCAGGAGTAACTTTGCAATCCCAAGCACGAAATTCCGCCTCACGGGAATGAGGCCGGAATGCAAAAAGTGAAGGAAACCGGCGGTTATTTCCGGGCCAGAGGTGACCCGACCGGCCGTCGGTAAATGCAGGTGTAGGCGCCCGGCTTGTGATCCGTGAGTCTGGCGCCCAAGCCTATCAAAGGAATGACCCTTAGCCTTCCGGAGCCCGACTGGCAAAGCCGGAAGCCAGTTCGAAAAGAGTGCGGTGGCCGTGCCCCGACCCTCCCCCGGAGCACGACAAGAGCAGTGAGACCCTTTCGGTCAGTGAAACTGGACGCAAGGCTGGCGGGGGTAGTGTTTTTCGAACAGCAGTCTGGAATGGCAGGAGCCCGTAATGGAAACCCTAACCCGGCTAGTCACTGAGTCTCTGGCGCGACACGGTTTCGACCGTCCTGTGGATTATCGTCGCCTGCAATGGTCGCGTTGGTTCCGCTGCGAATCCCCTCACAGTCTGCTGCTGGTTCCCAGCAAGCCCGGCGTCTTCGCTTTGGCCGAAGAAGTGGCGCAGGTTTCCGGGGCGTCTGGGCCTCGCATGCTGGCCGTCGCGAAGTTCTTCGAAGCCGATGACATGGCCTTCGTCCTCGACCGCATGTTATCGCAGGAGAGTCCCATGCGAGCACGGCTCTCGTCCGGGAACTATTTCATTCGTTTTGTCGTCATAGAGGATCCATCGCAGCGCCGTAATGTCTGTAACGCACTGAATCAATGGATGATCTCCTCGGCCGAGAAGGCCACGGGCATCGGATCGCACTTCGCTACTTCGCTGGAACTTACAGCGACTGAACCGGAGAACTCCGCTGCCGATGCTCCCCCGCGGCCCGCTCAGCCCGAGAGGAATTCCGCAACGCCGCTGACGCCACTTGAGGCCGTCACCGCCACTACGGTTCAGAGGTCTCCGCTGTTTCCCTCCGGTTTTTAGCCGGGGGTTGCGCCCCGGCCCCTCTTTTGGAGCCCAGGCGCGTGTTTTTCCGTCTCGTCAGGGACGACTGATATCTAGCTCTTTGGAAAATCGACGTTTCGCCGAATCTGCTCCACCCCGGTTCCCCGCCCAGCCCGGACGTCCGAATCGGGCGTAACACCGCGAGAATCTAATTAGGAGAGCCCCCTCATGCCTGAAGTCAAATCCGTGAACGAAACCAAGACCGCCGCCTCATCCCCCGTGGCCGCGTCTCCAGCCACTCCCAAGAAGAAGGCTCCTGGCCTTTCTTTCCGCAGACTGTTCACCAAACCCGGCGTTTCGCCCTACGACGAAGTCGAGTGGGATCTCCGCACTGCCCAGATCACCGATGCTCATGGCAGCGTGATCTTCGAGCAAAAAGATGTAGAAGTTCCCAAAGACTGGTCGATGACCGCTACCAACATCGTCGCCAGCAAATATCTTCACGGCCTCCTCAACACACCCGAGCGTGAAACCGGAGTCCGCCAGTTAGTCTCCCGCGTCGCCGAAACCATCCGCGATTGGGGACAGGCTCAGGGTTACTTCAAGACCGCCGATGACGCCGCTACGTTCCACGACGAACTGGCTCACATCCTGCTGCGCCAGTACGCGGCCTTCAACTCGCCCGTCTGGTTCAACGTCGGATGCGACCGCATCGAGCCCAACTCCGACGGCCAGAACTGGCACTGGAGCATCGATAGGCAGCAAGTCGAGTTCGGCGTGACTGGATATCGCAAGCCGCAGTGCTCCGCCTGCTTCATCAACTCCGTCAAGGATTCTCTCGACTCGATTCTGACCCTGGCCAAGACCGAAGGCATGCTCTTCAAGTGGGGCAGCGGCACTGGCACAAATCTCTCGCCCCTGCGCGGATCGACTGAAACCCTTTCCGGCGGCGGCACAGCCAGTGGCCCGCTCAGCTTCATGAAAGGATTCGACGCTTTCGCCGGCGTGATCAAGTCGGGCGGCAAGACTCGCCGCGCCGCCAAAATGGTCATCCTCAATGTCGACCATCCCGACATCGTCGACTTCATCGAGTGCAAACAGAAAGAAGAAGCCAAGGCTCACGCCCTCGTCGCCATGGGATACGACGGCTCGCATCCCGACTCCGACGCCTATAGCTCCATCTTCTTCCAGAACGCCAACAACAGCGTGCGCGTGACCGACGACTTTATGTACGCCGTCATCCGCGACACTGATTTTTCCACTCGCAGCGTGACCGATGACTCGGTGGTCAAGACTTACAAGGCGAAAGATCTGCTGCACAAGATCTCCGAAGCCACCTGGCACTGCGGCGACCCCGGCATGCAGTACGACACCACGGTCAATCGCTGGCACACTTCGAAGAACACCGCTCGCATCAACGCGTCGAATCCTTGCAGCGAGTACATGTTCCTCGATGACAGCGCCTGCAACCTGGCCAGCCTCAACCTGCTCAAGTTCGCGCCCAACGGCACGTTTGATGTCGCCTCTTATCGTCATGCCGTCGATATTCTGATCACCGCGCAGGAAATCCTCGTCGACAACGCCGGATACCCCACGCAAGCGATCATGTCTAATTCGCACGACTATCGCCCGCTGGGCCTGGGCTACGCGAACCTCGGTGCGCTCTTGATGGCCGCGGGTCTCCCCTACGACAGCGACGCCGGACGCGACTATGCCGCCTGCGTCACAGCGATTATGTGCGGCGAAGCTTATCTCCAGAGCTCGCGCATTGCCGAATCGTGCGAGCCGCTGACGCCCTCCACCGAACTGATCCAGAACCGGCTCGGCGTGACCGACGCCGCCCACATGCCCGGCAGCGCCTGCCCCGGCTGGTACGTCAACCGCGAGCCCTTCCTGGACGTCATCCGCATGCACCGCGCGTCTGTGAATGGCATTAACAAAGGAAACGTCCCCACCGCGCTCTATGAAGCCAGCAAGCAGTGCTGGGACGAAGCCCTGCAGCACGGCGAGAAGCACGGCTACCGGAATTCCCAGGTAACAGTCCTCGCTCCAACGGGCACCATCGGATTCATGATGGACTGCGATACGACTGGGATTGAGCCCGATCTCGCGCTGGTGAAATATAAGAAGCTGGTCGGCGGCGGCATGATCAAAATCGTCAACAACACCGTGCCCACCGCGCTCTTCAAGCTCGGATACACGCACGAGCAGACCGACGCGATCGTCAGCTACATCGACGCGACCGGCACTATCGAGGGCGCGCCGCATGTGAAAGACGATCATCTCGCCGTCTTCGATTGCTCCTTCAAGCCAGCGAAGGGTACGCGCTCCATTCACTACACCGGGCATCTCCGCATGATGGCGGCTGCTCAGCCGTTCATCTCCGGAGCGATCTCGAAGACTGTCAATCTTCCCGAGAACGCCAGCGTGGAAGACATCATGGATGCCTATCTGCAGGCTTGGAAGCTGGGCCTGAAGGCGGTCGCCATCTATCGCGACGGATGCAAGAAGAGCCAGCCGCTTAGCGCGGCTGGAACGAAGACCGCGAGCGCCGGCAACGCCGCGACCGCTGCGGCGGTTCCAGTCGAGGAAGAGGATCTGAACGCTCCGCCGCGCGCCATGCGCCACAAGCTGCAGGAAGAGCGCGCTTCGATCACGCACAAGTTCAAAGTCGGAGACCACGAGGGCTACATCACCGTCGGCCTCTATCCCAACGGCGATCCGGGAGAGCTGTTCGTCAAGATGGCCAAGGAAGGATCGACGGTCTCGGGCCTGATGGACAGCTTCGCGCTCGCCGTCTCGCTGGCGCTGCAATACGGTGTACCGCTGAAGACGTTCTGCGAAAAGTTTGCCCATACGCGCTTCGAACCGAGCGGCTGGAGCGGCAATCCGGACATCGGCTACGCCAAGTCGATCATGGACTACATCTTCCGCTGGATGCAGTTGCGCTTCCTGACCGGCCAGCAGCAGATGCTGTTCGAAAACCTGCGTCCGCGGCCGAATGGCACCGGATCGCAGACGGAAGCTGCCGGCGAAGGGAATGGATCGACCGCGGCCACGCCCGAAATCCGCAGCCTGACACCCGGAGGCCCGGTCCACGCCGCCGACGCGCTGTCGAGCATCGTCGACCTCGGCGACGCTCCCAGCTGCAGCTTCTGCGGCAGCATCATGACAAGGAACGGCAGCTGCTATCGCTGCATGAGCTGCGGGAGCACGAGCGGGTGCTCGTAAGCTGCCACCGTTGTCATCCCGAGCGGAGATGGTCGTTCACGCAGTGAACGACCATCGCAGTCGAGGGACCTTGTGTGGGAGTTTTTGGAGCTTGGAGTTTTGGGAAGGGCACGACTTTCAGTCGTGCCGCAATCGGAGATGATCCTCAACGGCTTCAGCCGCTGAGGCCAACAAGTCGTAAGCAGTGAAGGGGGCACGGCCAACGCCGTGCCCCTTGTTTGTTTAGCGGCTTGAAGTTGGAGGTCTATGCTCAATCCCGGCTAACCGGTGAATATACCGTCAGAGGTTACAACCCTCTCGCCAGTCATCCTCCTAACCTGCGATCTCGCTTTTGCCGGTTTGACAGGAACGTGGACAGACACGAGGTCCACCAGTTTTTCGACGGTTGGATTGTTTACCGGCACGAGTAAACTCGTGCCCTTCCCGGTTCCCTGGCCGCTCCACACGAGATCCGTTTCGCCGCCGGAAGAGCGCCTCCCCCTCAGTATGACCCCGGGGTCTCAGAGGATTTGAAACCGCCGGAGCCTGCCCTGTATAACTTTGTGGCAGACTCCGTGTCCGAAACCACGTCCAATCCGATTCCCTTGCCCAAGTCCCGAGGGTGGGCTTTGGTGGCTGCAGGCCTGCTCCTTCTTGCGCTGGCGCTGGTGGTTCTGTACACCGGCCGGAGAGCGTTCTTCAGTCCGCTGGCTCTGGTGGTCGTCGCTGCCATTGGGCTCGCCGCCCTGTTGCTGCAGCTTCGCTTGCGGCGCGATGTGAGGGCCGGCGTTCACGCACCGATGTGGCTGAATATCTTGGGCCTCGCCTTCGCGATCGCCGCGGTTCTCGCGGACTTTCGGCATCTCAGCCCAAACTTTATGCTGGTTGCCGCCCTCGGAGCCGTAATCTGCTTCGCAGTCAGCGGTGTGAGTGTTTTGCGGTCGCTGCGCCGAGAGAAGAACTGAATATCCTGGCGCCACGGATCTCCACGGATCCAAATCCGCAGCAGGAGATTCGCGGGAAGGGATTCCCGCCAACTACTTCTTGAACTCGACCGCCACGGTAGTTTCTACCACGGCCGGCTCGCCGTTGATCCGGTACGGCTCGAACTTCCACCAGCGCAGCGCGTCCATGGCGGCACGCGCCAGCACATCCGGCCCGTTCAGCGCATGCATGCTGATCACCGACCCGTCCCGTCCAACGACGATGTCGAGAGCGATCGTCCCCTCAAGCTTGTCTTTGCGGGCTTCGGCTGGATAGACGGGCTCCACACGGTGTACCAGCAATTTCTGCATGACCTCGGCGGGAACTTGCGTCCGGAGCTTTTCGGCGCTCGTCGAATCCTGCGTCTTGAGTCCCGATTCCAGTTCTTCCCACGCCCGGTTCCAGTGCCACCACCAGAAACCGGCGGCCCCCAGTAGCACGACCGCCGCGACCAGCCACCCGATCCATCGCAGCTTTCGCTTCGCGGTTGCTGGAGCCTGCGGCTGCGCCGCCCCTGTGTCCTTCTTGATCTCGTCATCTTTTTTCATAACGTCAACCATCGCGGCAGGCATCGTCGCGGTCTCCGGCGTCGCCTTGGCTTCCTTCGCCCACTCCCGGATCGACGCCCGTTGCTCCACTGAAAGCGCCACGAACTCCAATCCACATCGAAGATGGTCCTGGTATCGCACGGTGGCACGCATCCGCAGCGGCTCGGAAGTCACCGGTAAGTGCATCTCCACTCCGACGGATTCTCCCGGCACCAGCTCCCCGGCCACGATCGCCGCCACCCCGCGCTCGCACACGTTCATCGATCTTCCGGGCACCGTGTCCGGAACTCCGGATCGGAGCACGGTCACATCGAGCGGAGCCTGCATGTGGAATCGCGGCACTCGGCGGCGCGAGATTCCATCCCAGACCCGGCTTTGTGCCTCTGCAGCCATTTCCTGTCAGCGCCTCAACTCGACGATCTCATTTCCCCTGGCAAACAGAGCAACACTCGCCATCCCGATAAACAACCCATGCTCGACCACACCCGGCATCTGGCTCAAAGTTCGCGCCAGGCCATCCGCATCCTGCATCTCGCCGAACCGGCAATCCAGAATGTGATTGTTCTCGTCCGTCACATAAGGACTGCCATCCGCATTGCGCCGGAGTTGCACATCCGCCCCCAGCGCCGCGATCCGCTTCGCCACCAGCGCTTGCGCGAACCGGATCACTTCCACCGGCAGCGGAAACTTCCCCAGCCTCGGCACTTGTTTCGAGCCATCGGCCACAACAATCATCTGCTTCGTGGCCGACGCCACGATCTTCTCGCGTAACAGTGCTCCGCCGCCCCCTTTGATCAACCTCAGCTGCGGATCGACCTCATCCGCCCCGTCCACCGTGACGTCGATCTCCTGGCAGTCATCCAGCGTGATCAGCGGAATTCCCAGACTCAGCGCCAACTCGCGCGATCGGTCCGAGGTCGGAATGCCGCGAATCTTCAACCCGTTCTTCACCAGCTCGCCAAGCAGCTTGATGAAATATGCCGCCGTGGAACCTGTGCCAAGACCCACGACGTGGCCTTCCTTCACAAACCGCAGGCTCGCTCGTGCCGCCGCCTCTTTTTCCTGATCATTCGCCATATGGTTCGGATGTAACCGGAGACGTTTTACCCCACGCTTCTTTCGATGTAAATCAAATACCCCGCCAACACCAGCCCGAACAACACCGTCAATGCCGTTACCAGATCCAGCACCGATCCTGCCGGTTCAAACCTGCCCTGCTCCAGCCGATCGCGAGTCTGCCGATAGCGAAACAGGCCCGCCACCACCAGCAGCACGCCAAGAACAATGGATGTCGCGCCCATCCAGACAGAAATCCCGCTGCGGTGAATCGGATGTCCCTGCAGCGCCGTCAATTGCCGAAGCGCAATCGAGAAGCGCCCAATCGCGAATCCGAACACCACGATGGCCGCGCCGGTGCGCACCCAGGCGAGAAACGTCCTCTCGTTAGCCAGGTGATCCCTCGCCCGATTTGGATTGAGGCTGGAACTGGAATTGGAGGTATCGTTCACAGGCGTCGGCCGACGCCAGCATTATTCCACAGCCTTGGCAATCAACGCGCCCGCCCCGGCCAGATTCTTCGTCAACTCAGCAGGAAACCCGTGCCGCTCCCGCAGATATTCAGGATCGTTGTATGTGACGGAAACCTGCCCGCCACCATCCTCCGCAACCAGCGCCTTGAGCGGCAGATCGATCGCCAGTGTCGGAGCCGCCACCATGAGCGGCGTCCCTGCCTTCGGACTTCCGAAGATCACGACCTTCGCCGGCGGCATCTTCAAGCCAACCTTCTCCGCCTCGCCGCTGTGATCGATGAGAGCAAAGACCTGTAAGCCCTTCGCGGCAAATGCAGCCTGCAATCGCTGGATGGTCTCATCCACAGAATAAGGGCTGGACACGCTCATCAAACCGTTCCCCGTCGCCATAACTCAGACTCCACGTTGATCTCTTGCGCACCGCGTTTCGCCGGCCCGCGCACCACCTCCATGTGATAAGGTTCTCGGTCAGGAAGGCGCAGAATGTTTCGTCGTTACATAGTCTTCTTCCTATTCATTTGCACGTCATTCTCCGGCGCCGCCCAGGCGCAGAACACCCAGAGCAATCCCGCCCCAGTCACTACCCTGAAGACCAGCGTCCGGCTCGTGACGGTCGATGTGGTGGTCACCAACGGCAAAGGAGAACCCGTCTCCGCCCTGAAGAAAGAGGACTTCGAGGTCCTCGAGGACGGCAAGCCTCAGGCCGTCTCGGTATTTGAGGAGCACAAGGGCACGCAGCCTACGCAATTCAAGCTGCCCGCCATGCCGCCCAACGTCTACACCAACTTCCCCGTTACCCAGACGGCCGACACCATCAACGTCATTCTCGTCGATGCTCTCAATACCCCTTTGGTCGACCAGTCGTTCGTGCATGTGCAGATGCTGAAGTACCTGCAGACGATCCCCCCGAATACGCGCGTGGCGATCTTCACGCTGGCGTCGCGACTGCGCATGCTGCAAGGGATCACAACCGATTCCACGCGGATGCTGGCCGCCGTTAAGAACACCAAAGCCGGGCCGCAGGCCTCGGCGCTGCGCCCCTCCAATGCCGAGAGCGACGCTGTCCAAAGCCGCGTCGATTTCATGAGAGCCGAATCCATGGCTCCGGCGCCTGACCCCTTCACCGTCCAGGTGCCGGGCCTCCCCGATCCCGTCAGCGCAACTCAGCAGTTCCTCGGCGATGAGCAGCGCTATCTGACGGAAATTCGAATTTCCATGACGCTCGAGGCGCTGCAACAACTCGGCCGCTATCTTTACGGCATTCCGGGACGCAAGAACGTCATCTGGTTCTCCGGGACGTTTCCGGCCGCCTTCCTTCCCGACAATTCCCTCGCCGACCCATTCAGCCAGGTCCGCCAGTTCCACGATGAAATTCGCAAGACCACCGGCCTGCTGGCGGCAGCCCAGGTCGCTCTCTACCCCATCGCCGCTGAGGGCCTCGTCTCCCAGGCCATGTTCCAGACGGATGGGCGCGAGATTGGCACCACTCGAATCAGCGTCGCCGCACAGACGGCGACGCAACAATCGCGCGTTACCGGCATGGATCTCGATTCCACTCACGCCGCCATGGAGCAACTCGCCAAGGACACCGGCGGCCAGGCTTTCTACAACACCAACGGTCTCGGCGACGCGCTGGGCCGCGTCGTGACGAACGGCTCACGGTACTACTCGCTCGCCTACTCTCCGGCTAACGCAAAAATGGATGGAAGTTACCGCCGCATTCAGGTCAAGCTGATCAGCGCCAAAGGCACGCTAGCCTACCGTCGCGGATACTACGCCGATGACGTCACAGCGTCACTATCGCCCGCCCAGAAGCAGATCTCCGATCCCTTGCTTCCGCTTATGGGACGCAACCTGCCCGACTACGATCAGATTCTCTACAAGATTCTGGTTCAGCCATCCAATCCACAGCCCGCACCCGACGCGCCTCGGCTGGGCAGCACCACCGATTTCAAGGGTCCATTCACGCGCTATGCGGTCGACTTTGCCGTGACTCCCGGCGATCTCCGGCTCAATCAATCTTCCGATGGCGTTCGCCACGGAACCATCGAAGTCATGCTCGTCGCCTACGACTCCGAAGGAAAGCCGCTGAATCTGGTGGTCACACGGAGCGAAGTCCGCATCCCGCCCGAGGATTATCCGAAACTGATGAAAGGCGGATTCCCCATCCGCAAAGAAATCGACGTGCCCAACGGAGAAGTATTCCTCCGCACTGGAATATATGATCTGGAGTCGAACAACGCTGGCACGCTGGGCGTTCCTCTGGCCGCAGCGGTGCCAGCGAAATGAACGATCGCCCGACCATGACGAGGAACAGAACATGAAGATCGCCCGTTACCGTGCTGTCCTGTTTGTCGTTATCGCATTCATCTCGACCGTCGCTCGCCCCGCCTTCACCCAAACCGCCTACCAACCCTCTCCTGAGAACCTCCAGGCCCGTCGCGAATTCCAGGACATGAAATTCGGCATGTTCATTCACTGGGGCGTCTACAGCGTCCTCGGCGATGGCGAATGGGTCCTCCACGAGCGCCATCTCAAACTCGATGAATACAACCGTCTCCCCAACTTCTTCGATCCCGAGAAATTCGACGCCAAGACCTGGGTCTCACTCGCCAAAGCCGCTGGAATGAAGTACATCACCATCACCTCGCGTCATCACGACGGCTTTGCGATGTTCGATTCCAAGGTCTCGGACTGGAACATCGTCGCCCGCACTCCCTATAAGAAAGATCCGCTCAAAATGCTGGCCGACGAATGCCATCGCCAGGGCATCAAGCTTTTCTTCTATTACTCGCAACTCGACTGGCACAATCCCGACTACTATCCGCGCGGCTTCACCGATTGGCCCAACGGACGCCCCGACCACGGCGACTGGAACGCCTACCTCGACAACTACATGGACGGCCAGTTGACCGAGCTCCTCACCAACTATGGCCCCATCGGCGGCATCTGGTTCGACGGCATGTGGGACAAGCCCAAGGCCGACTGGCACCTCGAGAAAACCTACGCGCTGATCCACAAACTGCAACCGGCCGCGTTGATCATTCCCAACCATCACCAGACGCCGCGCTCCGGAGAAGACGTTCAGACCTTCGAGCGCGATCTGCCTGGCGGCAACACAGCCGGCTTCAACACCACGTTCGTTAGCACCGATATTCCGCTGGAAAGTTCCGACACCCTCAACGGCGCCTGGGGATTTAACATCGGCGACAGCAACTACAAGAGCGTCGCGGAAATCGAGCGACGTCTGGTCCGCGCCGCCGGGAACAATTCGAATCTTCTGCTGAATATCGGCCCCTACCCGAACGGTGAGATTGACCCGCAATTCGCCACCCGCCTGCAAGCGGTCGGCGAATGGCTCGCGAAATACGGAGGCTCGATCTACGCCACCCGCGGAGGCCCAGTCCCTCCCGGCGACTGGGGCGTCACCACGCAGAAGGATGACAAGATCTACGTCCACATCCTGAATTGGGGAGCGCCGCTGCTGGCCCTGCCGCCGATCAAGGGAAAGATCGCGACAGCGCAATTATTGATCGACGACGCGAAGGTCGATGTCACGCAAAGTCAGGACGGAGTCATTCTGAAGTTGCAGGCTCCGAAAGCCGAAGAAGTGGATCGAGTAATTGTGCTGACTGTATCGAAATAGTCTGTGTAGGGGCGGACGCAGGTTGCACTGAGCGCAGCCGAAGGGTCCGCCCCGAGTCGCGAGGCGACGAGTTCAAGCAGGTTGGCGCAATGGAGCTGCCGACAAGAGGCAAGGATCAAGCTCCGTAAAAAGGGCCGCCTGACCCGTACTTCAATTATCCCCACACATATCGCGGATCGTATTCCACGTTGTGCTTTTTCAAGAACGCATGAACTCCTCCTCGAAACTCCGTTTGCGATGATGTTCCGCCTGCGACTGGATGTACGCGATCGTGTTGGCCTTTTGCGAGATGCCGACCGTGAAAGCGCCGTATCCCTCCTGCCAGGCGAAATTCTTGGTGTGGGTTTCGTTCATCCACCTGGAGGACGCGCCTTTCATCAATTGCATCGCCTTGGCCAACGGCATGTCGGCCGGTAGCGACAACAATATGTGGACGTGATTTTCGGTGCCGCCGATGATCAGCGCCTTGAATTTGTTCTTGCGCGCAATGCCGCCGAGAAATGCCCAGAGATCCGGTTGAAATTCCGGTTTGATCAGATTGCGTCGCAGTTTCGTCGAGAAAACGCAATGCACAAGACCGGAAACGTAGGTGTGCGCCATCGGTTCCAGTGTAGGTGGTGACCGGAGTCAGCGACGCCGGAAACAGAGGAGGATGAGGTGCGTTGTCCCATTGCGGGAATGAGGTCGTAGATCAGGTGCCCCTACGGGGCACGGTTGCAGTGTGAGGGCGGCGTCACCCGCCAGTCAACTGGCGGGCTACTTTCAGTTGTCCCTCCGGGACAAGACGCCCGCTACCAAACTCCGTCGTCATGGATCGTTTAAACGTTATCCGTTGTTTTAACGTCAAAAATCGGTCTAACGCAACAAAGTCGTTGCGGCGAGGTCCCGGAGGGACCGCTGACAATAGCCCGGCGTTTTAACGCCGGGTACGCGCGGGCAAACGCAACCGCGTCCCGTAGGGACGCCTGACCCGCATCCCGGCGTCTTTTTCACAGCTCGACCAACCCGGTTCCGTCTTCATTGCAAAAAAATCCGGCCGCGTTACGCGGCCGGTTCTGAGCTGCCCACCACAGGAGACTCAATACGACTGCACAATCTTCTCGAGAGCAAACCGGCTCCGGATCACCAGCGTCGCGCCCTTCGCCTGCATCAGCTGCTTCTTTTTGAACTCTGAGAACAACCTGCTCACCGTCTCGCGCGTTGTCCCAATGATCTCGGCAATCTCTTCGTGTGTCAGCGTCAGCTTCACCTGCGACGAGCCGTCACTCTGCGTTGTCTTTGTCGACCAAGTAAGCAGCAGCTTCGCGAACTTCTCCGAGGGCGACGCCGCCAGGCCGAGCGTCCGTATCTCTTCATACGCCGTAAAGTAGTTTCGGCTGAGCTGTTGCGACACGCGCATGGCCGCCTCAGGAAAGTCCCGCAGCATTTGCTGCAGGGAGTCACGCGGAATGAAGTTGGCCTGCCCGGGCTCCATCATCTCGGCAGTCACTTCATACGGCACGCTGGAGATCACCGCGTTCAACCCCAGCACATCGCCCGCGTCGGAGATCTTCGTGATAATCGTCTTGCCTTCCCGCGACGTCGTTGAGAGCTTCACCTTCCCGCTGCACAGCACGAAAACTCCCCGCGCGGTCTGACCCTCAATAAACAACATTGCACCCTTCGGGTATACGGCGGTCGACTTGATTTCATTCAGTCTTTGACCGGCCTGCACCGAGAGGTTACAGAAGAGATGTTCGGTCCGTTCGGGGCACGCCTGGCAGTTGTCCAGAATGTTCAGTCCGTAAGGAGCTCTCATCGCAAACCTCCTGGGGGTTGAGGCGCCGGATTAACTTGCCCTTGAAGCTCCAACCCACACTTGGCTATGGCACGCACCGCGCCATTCCAGCAGGAAGGATCGGCAGAATACTGCGACTAAGGCATGTTATTGATAATAAACAGCTTGTCTTGGAGCTTACGCGGTGCGGAGTGCGGGTTGGGGATGGGCTCACAGGTTATTCTTGGGGGATTTCCCTCACAAAGGTGTGTGATCTGCATCACTGGATTGTGTGATCGATCCTGCCGGCCATGTCCCTCCGGCCATCCCCGATCCACAGGATTCATGGCCCAACGGCCACCTGCAGCATACCCGGCGTCTGCATCCGCTCCCGGTAAATCACCTTCTTCCCCGCCACTTCCCCAACGGCATCGACGTGGACCACGTATCCGCCGCGGGACAGGGTCTCTCCAAACGGCAATTCCAGCGATACCGTCCCGCGCCTGAGCAGGAAATGCTGATACCCGATCGCCACCGCGCGGCCGTTGCCCGGCACGGCCAGCACAATGAACGTCAAATCCACGTCGTCCTGCGTAGTGTTGGTAATCACAGCGCTACCCTCGATCCGGTTCCCGTTGACGTGGGCGACGGTCTTCCAGTCCAGGATCAGGGCCGAATGCACTCGCAGCACGAATGCTTTCTGTACAGCCTGCCCAGCATCATGCACCGAAACCGCAAACCGGAATTCCCCGGTCCGCTCTGGCGAACCGTGCAGCAAGCCGTCATCTTCCAGTTTCAGTCCCGGCGGCAGAGATCCCTTTTCCTTCTCCAACCTCCAGTGCAGCGTGGAAACTCCGCCCTGCGCTCGAAAGCGCAGCTCGTAGCGGGCCTGCGGGTAGGTCTCCGGCAGCTCCCGGTTGTTCTCAATGACCAGTCCTGGCTTCTCACCATCCTGCCTCAACGCGGCACCGCGTGCCAGGGCAACCCCCGGACTACTCAGGCTGCCGAGGATCAATAGCCCCAGTAGAGAACCGACGCCAATCATGAAGTGAACTCGCATACCAATCACGCGGCCCTGTCCTTGGGAACCAGGTCCCATGTGCTCTTACTCTCCCACAGTCTCCCTGCACTCGTATAGGAATGCCGTGAGGCATCGTTCTTGCATGTTTCGCCATCGAACACTGAGATCACATTGACTCGCACTCGCTTTTTTTGGAACACTAGGCTCCAGGAATTTACCTCTTAGACGCATTTCTGCATGGAACTGCTGCTTAACCTTGCCTGGCTGCTTCTCGCTATGCCCGCCTTCTTGCTGTGGCGGGGATGCAGAACTGCGCCCTCCCGGGGCAAGGCCGGCGCCCTGCATTGTTTCCTCGCTCTGGGATGCCTGCTCGTGCTGCTTTTCCCCGTGGTCTCAGCGACGGACGATCTCCGAGCCATGCGCGCCGAGATGGAAGAATCTCCTATCAAGCGCGCCTGCCAGTCCGACAACGACCGTGATGGGTCTGCGAAATGGCAATCTCAGCCTGCGATTGTGTCAGCCTGGACACTGTTCATCGCCGGCGAACGCGGTTGGTACGTCCCGCCTGCTTCGACCGTCTCATCCGTCACTGTTTTGCTCGTTCCGCAAGCCGGTCGCGCCCCTCCCTCGGTGTTTGCGTAACTGGGTTGCCGGATAGCCTGAGAGGCTAGACTCCGGCAACTCACATCTTCTATCCCCAAAAAGCAGTGTGGAAACCAAGTGCGGTTTCGCGGTGCCGAGCATCGCAGATTCGGCGAGCCCCGCGGAATGGGAGCTTCCCATGCAGTCGAAAGTCACACTCATCATCTTGGCGATTGCCCTGACCGCTTTGAGCATGCGGGCTCAGGCGCCTTCGCCGTCTCCGCCGGCCCAGGTATGGACCTGGGAGCAGGTCAAAGATCAATTTCATCTGCAGAACACGGCGCTGTTGGCCGGCAAGCTGAACATCGACGAGCTCAAAGCTCAGGAGATAACAGCGCATCTCCGTCCAAATCCCGAGTTCACACTCAGTGCGGACGGCACGCAGATCACTCCCAGCCACGACGTCTGGCAGCCATTCGCCGGAACCTTCGTCTCTCCCGGTGTCAGCTACTTGTTTGAGCGCCGCAACAAGCGGGGCCTACGATACGAAGCCGCGAAGCAAGGCACGGCGATAGGCGCGGCTCAGACCTCGGACACCGAGCGCACCCTGCTCTTCAATCTGCGCACGGCGTTCGTCGGCGTCCTGCAGGCGAAAGCTGTGCTGCGGTTGGCCAAGGACAACCTCGAGTACTACGACAAGATCCTGAAGGTCAGCCGCGATCGTTTTCAGGCCGGAGACATCGCCCGCATCGATTTGGATCGCCTGGAACTGCAGCGCCTGCAGTACGAATCTGACTTGCAGTCGGCGGATGTCAACCTACGGACTAGCAAGATCAATCTTCTTGCTTTGCTCGACGATCGCCGTCCCATCGACAGTTTCGACGTGGACGGCCCGTTCGATTTCCGCGAAGACCTTCTCTCGCAGGACAACTATAGGAAAGAAGCCCTCGATACCCGCCCTGATCTGCGCGCCGCAGCGCTCACCGTGAAGCAGGCCGAAACGAACTACAAACTTGCCGAGGCTGACGGCTCAATCGACCCAACCGTCGGAGTGTGGTTTACGCACAATGGATCGTTCAACAATCCCGATGCATTGAACACGATCGGCGCCAGCGTCAGCATTCCGTTGCGCGTCTTCGATCGCAATCAGGGCGAGAAGTTGCGTACGAAGATTGACATCAACCGCAGCGAGAAGCTGCGCCAAGGCGCGGAGACGCAGGTATACAGCGACGTGGACTCCGCCTACGCAACTCTCAATAGCAACATCAATCTGCTGAGGCCCTACAAGCGCCAGTACCTGGAGCAGGCCGTTCGCGTCCGCGACACCGTCTTCTTCTCATACCAGCACGGCGGCGCGTCGCTGCTGGATTTCCTGAATGCGGAGAGCGAATACCGCACCGTGGAGTTGAGCTACGTCAACCTGGTCGGTTCCTACCTGACAGCCGCCGCGCAGATGAACCAAGCCGTGGGGCGCGAGGTGATCCAATGAAGAACAAGACACCAATCATGACTGTGGCCGTGCTGCTCGGCATGCTTTGCGCATTGTCCGCTTGCTCGCGCGAGGCCCCTGCCGCTGCGTCGAAAGCTCCGGTCACACTCGATCCCGACGTTTTTACTGCCGATCATCCGGAACTTTTCAAGACCGCCAAGGCAGAACTTCGCCCTCTCCCCACGCAGGTCACGGCGAACGGCACTGTCTCGCCAGACGTAAATCGCACGATCCACGTAACGTCGCTCGGAGGCGGGCGCGTTGTGGACCTCAAGGCAAAGCTCGGCGACGCAGTTCAGAAGGGCCAAACCTTGCTGGTCATTTCGAGCCCCGATCTCGCCGGCGCATTTGCTGATTACGAAAAGGACAAGGCCGACGAGGCCCTCGCGCACAAGGCGCTCGACCGCACCCAGATGCTATTTGACCGGGGCGCCATCGCCGCCAAGGATCTGGAAGTCGCGCAGGACGCCGAGGACAAAGCGAGAGTCGACCTGGACACCGCCGACCATCGCGTGAGAATCCTGGGCGGGGATCCGGCGAAGCCAAGTCCTCTGCTCGAACTGAAGGCGCCGGTCTCGGGCACGATCGTGGAGCAGAACGTGGCAGGGGCTGAAGGCATCAAGAGCCTCGACAACACCCCCAACCTGTTTACGATTGCGAATCTCTCCGAGGTCTGGGTTGTCTGCGATGTGTTTGAAAACGATCTCGGCGAAGTTCACCTTGGCGATTCCGCCGAGATCCGGCTGAATGCTTTTTCTGATCGCGTCCTGAAAGGAAGAGTCGCCGACATCTCCCGCGTACTCGATCCCAACACCCGCTCGGCGAAAGTGCGCATCGTTCTTGGTAACGCCGACGGCTCTCTTCGGCCCGGCATGTTTGCCGCAGCCACGTTCCGTTCCCGCAAGCTCACCGACCGCATCGTCGTGCCGGCCACCGCGATCATGCGCCTACACGACAAGGACTGGGTGTTCCGCAAGGAGGCTGGCAATACCTTCCGCAAGATCGCCGTGGTTGCGGATGGACTGTCCCCAGATGGATTGCAGGAAATCCGCGAAGGAGTAAAGGCGGGGGACGAACTCGTGACCAACGCCCTCGAGTTCTCCACCGAGGTAGCGGAAAAACGGGCGGGAGAATAGGGATGATCCGCAAGGCCATCGATTTCGCTCTGGCGAATCCGCTCCTCGTTCTGGGAGGTGCGCTCGTCCTCTTCGTTTGGGGCATCATTTCTTTCCACGCCCTGCCGATCGAGGCCTATCCCGACGTGGCTGACACCTATGCTCAGGTGATCACGCAGTGGCCGGGACATGCCGCCGAAGAAGTTGAGCAGCAGATTACCGTTCCGCTGGAAGTGGAACTGAACGGGGTCGCGCACCTCACGCATCTGCGCTCCGTCTCGCTGATGGGACTGTCGGTGATCACCATCATCTACGACGACGACATCACCACGTTGAATGCGCGACAGGAAGTCCTCGACCGCCTGCAGAATGTCACGCTGCCTAGCGGCGTCTCCACTGGCATCGGCCCAGACTACAGCCCGATCGGCCAAATCATGTTCTACACGTTGACCAGCACCAATCCGAAGTACGACGTGATGGAACTGAAAGCGCTGAACGATTGGTTCGTCGTGAATCAATTGAAGTCCGTCCCGAATATCGTCGACGTCAATCCCTTTGGCGGGCCGACGCGCGAATACCAGGTGCAACTTGACCCGAACAAGCTGGTTTCGTACGGGCTGTCGTTGCCACAAATCGAGCAGGCGCTAGTCAATAACAACATCAACGCTGGCGGCGGATTCATCGAGCGCGGCCAGCAGGCGCTCAATGTGCGCGCCGTCGGTCTTATGCAGACGACGGACGACATCGGCGCGACCGTTGTCAAAGTACAGAACGGCACCCCTGTGCACGTGCGTGATCTCGGCGCGGTCGTGCAGGCGCCGAAAGTCCGGCTTGGGCAATTGGGGAAGACGGTCCGCAAAGAAGACGGCACCATCATCAATGACGACGACGTCGCCGAGGGAATCGTCCTGCTGCGCAAGGGCGCCGTCGCGGAGACCACACTTGATGCGCTCCACCAGAAGATTGACGAATTAAACGGAGCCAATGGCAGGCCTGGGATCTTGCCGGTTGGTGTGAAACTCGTTCCCCACCTGGACCGCAGCCAACTCATGCACCACACAACCCACACCGTCCTGCGAAACCTGACAGACGGCGTAATCCTGGTAACGCTGGTCCTGGTTCTATTCCTGGGCAACATCCGTAGCGCTTTGATCGTGGCGGTGACTATCCCGTTCTCTTTGCTGTTCGCGGCGATCCTGCTTGACCTGCGCCATATTCCGGCGAATCTGCTTTCTCTCGGCGCGCTCGACTTCGGCATGGTCGTCGACGGATCGGTGGTGATGGTCGAGAACATTCTTCGCCACACGTCGTTCGCCGATCACAAGAAATCGTTCCGCGAGATCGTGGCGATTGCGGCGCACGAGGTTCAGAAGCCCGTATTCTTCGCGCGTGTCATCATCATCGTGTCGTACCTGCCGATTTTCACTCTGCAGCGCGTGGAGGGCCGGCTCTTCAGTCCCATGGCCTGGACGGTCGCCTTCGCTTTGCTCGGAGCGCTGGCCTTTGCGTTGTTCATCGCGCCCGTATTCTGCAACTACCTCTTCAGCCGCGGATTGAAGGAATGGCGCAACCCGGTGCTCGAGTGGTTGAATCGCAGCTATTCCCGATCGCTCGACTGGTGCTTCGATCATATGAAGTTCACGCTGGCGCTGGGACTTCTGGGCTTCGGCATGATTCTGTTTTTTGCGCTGAGCGGGATCATCGGATCGGAATTCCTGCCCCACCTCGACGAAGGCGCGATCTGGGTGCGTGGCACTCTGGCACCCAGCACTGGCCCGTCGTCGAGCATTGACATGGCCAGGCGTGCCCGCATCATGCTCGCGGGGTTCCCTGAGGTGACTCAAGTTGTGAGCCAGGTTGGGCGGCCGGACGACGGCAGCGATGCCAGCGGTTTCTACAACACCGAGTTCTTCGTCGATCTGCGCCCTCGCGAGGAGTGGCGGTCAGAATTTCATGGCAAAAAAGACGAGCTAATTGCCGCCATGGACAAGGAACTGCAGCAGTTCCCCGGCGTGGATTGGAACTTCTCGCAACCGATTTCCGACAACGTCGAGGAGGCCGTCAGCGGCGTTAAAGGTGAACTCGCGGTGAAGCTCTTCGGCCGCGACCTCAAGTTGCTTGAGCAGAAGGCTGACGAGATGCAGGCCGTCATGAGCCAGGTTCCGGGCGTCGCCGATCTCGGCACGTTCCAGGTGCGGGGCCAGCCCAACGTCAATGTGAATGTCAATCGTGCGGCCGCCGATCGCTTCGGCATCAACGTCAGCGACGTTCAGGACGCAATCGAGACTGCCGTCGGCGGTAAGGCGGTCAGTCAGATTCTGATCGGCGAGCAGCGCTTTGATATGACGGTCCGTTATCAACCGCAATATCGCCGCACCGTCGAAGAAATCAGCAATATCCGTCTGCTGGCGCCGTCGGGAGAACGCGTCTCGCTCGCACAGCTGAGTACGATCACGCTCGACGATGGCGCGTCGACCATCTATCGCGAAGGCAACTCGCGCTACATCGCGATCAAGTACAGCGTCCGCGGACGCGATCTCGGCAGTACCGTGCGTCAGGCCATCGACGAAGTCGGCCGGAAAGTAAAACTGCCGGAGGGTTACCACCTCGACTGGACGGGCGAGTATGAAAGCCAGCAGCGCGCCAATCGGCGGCTGGCGATCATCGTCCCGGTCACCCTGCTGCTGATGGCATTCATCCTCTACTCCGCGTTCGGCTCGTGGAAGTGGGTATTCCTGATTCTCGCCGTGGTTGCGCTTTCTCCGCTCGGCGGATTCCTGAGCCTGCTGCTCACGGGAACGCATTTCAGCGTTTCCTCGGGTCTTGGCTTCCTCGCGTTGATCGGTGTTTCGGTCGAAATCGGCGTGATCATGGTCGAGTACATCAATCAGCTCCGCACTCGCGGCCTGCCGGTGCGCGACGCCGCCAAGGAGGGCGCGGCGCTTCGTTTGCGTCCCATCATGATGACGATGCTTGTCGCGACTCTTGGCCTGCTGCCTGCAGCCATGTCGCACGATATCGGCTCAGACTCGCAGCGGCCGTTCGCCATCGTCATCGTCGGCGGCCTCATCGTGGAACTTCTGGTTAGCGTGATTCTCTGGCCAACGTTGTACGTCTTCTGGGCGCGCCCGGGAGACCGCCTGCCTCCGGCGGAGCAGAGCTTCATGTCGGAAGGCGAGCATGTGGATTAAGCGAAGAGTGCGCACGAAGTGATCATGTTTTCCCCCCGGGAATCGGGCCGGTAGTGTAATGGAACACGGCGGTCGCGATTTGCGGTTCGCGTTCGCAGATGCAAGTGCGAATCTTGCCCGGTCCCCCAGAGCTACTCCCGTCCGGCAGAACAACTGCGAACAAATGATGAAGACTGTCGTAACTTCCACTTCTGTTCCTGCGTTATACTTCCAGCACCCAGAACGCAACTTCCCGAGGAATCCCGTTCATGGCAGTAGGCGTCCGTACCGAAGACCTGCGAAAGGTGTACCACTCTGCGCCTCCAATGGCAGCGGCAGGCCTCATCGTGCGCCCGCAAGAGAGGAAGTCGAAGCAGCCGAAGCCGGAGATTAAGGCGCTCGATGGCTTGTCGCTCGAAGTGAAGGCCGGAGAAATCTTTGGCCTGCTTGGCCCAAACGGCGCGGGCAAGTCAACGACGATCGGCATCCTGACAACTCGCGTGCGGGCGACTGGCGGGCACGCCTGGATTGGCGATCACGAGGTCTGGCAGGAACAGGCGAAAGTGAAGCGGCTGATCGGAGTGGTGCCGCAGCGGCCGAACCTTGACTTCTCGCTGACGGCACGCGAAATTTTGATTTTTCACGCGGCGTACTTCGGGATTGCCCCGAAAGAAGGAAGCAAGCGAGCCGATGAACTGCTGGAGAAGTTCAAGCTTACCGATCGGGCGGCGCAACTGACGCGCGGGTTTTCCGGCGGCATGATGCAGCGCCTTTCGATTGCACGCGCCATGATGCACGACCCGGAAGTGCTATTCCTCGACGAGCCGAGCGCGGGATTGGATCCGCAAACACGCATCCTTCTCTGGGAAATCATCCGCGAGTACAACCGGCTCGGCAAAACGGTCGTGCTCACAACGCACAATATGGAAGAAGCGGATGCGCTGTGCCAGCGGCTAGTCATCGTTGATCACGGGCGAATCATCGCACAGGGGACGCCGACCGAGCTGAAGAGATCGATCCCGGGCTGATTTCTGCTGCGCCTGCACTTCGGCAAGCAGACCCCGGAATTGATCCAGCGCCTGCAGTCTCTGACTGGAGTGCGTGAAGTCCGGCCGCTCGATTCGACCGGCGCTGATGTCTACGCCGACCGCGGAGGCTCGTTGATTCCTGAAGTTGCATCGGTGGCCGCCGCTGTGGGCGCCGAACTATCGGATGTTCACATCTCCGAGCCTAGTCTCGAGAACCTGTTCCTCCACCACACCGGAAGGAGCTTACGCGATTGAACTGGAAAGCCTTTGGCGCCATGCTCGCCCGCGACGCTCATGTCGCGCGCCGCAACCTGATTCAAATAATGTTCCAGACATTCCTGCAGCCCCTCTTGTTTGTCTTTATCTTCGGACGAGTGATGGTCGGCAGCGGATACATGCCAGCCGCTTACAAGAGCCTGCTGCTGCCCGGCATCATCGCGATCAGCATGGTGTTTACCGGGATCTGGGCGGTCGCCATGCCGCTGATCGCCGAGTTCCAATGGACGCGCGAGATTGAGGACCGTTTGCTGGCGCCGATCGACATCTCGTGGATTGCCATCGAGAAGGTCGTCGCCGGCATGATTCAGGCGCTGCTCGCCGGCATGGTCGTTCTCCCGCTCGCATGGCTTGTTCTGCGCCCCGGCGTCGATATCCAAATCCACGCCCCATTGGAGTTCTTCGCGATGATGTTATTGGTCTCGCTGTTCTCATCATGCGGAGGCCTTGCTCTCGGATGTTCCATGAATCAACAGCATGTGGGCCTGATGTTCAGCATGATCCTCACGCCGATGATCTTTTTCGGATGCACGTACTATCCATGGAGTGCGCTGAAGAACTTTCCGATTCTGCAGAAGGCGGTGCTCGTTAACCCGCTCGTTTACGCCAGCGAGGGATTGCGAGCAGCATTGGTGCCGCAGGCCTCGCATCTGTCAACGGTCGCGATTCTGGTGGCGCTGTGCTTCTTCGATGTGCTGCTGCTGGTGGTCGGGTTACGGCAGTTCGAGAAGAAAGCGATCAGCTAACGTTCTCCAACTTCAAGTCCTCGAGATCTCTGCAGGAAGTGACCGTGGCCGAGAGAACTGCACGCGTGATTCAATGCCAACGGCCCTCCGGATGGCTCGGGCGACTCATTGTCTGGAATATGAACTCCCGGCATTCGAACCTGACGGACTGGGGCCTGTCCCACGTCGTCGTGCGGCCACACGATAACGTCCTGGACGTCGGCTGCGGCGGCGGCCGGACTGTCAGCAAATTGGCCACCCTTGCGAGCGAAGGGAAAGTCCTTGGGATCGACTTTTCTGACGTCAGCGTCTCGGTCGCAAGGAAACTGAATGCACGCCGGATTAAAGGAGGTCAAGTCGACATCCTTGCAGGGTCTGTCTCGGAATTGCCCCTCCTGGCTGACACGTTTGATCT
>Ga0335080_10001549_pt1 | contig 22550 bp, 21 predicted proteins | sample Lox_Sample_34_FD_206720 | JGI IMG/M metagenome (GOLD analysis project Ga0335080, IMG submission 206720) | Soil microbial communities from Loxahatchee National Wildlife Refuge, Florida, United States - Lox_Sample_3.4 | ecosystem: Environmental > Terrestrial > Soil > Wetlands | place: USA...
AGCAGCGTCGGGTTATGCCGACCCGTACGCCGCCATTAACCCAAACTGCCCGCACTCTTTCGCCCGCATCGGCTTAACGATCGGGTCGGCATATTGGTGGGATGCCGGTCGTGGAGCGCTCACGGCCAGCGATGGAGGCGGTGTTCTCGGCGAAGATCGAGGAGCTGGTCGATCGCTCGCACGGTCAGGTCCGGGCGGATATCGCGCATGGGAAGCTGGTCGCGATCGGCTATCAGGGGTCTGAGCGGACGACCCGCCGGTGGGTCGCTGACGCGAAGCGGCGCTGGCGGCGCAAGCACGGCCGGCGGACTAGGCCGTGGATCCCGGAACCCGGGCTGTGGATGCAGTGGGATTACGGTGACGGCCCGAAGATCAACGGCGTCGCGGTGGTGTTGTTCTGCGCGTGGCTGGCTTGGAGCAGGTTCCGGGTGATCGTCCCGCTGCGTGATAAGACGCTGCCGAGCGTGGTGCTCGGGCTGGATCGGGCGCTCCGCGCGTTTGGGGGCTGTCCGACGTACGCGCTGACTGACAACGAGCGCACGGTGAGCGTGGATCACGTGTGCGGGATCGCGGTCCGCAACCCGCAGATCGTGGAGGTCGCGCGTCATTACGGGCTGACGATCGCGACGTGCGTGCCGGCGGACCCCGAGAGCAAGGGTGGCTCGGAGGCGACCGTGCGTGTCGCGAAGGCGGATCTGGTCCCGACCGATCACAACCTCCGGCCCGCGTATCGGTCCTTCGGCGAGCTGGAGGCGGCGTGCGAGGCGTTGATGGCGGAGGTCAACACCCGACCGCACCGCTCCACCATGGAGGCGCCTGTGATCCGGCTGGGGGAGGAGCACGACCGGTTGCACCGGCTGCCGAGGTTGCCGCACACGATCTGCTTCGGGGAGACCCGCAAGGTGAACTGGCAGTCGCTGATCAGCGTGGGTGGCGCGCAGTACTCGGTCCCGCACGAGCTCGTCGATCAGCGCGTGTGGGCCCGCAACGACGGCGAGCAGCTGATCGTGGTGCATGTCGATGGGCATCTCGGGCCGCGGGAGGTCGCCCGACACAGGCTGACCACCCCGGGCCGGCCGAGCATCCAGGATGAGCATTACCCGCCGCGGCCGGAGGGCGCGCTCGAGCGCCGGCCTCGTGCCCGCACCGATGAGGAGCGCGCGTTCTTGGCGCTCGGGGACGGCGCCGAGGCGTGGCTGATCAAGGCCGCCGCCGCGGGCGCGCAACGCGTTCGGCGCAAGATGGCCGAGGCGATCGATCTCGCCAAGCTCCACGGCACCGAGCAGGTCGAGGAGGCGCTGCGCACATGCGCGGACGCAGGCCGGTTCGGCGACGGCGACCTCGCATCCGTGATCGCGCACCAGCAGCAAACCGGTGGGGAGCTGATCCTGTTCCCCGCCCTGACCGAGGAGCACTCGCTGCAGCGCTCGACCCGCAGCTGGGAGGGCCTAGGACGATGAGCCAGTACGCGTATACCCGTGTCGGTCTGGACCCGCTGGGGATCATCGACCTCGGCGACGGACGCCGGATGCAGGAGATCGAGCTCGTCCTCACCGACAACCCTGACCGCGACCCACCGAGCCTGGCCGATCCGGTCTGTGCGCTGAACGGCACCCAGGCCAGGCAGCTCGCATGGCGGCTCTTGCGCCTCGCCGATGACGCCGACCCCCGTCCGCGCGCACCGAGAACACGATGACGGTCAAGACCCCGCCCTCCCCGCCGCTGCCCGCAGAGCTCGAACGCCTGCTGCGTCGGCTGCGGCTCCCATACGTCCGCCGTGCAGCGCCCGAGGTGATCGCGACCGCCGCCAGCCAGCGCTGGGAACACGCCGAGGTCTTGCGCGTGCTGCTCTCAGAGGAGGCCGCCGGCCGTGACCGCGCGACGATCCGGACCCGCCGCCGCGCGTCGAACCTGCCAGCCGGCAAGACGTTCGACGCCTGGGAACCCGACCGCTCCGTGATCCCGGCGGCAACCCAGCAGGCGCTACGCACCCTGGAATGGATCGACCGCCACGAAGTCCTCGTGGTGTGCGGGCCGTCCGGGACCGGCAAGTCGCACCTGATCGAAGCGCTCGGTCACCTCGCGATCGATCGCGGGAAGACCGTCGCGTGGCACACCCCGGAAACACTCGCGCAACTCCTGCGCCGCCACCGCGTCGATGACAGCATCAACAAGGCGATCAGCAAACTGATCCGCGTCGATCTGCTCGCGATCGATGATGTCGGACTGTTGCCGATCTCCGCCGACGCCGCCGAGGCGCTGTTCCGTGTCGTCGACGCCGCCTACGAGAAACGCTCGATCGCGATCAGCTCAAACATCCACCCCTCAAAAGCGCACAGGTTCGAGTGAAGGTGTGGACTGTGAGCGTCAGCGCTCACAGGTTCGCGAACGCGGCGGCTTCGCTGTCGACTGCGCCGATTAGGTAGTGCAGCGCGCCTTCGGGTGTCATCCCGAACGCGGTAGCGACGAGCCGCGGGTCGAGGCGGTGGGTGAGCTCCGCGAGCCTGGTCTGACGCAGCAGGCGTGGAGTGACGCCTGCTTCGTCGAGGACGTGTGAGAGGTATGGCTGGGAGGCGGGGGTGCGGTGCGCGCGGGTGCCGCGGGTGACGATTAGGTGTGGGTTCTCGGTCCCGAGGTGTTGGCGGTGCTCGAGGCAGCGCTCCAGCGCGGCGAAGCTGAGCGGATCGAGCGGCACCCGGTGCGGTCGTCGGCCAAGCTGCGCGGTTCTGGTTGCCGGGTTGATGTCGTTGACGGTGAGCGGGCGCAGCTCGCTCACTGCTGCGCCGTGCAGCAGCGCGAGAAGCCCGACGAGCGCCTCGTGCGGGTGACAGTGGCCAGCCGCCCAGCGACGCAGCAACTGTGCCTGCTCGTCCCGGCCGAGCGTGCGTCCCCGGAAGCCGCGGGCGGGGCGGTGCGTCAGTCCGACGGTGGGGTCGGTGAGGCAGATGCGTTGCTGGCGGGCGAAGTGGAAGAAGTCGCGCAGCGCCGCCAGCCGGAAACCGCGATCGCCGCTGGTGGCTAGGAACGCGTCGATTTGTGCGCGTGAGCAGGTCGCCCAGTCGTTCACGCCGGCGCGGTCAAGGTCGATGGCGAGCGCGGCGAGGACGGTGAGTCGCTGCTCGATGGTGTGATCTGTCAGCGGCTGCTCGCCGATCCGCCGCGCGCGCTCCCGGCCGACCAGAAGCCATGTCGCGTATCGCTCGGCCGCGGCGCGCAACCGGTCCGGGCAGCGCTCGATCCGCCGCTGGCGTCGTCCCTGGGCGAGACGGCCGCGCTCGTCACTGGCGAGCACCAGACCGCGGTGGATGAGGAACGCCTCCAGCAGCCGGGCGGTGTCGCCGGGACTGCGGCCCGAACGCCCGCCGTCGGAGACCCCGGGGATCAGCGCGGCCGGCCGCTCGGAGCCGGCGTCGAGCGCGCGTTCCACCCGGCGCAAGTGCCTGAGAATGACGCCGGTCGCGGAGCGGTCCAGCAGCCAGCCAGCGAACGCGCCAAACCACGACGGACAGCGCTCCCCGAGCCGTTCTTCGGCGCCTTGGACCCACACGGCGACCCTCGCCGGGTCTCGCTGATAGCAGGCGGTGCACAGCCCGTGGGCGGCGTGACGGCGCAGTTGGCCGCAGCGCCGACAGCGCCGCGGGGTCGGCTGCTTGCGCGGAGCCTCGCGACGGACGCACCGCCAGCAGCGCGGTCCCGACGCGATCTCCCTGAGCCTCTCGCGCCGGCCGCAACCCGGGCACACCTCCTTGATGGCGTCGTGCTTGGCGCGCCAATAACAAGGCGTGCAGCGCCCGCGGGCGTGCAGCTTCCCGTCCTGGCCGCAGTCGACGCACACGCCGTCCATCAGCTCAGAAGGGCGGCGGCGTGCGCGAGCGTCGCTGCCCGCGCGCAGCCCGCTCCCCGGCGGGCTTGGCGCGGCTGGCCGGCTTGGCGACCGGGGTGGTGTCAACCTCGATCAGCTCCCCCGGCTGGCAGTTAAGCGCCACGCACAACCCAGCCAGCGTCGAGAGCTTGAGCTGCTTGGGCGCCTGGCGCATGAGCGCCGACACTGACGCAGCCGACATCTGAACGCCCGCGCGCTCGGCCAGCAGCCGGCGCAGCTGCGCCCCGGTCCAGACCTCGCGCTGCGCGGCGGCCATCCGCAGCTTCCAGTGCACCTCCATGTTCACTCCTCCTCTCGCTCGAGCTCGGCCAGCGTGTCGGAGATCGCGCGCACATACGCGTCCTCCACGAACGTCGAGGACGGCTGCACATAGCGCATCGTCGTGCCGACGTGCCAGTGGCCGAGCATCTGCTGGATCGCGACGAGGTCCACGCCCCGCTCATAGTTACGCGTCGCGCACGCCCGGCGCAACGCGTGCGGCGAGAACCGCTCCTCCATCGGCGCGCCCTCAAGCTGTTGCAGATACGCCAGCCGGTTGCGGATCGTCCCGAACGCCATCACCCCACCCGACTCATCACAGAACAGCACCGGGCCCTTCTCCCGAAACAACGATCGCGCCTCGGCCAGATACCAGCGCAACAGCTCATCGAGTTGATCGAGCATCGGCACCCATCGCGGCCTGGGGCCCGACCCGCGTGCTCCCTTCCCGAGCCGGACGTGCAACTTCCCGAACGGACCGCGGTTGAAATGCACATCACGAATCTCGAGCGTCGCGGCCTCCTGCGCCCGCAGTCCCGCGTGATACAGGGTCCGGAACAGGGCATAGTCCCGCGCGGCCGGAGCCCACTTGCGCGCGCTCTCGAGCCGCTCACGCAGGAACTCGAAGGACGCGTCGACCCGCTCGACCGTCGGCGGGGGCAGAAGCCCCGGCGTCTCGGAGGACACGTGCCGGGCGCTATTGAACCGATCGAGCGGATCGCGCAGACGGCAGCCAAACAGCGCCTCGATCTCGATCGCCTTACGCGCCTCCAGAAACGAGAAGAAGCCGCGGAACGCCTGCACATACCCGCGCCGGGTGGTCTGGGTCACGCCGCGCTTGACCAGCGCGGCGATCACCCGGTCAGCATCGTGCTCGGTGATCTCCCACGCGGGCTTGCCGGCCAGCGCCAGGAACCGCTCGAGCACACCAGTGCCGTTCTCGATCGTGATCTGCGAGAACCCCTGCGCGACCTGCGAGCCGATGAACGCATCGATGCACTCCTGCTGGAAGACCCCCGAACCGGGCGCGCAGCGGGCAGGCCCGTCCTCGCGTCGGCCGACGGCCTCCGCTCCGACGAGCCCGCCCGCTCCCTCCACCACCCGCAGCCTTCTCCCGGCCAAAAGCCGCATACCTCCAGGTCGCCTCAAACAAGAAGGCAGCGCCTTACAAACGCTGCCAGCACCTTGAAAACTATGGACTCGCTCGGACAGCAGAAAGAGCGCTGCTCCTAGCGATATCCGACCGCCCGGAACGTGTGCCAAGAGCAGTTGGCTTCGACGAGCTGATGCCCAAGAGCCTCGCGACCGCGACGGTCGAGCGGCTCCTGCACCACGCGCACGTAATCATCACCGACGGGCAAGACAGCTACCGGCTCGCGCAAGCCACCGCCGGGAAGGGGGTCCACCCACTCACCTAACACCACAAACCAGTCGATCTGTTGGTGGGGAGATTCGTGGCCACCAGTGGGGAGAAAAGATGGCCACCAGTGGGGAAACTCGTGGCCGCCGGTGGGGAGAACTCGATGGCCATTGACAGGCGCGAACTGGTGACGGCCGCGCTGCAGCTCCACGCAAGTGTCCGACAACATCCGGTCGATCTTGTGCGACGCGTGCAACCGGCTCGGGGTGCACCGGACCAAGGCGCGAACGACGATTTACGTCTCGCGAAAAGCTGATGTCGCGGTCCTCCACGGATTCATCGGGCCCAAGCGATGAATGCCCGCCCGCGCCCGTGTCCGTCGGACAGATACTGGAGCCAGCCGCCGGCGCGGCTACAGCCAACCCTTTTCCTCCGCCACGCGGACCGCCTCGGCCCTGTTGCGGGCATGGAGCTTCTGCATCGCGGAGGAGAGGTGGTTGCGGACGGTCCCGGGTGAGAGGTAGAGAGCCTGCGCGAGGTCGGCCACGGTGGCGTGTTGACGTGACGCGACGAGCACCTCGTGCTCGCGCGGGGTGAGCGGGCTCTCGCCCTCGCTGAGCGCCGCGGCCGCCAGCCCAGGGTCGACGACGCGCTCGCCGGCGACCGCGCGTCGAATCGCCGCGGCCAGCTCGGTCGCGGGTGCGTCCTTGAGCAGGAACCCCGCCGCGCCACCCTCCATCGCCCGTCGCAGATAGCCGGGCCGGCCAAACGTCGTCAAGATCAGAATCCGGCAGTTCGGGAGCGCGCGGCGCAGCTCGTCGGCGGCGTCCAGGCCGGTCGCCCCCGGCATCTCGATGTCCAGGAGGGCGACGTCGGGCGTTGATCCCACTGCGGCCGCCACCACCTCGTCTCCGCGGGAGACCTGAGCGACGACCTCGATGTCGGGCTCGAGGTTGAGGAGGCTGGCCAGCGCCCCGCGGACCATCGTCTGGTCCTCGGCCAGAAGTACGCGAATCACGCGTGCGACACGGGGACGGTGACGGCGAGCCGATAGCCCCCCGCCGGAAGCGGGCCCGCCTCGATTCGGCCGTTCAGGAGACCTGCGCGCTCGGCCAACCCCGCGAGCCCATGACCGCCGATAGACCGGGAGTCACCGCGGCCGCCGGAGGCGTTGCCTGCCGCGGCAGGGGTAGCGACGCCCGCGCGGCCCGCGTCGCCGGCGCCGTTGAGTTCGCCGTCGGCGGTCGCGACCCACGCGCCACTCGCCACGCCGGCGTAGCTCGGAACGCCGGCGCCGCCCGCCCCGCCGGCACCACCCACCCCGCCGGCGCCACCGGCGGTGGCCGGACCACCCGCCTCCGCCGCGCCACGACCGTCGTCGATCACCTCGACGCCGGCGTCGGTGAGGCTCGCGCTGATCTTCAGCGTGCAATGACGAGCGCCGCTGTGGCGGATCAGGTTGGTCGCCCCTTCCCGGACCGCCCAGGCCAGCACGGCCTCGACGGCGGGATCGAGTGGCACCCGGGCCTGCTGGACGTCGGCTTCGATGCCGGCCGCTGACAGCGCCATGCGGGCGCCGGCGAGCTCGCCGTCGAGCGTCGGCTGGCGGTAGCCGCTGACCGCGTCGCGAACCTCGCCGAGCGCCGTTCGCGCCACTTGCTCCAGCTCGGCGACCTCGGTGGCGGCCTCGCGCGGCCCGTCGGCGAGCAGACGTCCGGCGAGCTCGGCCTTCAACGCGATCACCGACAGCGAATGCCCGAGCAGGTCGTGCAGATCGCGGGCGAACCGCTCACGCTCTTCGGCCACGGCCATCTTGGCGAGCTCTGCCCTGGCGTTGGTGAGTTCCGCGTTCCGGACGCGGAGGTCGCGCATGACTAGCATCAGCAGCCCGACGCCCGCCGAGCTCGCGACGAAGCCGATGACTGTGCCGCCGTCCGCGCCACCGGCCGCCGAGCAGACGCCCGCGAGCACGGCGCACGCCACCACCGCCCAGAAGCCGGCTGCGGTCACGATCGCCGCGCAGGCGGCGCAGTACGTGAACAGGAACCCCCAGCCCGACGCCTGTCCGATCGTAAGCGCCGCCGAAATCGCCAGCATCACGCCGAACACCAGCAGCGGCGCCGGGGCGCGGGGGTTCCCGCGCCAGTGCATCACGAGGACCACGTAGCAGCCGACGAACACGGCGGCGCCCGCGATCACGAGGATCTGCTCGAGCGCCGTGCCCTTCTTGCCGATCGCGTTGCCCAGCGGAAAGACGATGAACGCCAGCCACACGAGGGCCGCCACGGCCCGTATCGCGTGCGGGTTGCGGCCGTCCACCGGGGAGAAGCTGGTGAACGGCCGCCAGGAGCGGCCCGCCGCCGGCGAAGCAGCGGCGGAACCGCAGTCGTTCCCGTCTTCTGTCATCGCACCTCGCCCTGCGGCTGGCGCAGGAACCGCAGCATCAGGAAGATCCCGACAGCGGTCCAGATCGCCAGCGTGCGCAAGTCCTGGCCGTTCAGCCCGGCGCCGACGGTCCTCGGGTCGAACGCGTACTGGAGACCATCGGCCAGCGCCCGGATCGGAAAGATCTTGGCGATCTCGATCAGCGCCTTCGGCATCCCATCCGTAGGGAACCAGATGCTCGAGATGAAGGTCAACGGCAGGATCACGAGGTTCACGACCACCGGTGCGGCCTCCGCATTCGGGATGAATCGGGTGATCCCGATCCCGAGCGCGGTGAACGCGGCGGTTCCGAGCGCCAGCGTGAGCAGCAGCCCTGGAATCGTAGACCCGTGGACGTGGACGCCATAGGCGACGACGCCGAGCGCGAGCGTGATCACGGTCATCAACAACACGATCACGAGCGTCGAGCCGATCCGCGCCGCGACGTACGCCCACCGCGGCAGTGGCGTGCCCTGCATGCGCTTGAGCACTCCCTGGTCGCGGAGGATCGCCGTGCTGATCGCCATGTTGACGAATGTGGTCGCGATCACGCCGTAGGCGAGGATCCCCGGGACGAAGAACGCGTCATAGGGAATCCCGCCGCGGCTCGAGATGTGCGCCCCTTTGTCGAGCGAGCCGAAGATCAGGAGGAACATCAGCGGGAACACGAACGTGAAGATCCCGCGGCCGCGGTTGCGCCAGTAGGCGCGCTGCTCGTAGCGGATCTGCCATGCGACCAGACCGAGGTCGCGCTTCAGTGAGGGTGTGGCTACGGCACTCATCGAGTTACCTCCTGCGGGGAGCGGACCTCAGCTTGATCGCCAGATCCGTTACTGGTGAGCTCGAGATAGATGTCCTCGAGCGTCGGCTGACTCACGGAAAAGTGACCCAGGTCGACGTCGTGGTCGAGTGCCCAGGTCGTGATCCGTTGCGCGGCCACCACCGGCTCCTTGGTCACCACCACCACCCGATCGCCCTCGAGCGAGCGCTGCTCACACGGGATGTCCGGTAGATCGCCGAGCGACCAGTCGGTCCGAAGCGAGAAGCGGATCTCGGCCGGCCGCAGGTCGCGTCCGCCGAGCTCCTCGGGCCGCCCGAGCGCGATGATGTGACCGGCGTTCATCACCGCCACCCGGTTGGCGAGATGCTGTGCTTCGTCCATGTAGTGAGTGGTCAGGAACACCGTCTTCCCGAGATCGCAGAGCGAGCGGATCGTCGACCACGCCTGGCGCCGCGCGCCTGGGTCAAATCCGGTCGTCGGCTCGTCGAGGAAGATCAGGTCCGGATCGCCGACCAACGCAAGCGCTAGATCGAGTCGCCGCTTCTGCCCGCCCGAGAGCTGCCGGGCTCGCACGTCGCGTTTCTCGCCCAGCTCGACCAGCTCGATCACCTCGTCCACGGGACGCCGCTGAAGGTGATAGCGGCCGTACATCTCGACCAGCTCCCTCACCGTCAGATCGCTCTGGACGCCTGACTCTTGGAGCACGATTCCGACGCGTTCGTGGAGCTCGCGCTCCCCGCGCGCCGGATCCATCTCGAGCACCCTGACCTCGCCCTGAGTACGCGTGCGGTAGCCCTCGAGGATCTCGACGATCGATGTCTTGCCCGCCCCGTTCGGACCCAGCAAACAGAACACCTCACCCCGCGCAACTTCGAAGCTAACCCCGCGCACAGCCTCCACCTCGCCGTACGACTTGCGCAGGTCGCGCACGTCGATGGCGAGTCCGTCCGTCTGTGTATGGGTTGTTTTCATGTCACGCAGCGTAGGGCCCGCCGGTCCGTCGCGTAAGTGGTGCACGACCGAAATCCGGCATGACAAACGTCACGGAGATCGGTGACGCCGCCGCGGCGGGACGCGACCGAGGGCGCGGCGACGTTCGGCGGCCCGCCGCAGCCGCCGCCATAGCGAACCTGGCTACGGCTCGCTATTCCACAGCCGGATGACTTCGTTCTCGCGCTCGTACCCGAGCGCGGAGATCGCGCCGGCGCTGAGGACGAACCGCGCGCCACCGGCCGGCTCCATCTGCAGCCAGCGCGCGGTCAGCACCCGGAAGATGTGACCGTGGGCGAACGCCAGCGCGTCGCCCCCCGCGCCGCGTAGCCGCTCGATCGCGCGGTCGGCCCGGACCCCCACCTGCGAAGGCTGCTCGCCCCCAGGACAGCCGTCCCGCCACAGGCTCCATTCCGGATTCGCGTCGCGGATCTGTGGCGTGGTCAGGCCCTCGTACTCGCCGTAGTCCCACTCACGCAGGTCCTCGCAGATCTTCGCCCGACCGGCAAAGCCCGCTAACTCGCACGTCTCGCGCGCCCGCAGCAGCGGGCTCGTCAGGACCAGCGCGAAGCTCCAGTCGGCGAGCGCCGGCCCGAGCCGCGTCGCCCGTTCCCGGCCCGTCGCGGTCAACGACAGGTCGGTGCGGCTCGTATGCTGGCCGTTCAGGCTCCACTCGGTCTCGCCGTGGCGAACCAGGACTATCTCCACTAACCAATCCCCCATCCCGCCGGCGCCTCAGGCGTCCGCGGCGTCGTAAGCCTCGCGCGCGATCGTCTCGCGCGCCTCCTGTTCGCTCAGCGTCGACTCGTCGCCGTGCTCTGACTGGTGGTGCCCCTGCACCTGGCGCAGCAGCTCGTCGTCGGTCGCCGCCGCGAGCGGCTCCCCACAGATGTTGCACTCGATCACTCGCTTGGTCATGACCCGCTCACTTCCCTCTGGGCTCTTAAAGACTGTGTGCTCGCCGGCACCTCTCCCGCCACGCCGGGCCTCGACTCGATCTCCTGCGCCGCCAGCAGCGCCGCGCCGAGGACACCGGCACGGACGCCGTGCCACGCCAGGCGGACGTTCGTGCGCCGCCCGAGCCCCGGTACCACGTACCCGAGCGCGACCCGCTTGGCCGTCTCGAGCAGCCGTTCGCCGGCGCGGGCCGCTCCGCCGCCGATCACGACCTCCTCAGGATCGAACGTGTTGATCGCGTTGGCGATCCCGATCCCGACCCGCTCGGCCCAGATCTCGATGATCTGCTGCGCGGCGGCGTCGCCGTCCTCGGCGGCCTGGACGGCCTCCGCGCCCATCACCGGCTTGCCCTCGGCCTTCAACCGCCCGAGCTCAGACTCCGGATGCGAATCCGCGGCGGCTGCGGCCAGTCGGTCGAGCGCGTGGCCCGCCGCCACGTGCTCGAGCGACCCGGGCTGCGGGAAGCCCGTCGGAGCGGGAACGGAAGCCCCGGACAGGTCGACGCCAACCAGCGTGTGTCCGATCTCACCCGCCCCGCCCGTGGAGCCTCGATAGATCCGACCCCCGAGCACGAACCCGCCCCCCACTCCCGTTCCGACCGTGATCATCACCAGGTTGTGCGCCACCAACCGGAGCTCGGCGTCGTGTGCCTCGGCCAGCGCCGCCACGGTGGCGTCGTTGTCGACGAACACCGGCACGCCGAGCCGCTCCCCCAGCACGGACCGCAACGACACGTCCTTGAGCGGGATGTTGACCGATGACACGACGGTTCCGGTGTCGAACTCGACGATCGACGGGACGCCGATGCCGACCGCCACGAGGTCGTCGCTCCGGATCTTGTTCACCGTCGCGACAAGCTGGTCGATCAGGGCCCCGCTCCCCGAGCGGTCGGTTGGGACCACCACCGACTCGCCGAAATGGCGCCCGACAAGCGGCGCCACGGCAACCTTGGTGCCGCCGAGGTCGACGCCGATGACGGAGCTCATACGCCCCCCGCCCCGGATCCGAGTCGACCGGCGGCCGCGGGGTCGAGCAGCACCTTGATTTCCTTGGTGAGCGGCTCCAGCAGCGAGGACGGCACATGGAGGTTCGGCGTGGCCTCCGGACCGAACGCCGCGGCCACGGCGTCCGCCTTCGACTCCCCGGTGGCGAGGAAGACCACGTGCCGAGCGTTGGTCAACGCCGGCAACGTCATGCTCACCCGCGGAACGAACGGTTCCAACCCCGCCTGCTCCACCCCCACGACCAGACGCGACCGTTCGCCCAACGAGGCCTGGTCCGGGAACAGCGACGCGCAATGCCCGTCGGGGCCGATCCCGAGCAACACCAGGTCGAACCGCGGCCGCCCGGCCTCCCGAAGCTGATCCTCATAATCAGACGCCCCGGAAGTCGGCCCCAGCTCGCCCTTCATCCGGTGAATCGCCGGCGCCCCCAGCTCCTCGAGCGCGTCGAACATCGCCGCCTTGGCCATGCCGTAGTTAGAGCGCTCGTCGTCGGGGGCCACGCATCGCTCGTCGCCGAACCACATCGTGCACCCGGAAACATCGACTCCGACCGCACGCACCGCGTCAACGAACTGTTCATAAGCCGCTCGAGGCGTCGACCCGCCGGTGAGCACGATATGGCCGCCGCCGGCCGCCACCCCGACGAGCATGGCCGAGCATGCCCGGCCGGGATCGTCCACGACCTCGATGTCAACCGGCATGAGCCCAGAATCCCCTCGCGACGTCGAGCGCCGGCCCGTAGGTGGGATCGCGCAGCAACGCCTGCCGGACCCCCTCCCCCAGGATCCCGCCCTCGCCGCGGGACGCCCCCAGCACCAGCCAGCTGTGCTCACCGTGGCCGGCGATCGCCTCATGGGCGCGGAGCCCACCCTCGGCCCGGTCCAAAGACAACTCAAATCCCTCGCATTTCACGGTCACTCCGGCGAGTCCCGGAACTTCCTGCTCGGCCGTCTCGAGCCGGATGTCGATGTAGCGCGAACCGGTGGTGTAGGCCCGCCCGTGCAGGCCGGCGCCGTTCGTCGCCGCGAGCGGCCGCGTGTCCCAGCGCAAACGCGAGGCGAGCCACCCGGCCAGGAGCAGGGCACTCGCGGTGGAACTCGACTGATAGCGGATCGTGAACCCCTCGATCGCCGCCAGCGATGGCCGGCGCGCCGGTGGGTCGAAGCTCGCCGCCAGCCGCTCGCGCCACGGCGTCGTCCGCAACCACGCAAGGTCGACGACGTAGGCGGCCTTGAGCTCCTCCTGCGCCCGCGCGAGCCCCTCGTCGGCGTCGGGCAGGCCGTCGGAGTCGAGCAGCATCACATCGGTCAGCCCCCGCAGCGCCCGCACGGCATCGTCGTGGCCGTGCGGGCACCACAGTACGGTCGGAAGCTCCGACACGACGACCGGGTCGACGATCGTCTCGAGGCCGGTCAGGTGCTCGGGCCCCATGTCGATCTCGACGGTCTCGCGCATCACGCCGACGCCGCCACCGGGCGAGTCCTCGTAGCTCATCACCGCCACCGCGTCGAGGGTGTCGCGCCCGTCCTCGACCGCGCACAGGATCGTGCGCGAGGCGTGATAGCGGCCGACCCGCTCGAGCCGGTTGGCGATCTCGCCCTTCCAGGCGCGATCGACCACCACCACCAGGTTCAGCACGCGCGCCGGAGCGAGCGCCTGGTTGGCGGCGTGGCGCTCGCGCAGCATCTCGCGGAGCGCCGCCTCGATCGCGTCCGGATTCGTGTCGCGCTCGGACCAGACGTCTTCGCTCACAACCGGCGCCACCTGCGGTCGCCTTCGAGCAGCGCGTCGGCCTCCGACGGTCCGGCCGATCCCGCCGGGTAGATCGGGACCGGCGACATCGTGTCCTCGTGCCAGGCCGTGAGGATCGGATCGATGATCCCCCACAGTGCCTCGATCTCGTCGCCCCGTGTGAACAGCGTCGCGTCACCCCGCATCGCGTCGAGGATCAGCCGCTCGTACGCCTCCGGCGACTCCGACATGAACGACGTGCCGTAGCGGAACTCCATGTTGACCGGGCGGATCCGCATCCTCGCACCGGGGATCTTCGCCCCGAGCGACACCGACACGCCCTCGTCGGGTTGCACGGTCAGGATGATCTGATTGGCCTGGACGCCGACCGAGCCGCTGCTCTGGAAGGCCAGGTGCGGAACCGGCTTGAGCGTAACCGCGATCTCGGTGATCTTGCGCGCCAGCTGCTTGCCGGTGCGCATGTAGAAGGGAACGCCCGCCCAGCGCCAGTTCGACACGTGCAGGCGCAGTGCCGCGTACGTCTCGGTGCGGGAGTCGGGCGCGACGCCGTCCTCGTCGTGATAGCCGACCACGCGCTTGCCGCCGACGGTTCCGGGCCCGTACTGCGCGCGGACCGACATTGAACCGACCTCGCCGACCGCGGGCGGGACGATCGCCTCGAGCACCTTCAGCTTCTCGTCGCGCACCCGATCGGCGTCGAATGAGCTCGGGGGCTCCATCGTCAGCAGCGCCAGCAGCTGCATCATGTGGTTCTGGACCAGGTCGCGGAGCGCGCCCGCGCCCTCGTAGTAGCCCGCGCGGCCGCCGATCCCGATGTCCTCGGCCGCTGTGATCTGAACGTAGTCGATGAAGTTTCGGTTCCAGACCGGCTCGAACAGCGCGTTGGCGAAGCGGAGCGCCATCAGGTTCTGCACGGTCTCCTTGCCCAGGTAGTGGTCGATTCGGAACACCTGGGATTCCTCGAACACGTCGAGCACCTCGGCGTTGAGCTTCCGTGCCGACGCGAGGTCGTAGCCGAACGGCTTCTCGATCACGATCCGCGTCTCCGCATCACGTGCACGATTCAGCCCTCCGGCGCCGAGCTTGCCGGCGATCACGGGAAAGAACTGGGGCGCGGTTGACAGGTAGAACACGTGGTTCAGGTCCTGCCCCGCGCGCTCGTCGAACTCGTCCAGAACCTTATGAAGCTCCTCGTAGACGCTGTCGTCGTCGAACGCGCCCGCAACGTAGCGCATGTCGTCGATCAGGCCGGTCAGCACCTTCGGATCGGGGCGGCGGCGCGAGAAGCGCTGGATCGACTCCCGCGCCATCTCCCTGAAGTCGTCGTGCGCCTGATCGCGACGCGCCACGCCAACCATCTCGAACCGCTCGGGCAGCGCTCCCTCATGGGCGAGGTTGTACAGGGCCGGCAGCAGCTTGCGGTGAGCGAGGTCGCCGGTGGCGCCGAAGATCACGAGCGCGGTCGGGCGGACGGGCAGGCGCTCGAGGCCCTCGATCAGCGGGTTGTCCTGTTCGACCTCGGTGGCGACGGCTGCGCTCTGCATGGGCTCAGCTCCTCTCGAGGATGTGCTTGATCCGGTCGGTCAAGTTACGGACCGCGGCCACGGGGTTGCCCTCGAGGTCGACGCGTTCGGCTGCGAGGCCGTTCGCCCGCAACGTCTCGAGGTCGCCCGCGGCCTGCGCGGCGATAAGCGTCCCGAACGAGTAGCCGGCGCCCGGGATCTCCGCGTCGCGCTCGGGCGAGCCGACGAGCGCCAGGAACCGTCCGGTCGGCGGGCCGCCCTTGTGCAGCTGACCGGTCGAGTGCAGGTAACGCGGACCGTACCCGAACGTCGTGGCGGCGCCGGTGGCCGCGCGAATCGCAGAACGCAACCCCGCGATCGCCTCCTCCACCTCGACCGACGGCGCCACGTACGCCATGATCGCGACGTAGTGCGGAGGCCTGGCGTCGGCCAGCAGCGCCCGCAGCTCGTCGTCGCCGGCGACCCCAATCGAAGGGACCGCCCCACCGGCGAGCACGCGCGCCGTGTTGTCCTTCGCCTCCTGCACATTGGGCTGGTCGAACGGGTTGATCTCGAGTGCCCAGCCCGCCACGACAACCGCGAACTCGGTCAGGAAGAAGATGCGACCGAGGTCGGCCGGGCCGTGCGCCGGCAGCGTGATCGTCGGATGGCCGGCCGCCGAGATCTGCTCGATCGCAGCGTCGAGGCGCTCCTCGGGGTTCTCAGGGTTGCGCCGGTACGCGAACACCCGGTCATCGCCGTAGACATCGGCCGTGTCGCTCAGCGGCTCGTCGACGACCGGCACGATCCCGCGGCCGTGCTTTCCGGTCGACTCAGCGACTAGCTGCTCGGCCCACAGCCCAAAGCTCTCGATCGGCGGTGAGATCAGGAACGTCAGCTTGTCGCGGCCCCGGCGCGCCAGCTCCCCGATCACGGCTCCGAACCACAGGCCGGAGTTCGATTCGCTGGAGTCGTAGTGCGCGCACATCTGTTCGGCGACCTGGCAGCGGTGCAGCAGCGCCTCGATGCTCACGCCCATCAGCGCCGCCGGGACGAGCCCGAAGTACGACAGCACCGAGTAGCGACCGCCGATGTCGGGCGGATTGAGGAAGCATCGCCGCAGGCCGTCATCCGAAGCCATCCGTTCCAGGGGGCTCCCGGGATCGGTGACGACGACGAACTGCGACGGCTCCGCCAGCGCCTTGAAGTAGTGGTAGTGCGACAGCGTCTCGATCGTCGAGCCGGACTTCGACGAGACGATGAACAGCGTCTTGTCGAGCTCGATCGAGTCCCGTACACCCAGCACGGCATCCGGGTGGGTGGAGTCGAGCACGGTCAGCCGCAATCCGCCGGGCACGTCCCCGAACGAGCGGCGGATCACTTCGGGACCAAGCAACGACCCGCCCATGCCAAGCAGCACGGCGTCGGTGAAGCCGTCCGCCCGGCACTGATCGGCGAACGCATGCAGCTCGCCAGCGTGCTCGAGCATCGGCTCGGACACCGTCAGCCATCCCAGTCGGTCCTCGATCTCCGAAGATGACGAACCACCGCCCCACAGCGAGGCGTCGCGCCGCCACACTCGTTGGGCCACGTTCTCGGCCACCGATTGACGGACCCGCTCAGCAACCAGGGGCTGGAGCAGCATCGGAAGGCGTGCCTGGATCCGGCCTGGCTGGCCGGTCACGGCCGCCGCACGGCGTCCCTCGATGCCCGCCAGCAGCCGGCTCATCGCCTCCTCGAACTGCTTGACCCCATCGACCAGCAGCTCGTCGGTCACCTCCTCAAGCGAGATACCCGCGGCCGCCAGCGCTGCGAGATCAGCCGAAGGATCCTGCTCCCCGGTGAGCCCCGCCACCGAACCGTGGTCGGCGGCCGCCAGCAGCGTGGCCAGCGGCATCGTGTTGACGGTGTGGGACGCGATCAGCCCATCGACGTACGTCGTGTCCGAGTAGCGAGGGTTCTTGGTGCCTGTCGAGGCCCACAGCGGACGCTGCACGGCCCCGCCCGCGGCGGCCAGCGCATCCCAGCGAGCACCCGAGAACATCTCCTTGAACCGCGCATACGCCGCGCGCGCATTCGCGAGCGCCGCGGTCCCCGCCAGGTCGGCCCGGCCGATCGCCTCCAACCGCCGGTCGACGTTCGTGTCCACGCGCGAGACGAAGAACGACGCCACCGAATTGACGCCCAGATGCAGGCCCTCGGCGTGACGACGCTCGAGCCCACGGATGTAGGCCTCGGCCACCTCCTCGTACGCCGTCACCGAGAACAGCAGCGTGACGTTGACGTTGATCCCCTCGTACACCGCCTGCTCGATCGCGGGCACCCCCTCGGGCGTTCCGGGGATCTTGATCATCACGTTCGCACGATCCACCCGCTGCCAGAACGAGCGCACCTGTTCGAGCGTGCCCTCGGTGTCGTGCGCGAGCTCCGGCGCGACCTCGAGCGACACGAACCCGTCGCGACCGCCGGATTCCCGGTGCACCCCGACGAGCACATCGGCGGCGAGCTGGACGTCTCGAATCGCGATTCGCTCGTAGATCGCGAGCGAGTCGAGGTCCTCGCGCGCCAGCTCCTTCAGGTCCTCGTCATAGTCGTCGGAGCCAAGGATCGCCTTCTCGAAGATCGACGGGTTCGAGGTGATGCCCCTGAGCGATTCCACCTCCACCATCCGCGCGAGCTCGCCGCCCTGCACCATCGAGCGACGGATCTGGTCGAGCCACACGCTCACGCCCGCCTCGGTTATCGCATGCAACCGGGGGTTCAGCTCGGTGACGGTGCTCATGTCAGTCCCTTCGGTCTACCCGGCGCCGCTCGAGCGCGCGCGCTTGACGGCCGCGCGTCCGGCGTCGGCGACGCGCTCGGGGGTGAAGCCGAAGTGCTTGTAGAGAGCGCCCGCCGGGGCGGACGCGCCGAATCCCTCCATCCCGATCGCCTCCCCCACCTCGCCGACCCACTGGTGCCAGCCGAACGTGGCTGCGGCCTCCAGCGAGACGCGAGCGCGAACGCCGGGTGGCAGCACCTGCTCGCGATAGGACGCGTCCTGGGCGGCGAAGCTCTCCATGCACGGCATGCTCACAACCCGCGTCGCGATCCCCTCGGCCTCGAGCGCATCGGCGGCGCGGGCGCAAATGTGGACCTCGGTGCCGCTGGCGAGCAGGACCAGATCGGGGGGATCCGGCTCGCGGAAGGAGTCGCGCAGGACGTACGCGCCCCGGTCGATCGCGTCGGCGGGGACCGCCGCCGGGTTCCACGTGGGAATCCCCTGGCGCGACAGGACGAGCGCGGTCGGATGGTCGGTCGACTTGATGGCGTAATGCCAGGCGAGCGCGGTCTCATTCGCGCCAGCCGGCCTGACCACGCGCAGCACCGGCATCGCCCGCAGCCCCGCGAGCTGCTCGATCGGCTGGTGGGTGGGGCCGTCCTCGCCGAGACCGATCGAGTCATGCGTGAACACGAAGATCGACGGCAGTCGCATGAGCGCGGACAGCCGGATCGACCCGCGCATGTAGTCGCTGAACGTGAAGAAGGTGGACCCGTACGCGCGCAGGTAATGGAGCGTCAGACCGTTGACGATCGCTCCCATCGCGTGCTCGCGGATCCCGAAGTGGAGGTTCCGCCCCACGTACGAGCCGGCTTCGACGCTGCCCGCGTCGGCGATCAGCGTGAGCGTCGAGGGCGCGAGGTCGGCCGACCCGCCGACCAGCTCGGGGACGTTCGCCGCCGCCCACTGGAGCACGGTCTCCGATGACTTGCGGGTGGCGGTCATCGAGCCCGAGGCGTGGAACTTCGGCACCTCGCGATCCCAGCCTTGCGGAAGCCTGCCGGCGATGATCCGCTCGAGTTCTGGCGCCAGCTCGGGATGCGCCTGTGCATAGGCGTCGAAGCGCTCGCGCCACTCGGACTCGAGCTGCTCGCCGCGCTCGATGCAGCGGCGGAAGTGCCTGAGCGCCTTCTCGGGGACGTAGAACGGCTCGAGCGAGGGCCAGCCCATGTGTTCCTTGGTGAGCTTCACCTCTTCCTCGCCGAGCGGCGAGCCATGGGCGCCGGCGGTGTCGTGCTTGTTGGGGCTGCCCTGGGCGATGTGCGTGCGGACGATGATCAGCGAGGGCTTGTCCTCGACGGCGATCGCGTTCTGGAGCGCGCGCTCGAGGTTGTCGAGCCCGATGTCCTCCTCGAGGTCCTGGACGTGCCACCCATACGCCTCGTAGCGCTTGCCGACGTTCTCGGTGAACGCGATCTTGGTGTCGCCCTCGATCGAGATGTGGTTCTGGTCGTATAACGAGATCAGCCGGCCGAGGCCGAGGTGGCCGGCCACCGACGACGCCTCCCCGGAAATCCCCTCCTCGAGGTCTCCGTCCGAGGCGATCACGAACGTACGGTGATCGACGATCTCGTGCCCGGGTCGGTTGAAGCGCGCCGCCAGCATCCGCTCGGCCAGCGCCATCCCGACTGCGTGGGAGATTCCCTGCCCGAGCGGGCCCGTGGTCACCTCGATGCCGGGAAGGTCTCCGTACTCGGGATGCCCCGCGGCCATCGAGCCGAGCTGGCGGAACCGCTCCAGGTCGTTCTCGAGGCTGACGTCATATCCGGCCAGGTACAGGGTCGAGTACAGCAGCATCGACGCGTGTCCGCACGAGAGGACGAACCGGTCCCGGTCGGGCCAGGCCGGATGGCGCGGGCTGTGGCGCATGACGCGCGCGTACAGGACATAGGCGACGGGCGCCAGCGCCATCGGCGTCCCCGGGTGGCCGGAGTTTGCCTTCTGCACGCCATCCATCGACAGCGTGCGGATCGTGTCGACGCACAGCCGGTCCAGCGCGGTGGCGGTATCGGTTGCCGTCACTGAGCGCTCGCAGTGCGAAGGGACGCAGCCACGGGCCTCAGCATAACCCGATCACCACTCGCGCGAAAAGGACCGCTTGTGAACAGGGGTCCGATGGTTGCCGTCAACCGAAGAGGACGTCGAAGTGCCGGTACTCCTCGACGGGGACGTGGCGCACCTCGGCGACCGCGTCCGCTAGGGGCACCATCTCGACCTTGGTCGAGTGCAGCGCCGCCATCGACCCCCAGGAGCCGGCGTGCGCCGCGTCGATCGCGGCCAGCCCGAGCCGGGTGGCGAGGACCCGGTCGAACGCCGTCGGGGTGCCGCCGCGCTGCACGTGCCCGAGTACAGTCGCGCGGGTCTCGTAGCCCGTGCGCTGCTCGATTTCCCGCTCCAGTGCGTACCCGATTCCGCCGAGCCGGGGATGGCCGAACTCGTCGACGGACCCGGTCTGGGCGACCGACATCGTCCCCTCCTTCGGCATCGCGCCCTCGGCCGCGACGACGATCGAGAAGTACCGCCCGCGGGCGTGGCGCCGGCGGATCAGCCGGCACACCTCATCGATGTCGAACGGGATCTCGGGGATCAGGATCACGTCGGCGCCACCGGCTACCCCCGAGTGCAGCGCGATCCAGCCCGCGGTGCGGCCCATCACTTCGACCACGAGGATCCGGTTGTGACTCTCGGCGGTCGTGTGCAGCCGGTCGATCGCCTCGCTGGCGATGTGCAGCGCGGTGTCGAAGCCGAACGTCACATCGGTGCCGCCGAGATCGTTGTCGATCGTCTTGGGGACGCCGATCACGTGGACGCCGTCCTGATGAAGCCGGTTCGCGACGCCGAGCGTGTCCTCCCCGCCGATCGCGATCAGGCCGTCGAGGCGAAGCTTTTCGAACGTGTCGCGAACCCTCTGCACCCCGTCGTCGCGCTTGTAGGGGTTGGTGCGCGAGCTTCCAAGGATCGTTCCGCCGCGGGGCAGGATTCCGCGCGTCGACTCGATCGTGAGCTCCCCGTGGGAGTCCTCGAGCACGCCCCGCCAGCCGTCGCGGAATCCGACGATCTCGTCGTCGTAGGCGTCGATCCCCTTGCGCACGACCGCGCGGATGACCGCGTTCAGGCCTGGACAGTCGCCGCCGCCGGTGAGCATCCCGATGCGCATCGGCCGGAATCCTAGGGATCCGCCGCTTCCCGGCGCAGCCGCGAGCAGAACTCGCGAAAAACTTGCTGCAAAGTAGGCTTGACCCGATGCGGGTAGCAAGAGACCCAGCATGAGGTCCGCCTCTCTGAAGCGACACATCCACGATCACGACCGCTGGGTGTGGGCCGGCCTCGGCCTTGGCGCGCTCGCGGCCGGCGGGGCGATGCAGGCGGTCCACATGCGCCGGATCTCCCACGACCCCGAGCATTCCCCGCTCGCCGCGCCGCCCGAGGGCCGAGTCCGGCTCGTCCCATCCGCCGACGGAACGCTTCTACACGTGGAGGTGTTCGGGCCCGATGACGGCGTCACTGTCGTGCTCGCGCACGGGTGGACCGAGGCCCTTCAGTTCTGGGTGTATGTGATCAGGGCGCTGTCCGAGCGCGGTATGCGCGTCGTCGCCTACGACCAGCGGGGGCACGGCAAGAGCGAATCCGCGCTCCGGGGCGACTACGGCCTCGAGCGCTTCGGCGAGGACCTCGAAGCGGTGTTGACAGCGTGCGTCCCCGCGGGACGACCGGCGGTCGTCGCGGGGCACTCGCTCGGGGCGATGGCGATCGTCGCCTGGGCCGGGCATCACGAGGTGACTCGGCACGTCGGCGCGGCGGCCCTTCTCAACACGGGCGTCGGGGACCTGATCGCCGAGCAATTGCTCCTCCCGCTCCCGCAGATCGCGCAGGCGCTCAACCGGACGGTCGCAACGCGCGGCTTCCTCGGTAACCGGGCGCCGCTTCCGCGGTTCTCGACGCCGCTCAGCTCCGCGGTGGTCCGCTACGTGGCCTTCGGTCCCGACGCGTCCCCCGCCCAGGTGGCGTTCTACGAACGGATGCTGGTGACTTCCCCTCCGGATGCTCGCGCCAAGACCGGGATCGCGATGTCGGACATGGACCTCCACCAGGCGCTGCCGCGCCTGACGGTCCCGACGATCGTCATCGCCGGCGCGAACGACCGCCTGACCCCGCCTTCCCACGCCCGACGCATCGCCGCGGAACTGCCCGAGCTGCGGCGCCTCACCGTCCTGGCCGACACCGGTCACATGACGCCCCTCGAACGGCCGGCCGAGGTGAGCGGCGCCCTGATCGAGCTGGCGGCGCTCACGCCCGAGCGCGTTGTCGTCTGAGCGCGTTTGACACAGTGTGCGGTTGGGAGTGAGCGCCGTGCCCCCAAGGCGCCGCTGTCAGGCGCCGCCGACCATCCCAAGGCGCCGCCGACCATCCCCGCCGCCGACCATCCCCATTCCATTCCGTCGTCCGTCTGCCACGTGCTGAGAGAGGACCCTGAGCTCGCCGATGCGATTCCGCCCGATCGGCGACAGAGAGCGGTCGAGGACTGCACGGCGCCAGAGCTCCGGATCCCGCCAGGTCCCCTGGCCAGGAATGGATCGCTCGGCTTCCGCGGAGGCCTCGGCGTGCTTGTGCTGAGCGGCCTGATGATCCGCCGGGTCGGCATCGAGGGCCGTCACGGCGCCGAGTTGATCGGCGAGGGTGATTTGCTACGGCCGAGCGATGAGGCCATCTCGCCGCTGCTGCCGCTGACGACCGATTGGACGGTCCTGCTGCCCACCCGCCTGGCCGCGCTCGACTGCGGGTTCGAGCAGCGCGTCGCGGAGTATCCGGAGCTCGCCC